>Ga0126312_10003576_pt1 | contig 10509 bp, 11 predicted proteins | sample Plot104A_FD_92537 | JGI IMG/M metagenome (GOLD analysis project Ga0126312, IMG submission 92537) | Serpentine soil microbial communities from UC McLaughlin Reserve, CA, USA - Plot104A | ecosystem: Environmental > Terrestrial > Soil > Grasslands | place: USA: UC McLaughlin Reserve, Lake County...
GGTCCGCTCGATCGCCGGAATCGCCGCGAGCGCGACCGGCGAGCCGTCGATACAAAATGAGCCGAGTCGATGGACGTAGGCGAAGCATTCATCGACCTCGATGTCGGCGTCGTCCATGACGACACGCGCGTCATCAAGGCGCACCAGGCGATAGGGGATCTCTGACCAAGTCAGCTGCGTCACCTGCGCGACGGTGGCCCAGACGATCGCCGCACGCACCCTAGTCCCCTGACTGGCAAACGGAGTGGCCGGCATGTAACCCATGGGGGCAAGCGAGGCGGCGGGACCCACATCGACGTCGTGCAGCTCGCCCGCAAGCACCAGCACCGTGCGGTCTTCATCGTCAGGAAAATGCGCGAACTTCGTCGTCAGCGACGCCGGCGCAGCATTACCACCGTAAGCCAGAACTGGGTGGCGGCCCTCAACGAGGGCCATGACCGTCGACTCCCGTTCCGCCGCCTCAATGTCCTCCAGCAGCTGCACCTCAGCGCCTCGCAGGATGTAGGAGGTGGCGGGCCGCTCCCACGGATAGGCGAGAGCCCGCTCCAGGACGGTTCGCTGAAACTCACGGCGACCCCACACCGTCGACAGCGTGTGGAAGTTTGCGACGAACTGCTCATCATCGAGCGCCAGGCGCTCGAGCAACTCCCGCTCCGTGATCGGTGGCCAGTCGCGCACCCAACCAACTCTAAGGCCAGAATCGCAGCGCACAGCCTCCTCGAATCGGGGCGATACAACGCGACAGGCCCATCCTCGCTGGCGCCCGGCCAGGGCCGAGCGGCTGAACGACTCTACGTCGCCGCGCGCTCGCTTCCACCTGACTGGGTCCTTCCGAGCAGCGGATCGAGCGAATTGATCGCCTGAGGTTCTCCAACGCTCGGGACGCACCAATCGCGAACGGCTGTCAAGGGGCCGCCGTCGTGCTCGAACCATGAGCCCGTTGCCCCTCCGTCGCGGAGCCCAGGGACGTCGGCGATAGCCGCTCTACGGGTACGGCCGGAAGCGCGTCGCTGATCCGGGCCGTCGTCACCGTCCCACGTTGCCGGTGGGCGGGGACGTTGACTGCCGTCTGAGCTGGCTTGCGCATCGGACGAGCACCGAGCGCGTGATCGAGCACCCGGACCACGCCTCTTCGGCCCAGCGGAAGCGAGAGCCTGACGACAGGATCGCGAGACGTCTGGTCGTCATCCGCAGCGAGCGCCTTGTGGGCTTCACTCGAGACGACCGCATACGCGAAAGCAGTAGTGGCAACACCGAGCTGGGACACCGCGTTGGGCGCCCCGCGAGGCACCGGTTTAGGTTCGTGTGCTGTCCCGTGCGGCACGGCATCGAGCTACCGCCAATCGTCCTCGCCAAGAACGACGACGGCGGGGCGGCAACCCGGCCGATGACCACGAATGAGTTCCCTTGCTCGCGCGCGCAGGAGGTCGCGGAAGCGTCGTCCAGGCCCGTCCGTATATCGGGTCCTCCGTGCTTGACCCGCCGGGCGCCTCACCTTCGGCCGCAGAGCCGCCAGGGGGGACCCACCGGCCATCCCAGATGCATCCTGCCCAGTCCGCTCACGCGGAGGCAGACGGGGACGGGAGCGGACGAGGGTCCGCCGCGCGGTACAGCTCGACCTCGGCGCAGAGTCCCGTACCGACGGCCGACCGACGCCTCCACCCGGACGCGAGTTGCTCGACGTCGCGCTGCTCCCTCAGCAGGGGGCAGTGCGCCTCCAACGTCCCTCTGTGTCCTCTCCCGTCCGCGAGCCGGCCGGGGCCGGTGCCGGGTGCGCGTCGAGCCCGTGATTATGTGGGGATGGAGCGGCGGCGAGGTTCAGCGCGGGACTGGACGGGCCCACACGTGCGTGGAGATCGTGATGGGCTCACTCAATGGAGAGCAGGAAGGCGGATCGGTTGGCTTGCGGCGACCTGAGCGCAAACCTAGGATCCGAGGTCCGGAGCCTGACCGCAGATCTGACGCGAAGTGCCCGATGGGCACATGCCATGCCCGTCGGGCAGAGCAGGCCGCGGCGCGGGCGTAGGCTCGCGTGGCGATGGCTTCCGGGTTCACCGATAGCGACGAGGACGCTCGCGACGATGACCTCATGCCGCGGCCGAACCGGCGCGATCTGCCCAACGCCGTCCGCCGCAACCGCGAGACGCAAGCCGCCACCGACGAGCGCGACCGCGAGCGATTCGAGGCCGCCGTCGAGGCGAACATCACGGCGCACCGGCTCGCGCTTGACACGCTCGAGCGGGCGCATCAGCGGCTCGCCGACGAACTCGACTTCGACCTGACCGGTGACACGCGCCTCGCCGCCGTATGGCAATTGGCCGGCCGGTGCATCGGGATCGCGCGGCTTATGCTGGATGCGTTTGAGCTGGGCTACACCGCCGAGGTCCTGCACCTTGCCCGGGCGCTTCACGAAGCCGATCGCCTCATCGAGATCTTCACGGTCCCCGAGGAGGAAGACCTCCTGCGCCGGTGGCTCGCCGGCGAGTGGGTGCGGCCGGGCGAGGTTCGCGCAGCCGAGGAGCGGTTCGAGCAGCGGCTCGAGGAGGCGATGTGCGCCGCCGGCCTCCCTCCCCTGCGGCGCACCAACGAGTTGACGCGCACCGTCTACGGCGAGCACTCCGAGGCTGCGCACCATCGCCGTCGCTGGACGCAGGACGCCGTCATCTCGCCGCTCCGCACGATGATCCGCGGCCGCACAACACACTGGCTGCGCCGTGCGGGCACTACCGCCGCGCTGCTCCCGGTCGTCGAGGAGTGCGTCATGGCGATCGGCAGCGGGCTCGCAGTCTTCTACGGTCCGGACTGGTACGAGCGACAGGTGAAGCCGCTGCTTGAGAGCTTCGCGGCCGTGGGCGAGGCGCAGCCGTTGCCCTGAGCAGCGTTGCACCGGGTCCGAGACACCCGTGGCGGGTCGCGATCCCGCACGACAGCTCCGTTCCGCGCGCGTTGTGACAGTGGGGCGACACGCCGTGCCCCGGACACAGCGCCCACCGCAGGGCCGCCACGCTGGACGCGGAGCGGAACGTCGAGCGCGCTCCTCAGAGATGATGCGCGATTCGGAACGATGGAGTACGAGCCCACCCCCGAGCAGCAGAAGATCCTCGCGCATGAGCCCGATCGCCACGGGCGCGTGCTGGCTGGTCCGGGCACGGGCAAGTCGGTCACGGTGGTCGACCTCATCCACTGACTGCTCGCGCGCCACGACGACCAACCGCGGATCCGGCTGCTGACGTTCACCCGCGCGGCGACGGCCGAGCTCGCCGGGAAGGTCGCCGCCCATGAGGCGGAGGTCGAGCGGCCGAGCACCGTCCACTCGTTCGCGATCAGCGTGCTTCTGCGTAACCCGGGCTCGGCGCCGTTTCCCGAGCCGCTGCGGATCGCCGAGGACTGGGAGCTCGACAAGATCATCCGGCCCGAGCTCGCGGCGCTCACGGGCGTGCAGACGCGGTTCGTGAAGCACCGGCTGATGCCCGAGATGGCGGCGATGTGGCAGTCGATCGTCCCGGAGGAGGACCCCGAGGTCGACGAGGCGACCCGGAATCGCTTCATCGGCGCGTTCCGCCAGCACCGGCGTGTGATGGCCTACGTCCTCCTCGGCGAGCTTCCCGACCTGCTCCGCCAGGCGCTCCAGGCCTACGACGACCTCGAGGGCCTCGACTACGACTTTCCTGGTCGTCGACGAGTACCAGGACCTCAACGCCTGCGACCTCCGGGTCCTGCACCTGCTCGGCGAGCGCGGCGTCGCGATCTTCGCCGTCGGCGACGACGAGCAGTCGATCTACGGCTGGCGCAAGGCGGCGCCGGAGGGGATCCGCCGCTTCCCCGACGACTACCCGGGCGCGGACGACTACGTGCTGTCAGTCAGCCACCGATGCGGCTCGGAAATCATCCGCTGGGCCCGCTTCGTGATCGAGGCGGACCCCCGCCGCCCTCGCGACCGTGCACGACTGGTGCCGCCCGCGGCCTCGCCGCCCGGCGAAGCCGCACTGCTCTCGTTTCCGTCGCAGATCACGGAGGCGCGAGGCGCCGCGGACCTCGTCCAGAACCTCATCGAGAAGGAGGGCCTAGAGCCGTCCGAGATCCTCGTTATGAGCCGCAGCGACCACAACGGCCAGTTCAGCCGGCCGATCAAGGCCGAGCTCGACCGGCACGGCATCAGCGTCGATGACCCGTCATGGGTCGACGAGGTCGTCAGCGATCCCGGCAACCGCGCCGTGCTGCTGCTGGCGAGGCTGATGGTCAACCGCACGGATTCGCTCGCCTGGGCGGGGCTGATGGTCCTCGAGTCGGGCATCGGGGCGACGTTCCGGCGGGCGATCTACGACCGTGCGACGGAGGCCGGCACGACGTTCGCGGAGGCGCTGCTCGCCGCCCACGCGGAGGACTTCAACTTCATGACGGGCGCCGCGCCGCGCCGGGCGAAGGACCTCATCGACGGGATCCGCGCGTGGCTCGACGCGCATCCAGTGCCCAAGGACGACGAGGACGTCCCCGAGCGGTGGGGCGACTGGCTGACGCTGGCGTTCTCCGGCCCCGATGCGCCGGCGCACGTGTCCGACGCGCTCGCCCAACTGATCGGCGTGGTCGACGACGTCATCGAGCCCGGCGCGGATCTGCCGCGCTTCCTGGGCCAGATCCAGCCGCTCGCGAAGGATCACGCGAGCGCGCAGGCCCGTGGCGTGCGGTTCTTGACCATGGGCCTCAGCAAGGGCCTGACGGTCGAGGCGTCGATCATCGTCGGCGCCGAGGAGGGGATCATCCCCGACCCGCGCGGGGACGAAGACGAGGAGCGTCGCCTGCTGTACGTAGGCCTCACGCGCGCGAAGCGGTTCAGCTACGTGACGTGGGCGACCCGCCGAACCGGTCCGACCGCGCGCGCCGGGACGCCACGGGTGCAGGAGCGTCGCGGCTACTCCAGGCTGCTGCGCGGTGGCCCGGTCGAGACGCAGAACGGCCAAGCGTACATCCGGACTCGCTGGGCCTGATCCTCGAATGACGTCGGGGTAGTGGAGCACCGCCCAGAGCGCGACGAGCCACGATCGACTTTCGCATCCTGAAGCCCATCGCGTCCCCGGTCGTCGCCGTCTGGGCAGTCAAGCAGGGCTTTGCGCGGCGACCAGCACGCCCCGCCCTAGGCGGAACTCTGCTGATCGAAGTACTCGGCGAGTTCCGTCATCTTCGCCAGAAGTATCGCCGCCATCACGAGATGCGTGTAGGCGGTCTCCTCGTCGACGAGCCGTCCCGTGGGTGGCCGGCCTCGTTGCGCACCACACGGAGCAGGTCGGCGACCGCGTCCAGGGTGATCGCGTCGGGCAGTCCGTTTGGCAGCGTGCCGCGGACTGGCGCCTTGCGGAACTCGTCGAAACGCCCGTAGTGGCTCGTGTTGTCGGAGAGGAGGCGATGCAGCCGCTGCGTCTTGGCGGGTCTCGCGGCGACGAAGGCCGCAGCGAGCCTTCCGAAGACCTGCTCCGCGGCGACGCCGAACATCACCGAAGACGCGAGGTAGCAGCGGGCGTTGAATGCGCCCAGCGCCTCCTCGAAGTAGGTCAGGGCCTCCGTGGTGAGGCCGGGCGACCGCTCGCGGAGGCGGTCCATTGAATCGCGCTGGGTCGCGCGGCTCCCAGGTGCCCGAGCGCGACGTCTGACGGCCGGCGTCCGTCACCCGCCACGGCCAGTTGTCCCACGTCACGGCCTGCGCCTGACCGGTCGGATCGAGGAAGATCAGGCCGTCGCCCATCAGGCCCCACAGTGCCTCCCACATGTCGACGAGGCGCGCGTGATCGCGTCCGCCGTCTGCACCGGGAAGTAGGGCTCGCCGAAGCGACACTCGCCGCCTTCGGCGATCCGCGCGAGCACCGCGGCTCGAATCTCGGCGCTGCGGTCGGACATCGCGCGCCGAACCTGGCGCGGCCGCCGGTCGCGCAACGACCAGTCCGGTCGACCGCGCCGGAGCCGCGAGCGTGGCGAGGCCCGGGCGGCGGCCGGTGCCTACTCGTCCGTGGCGTCAGTGGGCATGATGCCCTTGCGCTTCAGGTCGGCGTAGAGCGCGCTGCGCGCCTCGTCGTTCGTCCGACCGAAGGCCGTCGCGATCGAATCCAGGCCCTTCAGCCGGAGGCACCGTAGCGCGACCGGCTTGGTCGCATTGCGCATCAGTCGCCGATGAGGGGCGAGTCGTCGGGCGAGGAGGTCGACGCTGGGCGTCATCTTGCCCACGATTTTGTGACGGCTGCGCTCCCCGTGCCGGGGCGCGGTTCGTTGGCCGGCTCGCTCTGATACGGGCACGTGCGAGCGCCTCTTGCTGGACCGCGCGCTGCGGGGTTGGCGAAGTGGCGGTAGAGGGTCGAGCGGCTTACGCCGGCGGCTTCGGCGACGGCGCATTGTGAGCGGCCGCTCCTCTCCCAGGAATTCTGTGGGGGGGCCAGCCAGCTAGCCTGCCTTGGGACACTCGGTTCCCGCCACGCTCGACATGTGTCCCATACGTTGGCTGGACGCCTTGACGCTTTTTGTGGCCGGCGCACGGGTACGGGGGTACAGATGCGAGAGCGACCCTCTGAGGTGGATGCGACGTTGCCAACCAGCGGCAAGCGATCGGTTCCGCGAATCGACGGGTCACCAATCGGTTCACGTCGCTTGATCCGGGTGATCGGCCCAAGGAGACGGAGTGATGCGCAAGGACCCAGCGACCCAGACCCGACGGACGTGGCGGGCGCCCTGGACCGTTGACCACTCGGGTCGTGGTGGCAGGGGACGCGGCACGCGGGGTGGTCTCCCGTTCGCCGGTGCGCGACATCGCAAGGCGAGCAGTCCGCGCCGCTTCAGCGGACCGCGTCCGGGCAGGCGCAGGGGGGCCGGGAGCGGGAGGCAGTCGCGCGCGGGGTCGGCGATCACGTTCCCGCGTGGGCTGTTCGGAGCCGTCGCGAAGAACAAGCCGTCGATGGGCTCGCGCAAGGGCCCGGCGCTGCTGGCGGCGCTCGCCGGCCTCGGCGCCGCCGGGGCCGCGGTGATCGCGCGCCGGACCCGGGACAAGCGGTCGCCCCGGCACGCCCAGCCTGCCGAGCCCATCAGCGACCCGATGCCCGGGGCCGCGGCGGCCTCTCCGCCCGAGACCGCCCCTCCGCCCGGGACGGCGTAGACGGGGAGGCCTCATCGCCCGAGGCGCGCATCGAGACACGAACCGACACGGAGGAGAAGACGCTCATGGCTCAGACGACCACTCCGACGGATCCAAGCTCCACCGCCGATCAGGCCAAGGACAAAGTCAAGCAGCAGGCCGAGCAGTTCAAGGAGCAGGCGCAACAGGCACGCGGCCAGGCGAGGAGCCGGCTGCGCGAGCAGGTCGACCAGCGATCCACCCAAGCCGGCGAGCGCGTCGGCGCCACCGCACAGGATGTCCGCAGCGTCGCCGAAGAGCTGCGCAAGCAGGGCAAGGACCAGCCGGCGAAGCTCGCGGAGCAAGCGGCTGACCGTGTCGAGCGGGTCGGCGACTACCTCAAGGAATCTGATGCCGATCGGATCCTGCGCGAAGTTGAGGACTTCGGCCGCCAGAAGCCGTGGGCCGTCGCCCTGGGCGGCCTCGCTCTCGGCTTTGCCGCCTCACGCTTCCTGAAGGCCTCAAGCAGCCAGCGCTACCAGCAGTCCCGAAGCGACCCCGGCTACACCTCGCAGCAGTCGCTTCCGTCTACGAGTCAGCCGACCGAGACAGCGCCGCTGTCGCCCACCACGCCGCCAGCCGCCGGTTCGCCGACGGCGAGCTCGGTCTAGGAGCTCGGTGCGATGGCCAACGACAGAGTGCACGACGACTTGCGAGACCGGCCGACTGGCGAGTTGCTCAAGCAGCTATCGCAGGAAACAACGACGCTGGTGCGCCAGGAGCTCGACCTCGCCAAGGCCGAGATGGCGCAGAAGGGCAAGCGGGCCGGCCTCGGCGCGGGCATGTTCGGCGGCGCCGGAGTATCGGTGCTGCTCGGCCTCGGGGCGCTGACCGCGACGGCGATCGCGGCGCTGGACACCGCCATGCCGCTGTGGCTCGCGGCGCTGATCGTGACGGTCATCTGGCTCGCCCTGGCGGGCGTGCTCGCATTGACCGGCAAGACCAAGGTGCAGCAGGCCACTCCACCGGTCCCCGAGCAAACCCAGGAATCCGTGAAGGAGGACGTCGAATGGGCCAAGACCCGCGCGAAATCCGCGAGGAGATAGAGGATACCCGCACCCGCATGGGCGACACGGTCGAGGCGCTCGGTTACAAGACCGATGTCAAGACACGGGCGAGCGAGAAGCTCGAGGCGGCGAAGTCCAAGGTCGGAGGCGCCGGCTCGCGCGTCACCGAGGCAACGCCCGGCCGCGAGGATGTCAGGCGCGGCGCCCGCAAGGCGGCGGGCGTGGCGCAGGAGAACCCGATCGGCGTTGCGCTCGGCTCGGTCGCCGTGGGCTTCCTGGCCGGCATGCTCGTCCCCTCCACGCGGGTGGAGGACGAGAAGCTCGGCGACGTATCGGACCAGGTCAAGGAGAAGGTCAAGGAGACCGCTCAGGAGGCCGGCGAGCGCGGTAAGCAGGTGGCGCAGCAGGCCGCCGAAAGCGCCAAGCAGGCCGCACAGGAAAGCGGTCAGCAGCACGCCGAGGAGCTCAAGCAGACCGCACAGCAGAAAGCAGAGGAGACGAAGCAGACCGGCTCGTAAAGCAGACGCCGACCCCCTGCGTTCGGCTCTCACGGGCTGTCCGCGTTGGTGACGGGGAGCCCAGTCCAAGCGCGCTGCGCGGCCCGGGCAAGGAGCAGTATGGGGACGCCGAGCGGCTTGCGGCGGCGCCTCGATGGCGCCACGCGGTGTGGGGCCCGGTCGAGCCCCGGAACGCACGACCGCGAAGCCGGGCGTGCCACCTCCGCCCGCCGACCGGGGCCCATACCGAGCGACACCGCGGACGACTCGCGGGGCCCGTCGGGAAACTCGGGGAAAGAAACCCCGAGAGTCAGGGGTTCGGCTGGCCCGCGTTGGCCCGCCCTGCGGCCCTGTCACACGGCCAGCGGCCAAGCCGAAATGCCGCTTCAGAGCGGAAAGTTGGCTACCTAGCGGAGGGGTGGGATTCGAACCCACGGCGCCTACTGGCCCGAGATCCGGGCCGAGCGCGTCACCGGAGCAGCCCCAGCCGAATCGGACGCCGAACGCTAATGCGAGGCTGGCCGGGCCCGCACGGGACTCGCGCTGCAGCCACGCTCGACATTGGCCGTTGAGCCCGCGCTGCTCCTTTTCGCGAAATGCGAGCGTCTCCGCTGAGCGCCTGAGACTGCTGAGTTGGACGAGCACCGAGAGTCTCGCGCTCCCGAGGTCACGCTCGTGCTTGCCCAGGCAGAGCACGGGTGATCCGAGCGGTCCACCACACGCTCGGTGCTCGTCCGGAGGGCAAGCGAGCAGCGTCTCGTTGCAGGCACCGCCGGTCGTAATTAAGCACAACGATGAGCAGTCGTGTTCGGCGAGTTCGCGGGATTCACTGCGGCGCATGCGGAGGCCGAGTAGGGTCGGTCGAGGGGGTGGCACGACGCCGCTCCAGGAGAGGAGAGGCACGCGTGAGGACGATTGGGACGCCGTCGCCGGCCATGGCCGTCGCGGTGATTGCACTTTTCGTGGCGCTCGGCGGAAGCGGCTATGCGGCCAGCCAGAGCGGCGGCGGAGGCGGCGATCGAGCAAGCGCCGCCGCCAAGAAGAAGGTCAAGCGCGGGCCGCGCGGCCGCCGCGGGCCGCAGGGCTTGCCGGGGCTGGCCGGGTTGCAGGGCCTGCAGGGTCCGGCGGGCAACACCGGCGCTCAGGGCACGCCCGGGACGAACGGCGCCAACGGCACGAACGGGACGAATGGGACGAACGGCAACCCGGCGTTTGGCGCGGTGCTCGGCCGGGGAGTGATCACGGTGGGGACAGGGACGTTTTTCCTGGCACCGTCGGGCCAGTCCGACGCCTCCTCGAGCGAGAACAGCGTCGACTCGTTCACGCCCAACGCGACCATGACGGCCAGCGATCTGGCGATCGCGGTGTTCGACGCGCCGGCTCCGGGGTCCTCGCGAAGGTTCACGCTGAGCGTCGGCCATGCCGATACGGCGCTGACCTGCACGGTGCCCGGAGGCACCACCACCTGCACGAGCACGGGCAGCGTGACGATCCCCGGCGGCTCGCTGATCTCGATGAAGTCGGAGACCTCGGGCGGCGGGATCCCGACCTTCGTGCGGTTCGGCTGGAGGGCGACGAGCGCGTAGCGCTACTCGGAGGGTCCGGTCAACACGCGCAGGCGTCCGGGGAGGTTTGGCTTAGGGCCGCGACCAACGTGATCGACTTCCGATCGCTGGGCCCGCTCCGGCTCTCCCTCCGACGACGACCAAGCGCCTCGTCCTGCGGCTGGCGAATGCTCGCTGTCGCTGCGCGAAGCGATGGTCCGGCCTCGCGGCTCGAGACGGGTGGAGCTCGTCCGTTGCGAGAGCGTGCTGGGCCGTAGCGGAGACGCCCGCTCGTCGCGCCAATCGTGTGA
>Ga0126312_10003578_pt1 | contig 10508 bp, 10 predicted proteins | sample Plot104A_FD_92537 | JGI IMG/M metagenome (GOLD analysis project Ga0126312, IMG submission 92537) | Serpentine soil microbial communities from UC McLaughlin Reserve, CA, USA - Plot104A | ecosystem: Environmental > Terrestrial > Soil > Grasslands | place: USA: UC McLaughlin Reserve, Lake County...
AACGCGCGCGACCGAGCGCTGCCGCGCAAAAGCTCAACAAGCTGAACACCTGCGACCTCGCGCTCGGACGGGTCCGCCAAAGAGCGTATGGTAGGAAGACGCCCGTGAGCCTCTCGCCGCACCGCTCACTTTCGGGCTGACCGTTTCGAGTGGGTGCGGAGATCGGAAGCTGCCATTCAGCTCCAGCCCTCACCTCGCAGGTTTCGAGTCGAGACCCAGTTGGAACACGGGGTTGCCCTGCTTTCCCTGTTCGGCGCCCTCGATATGTTCGCCATCGACGCCTTCGAGGCGAAGCTAAAGAGCGTCGAGGTCAAGGCTCGACGGGTTCTCCTGGACCTGCGCGGCCTGACCTCACTGGAGACCAGCGGCCTGGGAGTCATCGTCAGAGCCGAGAGGCGTTCACGCGTGGACGGCTGGCATCTCGCGGTTGTGCAGGGAGTCCCGAGGGTCGATGCGGTGTTCTCCAAGTCACCGCTGGCCCGCGGAATCAAGATGGTCAAGAGCCCCGACGGCCTGTCTCCCGCCCGATCAGAGCCCGTTTTGGGTTAAGCGATTCCGGGGCAGCGAGTCGCCCTCAGTGTCCCATCCATCGAACGTTGGGCTAGCCGACGGGGGAAACTCTTCGCAAACTGCGGGCTTTCGAAGCGATTCTGAGCCGCAAACAGCAGCTTTCACCTGCGTCCGAGAACTCGACCTGTGATAGTGGGCAACTCTCTACAGGACCGGCGTCCCGTCTGACCGGCGGGCACGGGCCCGGAAAGGGGGTCTCATGGCCTATGCCGACCCCAGTCCCGCGTTTCGCGGCTACCAGGACCAAGTCTGGGCGCTCATGCGCGACGGACAGTCTCTCGATGGTCTGGAGGCCGCCATCGAGCAAACCGAAATCAGCGACGACCACAAGGTCGCGCTGTGGCTCCTGGCGTTCTCGCTCAGCGACCCCGAGCACCCGTACGGACAGCGTGCGCCCGACGAACCCCCCCGAAGCGGGGTTTTCGAGCGTCATCTGTCCGTGGTGCGCTGAGTCGTTCGGCCATCAAGGAGCTATCTATGGGCGAGCAGCCGCTATCCGCGGGCGCGAGTGACGCATTCCAGACTTACCGGCAAGAGCAGTCGCATCTGGCCGGATCCCAGTCCAGGCAAAGGCAAGCACAGGACGGCGAGATCGGCCAGATATCAGCCGCACATCCGCTCGAGTTCGACGAGCGGGGATTTCCAGTTGCCCAGACCACCGGCGGGGGGCTAACCGAGCGGATCAGGCGTCTGCTGGCCGTTCCCCCTCAGCCCGAGCCGTTCAACCGAAGGACGCAGACATGACCCTGGACCCGAGAGCGTCATGGTCAAGAGAGGCATGGTGTGGTGTGGTGGGCTAACTCTTGGCCGGCGCGGGAACGCACGAGCTACTTACGTTGACCACACTTGGTCGAACAGCCTCAGATCAAGCGGCACCAGCCATACCTCGGCTACACGCCCAGCGCTTATCCGGTAGACGCCCGCGGTCCGCCAATAGACGGGTTCCCCGCCGAGTTCCGCGCTTCCATCGACCAGTTGCACCACGGCTTCGCCATCGGCGAGCAGCGGACCTGGATGCATCCGCATCGTGCCCTGCGCCAGCTCCCGACGGCGCTCGAAGTACTCCGCCACCGCAGGGCGGCCGAGGTGGTCACCCGCAATGGGGCTTTGGCCGGGGACATGCCAGACGATGTCCTCCGTGAGGAGCTCGAGCACGGGGTCGATGGGGCCGCCCGCGTACATCTCGCCCTGGCGACGATGAAGCTCGGCGACGAGCTCGGCGTTACCCGGCGGTGTCGACGGGGAGGTCGGCCCGCGAGTCATGCTCCCGAGGGTCGCCTGCGATTTGCTCGTCCCGGCCACCGCTTCTTCACCGCATGCTGAACCCATGCCCAGCTCCCGTCCGCCGTCGACCCCGCGGCGCGTCGGGGGGAGGTGGCCCGGCGGACCGATGGTTCGCTCTTGGGCGCCATTACCCTGCTCGCGGCTCGATCAGGAGCGCACGCGCGACGGCGAGAGGCTCGCCGCCGGGCGATAGCACCGCCGATCCGGCCTCACGCTTCCGGCCCTCGGTCGCGATCGGCCACGCGATCACGACATGCTGCTCGCCGGCGAGGGCAGGTGCATCGATCCGAGCCGTGAGCCGGGCGAGGACGCTCACGGGCAACCCCTCGTTCATGTAGAGCGCGAAGTAACTCGGGCAATCGAGGACAGCCCAGACGAACCTCGGGAGTACGTGCCCGGCTGCATCGGCGGTCCAGGGCGGCGGCGTCCATGGCGAGGCGACGAGCCGACGGCCCTCGACCGCGCCGGCGAATACGCGCAACGCGTCATCACGGGCACGCCCGCAGACGAAGCAGCGACTGAAGAGGCCGTCAGACAGTCCGCGGTAGCGCGCCGACGCGAGTCGTGCCTCGGGGAGGCTCACCGGTGCGGGGACCTCGACGTGGAACTCAGGCGCCGAACGCGCGTCGGCGATGAGCGCGTCGCCGTCTAGCAAACGGACCGAGACGTCGTCCTCGCGCACGAGATCGAGCGGCGCGTCGAGCGGTACGGGGCGCCTTAGGCTGACCTCCGCGGCTCCGTCGAGGAAGCCCGCGATGACGCCCGCACAGTATCCGCCGTTACCGCTCCCGAGTGGGCCGTTGAAGCGGCTCGGTATGAAAACGGAGTCGGACACGAACTGACTATCTCAGGCATGCCAGGACAAGGTCAGCGTTTCCGTGTGGCCGCGGGAGTGGTGGCAGACTGATCGCCGACAGCCAGCGCCTACTCCCGCAGCCCACGGCTCGAGAGCGACGGTCGGTGAGGCTCTGAGCCGACTGGGCGCGCGATTACGGCCCCACGGCAAGTGAGCGGTTGCGGCGCCTGTTTCGGCTCGCCTGAGCCGCTGCTTTCTCGATGAGCCTTATCGCGACCTGTCGCCGTCCCGGTCGCAGGGCGTAGACGCACGCTAGCCGAAGACGCACACCCTGAACGTATGCGCTTAGCCGACGGAGAACAGCCTTCGGGGGATTGGCCGCATCGATTAATGCCGCCGCGGCCGCCTCAGCGGTTTCGACGCCGCAGTCGCCTTGAACCGCCCGCAGCTCGAAGTGAGTGACCAGATTGGCGAGATCGAGGGCGGTCTCGCCACAGGCCAGCTCGTCGAGATCGATGAACGCCACTTGTCCAGATTCCGTCACCAAGACCTGCTTGTCATGCAGGTCTCGATGAAGTGTCGTGTAGGCGCCGAGCGGTCCATCCTCCAGGTCCCGCTTGACTCTCGCCGCCAAATCGGCCACCTCAACGGTGAGCTCCGGTACATATCGCCGCAACACGACCAGCCAGCGCTGGACGATCTCTGCCTCCTCCGTCGGCCCATGCCGGGGAAGCTCGCGGGAGGGCACCGCGCCCCACAGCGCTCTCAGCGCGCCACCCGCGCAGGCCGCCGCCCTAGCGCCGCCGGGCGTCCGCAGGAGATCATGAAGAGGCGTCCCCGCCACCGTGTTCAACCGGATGACGCCGCGGAGCGCGTCATACGCAAGGACCTCCGGCACGGTGAACGCCTCCCCGGCGAGCTTCGCCATTGCGCCGTACCGGGGAAGGACTGCCTCGGCGGCCGCCGGCCGAAGCACCTTGACGTAGGTGTCGCCCTCGCTTGTAGGCAGCCGGACGACGCCACGACGCTCCGGTCGGTGGCTTACCAGGCGTGCACCCCGCTTCCTGACGAGCGCCGCGAGCGGTCGCAGCCGGCGATCAGCGCCGCCCGCCTGGAGGAGCACCCGAGCCGGCGGATCGCCGACAAGCGCGATCGCCTTCCCGCCCGCGACGTCTGCGGTCTCCTTCGCGATTTGCTCAAGAATCGCAGCATCGCAGCACCATTGCCCGGCGACTCGCGCGCCAGCGCGGCCGCCATACTCAAGTATCAGGCGATCATCGCCTCGCGGCCAGGCGCGGATCAAGTGGACGGTCCCAGGCTGGAGGGCGAGCCGCTCCGCTACAGACTCGCTGAGCTCGACCGCTGCGAGCCGGTCGAGTACGCGGTTAGCCATTCGCGGCTAACTCAGCAACGCGGTCCAGCATCATCTCAGTGCGCTCGGTCCAATCCGGCTCGCGCCGCCGGAAGGGCTCAGGGGCGAGGCGCAGTAGCGCTGCAGCGACGCAGCGGTCCGCCAGCCGGACGCTCGTCGACGCGGCCTGAGCATATGCCTCGAGGAACTCGCCGCGAACTGCCTCGGCCACCTCGGTGGTCAGACGACCCGAGACGACATCCCGCTCCAACCTCGCGACGAACGAGGCGAGATCCCAGCTGGGCGGGCCGGACATTGCCGAGTCGAGGTCGATGATGCTGCACGAATCGCGGCAGAAAATCACTTGGTCGGCTGAGAAATCAGCATGGATGAAGCGCCCCGACGAGTTGGTCTCCGACATCACCCCGCCGAGTCGGCGCGCCAGTCGTGCTGTCGGCGCTTCAAGATCGGGAAGCGTCGCTGCGACCGCTTGGGCGGCGGCGCGTATCCTCGAAGCCTCAGTAGTAGGGCTCCACGCGGGAAGCCCGTCGATGCGGCGTGAATGGAGCGCCGCAAGCAGAGCGGCGGCGTTAGTCACTGCGGCGCCGCTCCACGTCCCTGTCTCGAGCGCCTCATCGAGCGAGTGGCCGTCTAACCACTCGAGGACAAGGGCTCGATGCCGTCGTGAGCCTCCCATCACGCGCGGCAGAGGAAGAAGCGCATCGGCGAGCGCTCCCGCCCGTCGCCGAGCGCCGCCGAAGCCGTCGTCGTATGCCTTGAGCAGTGCCCGGGGCCGGTCGCCGGCTACGAGAACGGCGACATAGCGACGCTCGGGCTTGTACCTGAGCGTTCGCATCGACGCGCGCCACAGGGCGGGTTCTTGGGGCACGAGCCGCTTGAGCAACTGCTCCCGGTGAACCGACCCGCGAAGGCGCGCTAGCGAGGGCAGGCGGCGATCGTTCGGGAAGGCGTATACCGCAAGGCCTAGCTCCTCTACCAGCAGACCGCCAGGACCGAGAACGCTCGGGGCGGTAGCGCGCCACTGGACCTTGCGGAGCTTGGCTGAATCACGCGGCCGCTGGGCGCGAGCGTAGACCTGGGTGGTCGCGACCGCACCGTCTCGTGGTTGTGAGACCTCTACGCGATAAGCGACGAGGCAGCTCACACCGGGCTTGTAGCGGGCGTAGGTCCCGCGAGCGCGCCGTATTCCGACGGCCGGCAGCCGCTTAGCCAGCACCTCGGCGAACGCATCGTCGTCGAGTACGGTGGCAAGCCCGGGCAGTGCCCGGTCGCGCGCCGCAAGGCGCGCGTCGCCATGATCGGCGGTCAACACACCACTCACCGATTCCGGCGTCGCCGAGACACGGCTCGGCCGACACCCCGGGGCACCGAAACGGTGTTGACCAAATCACGTCCACGAGCCCCACGGCGCTCCACTCTGCCCGTCTGGAGCCAATAAACCGAGGCGTAACGTCCACCCAACGCCATTAGGTCTGCATGCGAGCCGCGCTCGACCACGCGGCCCCCCTCGACGTAGGCGATCACGTCATTCTCGCGCGCGTGCTCGAGGTCGTGTGCGATCAAGAAGGTCGTGCGCCCCTTGGCGAGTCGCTTAAGCGCATCGGCAACCAAGCGCTCATTCTCCTCATCCAGACCTGCGGTCGGCTCGTCGAGTACGACGATCGCAGCCCGCCGAACCGCAGCGCGCGCGATCGCGATCCGCTGTCGTTCGCCGCCGGAAAGGGTCGCGCCGCGCTCGCCTACCACCGTGTCATAGCCGTTGGGTAGGCGAGTTACGAAGTCGTGTACGTTCGCCGTTCGAGCCGCGAGCTCGATTTCCTCGTCCGACGCGCCGGGCGCGCCGTACGCGATGTTCTCGCGGATCGTGCCGACGAAGAGGACGCTCTCCTGCAGCACAATCCCGATCTGGTTTCGCAGCGACTCAAGGGTGTAGTCGCGAATGTCCCGGCCATCTATTCGAACGGTGCTTTCATCAGGGTCGTACAGGCGAAGCAGCAGCGCCGCAATCGTGGACTTGCCGTGTCCGGACGGACCTACGAGACCCATCGACGTGCCGGCCGGCACGTCAAGATCCAGACCCCGCAGGGTCCATTGACCAGGCTCGTACGCGAGCTTGACGTTCTCGAAGCGCACGTCCCCGCGAAACGGCGGAGCTTCGATGGCATCGACCCGATCACGGATCTCAGGCTCGGTGTCGAGCACCGCGAGTATCCGCTCGCCCGACGCGGCGGCCGAAGAAAGACGCCCGGCGTACTTGGCCATGTCGCGCATCGGCTTGAACGCCGTCTTTAGGTAGAGAAGAAAGAGGAGGAGGTCTCCTGGAGTGATCTCGCCGCTCACGACAAGCCGTGCGCCGTACCAAACAACCAACGCTGTTCCGATGCCGGTGAGCACGTCAACCCGACGTTCGAGACCGGCGGAAAGACGCTTGGTCTTGACTCCTTGAGCGAGGCTTGCCCGATTCTCTTTTGAGAATTTTGTCTCGAGTAGCGCTTCGAGTCCGAGCGCTTGCACCACCTTGATCGCGCCCATCGATTCGGCGGCCGACGCCGCCAGGTTGCCCTCCCTCTGGCGCTGCGTGCGTGCCGCGGCGTGGATCCGCTTGGTTCGCCTCGAGACCGACAGCCAGAACAAGGGCAGCACGGCGAGTGCCACGAGCCCAAGCTTCAGATCGATCCAGAGCATGAGCGCTCCCATGCCCACCAGCGTCAGCGCGTTGGCCACGAGTGGCATGGCGGCCGTCACACTGACGTCTTGAAGCCGACCCACGTCACCCGTCAGCCGCGTCACCAGATCACCAGTCCGAGCCTTCGTGTGGTACGACAGCGCAAGCCGCTGAAGGTGACGGAAGATTTGGCCTCGGACGCGCGACAGTATTCGATTGGCGGCGAGCGCAAGCCCAATCGTGCTGAGGTATGAAAAGAGCGCACGCAGCGCCGCAAACAGGACGACGGCAAGGGCGGCGATGAGCAGGAAGGCGTCCAACGACAGGCCGTCGAGCCACGCGACGTTGAGCGCCCCTCGCTGACCACTGTCGCCGACGATTCGGTCGAGCACGTACTTCAGGGGCCATGGCTCGAGCAATCGAAAGGCGGCTTCGAGCACAAGGGCGATGATCGAGCCGACGATCAGCACTCGCTCACGGCGCACGTCTGCGCTGAAGCGGTGAACAATCCGCCGCAGGCCTGGGAGCGCCTGACGCACCGTCGGTCGCGCCAGCATCACACAGCCAGCCCACCGGCGTCTGTGGAGCGCCGCTCGACTTCCGGTTGGCCCAAGATTTGACGTACCACCTCGTCCCACGTGCGCTCTCGTATTACTCGATCACGCGCCGCACGGGCGAGCCGGTTGCCTAGCAGTGGGTCGGACGCGAGACGCTCGAGCGCCCTCGCTAGAGAACCTGCGTCACCAGGGCGATACAGCAGCCCGGTTACGCCGTCTTGGACCAGATCGTCGATCTCCCCACCGGAGCTGGCCACTACCGGAACGCCAGCCGCCATGTACTCCACCAGTTTGAGCGGCGAAAAGTAGAACGGCTGCAGATCGCGATACGGTGCGACGGCGACGTCCATGCCGGTGAGGATCTCTGGAACGTCGGAGTGGTCGACGGCTCCCCTGACGTCGAGCGCGTCGGCAAGTCCAAGACGCGCGGCGTTGCGCTCGAGCACCTGTCGTCCCGGACCGTCGCCCACGATAACCAACCGCAAACTCGGTCGGCGACCACGCAGCCACGCCACCGCCTGCATGAGCGTCGCTAGGTCGTGCCACGGCTTGAGCGTCCCGACGAAGCCCACGGTGAAGGGCCGGCTCGTGGCGTCGACGGGCTGGGGAGTGCGGCGGGCCGGCGAGAAACGCGCCGGATCAACGCCGTTCGGAATGACAGTGACGGATGTCCCGGCGCCGCTTCGCTGTTGGACGTAATCCGCCACTGCGCGGGACACGGCGATAATGCGGGAGGCCGCCACGAAGGCGCGATACGCGGCCAGCTCCGCTCCGGCCCGATCGACGAGCGTCCGGTGACTCTGCTGCTCGTCCACGAGCGGCGCGTTGACCTCGAGCAGTCCTGGCACGTCCGTGGCGCGCGCGTGCTCCATCGCGGCGAACGCCCAGAGCGCGTGACGCTCGTAGATCAGATCGAAGGGTCCGCCGCCTGCCAGTTCGGCGCGGAGACTGGCGTTCGCCTCGAACAGTGCGGACTCCCGGGCGGCAGGTCCCAGCGCCGACGGGGTAACGATCCGGTGGACCCGGACGTCACGAAGCGGGGTGGGGATCTCGCCGCCGGTGTGCGCAGCGAACAGATCAACCTCCGCACCGGCCCGCCGCAGTGCGGCCATCACCTCGCGCACGTGTACCGACGCTCCCTTACATCCGAAGACCGGCACTCCGGGATCAGCGCAGACGTAGGCGATGCGCATCCGAGCTCGTCTCCGCTGGTCGGTGCCCCCTCGCAGCCTCCGTGAAGAATCGGCGCAGGATGACGGTGTTGCGATCCACGTCAAAGCTAGCGTCGATCTGCCGGCGGGCCGCCAGCGCCAGATCGCGACGCAGCGCCGACTCGGCGAGCAACCGTTCGAGCCGGTCGGCCAGCGCGACGGGATCACGTTGTGGGGCGAGGAGGCCGGTCCGACCGTGATGCACGATCTCTGGGATCCCGGTCACGTCGGTGGCTACACACGGGGTGCCGAGCGCCATGGCCTCGACCAGGACGGTGGGCAGGCCGTCGCGGTTACCGTCGGTGGCTACGACGCAGGGCGCAGCTAATGCGGCAGCATCAGACACGAGCTGTTGGACCTGATCCTGACTGCGCGGGCCCAGGAACTTCACCCGCTCCTCGAGACCAAGACGGCATACGTGACCCCGCAACTCTTCCTCGAGCTCACCGGTGCCCGCGATCCTGCATTCGAAGCGCACGCCGCGGGTGGTTAGGCGGGCGCACGCATCGATTAGGTAGCGGAACCCCTTCTTCTCGACGAGGCGGCCGACCGCGGCTATCACCGGCGGGCGCCGAGAGGGATCGGAGTAGCGATATCGCTCCAGCTCGACGCCGTTATAGATTCGGCTGACGGGCGTACCCGGTGAAATCTCCTCGAGGACCGATCGGTTGTAATCGCTCACGGTCACGACCGCCCCCGCGTCGGACAGCTTGTCGGCGAGATCCTCACGTGAGGCGTCGACGTGGAAAATGTCCTTCGCGTGTGCCGTGAAGCTGTATGACAGGCCGGCGAATCTTGCCGCCAGACGTGCCACGGTCGTCGCCGCGCTAGCGAAGTGGGCGTGTAAGTGCTCGACACCGCGCTCGAGCGCCGCCCGGGCCACCGCGATCGACTGGTACACGTCTCGGACGTCCCCGCCGCGCGCGGCCCGGACACCCTCGAGGAAGCATGGGAGCTCAGCGCTCGCTGCAGACAGCTCCTCCCACACCTGCTCGGCGCGAATACCCCTGCGCTCAATGTAGGACACCGGCGCCGTGAGCCGGGCGAGCGACTCATGGAAGCGGCCCTCGACGGGAGGGTAAAGCGAGAAGACCTCGAGTTCCAATCCGGCCCGTTGGTGGGCGAGGAGTTCACTGAGGATGAAGGTCTCAGAGAAGCGCGGGAAGACCTTGAGGACGTAGCCGACGCGAGGCAGGCCGGCGCTGTCGCTTGGTTCGTCGAGCGCCGGCACGGTGGAGAGCGAGCGACTCACGAGGCCGCCACAAGTGGTCGTGCCACCTCGACGAGCTCAGCAGCGGCGCGCTCGGCCCCACGGAAATCAAGCTTGTCCCATGCTCGGCGCCGAAGCTCTTCCCGTGGAGTGGCCAGCGCCCTTTCAATCGCGGACCCAAGCTCCCCAGCTGACATCCGTTCGGGATCCATCATGTTGATGAGGTCGAGTTCAGCGAACGCGCGCGCGCGGATCAGCTGCTCGCGACGCGGACTCTGCCGGGGCACGCATACTGTCGGCGTCCCGCGTGAGACCGCCTCGACGAGCGTGTTGTATCCGCCCATGGAGACCAGCGCATCGACCGCTCCGAACCATCGGGTCAAGTCCTGGGCAAAGCGGACGACCCGGACGCCGGCTCTGAGAGCCATCTCGCGCAACGCGGCTAGATCGGGAACGTTGCAGTGAGGGCCGGTGACGAGCAGCCCCTCCCAACCGGCCCCCGCGGCTGCTGCGATGAACGTTTCGAGGAGACCAACGCCGTCTTCGCCTCCACCGGCGGTGGCGAGCACCAGCGGTCGGTCAGAGGCTGGCAAACCTCCCCCGAGAGGTTCGGGAACATCCTCGAGGGACTCCGCCTGGCGCACGTAGCCGCAGAATCTGACACGGTCGCGGACGGCACCGCTCTGCTCACAGTCGGGAACCGGATCGAGAACGAGCTGGTGACCGAAGACGAGAACGCGGTCGTAGTGCTCCTCCACCGTGCGGGCGAGGTCGTGCCGATCCCATTCCTCACGCACTGTGGCGGGGTCGTCGAGAACATCTCGTAGGCCAAGGACAGCGCGG
>Ga0126312_10003579_pt1 | contig 10508 bp, 9 predicted proteins | sample Plot104A_FD_92537 | JGI IMG/M metagenome (GOLD analysis project Ga0126312, IMG submission 92537) | Serpentine soil microbial communities from UC McLaughlin Reserve, CA, USA - Plot104A | ecosystem: Environmental > Terrestrial > Soil > Grasslands | place: USA: UC McLaughlin Reserve, Lake County...
CTTGCCGTACATCGGCGACGAATCGAAAAGGCGGCTCCCGCCGGCGAGCGCCGTGCCGACCACGTCCCGCGCAAGCTCTGCGTCGCCGCCGAACGTGTTCCACGTGCCGAGCCCGACCACGGGCCCCAGCCGGCGCTCCTCCATCACGCGGAGACGAGGTCCCGCGCGCAACGGCCCGCCGCGAACGCGGTCATGAAGAAGTAGGGGTCATCCTCGAGCCCGCGTCCCATGTGCGAGAGCGGCAGCCGCGCGCAGTCCTCGTGCCAGCCCTCGACGTCGACCTCGGTCCTCGGCGTCAGCCAATCGGGAGCCGGAAGCCCCCGCGGCCACGCCACGGTGACGTCGCCCGAGAGCCGGAGGACCGAGCGCGTGTGGTGCGAGACGCCGCGGTGGCGCTCGCGCGGATCCGCCTCCGAGTAGCGAACGGCGAGGACCGGGGCGCCGTCCAGCGCCCGAGCCGTGTTGAGGGCCTCGACGGCGGCGAGCCCGCCGTGGCCGAGCGCGCTCGCAGTGCCGACGATCCCCGGGCCGATCGAGCAGACGACGGCGTCGAAGTCTTGGCCGGCAGCCCACGCCAGGGCGGACGCGGTCGTGACGGCCTGCACGTCGCCGTCGAGGCAAGGCGAGACGGCGACGGCGACTGCGAGCAGACGCCAGGCTTTGAGGTCGCGCAGGGTGTCGGAGAGCGAGACCGGCAGCGCGCCTCCGGCGAGCTGGACGTAGGCCGCGCGGAGGTTGTGGCGCCTGAGGCCGGCGCAGACGGGCGCGACCTGGCTGTGCAGCGAACAGCAGACGACCGGCATCCCGCCGAGGCTCTCTGCAAGCTCGCCGTCCTCCTCGACGTGCCGCGCCGCGGCCTGGAGTGGCGTGTAGGGCAGGCTCATCAAGTGGGCCCCCTCCTCGGGCTCCGCGCCCAACCCGCGTGTCAGGTTCAGGTAGAGGACGTCGAAGCCACCCGACCCCAGGCCGAGCTCGCGCGCCTGGACGTTGACGATCACGTCGTCGCCGACCTCGACCGCGCCCGTGAGGCGCGGGTAGGCGACGCAGGGAGCGCCGTCCACGACGAGCCGGACGAGTTCCTCGGTGCGTTCCGCGATGCGGGAGACCGTGCCGCGGCGAAGGCTAAGCGCCATCGCGCGCGACGTCGACGAGCGCCAGGGTGACGTCGACCATGCGCTCGAGGTCCGCGACGGCGATGTGCTCGTCGGGTGTATGGATCGCCGCCATGCCGTTCGCGAGGTTGACGCACGGCCGCCCGCGCTCGTTGAAGACGTTGGCGTCCGCGCCGCCGCCGCCGAACGCGAGCCGAGGCTGGAAACCCTCCCGCTCCAGCGCCGCACACGCCAGCCGGACGGGAAGGTCGCCGCGCTGGAACCGATAGCCGGTGTAGCTCTCGTCGATCGTCGTCTCCGCCTCGCACTGCTCGAAGGCGGCGCCGAACGTGATCGTCTCCAGGAGCTCCTTGACGAGCTCGGCCAGCTTGGTCTCGTCGTGGGAGCGGACGTCGATCGAGAAGGCGCAGCGGTCGGGGACGATGTTCCGGGCCGTCCCACCCTGGATCAAGCCGACGCTGGCAGTCGTCTCGTCATCAAGACGGCCCAGACGGAGGTCCGCGATCGCGCGCGCCGCAGCGACGATCGCCGAGCGACCCTCCTCCGGCGCCATCCCCGCGTGCGCCGCGCGACCGCGCATCGTCACCTCGATCGATCGTGCGTGGGGCGCGCCGAGCATCACCTCGCCGATCGGCGCCGCATGGTCGAACACGAAGCCGACCCGCCCGCGCAGCCGGTCGGCGTCGAACGCCTTCGCGCCCTGGAGGCCGACCTCTTCCTTCGGCGTGAAGACGAGCTCGATGCCCGCGTGTGGCCGGTTCTCAGAGAGGATCAGCCGCGCGGCCTCGAGCATCGCGGCGACGGCAGCCTTGTTGTCCGCCCCGAGGATCGTCCCGCCCGCGTTCCGAACGACGCCATCCTCGACGACGGGCTCGAGCGGACCGGTCGGCTGGACCGTGTCCAAGTGGGCGCACAGGAAGATCGGGAGCCCGCCGTTCTCGCTCGTAGGCTCGAGCCGGCAGAAGAGGTTGCCGGCGTTCGCGCCGATCCGTGCCCCGGCATCGTCCTCCGCGACTTCGAGCCCGAGACCGTCCAGGTAGGCGCGAACCCGGTCCGCGACCTCGCGTTCGGACCCCGGCGGACTGGGGATCCCGGCCAGCTCGGTGAACAGGCCGACAACGTCCGGCGCCCGGTTCGGCATGGCCGAATCCTAGGCGCCGGACGTTGGGGCTACGGGAGAGGCGTGAGCCCGACCGGATCGCCCTTGCCGCGGCTCGGCGGATGCGTTCCTCCCCAGTGGAAGAGAACGACTGCGATCAGCCCGACGACGATCCACACGGCCACAAGGGCCACCACGAGTCGTACGAATGTCGCTTGCGCCACGCGTCTCAGTCCCACGCGACGGTCTGGTACACGCCGTTTGGGTAGTAGTTGACGCGCATCATCAGCGAGTCGTGCCAGTCGAACCACCACGGCGAGTGACACGCGACGTCGACCCAAGCCTGCACCTGCACCAGGGTCCAACCGGCGCCGCCCGCCAGCTTCGCGACGTGCGGGCCGCTCGTGTTCCAGCACATGAAGTCGTGGCTCGTGCGAGCATCGCTCGCGCGGTACGTGATCTGGCCACCGCTTCCGCACCAGACGGTGTAGAGAAAGAGGCGATGGGCGTACGGCCACGCACCCTCCGACCGCTCCAGCTCCTTTCCCCAGCACGTCCCACCACCACCGCCCTCCGGGGGAAGCATGGTCGGCGACAGCGCACTCGACACTTGGCGCACGCCGTTGTCGACCGAGACGAGCTCCTCGAAGGTCTTCGGCGGTCCTGCTGCATACACCGGCGCCGTCCAGAAGAGAAGCGCCAGAGCCGCAGCTCCTACGATCATGAGGCGTTTACTGTTCATGCAACAGAACGTAGGCAGCGGCGACGCACGCGTGGGGCGCGGCTTGGTGTCTAATCAGTAAACGCTGGTCTTGCTCAGGACGTCCACAGGTGACGTCGCGACAGGTCGCCGATAGAGCTGGGAGCCTCGTCCCACATGCCTCTTGGACTGCGCAGCAAGACCCACGCCGCTCCAGCGATCCAGGGTGCGCTGAACAGGATCGGCAGAGCGAGCCACATCAGCGAGTCAGGCTGGAACGCCGGCGCGCTCGGTCGCGCCGACACGCCCGCGGGAGCGCGCCAGCGCCGCGCCGACGAACTCGCGGAAGAGCGGCGCCGGCCTCGTCGGCCGCGACTTGAACTCCGGGTGGAACTGGCTGGCGACGAACCACGGGTGGTCCTGGAGCTCGACGACCTCGACCAGGCGGCCTTCCTGATATGTCCCCGACACGACCAGCCCGGCTTCTTCGAGGCGCGGGCGGAAGTGGTTGTTCACCTCGTAGCGATGCCGGTGACGCTCGTTGACCACGTGCTCGCCGTAGGCCTCCCCAGTCCGAGTGGCCTCGACGAGCTCGACCGCCTGCGCGCCCAGGCGCATGGTGCCGCCCAGGTCCTCGATCTCCTTCTGCTCGGGCAGCAGGTCGATCACGGGGTACGGCGTTTCCGGGTCCATCTCCGTCGAGTTGGCGCCGGACAGCCCGACGACGTGCCGAGCGAACTCCGAGACGGCGACGTGCATCCCGAGGCAGATCCCGAGATACGGGATCCCCTGCTCGCGCGCGACGCGGCAGGCCATGATCTTCCCCTCCCAGCCGCGTGACCCGAAGCCGCCCGGAACGAGCACGCCGTCGACGTCGTCGAGCTCCGCCTGCAGCTCCTGGAGCGAGGCCCCTTCCGCGTCCACCCACCGGACGCGCACGCCGCAGCCGTGATGGATCCCGGCGTGCTTGAGGGCCTCGTGCACCGAGAGGTACGCGTCGTGGAGCTTGACGTACTTGCCGACGAGCCCGATCTCGACCGGCTCCGCCAGCCCCTTGATCCGCTTCGTCAGGTCGTTCCACTCGCCGAGGTCGGCCTCGGCCGCCGGCAGGTTCAGCTTCTCCGCCACGAGCGCGTCTAGACCCTCCGTCTGCAACGCCGACGGCACCAGGTAGACGTCCGGCACGTCGCGGTTGACGACGACGGCGCGCGGCTCGATGTCCGCGAACATCGCGATCTTGTCGCGCAGGTCTGCGCTCAGCCCCTCGGTCGAGCGGCAGACGACGACGTCCGGGTGGATACCGATGCGCCGCAGCTCGTTCACCGAGTGCTGCGTCGGCTTCGTCTTCAGCTCGCCGGCAGAGTCGACGAACGGCACGTAGGTGACATGGATGTAGACCACGTTCTCGGCGCCCGCCTCCCGCCGGAACTGGCGGATCGCCTCCAGGAACGGCAGCGACTCGATGTCGCCGACGGTCCCGCCGACCTCGCTGATCACGACGTCGGTGTCGCTGGCCTCGGCAACGCGGCGAATGCGCTCCTTGATCTCGTTCGTGATGTGCGGGATCACCTGGACCGTCGAGCCGAGGTACTCGCCCTTCCGCTCCTTCCGGAGCACCGAGTACCAGATCGAGCCCGACGTGTGGTTCGCGTTCCGCGAGAGGTTCTCGTCGACGAAGCGCTCGTAGTGGCCGATGTCCAGATCGGTCTCTGCGCCGTCCTCGGTGACGAAGACCTCGCCGTGCTGGAACGGGCTCATCGTCCCGGGGTCGACGTTGAGGTACGGGTCGAACTTCTGCACCTGGACCTTCAGCCCGCGCGCCTTGAGGAGGCGCCCGAGCGACGCCGCCGTGATTCCCTTGCCGAGCGACGAGACGACTCCGCCGGTGACGAAGACGTACTTGGGCGGGCGCGGTCTCACTCGTACCGACCCAGCGCGTCGAGCTGCGCAAGCCCCGGCGTACGCTCGATCAGCTCGCCGAGTGAGCGTCGTTCACCGAGGAGAGTGAGCCCGGCCAGCGCCCCGATTGCCAGCCAGCGACCCCGTTCCGTGAGACGACTCACGGACCTCAAGCCTAGCAGCGCCCCCAGCGCGTTCGATCCGCAGTCACCCAGCATCGTCTTCTCGCGAAGATCGTAGGGAAGCAGGAGGACGACGGTTCGGACCGGAGCCTCCGTCGCCGCCGCGGCGATCAGGTACGCCTTCAGCGCCCGGCCCGGACGTGTGTCGAGCTGGTTGAGGAAGTTCGCCGCGAGGCCGACGAGGAGCGCGCCCGAAAGCTTCCGCGTCGCGAGTAAGCCGCCGAGCGGGATGGCCGCGAGCTTGAGCACGCCGGTGGTCGCTCCGGCGCGTACGTGAGCACGGAAGCCGCGCTCGGGCCCGCTCCAGATGTCGTCGGCCAAACCGGCCGCGGCAGCGATGAGGACCGCCGGTTCTCGCCCCGATGCGACGAGGGCGCCGACGAGCGGCAGGCGCAGCCCGCGGAAGTTCCTGCCCTGCGGCCCGCAGGCGAGCAGGGCGTCGAGGAGCTGGCGGCCGCGGTGGAGGAACCCGGCCGTGTCGCGCCCGGTCGCGCGGTGCCGCAACGGGAGCTCGAGCTCCGCCAGCCGCAGCCGGGCCCGCGCGGCGTCGATCGTCGCGCCGACCTCGCAGCCGAAGCCGGCGGCGAGCGGGAAGCAGGCAGCACGGGCGCGCTCCGACAGCGCCCGCTGACCCGCCAGCGGCTCCACCGGCACAAACCCCGAACGCGCGCGGATCAGCGCCCGCGCCGCGCGCTTGGCGATCCCGAAGCCACCGCCCTGCCGCTCGGCGAAGACGGCGACCGCAAGGTCGGCATCGGCATCGACGAGCGCACGGAGATCGCCTTCGAGGTCGGCATCGGCGAGCACGAGCGACCCACTAGGTGCTTCCTGCTCGGCGAGCGTCAGCGCCTGGCCCTTACCACGGCGAGGAAGTCGGAGCACACGCGCGCCTGCGCGCTCTGCCACGACCGCCGTCCCGTCGCGGGAGCCGTCGTCCGCGACGATCACCTCCGCCTCCGGGAATGCCACCCGCAGCGACTCGACGGTCTTCGCGATGCGCTCCTCCTCGTCGCGGGCGGCAACGAGGACTGCCGCCGGACTAGCCACTCGGCGGCGGCGCGAGAGCAAGCGGCTCGATCGGCGGGACGACGGCATCCGCGTCGGCGTTGAGTCCGTAGTTGCCCTCCTCGCCGCCGGAGAGAAGCACGGCAAGCGCCACTCGTCCGACCTGTGTGTCGACGGAGTCGACGCTCGAGAGTCCACGCCCCCGGTAGACCGCAATCCGCTGCGGCGCAAGGTCCGTGCGAGCGATGCCGACCGCCGGCGCGGCGCTCGAGGCCAGCCCCGCGTAGAGGCCGTTAACGAACCTCCGCGTTGGCCCGTCGTCGATCCGCGCCGTCTGGGCAACGGCTACTGCGTCGACCTCCGCCTCGCTTCCGCCCTCGAAGTCCTGGACGACCACAGTCGCGAGCGAGTCCCAAAACGGCGTCTCGCCGCCCGCAACGAGCTCCCGCCCAAGTGCGCGTCCAACATCTTCGAGCGTTGGAGTGCCCATGTCGGACGGCACGGCGTCGAGTACCGCGCGTGGCTCGACCGGGAGCTGTAGCGCGCGCGTGCGGGTGATCTGCGGCCCGTTCGCATCGGCGAGGGTGCGTCCTACCGCGGTTCGCAGCTCCCCATTCACCGGCCCGATGAACAGGAGCGCAACGTGGACGCCCCGGAGGCGCCCGCTCATCACCGCAGGATATGACTCGTCGATGTAGCTCGTGCCAGTGCGTTGCTGGCGCCGCAGGAGATCCGCGTCCGACCTCGCCGCCTCGAGGTCGCGCTGGAGGCCGGAGATGCGCTCCTCCAGCAGCTGCCGGTCGCTCTCGGACACACTCGTCTGGGAGGCGATGCCGACGCCGACGAGGATCCCGATGATCAGCGCGAGGAAGACGGCCGCCAGCGAGGCGACGTGGTAGCGCAGGTCGAACAAGCCGGGTGAAGCCTAGAAGCCCAAAAGATCGCGCAGCCGGAGTCCGAGCAGCTCGAACGACGAGCGCAGCTGCGGCGAGACGACGATCGCGACGACGAGCGCGCCGAGGCCGGTGACGGCGAAGGCGACGAGCGGCCAGAGGCCGACGCGGCGGCTGACGAGCCGCGACACGCCCTTGGCGTCGATCAGGATCTCCCCCACCTTCAGCCTGGTGAGGAACGTCGAGGACATGCCGGAACGGTTGCGCTCGAGGAACTCGATCAGGTTGAAGTGGGTGCCGACGGCGACGATCAGCTCGGCGCCCTTCTCGTAGGCGAGCAGCAGTGCGACGTCCTCGCTCGTCGCCGGCGCGGGGACGACGTGGTGCGAGAGGCCGAGCTCCCGCATCCGCTTCCCGCCGGGCGCTGCGCCGTCCTCGTAGGCGTGGACGACGAGCTCCCGCGCCGAACGCAGGGCGCGATCGGAGACGGAGTCCATGTCGCCGACGATCACGTCCGGCTTGTACCCCGCCTCGAGAAGCGCGTCGGCGCCGCCGTCCACCGCGACGAGCACCGGTCGGAAGTCGCGGACGTACGGCCGGACGATCCGAAGGTCGCGCTTGTGGCCGGGGCCCCGGACGACGACGAGCGCGTGCCGGTCGCGGAACCGGGTGTCGAGCGCCGGGAAGCCGATGCCTTCGGAGAGCAGCCGCCCCTCTTCCCGCAGGTAGCGCATCGTGTTCTCCGCGAACGTCTCCAGCGCCTCGGTCACCCGGCTCCGCTGGTCGCGGAGCGCATCCGAGAGCTCGTCGGCGCGCAGCTCCTTGCCGGCGATGAGGCGGGTGCCGTTCCGGAAGAGGCCGGCCCCGCGCACGGTCAGGAGCTCGCCGTCGCTGACCTTCTCGAACAGGTCCGCGCCGGGCGCATCGATCAGCCGCACGCCGCCGCGGACGAGCAGCAGCGGCCCCGGATTCGGAAAGCGCCCCGTCTGCGACTCCGAGACGTTGATCACGACGCGGATGCCGGCCTCAAGCAGCTCCTCGGCGGAGACGCGGTCGAGATCAGCGTGGTCGATGATCGCGATGTCGTCGGGCGAGAGCCGGCGGACGAGCTGCTTCGTCCGCCGGTCGAGTCGCGCCGGTCCTGTGTGCTCGACGAAGCTCATCTGACGGTCGAGAGGAACTCTCGACCGCCGAGCATACGTTCTAGTTCTTCGCGCCGTTCGTCTTCGTCCAGCGCCTCGATCCGCGTATGTGTCGGGTCGCCGGCGACCTTCTCGACGCGGAGATGGCGATCGGCGACGCTCGCGATCTGCGGCAGGTGCGTGATCGTCACGACCTGCGAGCGCTCGCCGAGGCGTCGCAGCGCCTGCGCGACGGCGTGTGCGGTCTGGCCGCCGATGCCGGCGTCGATCTCGTCGAAGACGAGGGTCATCTTCCCGCCCGAGGCGGCAGCGATCGCGAGGGCGACGCGCGAGAGCTCCCCGCCGGAGGCGGTCTCGGCGACGGGTGCAAACGGCAGGCCGGCATTCGGCCGGATCAGGAACGAGACGGAGTCGCCGCCGGTGGCGGACGGCTCGCGCTCGCCTATCTCGATGTGGAACTCGCCCTCGCCGAGGCCGATGCCCTGGAGCTCGCCGGCGACGGCGTTCGCGAAGGGTTTGGCCGCCGCGCGACGCGCCTTCCGAAGCTCGAGGACGAGCTCGTCCACCCGCGCCTGCGCCCGCTCGAGCTCCGCCGCGGCCTCGGCGCCTGGGTCAGCGCCGGCGCCTCGCGCATCGAGCTCGGCTTCCGCCTCCGCGGCTCGTCCCAGCAGCTGCTCATAGGAGTCACAGCCGAAGCGGCGCTTGGCCGCGGCGATGCGGTCGAGCTCCGCCTCGACGTGCTCCAGCCGTCCGGGCTCCGACTCGAGGCCGGCGAGGAACGAGCGGAGGTCCGCCGCGGTCTCCCGCAGGCGGACGGCCGACTCGCGCAGCTCGCTGCCGGCCTGCGCAAGCTCGGCCGCGATCCGCTCGAGCGGCGCGATCGCGCGCTCGGCCTCTGCGGCGAGCCCGGCGGCGCCGGCGCCGTCGTCGGGCGCAAGCGCCTCGGCTGCTGTGGCGGCGCCCTCCGCGAGCTCGCTCAGGTGGCGCAAACGCTCCCGCTCGGCGAGCAGCTCCGCTTCGGTCGTCTCGGCGAAGCCGTGCGTGTCCTCGACGAGCGCGTCGAGCTCGGCGAGGCGTGCCTCCTCCACTGCCGCATTCCGCGTGATCGCCTCGTGGCGCTTCCGGGCAGTCGCGAGCCCGCGCCACGCGAGGCGGAGCGCGCGGCGACGCCTCAGCTGCTCGTCGCCGGCGAAGGAGTCGAGGACGTCGAGCTGGTACGCAGGGCGGGCGAGCCGCCGCTGCTCGAACTGCCCCGACATCCCGACGAGCAGCTCACCTGCTGCGGCAACGTCCTCGCGCGCGGCAGCTCTTCCCCAGGCATACGCCCGGGTGCGTCCGTCGCCGAAGATGCGGCGCGCGAGCACGAGCCCGGGCTCCCCCTCGGGCCGAAGCTCCGCGAGCGACTCGAGCCCCTCCTCGTCGAGGAAGCCCTCCGGCACGTCGAACTCCGCCTCGATGTACGTCTCGTCCGCGCCGGGGCCGAGCGCCTTCGCGTCGCCCTTTGCGCCGAGCAGGAGGCCGATCGCCTGCGCCAGGATCGTCTTGCCGGCGCCGGTCTCACCGGTGATCGCGTTGAGGCCTCCCGAGAGCTCGAGGTCGGCCTCGCGAATCAGGACCAGGTTTTCGATGCGGAGCCGCCTCAGCACTCGGGCGATGGTACGTCCGCTGTCGGCGGGTAACCAGACGCCTCCGCGGGACGTGTGCGAGTCGGCCGCGTGGCGAGTACGGAGCCCAGCAGGACGAGCACGAAGCCGAGCGCCATCCCGGTCGTGAAGTGCTCGTTGAGGATGACGACGCCGAGCACCGCGGCGACTGCGGGGTTGATGTACGTGATCACCGTCGCGCGCACAGAGCCGACCTCGGCGATCAGGGCGAAGAAGAGCAGGAACGCGAGTGCCGTGCAAACGATCGCGAGCCCGAGGACGGAGAGGATCACCTTCCCGCCGGGCATCTCCGCCGGAAGGCTGAACGCCGCGATCGGCACGAAGGCGACAGCGACGAGCGCGAGCGAGGCTGCGATCACGCCGAGCGCCGGGAGGTCCGCGAGCCAGCGCTGCAGGATCACCGGGCCGACGGCGTAGCAGACCGAGACGAGCCCGACCTCCGCGATCGGGATCGCCCCTGCGCCTTCGACGTTGACGCCGACGATCGCCGCGACTCCGACGACGCCGAGGGCGAGGCCAAGCAGGCTCTCGCGGCCGAACCGCTCGCCGCCGGTGCTCGCGGCGATGACGACGCCGATCAACGGCACGGCCGCGATCAGCAGGGCGGTCAGCGAGCTCGAGATCTCTTGCTCCGCGTCGTTCAAGAGCACCCACGGGATCCCGATCTCGATTGCCGCGAAGGCGAGCAGCGGGCGAAGGCGGCGGAAAGTCGGCCACAGCTCAGTGCGCGCCAGGGCGATCGGCAGCAGGAGCAGCGCCGCGATCGCGGTGCGGGCGAGCACGAGCGCCGACGGGCTCAGGTCGCGGACGGC
>Ga0126312_10003580_pt1 | contig 10506 bp, 11 predicted proteins | sample Plot104A_FD_92537 | JGI IMG/M metagenome (GOLD analysis project Ga0126312, IMG submission 92537) | Serpentine soil microbial communities from UC McLaughlin Reserve, CA, USA - Plot104A | ecosystem: Environmental > Terrestrial > Soil > Grasslands | place: USA: UC McLaughlin Reserve, Lake County...
AGGGTTCGAACGCCTATCATCACTATCCCAACCCTATATACCGGATGGGGATGGTGATGATATGTTCGGGGTGGTTCGCTTTGTGGACCTGGGGGAGCCCGAACCACGCACCTTCGTCGTGGAGGACATTGTGCCCCAAGGACACTCTGTTCTCATGCATGGCGGGGGAGGTTCGGCCAAGTCCATCCTGGCGGCGTTGTTGGGTATCTCCGTATCCTCGGGTAATCTATCCGAGTTCCTGGACCACACCATCCTCACGCACGGACCCGTCCTCATCATCGACTTCGAGCTCGATGCAGACGAGCAGCACCGCCGCGTGAAGGCCCTGTGTGGAGGACTGGGGATAGCGGTCCCGGACGACCTCTACTACCTCTCGGGGCTTGGCATGAATACCAAAGAGGTCTTCGAGCGGGCGGTGAAGGTCTGTGAGAAGGTCGGCGTGGTGTTTGCCGTGATTGACTCCATAGGCTTCGCCATGCGCGGCGACATGGAGAGCTCAAGGGATGTTAACGCCTTCTTCGCCGAGTACGTCGACCCCTTACGCGCCATCGGGGTTACTCCGATGATCATAGATCATCAGGGGAAGCTGCAGACCGGCGAGAGCTACCAGCGCAAGACCGCCTTTGGCAGTGCCTTCAAGGAGCACAGCGCAAGAAGCATCCTGCAGGTTGAGGCCGTGGAGAACAACCGCGATGCTGGCACCCTGCGGGTCCGCCTCAGGCACAAGAAGACAAACTTCAGTGCCCGGCTCGAGCCGTTCGACGTGGAGCTCACGTTCGGAGCCGGGCGTATAGAAGTGAAGACCGTGGAACTCACCGCCGCCGATAACGCCTCGGAGGAGGCCCTGAGCGCCACCGAGCGCATAAGGCTCGCTCTGAGGGAGGGCGACAAGACGACTGCCGAGCTCTCCGAGTATACCGGGCTGAGCAGGGCGTATTTGCAGAACATCCTCCCCGACCTCGAGAGGGAGGGGACCGTCAGGGTGGTCAAGACGGAGGGCCGCACCAACACCTACGGGCTCCCCGAACCGCCCGATGGTGACGGACCGGATAATGACGGAGAAGAGCCGCCAGACGAGCACTCCGAAGAGAGCAACGCAGAATCGTCTGGCGGCTCACCAACCGTAGATACTGCTGAAAAGCCGTCATCACCATTCCCTCCCTATATAGCCTGCGGGAATGGTGATGAAGAAAAACCTAAGAAGACCAAGAGCCCCGAAGAAGAGGAAGAGCTCCGTGCATCCCTGGCCGAGAAGTTCAACTACATCTACACCGAGGCGGACGTCCGTCGCTGCCGTAAGTGGGTGAAGTCGGCCCCGGAGATGGCTCTCGATATAGAGACCTACGGGAAGCTCAAGAGGGATGGACTCCTCTACACGAGGGGTAAAGTCCGCCTCATCCAGTTGCACTGCGGTGGTGAGACTTGGCTTATCGACTGTGACTTTGTGGAGGACGGACTCGTAACCCCCATCCTCAAAGAACTCGAGGACAAGCCCAAGTACCTCCACAATTCCCTCTTCGACATTCCCAGGCTATACCGTAGGTTTGGGGTGCTCCTCAACCAGAATGTGCATGACACCATCCTCGCATCCCGTATAGCGCGGGCGGGGGAGTGGGAGAAGAAGTTCAAGGTCATCCAGAAGGGACACAGCTTGGAGGACTGCCTCCAGCGTGAGTTGGGCATCGAGATACCCAAGAACCGTAAGCTCAAGTGGGATGGTCCGCTACAGGAGGAACACCTTGAGTACGCCACAGACGACGTGGCACACCTCAAGGAACTCTATGAGGCTGTGCAGGAGGTCTTAAGGGAGCACGCCGTACAGGAGCGCTACGAGGCCATAAGCTCCCGCCTGCCGGACTTCACAGATGCTGCCGTGCGAGGTGTACCGCTGGACGCTGGCACCCTCCAGCCTGCCCTCGACGCCTTAGAGCGGGAGAAGGCCAATCTGGAGGGTCGCCTGAACGAGTTAGCCCCCGAACATCCCGAGGGCTTGGAGTGGGTGTGGGGGAACACGAGCAAGGAGACCTCTCCCCAAGGTAGGGGCCGCAACGGTGCCTTGAGAGCCTTAAGCCTCTTAGGGGTCGAACTCTCTGACCTCCAGGATCAGACCCTCCTTGACCATCGTGAGGCCCACGAGCTCGTACACATCCTCTACCTCTACCGCAAGAAGGCGAACACCTTGAGCCGGTACTCTCGGTGGATAGCGGACTTCTACGAGGAGGGGCGGATGTATCCGCAGCCCAAGGTCGCCGCCGCTGTGACTGGCCGAGTTCTCTACTCTGACCCGAACGCACAGGGTATTGATAAGCACAGGACCGACGAGTTTCGTAGGTGTGTGAGGGCTGCGAACGGTCGCATCATTGTCAAGGGTGACTTTGCCCAGCAGGAGCTCCGCATAGCTGCCTACTACTCCAAGGACAAGAACATGCTCGATGCCTTCGCCAATGGGGAGGACATCTACCTCAAGACCGCCGCCAAGCTGGTGGGCAAGCCCGTGGGTAAGGACCACCCCGCGCGTCAGGCGGCCAAGAGGGCGACTCTGGGCTTCCTCTACGGTCTCGGCACTGAGAAGTACCGCCAGAACGTTTACAAGGACACCGGAGAGAGGCTATCAGCATCGCAGGCTAAGAAGGATCGCGAAGCATTCCGTGCCGCGTTCCCCGAGTTCTATAGGTGGCAGCAGATCTACGGGGCCAAGCACGAATGGGAGACTAGGAGTGCCCTGGGGTGGCGTCGTGTGGTCGCCCCCGATAAGGACAACAAGCCCAAGTACACCGAGCGGCTGAACGGACCCATCCAGTCTACGGCCGGAGACATTCTCTACCTCACCCTAAAGAAGTTGGCAGCGGATCCGCGACCCGGCACCCACTTTCTGCTCTCGGTGCACGACGAGCTGCTCTTAGAATGCCCCAAGGAAGATGCAAGAGGAGTCGCACTGTGGCTCAAGGCGAAGATGGGCGAGGCTATGGAGGAGATCCTGGGCGAAGAACTTGGTGGACCGAGGTCTGTAGAGGTTGGCTATGGTCCGAGCTGGGGTGAGTGCGTGGAGTTGGAGGAGGTGTTTCAACAATATAAAGAACAAATACCCTGAGCTACGCGTCCGCGCCTCGCTAACTGAGGACGGCACCCGGCGCATAGAATTCGTGAGAGCTTAGGGAAAGGCCTAATCCCAGCGTTTAACGGTAGAACAGCTCACTCGTAAATCGCTATAGGTCAGCGGTTCGAGTCCGCTCGTCGGCACTCTTATTTTTCTTGGTATTTGCAGCAAAAAAACGTAAGTGCAGCAGAACTCCTGTCAGCCCAACTTGCAGCAACCGTCCTGCAACCCACTTGGTCACGCGGCGATCTCGCTGCCCTTATTCTCTTGCTCACACACCCTCGCTGAAGAATCCGCCCACTATCTTATGGCCACAAGCATACATCGCTTACCTTCATGGTAGCTGAATCTTAGGAAGTTCGCTCTTCTCGACCTGCAAACTCGATCTTCGAAACATTTGTCGTAACGCTTGAGAGACGATCGTACTGTAGAGTGGAGTCGTGACAGAAAGGGCAAGGGAAGAGGGTCGAGGAGTCGGCGGGATGAATCGTCGCACCGTCGCCTGGGTCGCCGTGTCCCTTGGCTCGCTGAACGTCGCCTTTTCGCTGTTGAGCTTGCACTTCGCGGGCTTGAACGACTACTCTCTGGCTCTTTACCTTGAGGAATTGATACTACCCGCCGCTATTCTGGCAGTGTCGTTCTCGGTTGTGGGGGTGCTCGTAGCCTCCCACCGGCCAAGGAACCCCTTGGGCTGGATCTTCTTGGCTGTGGGCTTTTCCCAAGGGCTCGTTCAGTTCGCTGGAACCTACGCCGAGTACGTGCTGGTGACCGAGCCAGGCTTTTCGCTACCGGGCGCTCCGATGATGTCCTGGCTAGGCCGGCTGGACTTGGTTTCTGGGGTATGGCCTGCTGCTGACGTATGTGCCGCTGCTGTTCCCCAACGGACGGTTGCCTTCTAGGCGTTGGCGGCCCTGAAGGCTCACAAAGCCTTGCAGAATAAGGAGCGCTTAATGGCTGGCTCGCTGTGGCAGGACAATGATCTAGAGTTCACCTCGACCGTCGGCACACCCGTGGACGTAGGCAACCTCACGTACCGCTCCTTCAGACCCCTTCTGAAGCGCGCCGGGTTACCTCAAATACCAATCCACGATCTTAGGCACACGGCTGCTACCCTATTGCTCGTCTAGGGCGTACACCCAAAGGTAGTGCAAGAGATGCTGGGACATTCTACTATCACCCAGACGATGGACACGTATTCTCACGTGCTGCCAGACATGCAGGAGGGGGCCGTGATGGCTATGGAGGAGGCCATGTCGAGCGAAGAGGATCCAGAGCCTCGGGAGCAGGGTTCATAGGCAAGTTCGGAGCAGTGCTGCGGTTGATAGTGAAGTATGATTCGCACGTGAGTGCGTGCCCGCGAGGGGTATGGACCGCGCGAACCGAAGGGTAGGAGATTGCCAGCATCTCGCCAGGATAAGGACGAGCAGAAGGACATCGTCTCACTCGACCTGCCCGAACCAGAAATGGCCGCCGCGCGGCACGAGACCGGCAGCTTGGGCTACGAGAACGTCGCCGACTATCTCGTCGCGTTGCACAGGGCTCGTGTGAGCGAGACAAGCCAGGAGGACGAGGATGATAACTCAGATGCTGATGGCGGGGAAGCGACCGTGGTGGAGTAAGTTATTCGGGGGTTAGCGCTGGGGTTCGCGTCAGTTTTACCAAGATCCTAAGAACGGCCCCGGGTCTCGCTGTTCTCGCGGAAAGCGTGGCCCTCGCTGCCTTCCGAACTGGTGCCGGGTTGTGATCTTTACTTTCCCATCAGGCGTCGGCTGTATCCACACTTCTATGGTCGGGAGCCACAGCTTAGTGTGTTCCCATAGTGAATGCGCATAGTTCATAGTCGCTTCGATCGCGATTCCAACTTCACGACGTCTCTCGTCTAAGGTGGGCGCATTATCGTGCGGTTTATCGTGTGGAAGAAAGTTGATCGAAAAGCTTTGCTGCGCCCACAACGAAGTGCGTCCATAGTGCGGCACCTCTAGATAAATCGGCCTCTCTCGGTGCACAATCTCATCACGAAAGGTACGCACTCGCTGAACAGCTTGGTTGCCCATAAACGCAAGGAAGGCTTTGTTTGGCACGAATCCCGGTAGTACGCTCGTCAATCCTCCACTCCTAGCTTTTCGGATGCCAGCTTGCAGGTGGGGAGCAGATATCCACTTTTTCGGCTCTGTTTCAAATGGGTCGAACTTACATCCTTTGACTTCATTAAGCGTAGCGGCGTTTGCTTCCCACGCCAAGCGAATGTGGGCATTTGCGAGATGATCCATAGCGCTGGCGACGCGTACAGCAGGCCATTCTATGCCCATCAGTGTGTATATCAATACAAGGTTTCTGCAGCCCTCTTCATCTAGTGGCTCAGTAGGATTCAGAGGATCAGTCGGATGCACGCGCGAGAAGACTCTTTGCTCAAGTAAGGAGTTAGCGAGAGCAATAGTGGCGCTCCGGAGTACCCCAACGGCGTCGAGAAGGGCCACCAACGCAGCCCGACAATGGTTAGGTCCGATCGAAGCATCGATTAGGTCAAGGGCGTTGTTGTCGAACGAAGCGGCAATCTCTCCTGCTAAGTCTAGAATAGATTGTCGCCAAGGCACTGCTGCTAGTGAGGCAGCCCGCTCTTCATCGTTTGGTAGATCCGTCGATATGATCATGCTGTCCTTTCTTAATACCAAGTGTACTAGACACAGCTGTGATCACTGGAACTGCCTTATGTGCTCATTGTTCGTTACTTTCTGCGGTTGTTTCGTCGAGCGTGCTTGCGATGGTCCTCACAAAGTATCGCTTTCCACAAGGCGTGGTGCAACTTGCCGCCACTCCGGCCTTTCGTGCCGTGCGATCCGGGAGCACGCCAGAGATCAGTCGGAACGAACAGCCTTGCATCCATTCTGCATCCATTCCTATGGTGGTCATGTCTACCCCGGCGGCAAACGTTGCTATCTCTGCGACCCGCATCATCCTTACCGTCTGCGAGGCCAAGAACCTGAACTTACCTTACAGAAGGCGGGGTGATGGCTACCAACCAAGCCGCGAGTATAAATGGAGGCTCGTAAAGAGGTGCAGGTTTACTCAGTGGAATAGGCTAGATGAGAGGAAGCGACGATGTGAATGACACAATTGCGTCGCGCTTAGGATGACGCGTCATCCCTTTGACCGATATGACACAAGACTAATAGTGTCCTCGGATTAAGCTTTCAGCAACGTGCATGTGAAAATAACTATAGATTTGGCAATTGCTGGAAGCTATGATTTACAAGAACACCCACGATGATAGAGGAGAAGTCTGCATGGTCGATCGGAGAGACTACGAGTCAATCCAGGAGCGCATTCTTTCGTTGCTCAGAGAGGATGACTCTTCAATCGAGCCACCTGAGTTGCTAGCGCAACTCAATAAAGAGGGCATCCCACAGGGGTTAGCCAGCACTATCATGTGGGAAATGATCCGAGCTGGTTATATAAGGCGAGAAGAGGGTTGGCGGCTTTCTCGGGGAAGAAAACTAGAGCAACGTGCTGAGGTTCTCGCTTAGCAAATTGTGAGCTCATTCGCAGAGGAGCGCCAAGCACGACGCCACCCTCACGATAGCGCACCGGATCACAGGACTGAGTTTCAGAGGGATAGGGACCGTGTGCTATACGCTGCAGCTTGGCGGCGACTGGCACACGTAACCCAAGTAGTTTCTCCTGCTGAAGGTATTGTCTTTCACAACCGCTTGACGCATACCCTTGAAGTTGCACAAATTGGTCGACGAATCGCGGAAAAACTGCTGTCCGAAGAGGGCGAGGAAGAAGCCGACCGCTTGGGCGGCATTAACCCCGATGTGGTAGAGACAGCCGCGCTTGTCCATGACTTAGGACACCCGCCGTACGGTCATGCTGTGGAGACCGAATTAAATAGACTGGTCTCGAGGTACGTTCACGACGGATACGAGGGCAACGCCCAATCCTTTCGCATCGTGACCAATCTCGCCACCCGGCGACTGGCCTTCGGCGGCCTCAACCTCACTCGCGCAGCGCTTAACGCGATTCTCAAGTACCCATGGGCACGTGCAGAGAAGAATGAGTATGGAGAACAGCGCAAGGGAGGTGCCGTAGATCGTCACAAGAAGTGGGGAGTATACAGTATCGAGGAAACAGACTATAAGTTTGCCCGAGGGGAGACCCTAGATACTGACGAGAAGAACAAGAGCGTCGAGGCCGAGATCATGGACTGGGCCGACGACGTAGCCTATGCCGTACATGATGTCGAGGACTTCTACCGCGCAGGCCGCATACCCCTTGAGCGGTTCATGAGAGATGGACCGGAATTGGACTTTTTCGCAGAGTACGCTGAAGCTAAGCTCAAGGAAACGCTGGAGCTCAGTCAGGCTGAGATTAAGACCATCTTGCTGGACGTTACCAAAGGTGGCCAAATTGGAAGGCCCTACGTCGGTTCAACTGAGCAACGAGCCGCTCTGAAGGCCTCTTCAGGTGATTTGATCGGTGAGTGTGTGACCATGGTTTCACTAGCCGAAGGTATAGACGACAAACCTCGGTTGCGTATCCCTGAGGACACTAAGAAAAAGGTAGAGGTCCTTAAACAGCTCACATGGTGTTACGTTATAGATGACCGCGCAGTAAAGACGCAGCAGCATGGGCAGCGTAAGGTGGTGCGAGAACTGTTTAGGATATACTTCGCCGCAACCGGTTCATCGAAGGATGCCCACCGAGGAATACTGCCAGAGGGCAGCATCGAACAACTAGACCAACTCAAATCGGCTGGCAATGCACCCGATAAGGCTAGTCGGGCAAGGGTGGTATCGGATATCATCTCATCAATGACTGAGCGCCAATTGCTGCTAACGCACAGGAAGCTCACCGGCATTGAGCTTGGCTCGATGACCGATCTCCTCTAAGATCTTTGAAGGGGCCAACATGGCGACCCGGGCATACGTATTGTTATCCCCGCCCCTGCTTTCCCCAATTGCTGAGCGCTGTCACTTTTGACCGCAATTGCAGCCAATCCATGACACCGTAAGTTCGGCCACGCTACAGTGTCAAGGCCCTGACAGTACGTACCTTGCAGCGTACCGTGGGATCCACCGTGAGCTCTTGATGTGACGCACTTACTACAATTCGCTAGAGTGCAAACCTACCCTAGGCTCGTTTATACCCTACCTTCTGGCGCAAATTGGCCCTCGTAACCTGATCACCCTAGGTCGTATTGCTGCCCTACTGCTGCCATCATTCCGAGCAGCCACAGATATACCCTACGTTTTCCCTGCAAATGAGAGAGTAACCGACGGGGCTAGAACCCGCGACCTTCAGAGCCACAGTAAGAAGGTCAGGTATCATGGCTATAGTCCAAGTTTTCTTGCATCACCTGCACGGTAGTCAGGGTACGCTCTAATAACGGTTTGTCGCTCTATCCTAGGACGGTAACCTCTGATCTACTCTAAAGCAGTACATCTTCGCTGCGCAACTGTCAAATCTCTGTCAAAACGACTAGACTGACCATCGGCTAGCCATCCCAATTCTGCGTTTATGCTGCAAATTGCGAGATCTGGAGAAGCTGCCGGACCTGGATTCGAATCAGGATTAAGTGATTCAGAGTTAGAGGCCGCGCCAATAGACGGGCTACTTTTCGCACATGACATCTCTCGGAACGATTGCACAGCCTTCTTACTGCTCCTTGACATATACGCTACTCGCCTATTGGCGCAAGCTCTTAGTTAGGACAAGGTCCGCGCAGCACCGCTACATTCGCAAGAGTCCAGACATAAGCTCATCCGCTGTCTAGGATAAAGAATGAGTCCGCATTGTACTGTATGTGGTTGTTGGATTGTCATCAGCATTGGCATCAAAATAGCTGTGTACAGCAAGAACAGCTAGACGTAACCGCACGGGTTTGTGGAATGATCTGAGAGCTACGCTCATAAAGAGCCCCCTATCATCACGGTCACTGAAGGACGCAGCGGCGACGTCAGGCTTGGCCTCACACCAGTAGGGGAAGAACTCGTGGCAGAAAACCTGCAGTAGTGGAGATCCGTCCGTACCGCGTCGATTCGTGTGATGTGCCCACGCTTCAAATTGGAGGTGAACAACTCCTTATCGCAGGATATACGGTTCGCCGGGCGACATAACGTGCGGGCCATCACCTCCATCATCAACATCACCACTTTTGGCTGACGTTCTCCATTCTCAGTTCGGTGAGCACGAATACTCCCGAAAACCTATCATCACCATCCCCACATCTATATAGGGATATGGGGATGGTGATGATGCCTAAGAAGGGGTGCCGAGGGATGTGCAATGGGCGGAAGCATGGGGAGTACAAGGCCGTCAAAGAGCGATGCCGGTGTGAAGCTCGGGGTGCCTGCCTCTTCCCGAACATCTCTCCCTGCTCGCGAAGTTCGCCGGGTGACCAATGCGCTCCAGCCGTACCCTACGCTGCGGCCGGCCCGACCAAACTCTGGCACCACGCGAGCAAGGCTTCCCCGTCCTCCTCGCGCTCTCCCTCGAGCCTGAGCGCTCCCGATTGCACCGCCTCCTCGAGGCTAAGCCTTCCGGAGGCCACCGCGAGGAAGCTCTCGGCGTCGCCTGTGACGACCAGGTCGGGATCCGGAACCGAGCCTTGTCTGACCTCCACTCTCTCCCCTTCCTCACCGCCTCTAACTCGCACGTGGAACGCCTCCCCGTCGATACAGAACTCGTAGGTAGAAGGACGGCTGCACGAGCCTGCTCTGGAGCAGCTAGTAGATGGACCCACCACAGTGTAAGTGCGATCGCTCCTGTTGATCTAGGAAAAAAGGAGGTCTATAGATGGGCGGCACCGGCAGCGGACGTTGGACCTATCACGACAAGCGACGAACCGTCGAAGAGTGCTGGGCGATGAGCATCTCCGAGGTGGTCAGGGTCCTCGATTTCTCCAAGCCCGGATCGATCTCCTACCTCTTTAGGCCAACGATACCGAAGACGGGCAAGAGGATGTCGCCCGTACGGACAAAGTCGAAGCTCGGCGATGACGGCAAGCCGCTGCTCGGGCTCTCCTACACCGTCAAGGATAGGCAGGGTCTCGAGCACCGGGTCGAGGAAGTCCTCCGTCTACAGACCACCCAACCGAACTTCGGCGGGGTGCGCTGGTGGTTCTCCTGCCCCCGTATGCTCGACGGTGAGGAGTGCGGTCGTCGCGTGGGCAAGCTCTACCGCCCATCGGGGAGTCGAACCTTCGCCTGTCGCCACTGCCTCGAGCTGAGCTACGAAAGCTGCCAGAGGAGCCACCGCTACGATGGGCTGTTCGCCCTGGTGGCGGGGGAAGCCTCAGGGGAGTCGTTCGAGGCCGTAAAGCGGGCTTTCTCCTACCGGGCGAAGGAAGCGAGGAGGCGAAGGGCAGAGTCCTCGCCGACGCTGTTGGAGGCCTTCGAAGAGGTGTTTGG
>Ga0126312_10003581_pt1 | contig 10504 bp, 12 predicted proteins | sample Plot104A_FD_92537 | JGI IMG/M metagenome (GOLD analysis project Ga0126312, IMG submission 92537) | Serpentine soil microbial communities from UC McLaughlin Reserve, CA, USA - Plot104A | ecosystem: Environmental > Terrestrial > Soil > Grasslands | place: USA: UC McLaughlin Reserve, Lake County...
GAGGCTTCCTCCAAGGAGATCGCCCGCCGGGCCGGCGTCGGCATCGCCACCTTGTTCCGCCGGTTCTCGACCCGACAGGACCTGCTGGTCGCCACCTTCGGAACCAAGCTCACCGCCTACACCGAAGCGATCGACCGCGCGCTGAAGGACCCGGATCCTTGGCGGGGCTTCTGCCACTACCTCATCACCATCACCGAGATGCAGCGGGGCGACCGCGGGTTCCGCGACATCGTCACGCTGGCCTTTCCCGCCGCCCCCGAGCTCCGGGCGCAGCGAGACCGCGTCTACCGCGGTGTCGTGGAGCTGATCGAGAAAGCCAAGGCCACCGGACGTTTGCGAGAAGACTTCGTGCCCGAAGACGTCCCACTAGTCTTGATGGCCAACGCCGGCGTCGTCGCCGCCACCGCCGAACACGCACCGGAGAGCTCCGACCGGCTGGTCGCCTACCTCCTCCAAGCCTTCACCGCGATCGCGGCAGGGGACCTCCCACCACCCGCCACGCCCCGGCGCATGTACCGCGCGCTCACCCGTCACCAGCCTGACTAGCCGTGCCGCTGAAGCGCGCGAATCCCGAGAACCTTGCCCTCACGGCTTTACACCAATACTGATTCCAGGATCAGATGACGTAGATGCGCCAAGATCTGGAATCGTTGAGGTCCAAACATTCATCGTGTGGTCCCTCGAAACTGAGCGGTGTCGGGGTGACAGGATTTGAACCTGCGACCTCTTCGTCCCGAACGAAGCGCGCTACCAAGCTGCGCCACACCCCGCGCTCGACTGAGCCTCGGAGAGTCTAGCCGATCAGGTTCGCTGGGAGCTGCTCAAATTCTCAGCCCGCTGGGGTCAACGTCAATAGGCTTGCTTCAGGTCGGCAGGCGAATCGGATAGGTGCGTACGGTGATGTGCCAAGGCCGGCCGAGACGTGCAACCAGGTCTCCTGATCACCTACCTTGTACCGGCTCAGTCCCTTCGCGCGCCCACGATCAAGATCACAATTGGTTACCAGGGCTCCATAGCCCGGAACGCAGACCTGGCCCCCGTGAGTGTGGCCGGTGATGATCATGTCAAGGCCATCGCTGGTCATCGCATCGATCACCCGGCGGTAAGGGGAGTGGGTGACCCCAATGGAGACATCGCACTCGGCCCGGTTGATCGGTCCTGCTACCGACGCGTAATGATCTTGCTCGACGTGTGCATCGTCGGTACCTCGGAACCCTAGCCGGGTGTCCTTGATCGCCAGCGTTTCCCGGGTATGGGTCAGGTCGATCCAGCCGGCCTGCTTGAACTCTCGATCAAGATCGGGCCAAGGCAACGTCTTCTTGTCATCGACCCGCGGCCGTGTGGGCCCGGCGAGATACTTCAACGGATTCTTGAACTTCGGCGCGTAGTAGTCGTTCGATCCCCAGACGTAGACTCCCGGCATTCTGAGCAAGGCCCCAAGACCCGCGACCACGTACGCGACGGCGTCTCGATGCGCCAGATTGTCACCGGTATTGATCACCAGGTCCGGCTTGAGCTGGACGAGCTCGGCAAGCCAACGCTGCCGCTTCCTCGCCCCAGGTACCATGTGAATGTCCGAGATGTGCAGCAACCGAATGGGCTCCGCGCCCTCAGGTAGCACGGGCACCTGAACTCTGCGCAGGATAAAGGCATTCACTTCGTACAACCCTGCATACGCCAAACAGCCGGCGCCAACGCTGGCCACCGCAACGCCCGCCTTGCCGGCGATCTTGAACATCTGGCGTCTTCGTGGAGGCACGAGGCAAACGTTACAAGGCATCGACTGTCAGACTGGTCACATGCCGGAACCCTCCGGGCCCCTCAAGCAGCGGCTGCGCTCCGATCTGACCACCGCGATCAGGGAGCGCGACAAGATTAGGTCGGCCACGATCCGGATGGTTCTCTCGGCGATCACTGAAGCCGAGGTCGCCGGCGCTGAGGCAGTTGAGCTCTCCGAACAGCAGGTTCTTGATGTCGTCATCCGTGAGGCGAAGAAGCGGCGAGAAGCGGAAGAGGCCTACGCTGCCGCTGGACGAACGGAATTGGCCGAGAAAGAACACGCTGAATCAGCGGTGTTGGCTGGCTACCTGCCCGCTCAACTGACCGCCGAGGAGATCTCCGCCGTCGTTGCCGAAGCCATTGAAAAGTCTGCTGTTGCTGAACTCGGCATGAAGGGCATGGGCAAGGTGATGAGTATGGTCACGCCGCAAACGAAGGGCAGAGCGGACGGGGCAGCGGTCGCTGCTGAGGTTAAGCGTCAGCTCGCAGGGTGATCGCCGGAGGCTTCCCACAACGCTCAGCGCACCGGCTACCGGCGCCGCCCTGGCAAGCTTGGGGTACTGCTCTTCTGTTGCTGCTCCTCGGCCTTCTTCTTCGCCTCCTCCTCGGCCTTGGCCTTGGCTTCTGCTTCAGCCTGGGCTCGCCGTGCCTCCGCCTCCCGTGCTCGTTGCTCCGCCCTGATTGCAGCAGGGTCGCGGCCGCCCGAGAACAACGCGTAGATCTCACTGAACTCGGGAACAATGGCACCGCTTCCCGGTGAGAAGCCCATGAAAGCACCGGCGGGATAAGTGTCGCTGTAGGTAGTGCGCCGTATGACGGTAAAGCCGAGCTGTTCGAGCTTTCGCTTGCCGTCGAGATACCCCAGACCCGTGAGGTCTGGGATCTGCACCTGCTTGCCCTCGAGGATCGAAGCCGGCGGTTCCTTGAACTTGACGTCCGGCTTGCCCTCCATCGCCTTTGTCATGGCTGGCTTCCAGATCTTCATACCCGCGTCGCCGCTACCTGAGCCTTCAAGGACGACATCGGTGCTCGGGACCTGGTAATTGAGCACGCCGCTCCGCTGACGCGATCCCCTCCAGATCTTTCTGGTGGGGTCGACCGCGATCATGGCGCTGCCGGCGATCAGAGGGGTGTAGCCGTTGAACCACACCGCCTTGTTGCTGTTGACGGTTCCGGTCTTGCCTGCCTGGTTCATGTAGCCGGGAATGCGGGCTCGGAATCCGGTACCTGCGCCGAACCCATTGCCGCTGTTTTGCATCACCCGGCTGAGCAACCTGTTCATGCCGTCGGCGACATCCTTGGAGATGACCCGCTTGCAGTTCGCGTTCGGCGGCTCGAGGACCTTGCCGGTCCGTGTGGTGATCTTCGACACGATCACCGGATCACAGTGGATCCCGCGAGCCGCGAAGGTGGCATATGCCTCCGCCATGGACATCGGCGTTACCTCGGAAACACCCAAAGTGAATGACGGCACTTGGGTCGTCGGACTGCTGGTCAAATCCACAGTTGGATCGGCAAGCTGAGCACCCAGCTTCTTGGCCATCTTGGTGGTCGGGCAGACGCCGATTTCATGTTCGAGCTGCAGGAAGTAGGTGTTCACCGACATCGCGGTGCCCTTGTACATATCCATCACACCGTTGACGCCAGTGGAGTTCTTCGGCCGATACTTGGGATCCCGAGCCCGCCCTAGGCAGGTGGAGAAGCTCCAGTTGCCCATGTACATCGGCGACCGGGCATCGTACTTCTTGGTCAACGGAATGCCCTTCTCCAGGGCAGCCGCGGCGGTGAAGACCTTGAACGTCGAACCGGCCTGGTAGCCCTCGGCACCGCCAAGCGCCTGCTCCACCGAGTAGTTGTAATATGTATCGCCGTCCTTCTTCCGGGTGCCCATGACCGGCCGGCTCTGGGCACTGGCGATGATCAATCCGGTGCCCGGCTCGATCATGTTCATGGTCGCGATCAGCGGGTCCTTCGGTCCCACGATCTCCGACACCGCTCGCTGAGCGATGTTCTGCGACTTCGGATCAATCGCGGTCTGAATAGTCAGCCCACCTCGCTTGATCAAGTTGTCCCGCTCCTCGACGTTCTTGCCAAGGCCCGGTGTCAGCAGCAACGTTCGGCGCACGTAATCACACAGGAATGGGTATCGAGTGCCCACGCAACCGTTACGGGTCGGGGTCACCTTGTTCTCATCGAAGCCGGCGCTCTTTGCCTTCTTAGCCTGCTGCGGAGTGATCAACTTCAGTTCCACCATCCGATTCAGCACGACATCACGCCGATCCAGCGCGGCGCTGCGATTGCTGACCGGATTGACATTGTCCGGGTTCTGCACCAGACCGGCGAGCATCGCCGCCTGCGGCAAGGTCAGGTCCGAGGCGTGGGTGGAGTAATAGTGTCGAGCCGCCGCCTCGACGCCGTACGCACCCTCGCCGTAGTAGGCGATGTTGAGGTATCGCTCCAGAATCTGATCTTTGCTCAGCCGCTTCTCGAGCGCGATCGCGTAACGGAGCTCTCGAATCTTGCGCTGGAAGGTCGGCGCCTGCGCGTCTCGTACGCACTGGGCGTCGCCCTTGGCCTGACAGGCCTCAACCTGCACCATCTTGACGTACTGCTGGGTGACCGACGAGCCGCCCTGCACGCTGCCGTCACCAGTGGAGTTGCGGATCAGTGCCCGAAGGGTGCCCTTGATGTCCAGCGCCCCATGCTCATAGAAGCGGTGGTCCTCGACAGCGAGCTGCGCCTGACGCATCACCGGAGCAATCTCGCTCAGCTTCACCGGGATGCGGTTCTCGTCATAGAAGTAGGCAAGCGTCTTCCCGTTGCCCATCAGTACCTTGGAGCGGGTCGCCGGTGCCGGCGTCGCCAACTCGGCGGGAATGCTGTCCAGTTCAGAGGCAGCGGCCTTGCTGCCGACTCCCGCTACGCCTGCGATGGGGACGAACAAGCCGGCAACCAGCACGCCCGCCAGCACGCTCACAATGACGAACATCACCAGTGAGTACGCAACGCCCCCCGCGCGTTTCGGACTGAAAGGCATGGCGAACAGCGTACGTGAGGGCAGGGACTACATCGAATTCTTGCGTCGTGTCAAGAAAACCCGTAACATCCAACGGCGCTGGAAGGTCACAAACGCGCAAACATGCTGTGACCCTCTAGTCATCGAAGTAAGCGGTTCGTACCATACCTAGTGCCGTGCCCCAGAAAAGGGCCGGGGAAGCCCCGGCACGGTAACAGGGTGGTAAAGGGGAGAGAGCAGTAGATGACTGCATGGCATCGGGACGACTGGACCCTGCACGCCAAATGCCGAGGAATGCAAGATGCCTTGTTTCCGGAAGCATCAGATCAAAAACGGGCGAAACTGGTGTGCACCGGCTGTCCAGTGCGGATGGAATGTTTAGCCGAGGCCCTGGATAATCGCATCGAGTGGGGTGTCTGGGGTGGGATGACCGAGCGCGAGCGGCGGCTGCTGCTGCGGCAACGCTCCGACGTCGTCTCATGGCGGTCAATCCTTGTCGGCAAGCAGGACGCCAACCCGGCGAAGCGCCTCGAGATCGGTGACATCGCTCGCTAGCGTCGCCACCAGCGTCCTTGGCACCGCCGGGCGGGCAGCAGAGAACCGGTCGAGCAGCAGCCTTTCCTGATCGATCGCCCGCTCGAGTGCGGCGTGCCTGCGGAGCGCCTCGATCTCGACGGCCGCAGCATGCGGATCGAGATCTTCGGCGATGGCGAGCGCTCGCTCGGCGGAAACCTTCAGCTGGCTGGCATGAACCCGGTTGATCACCAATCCCGAAAGCGGCATCTGCTCCTCGGTCAACCGATCGACGAAATAGGCGGCTTCGCGGAGCGCATCGCGCTGCGGAGTGGACACCACAAGAAAGGTGGTGTGCGTCGACGACAGCAAGGCAAGCGTTTCCGCTGCCCGCTGTCGAAAACCGCCGAACAGCGTCTCAAAGGCCGTGACGAAGGTCTGGATATCCCGAAGAAGCTGGCCACCGAGGAGCTTCGTCATTGCCGAAGACGCGACATGAAATCCGGCGCTCATCAACCGTAAAGGCCCGCGTGCCGTGCCCAGCAGCAACCGGATGAACGGGCCGTCGAGAAGGTCGCTCAGGTGCTCCGGCGCGTCGAGAAAGTCCAGTGCCGATCTAGCCGGCGGCGTGTCGACCACGATCAGGTCCCAGCTGCCATTGGCTTGTGCCTGATGGTGCAGCTGGCCCAACTTCTCCATCGCCATGTACTCCTGGGTGCCCGAGAACGACGATGAGAGCGCATCGTAGAACGGGTTCTGCAGCATCGCGGCAGCCTTGTCGGGCGGCGCATGCGCGATCACAACGTCGTCGAAGGTTCGCTTCATGTCGAGCATCATGGCGTCGAGGCTGCCGCCGTTGGTCTTCTCCAAACCCGGTACCGGCCTGGGTGTGTTGCCGAGCTCCCCAACCCCGAGCGACTGGGCGAGCCGGCGCGCTGGGTCGATGGTGAGCACCACGACCTTGCGGCCCGCTTCAGCGGCCCGTACGGCGACAGCGGCTGAGGTGGTGGTCTTGCCGACGCCTCCCGCACCGCAGCAGATGATGATCTTGGTCTGTGGATCCGAGATGATCGAATCGATGTCGAAGAAGGCTGCGGTCATGGGCCGGCCTCGAGCTCGATCTGCTCGCGTAGCTGCTCGGCGATGGTGAACAGCGCAGCCTGATCCATTCCGGCCGGATCCAAGGCAATCTCGGCTAACGGGACGCCAAGCGAGGTCAACCGTAGATGGCGCTCGCGGTGTTGCAGCGTTCGTGCCGCCTCGTCGGCGAATTCGACGGTGAGCAGCCGATTTTGTTGATCCGTGAGGCCACGCACCTGCAGCATCGTCGTGCCGGTCGAGGCTCGTTGCAGTTGATTATCGTCCAGTGGGGTGGTGATCACCTTGTTCTCGATCACTGTCTCCACTGAGATGCCGGTGGGCCGAAGCGCTGCGACTGCTTCCTCGGTCTCGGTCACCGGCATGTCCTCAAGCAATGTGACGAGATGCACCGCAGCGCCGGTTGACCTCAACAACCTCATGATCGAATCGGCCTGACCGTGGATCGGGCCGATCCTGGCAAGTCCGGCGACGGCGGCGTGCACGTTCAGGAACTTTGCGATTCGTCCGGTCGGTGGCGCGTCCAGCACGACGGCGTCGTACGCGTTCGGGTGCTTCTTGTCGCTTCGCCGTACAGCTTCATAGACCTTGCCGGTCAGGAGCACGTCACGCAGACCCGGGGCAACCGAGGTTGCGAAGTCGACTGCGCCGAAGCGGTCGAGCGCCCTGGCCGCGAACCGCAGGTGATAGAAGGTATCGAGGTACTCCAAAAGGGCGTCTTCAGCGTCCATCGAGAGACCGTGGACGATCCCTCCTGACGGTGTCCGGCAGATTCGCGGCTCAGCTGCGTGTCCCAGCCGGTCGACGCCAAAAAGTTCGGCGATGCCCTGCCGCCCCTCGACCTCGCACAGCAGAATCCGGCGGCCGCGAGTGGCCAAGGCGCAGGCCAGAGCGCCCGCGATCGTGGTCTTGCCGGCGCCACCCTTGCCGCTGACGATGTGCAGCCGGTGTCGTGGCGGCATCAGCTCACGCCCGTGATCTGGACCCCGGCATGAGTCCGGTAACGACGATTGATGGCAATGAGGTTGGCGCTGAGTGCCTCGACCTGGCCCGCGTTGCGCAGCCGTCCGGCATATACGCCGCCGGATTCGGTCACATCGTCTGCCAGCTCGCAGACCGTCTGGATTGCCGCCCGGTCCTCGCCCAGGACCAGAACGTGACCCGGTACGGCATCGAGTGCGGGGTCGTCGAGCTGCACGGCACTGACATGGTGGAAGGCCGCTATCACCGTGGACTCGGTGAGGATCTGTTGTGCCTCCTGGGCGGCGGAACCGGCCTGCACCTGCAGCGGAAACGGGCCCTGGCTGTCGAAGCCGATGGGATTGACGCAGTCGATGACGATCTTACCTTTCAGGTCTTTCGTTAGGGAACCGAGCAACTCGGCATGTCCGTCATACGGCACGGCGACGATCACCAGGTCAGCAGCGGCAGCCTCGGCGTTGCCGCCTCCCCGGACCTGTGCTCCGGTAGGCGACGCCGCCGACTCATACGACTCGGCGGCGGCCCGCGCGCGCTCAGCCGAGCGGCTGCCGATCACGACGGAGTGCCCCGCCCGGGAGAGGCGACGGGCTAGTCCTCGACCCTGCGCGCCGGTGCCACCGAGGATGCCGATGGTCGCCATGCGCCGATAGTAGTGGTCGGGGCGCAGCACCTATGTCAACAAAAGTCGTTCCAACGGGTGCGGCGAACAGCGAAATCCAAGAAGCAGAGCGCCTTCGCGATCTTCGGAAGTCACCTCGTAGACAAAGTTCGCGTGATCGAGATGCTCGCCGAGTCGGTCGGCGAGGCGCGACATGACGCCTGCGGTCGGTGCCTCGAAGAACAGGCATAGTTGCCCGCTGGTGTTGAGCAGCGTGCGGATCAGGCCCAGCTCAAGCTGATCGGACTTGGTCCAGAACAGGTTGACGTTGATCGCGAAGACGGTGTGGAGGCTGCCAGCCGAGTTCGGGTCGATCTCCTGCAGCACAAGTTGCTCGAACTGAGCCGTCTGGCGCTCGACGTGTCGCCGGTTGCGCTCCCGGCTGGCGGTGACCGCAAACGCTGGCCGGTCGATCCCGAGGTAGCTTCCGGTGCCGCTGGAAAGACGGTTACAGACAAGCTCGGCGGCAACCCCTCGGCCAGGGCCGATCTCCAGGATTCGCTGGTCGGGTCTTACTCGAAGTTGATTTACCGCCCAGGTGATTCGGGACGGGATGATCGACGTCTTTCTCATTGCGTTCAGTCTGCGCGATTTGATTGCACGGGGCTCCGGTGGAATGTCAGTGGGTCAGCCGAGGATGGCGGCATGACTACTGAGACACGGCCGGACATCCGGCTTGGCAGCGTTGTCCTCGATACCGACAACCCAAGGCAGCTCGCCGAGTTCTACGCGGCACTGCTGGGCTGGCGAATTACCAATGTCGAAGACGACTGGGTCGACCTGCAAGGCAACGGCGGTCCAGGTTTGGCGTTCCAACTGGCTGTGAACCACAAACCGCCCACCTGGCCCGCCAACGAAGTGCCGCAGCAGTTCCATCTGGATCTCGACGTGCCGGATCTTGAAGCGGCGGCGGCCTACGCCGAATCGTTGGGCGCACGGCGGGTTCAGGGACCCACAAGTGACGGCAACTTCATCGTCCTGACCGACCCAAGCGGCCACCCGTTCTGCGTCTGTCACTAACCGCCCACGGCGAGGCCGCCCTGGGGAATACGGTTGCCTCCATGACCAAGTGGGAGTACGTGACGGTGCCGCTCCTGGTGCACGCCACCAAGCAGATTCTGGATAACTGGGGACAGGACGGCTGGGAGCTGGTTCAGGTGGTGCCAGGCTTGACTCCGGAGAATCTGGTGGCTTATCTCAAACGGCCAATTCCCGCCTCAGGCGGAGGAGCGACTGGGTGACCTCACCGTCGGAGCGGCTGGCCGAGCTGGGTTTGAGGCTGCCTCCGGTGGCCGCCCCCTTGGCTGCCTACGTGCCAGCAGTACAGGTGGGGGAATTGATCTACTCGTCCGGTCAGCTACCCACCGTCGCCGGGCACCTAATCGCCACCGGGAAGGTGGGTGCCGACCTGACACTTGAGGAGGGGGCCGAGTGTGCCCGGGTCGCGGCACTGAACGCGGTGGCTGCGATCGCGGCTGTAGCCGGCGACATCGACGCGGTTTCCGAGGTGATCAAGGTCGCGGTCTTCGTCGCGAGCGCTCCCCAGTTCACAAGCCAGCCGCAGGTGGCCAACGGCGCGAGCCAGCTCGTCGGGGACATCTTCGGAGCCGGCGGGCGGCATGTGCGAAGTGCGGTCGGTGTTGCCGTCCTGCCACAAGATGCGCCGGTCGAGGTTGAACTCATTGTGCGCGCCCAGCCGATGCCGCACGTCCAGCCGGTGGCCATGTGAGGGTATGGCGGCAGAATGCATTCCCACTCCTGGGATGTCCTCGCCAGACTGTCCGTTGACCCGACGCCAGACATGATCGCATTGGCCGAGGCCCGCCGGGCCGGCGAACCGGTGGCGACGCCCGCGCCCTCGGCCAGCGTGATCTTGGTCCGGGACGCCGCGGCCGGAGTCGAGACCTATCTGCTCCATCGACACGCCCGGATGCCATTCGCCGCTTCCATGGGGGTGTTTCCCGGCGGGCGGGTGGATGCCGCGGACCAGGCCGCGAAGTCGCACCCGGTGCGGGCGTGCGCAATCCGGGAGACTGCCGAGGAGACGGGCGTCCGGCTCAGCGATAATGATCTTGTTCCTTGGGCGCACTGGATCACGCCGGAACCGGAGCCGCGCCGCTATGACACCCAGTTCTTTCTCGCCCGGATGCCCACAGACCAGGAGGCGCGGGACATCTCGGGCGAGACTGATCGGGCCGAGTGGGATACCCCGGCGGCAGCGCTGGCTGCGGCGGATCGGGGTGAACTTGCAATGAAGCCGCCGACAAGGGCGATCTTGCTGGAGTTGGCCGAGGCCAACAGCGTCACTGAGCTGCTGGCCGCTGCCGGAAACCGCGTGATCGAATATGTGCAGCCGGAGGTGATCAAAACCGAGTCGGGCTGGACGATTCGATATCCCAGCCGGCTGGAAGAAGGTTCCGGGGAGAGTCATGGCTGAATTGATTACCAACTACCTTCGA
>Ga0126312_10003582_pt1 | contig 10504 bp, 10 predicted proteins | sample Plot104A_FD_92537 | JGI IMG/M metagenome (GOLD analysis project Ga0126312, IMG submission 92537) | Serpentine soil microbial communities from UC McLaughlin Reserve, CA, USA - Plot104A | ecosystem: Environmental > Terrestrial > Soil > Grasslands | place: USA: UC McLaughlin Reserve, Lake County...
TCCTCGGCCTCCGACACGTAGCGGATCGCCTTGACGTTCAGCTCGTCCTTCAGGAGCTCCTCGAACCGAGCGATCGCTCGACGTTCGCGGTCGGCGGCGACGACGATCGCCTCCGCCAGAGGCTGACGCACCTTGAGCTTCCCGTGAGCACGAGCCGCGCGTCCGAGCTCGACGGCGTCGCGAGCAACCTCCATGGCGTCCTCGAGCGGGACGTCACGCTCGCCGGGCTCCGGGAAGTCGCACAGATGCACCGAAGGTTCGGTGCGATCCAGGTTCTCGTAGATCTCGTCGGCGATGAAGGGCGTCAGCGGCGCGAGCAGCTTCGCGACGGTCACGAGGCACTTGTGCAACGTCCGGAACGCGGCCGGGTCACCGTCCCAGAACCGCCGCCGCGAGCGGCGCACGTACCAGTTCGACAGGTCGTCCACGAACGCGGCGATGGCGCGGCCGGCCGACGTCGTGTCGTAGTCGTCGAGTCGCTCGATCACGACCTCGTTCGTCGCGGCCAGCCGGGACAGGACCCAGCGATCGAAGTCGTTCCCGGGGCCGGTGTCCGCGAGCTCGACGTCGTTGACGTTCGCGTACAGCACGTAGAAGCCGTACGTGTTCCACAGCTGAAGGAAGAACTGGCGGACGGTCTCCCCGACCGCGTCGATCGAGAAGCGGTAGCCGTCCCAGGGCTGCTTCGAGGTGAAGTAGTACCAGCGGAACGCGTCCGCCCCGTGCGCGTCGATGACGTCCCAGGGCGCGACCACGTTCCCCTTCGACTTGGACATCTTCTGACCCTCGGGATCAAGGATCAGGCCCAGGCACAGACAGGTCTCGTAAGACGAGCGGCCGTAGAGCAGCGTCGACACCGCGAGCAGCGAGTAGAACCATCCGCGCGTCTGGTCGAGCGCCTCGCAGATGTAGTTCGCCGGGAAGCGCTCCTCGAAGGTCTCCGAGTTCTCGAACGGGTGATGCCACTGCGCGAACGGCATCGAGCCGCTGTCGTACCAGGCGTCGATCACCTCCGGCACACGCCGCATCTCGTCGCCGCACTCGGGGCAGGCGAAGGCGACCTCGTCGATGTAGGGCTTGTGCAGGTCGTCGGGCACGTTCGACGCGCCCAGCGAGCGCAGCTCCTCCACAGAGCCGATCGCGTGCTCGTGGCCCTGCTCGCAGCGCCAGACCGGTAGCGGCGTCCCCCAGTAGCGCTCGCGCGACAGGGCCCAGTCGACGTTGTTCTCGAGCCACTTGCCGAAGCGCCCGTGCTTGATGTGGTCGGGGTACCAGATGATCTGCTCGTTCTCGGCGACCATCTGGTCCCGCACCGTCGAGGTCGCGATGTACCAGGACGGCTTCGCGTAGTAGATGAGCGGCGTTCCGCAGCGCCAGCAGTGCGGGTACGAGTGCTGGTACTCGGTCGCCTTGAACAGGCGGCCGGACTCGCGCAGAGCCTCGACGATCTCGGGATCCGCGTCCTTGACCCACGTGCCCGTCCAGGGCTCGATGCGCTCGTCGAAGGTGCCGTCGGGCCGCACCGGGTTCTGCACGGTCAGGCCGTACTTCTCGCCCAGCCGGAAGTCGTCCTCGCCGAACGCGACCGCGGTGTGCACGATGCCCGTGCCGTCCTCGGTGGTGACGAAGTCCCCTTCCAGCACCGTGTGGCCGCGAGGGCCGTAGTCGGCGATGAACGGGAACGGTGGCTCGTAGGCCAGGCCGACCAGCTCGCTGCCCGCCACGCGCGACTCGACCGAGTAGTCGGCGTCCTCGCCCAGCACCTTCTCCAGCAGCGGCTCGGCCAGGATGAGCGTCTCGTCGCCCACGCGCGCGCGCACGTAGGGGATGTCGCCCCCGACGGCGAGCGCCGCGTTCGACACAAGCGTCCACGGCGTGGTCGTCCAACCCAGCAGCGACACGCCGTCCTCGCCGCGCACGGGAAAGCGCACGTAGACCGACGGGTCGATCACGTCCTGGTAGCCGAGCGCCAGCTCGTGCGAGGACAGCGACGTCCCGTCGCGCGGGCAGTAGGGCACGACCTTGTGCGCCTCGTAGAGCAGGCCCTTCTTCCAGATCTCCTTGAGCGACCACCAGACCGACTCGATGTAGTCGTTGGTCAGCGTCGCGTAGGCCTGGTCGGTGTCGATCCAGAAGCCGATGCGCTCGGTCAGGCGCTCGAAGTCGTCGATGTAGGTGAACACCGACTCGCGGCACTTCTGGTTGAACTCCGCGATGCCGTAGCGCTCGATGTCCTGCTTCGACTCGATGCCCAGCTGGCGCTCCACCTCGAGCTCGACGGGCAGGCCGTGGCAGTCCCAGCCGCCCTTGCGGTGGACCTGGTGGCCGCGCATCGTCTTGTAGCGCGGGAAGACGTCCTTGAAGACGCGCGCGAGGACGTGGTGTGAGCCGGGCCGGCCGTTGGCCGTCGGCGGGCCCTCGTAGAACACGAACTCGGGGGCGCCCTGACGCCGTCGCACCGACTCGTGGAAGACGTCGCGCTCGCGCCAGCGCTCGAGCACGCGCTCCTCGAGCTGAGGGAACGACTGACCTGCGTCGACGGGTTCGTAGCGGCGCGCCATGGGCCGCCGATTCTAGGTTGGGCGTCGCCTAGCGAGCGACCGCGGACAGACGCGTCGGGCCGTGGCCGTGCCCGACCTGCACGTCGACCATCGTCTTCAGCGTCTGGGTAGCCTCGGTGGGCGTCGAGCCGAGCGTCGGGATCGCGTGCGACCCGGTCACCGGCATCGACCCGCGGTACTCGTAGAGCGGGGCGGGCGAGCCCTGCTGGCGCACCGCGTAGACCAGGCGGCCGACGATGTCGAGCGTCGCGTCCTTGCCGCACAGCACGAGCGCGGTCGGGTCGAGCGCCCGCATCGCGCGCGCCACCCGCTCCTGGGCCAGGCCGATCGAGAGCAGCAGCACGCGGAAGCCGGCCCGGCGCAGGGCCAGCTCGAGCGCCTGCACGTGCAGGCCCTCGACCGTTAGTCCCGTGCTCGCGTCGAACAGAAGGATGCCCTCGTCGCGGCTGGCCGGCGGCGCGACGCGGCGGACGGCGTGCAGCCAGCCCGTGGCCCAGCGGCAGGCGAACTCGTGCTCGGCCTCGCGGCCCTCGCGCTGCTCGGCCAGCTCGACGGCCCGCAGCAGGAGCTCCTCGACGCTGCGCTCGACCGAGCGCAGCGACAGCGACTCCTCCATGTGGCGGTCGGCCTGAGCGTCATCGAACGCGTCGAACGCCTCGAGCAGGCGCGACGCGCTGCTCGGGCCCTCGCCGCGCTGCTGCGCCACCTGGATCGCCGAAGAGATGTTGTGCGTCTCGAGCAGCGCGCGCCGCAGCGCCTCGAGCTCGGCCAGGTCGTACTGGCGGTGGCCGCCGGCCGTCCGGCGCGGGGTGGGATAGCCGAAGCGGCGCTCCCACGAGCGCAGCGTGTTGGGGCTGACGCCTAGAAGCTCGGCCGCTGCGTTGGTCCTGATGCCGCTCATTGGTGAGGGTTCCTGGAGGGTCTGGGGACAGAAGCTACGGAAAGCTTCGACAAGATGCGCCCCTACCTTGAGCGCCGCTTCCCGCAGGCGCCATTTTCTCCCTGATGCCCACCTTCGCCTGCGCGGTGAACGCGCAGTTGCAGCGGGTTTACCGGTTACCTACGTTCGAGGACGACGAGCGCGGCGGGCGGCAGTCCGCAGGGCGCGACCGTGGCGGTCATCCGATCGACCGCGAGCGACACCGGTGCGGACCGGCCGGCGGCCGCGAGCCTGACCGCGCGCAGCAGCTCGGGATGGACCAGGACCGTGGCGAGCGGCCGCCCCACGGTGTGCCCGAGCAGCCGGTTGGCGGCCGCGCTGGCCGCGCTGACGACGCCGTCTCCGCGCACTACCAGGAACGGGGACCCGGGGGAGCGCAGCACAGTCGCGTCCGTTCGCAACCGCACCCCCAAGCCGCATTCCGAGCAGACGCGCCGGTCGTCGTCATCGAGCCGCCCGCAGTACGAGCAGAACCCGACCTCCTCCTCGTGGCTCCCTGCCACCGCCGCCAGGTGGATCACCCGCGTGCCTCCTTGTCGCGGGGGATCTGAGCACGCCGCTGGACGGCGCGCCAGCGCCGGTGAGGTTTTGCAGCGGATCGCCGCACCAATACGATCCGCGACCGTGCGCCGCTCGCTCGCTCTCGTCGCGCTCGCGCTCATGGCGATCACTGGGTGCCAGGGCGAGGATGAGTATCCGCCCGAGTGCTCGAACGGCACGCGGGCCGTACGGGCCGCGCTGAACCACGCGCCCGACGGTGAGGTCACGATCGAGGGTGTGAAGCTGTCCGACTGTCTGGTGGCCTCACACGAGGCCGGGCCGCTGGCCGCGTTCGGCGGCAGCGCGGTCGCGGCCGCCGCGCCGCTGGCCGACCGCGCGCAGCGCGGGGACGAGCGCGCGGCTCTGCAGCTGGGCTACCTCTACGGGGCGATCGAGCGCGGCGCCGACCCGGGGGTCCACGACGAGCTGCTGTTCCGCTTCGAGCAGGAGCTAACGCGGATCGACCGCCGCTCGCCGGCCTTCCGCCGGGGCGAGGCCGCGGGGCGCGAGCGCGGCTAGCGCTACCGGCGGACGACCGTGAACTTGCCCGGGCCGTGCGCGCAGTTGACCGGAAGCGCGACGATCGACGAAGGTTGTGCCCTTCTTGGCGCGCGCGTTGACGAGGGTCGGAGGCGCCGAACGGGGCGGCGGGACCGACTTCACCGCCTTCCCCGAGGTGACGTCGGCGGCATCGGCCTACGGTCAGCCCTGTCGTTGAGCGTGCCGCCCGAGACCGTGCGGAAGTTCGAGTTGCGGTCTGGAGCTGACAGGGCGTTCCCGAAGTCGTGCAGGGCGCCACGCCGGCGCCGTCCTTCGACGCGAACCGTGTCGTCGCCGCGGTGGCTACGCCGGGCAATACGTCCCCGCATGCGCTCACGGTCTCACGACTTCAGGGCAAGCAGCAGCGCGCCAGACGCGCCAGGTGACCCGGCCCCGCCTAGCGCCTGACGACCTTGAAGCCGATCGTCTTGACCGCCGACTTGTTGCCGGCCGCGTCGGTGGCGACGATGGCTGCGCGGTACGTCGCCGGCTTCAGCGCCTTCTTGCCGATCCGGCCGCTGAACGGCACCACGTTCGTGCCGGCGATCCCGGAGCGGGTGAGCGTTCCCACGGTCGCGAAGCGCGTGCACTTCTTCGCCTTGCGGTTCTTCTTGGAGGGCTTTACGCAGTTGCGGCCCTTGCGGCGCCCGGGCTGCGGCCGCTGGATCGCGATCGCGACGGTGGCGGGTTCGGACAGCGTGTAGACGAAGGTGGTGCCCTTCTTGGCGCGGGCGGCGACAGGCGTCGCCTGGGCGCCGACCGCAAACGTCTTGTTGGTGATGCCGACGGCGCTCAGCGCGGGCGCGACCCGGTCGACGATCGGCGCGACCTGCTGCTGCGGCTCGCTGATACCGCCCGGGCTGGTCGGCTGCGTCTGCGGCTCCGCGGGCGGGGGGTCGAACTCCAAGGCCCCGATGTCGACGGCCGAGCCGATCTTGCGGGCGCGGCCATCCAGGTCTGTCGGGCCGTTGTCGGGGTCGTCGATGCCGGCGTCGATGGCGGGTGACCCGGCCTTGGGCCGGAAGTCGCCGCCCGGCGCGTTGGTGAACTGCGGATCGGCCGTCTGGTTCGAGCCGCTTGCGGCATTCAGGGGGCCAGTGGTCCCGCGGAAGTTCGAGTGGTCGATCGTCACGTCGGAGGTCACCGTGTCCGTGCACAAGAGAGGGTCGAACATGCAGATGGGGTGGCCTGGCGAGAAGGGAGCCGGGCCGCCCGTCTGGACGGCCATGTCGAACTCGGCGCTGTCGCCGCGAAGGATCGCGTTCTTGACAGAAACCACCCGTGGTGAACTCGACGCCTGGACGAGCAGTCCCCGCGACCCGGTCCCGGATCCGATCGCAGTGACGTTTCGGAACCTGGAGTTGCTGGTCGAGGCGATCGCCGAGCTGCCCGGCAGGCCGACCGGGCTATCGATGCGTACGAGCGTGTCGCTCACCACGGTGTCCGCGTTCAGCCGCAGCCCGTCCTCGCCGCCGAACGGCGGAGTGACGGAGATGCGCGAACGCCTGATCGCGCTCGGCGGCCCGGGTACGCCAGGGCTCGTGGCGACGCCCGGCCCGGTCGCATCGACGTCGACGTCGCTCACCGTCACTGTCGCCTGTGCGCTGACGGCGGTCACGCGGCCCAGCGCCTCGAGCTTCAGATGTCGCAGCTTGCCGCCGGACGCGCCGGGCGCGAAGACGATCCCTTGGCCGGCCGGGAACACGCCCGTGAGCTTCAGCTCCGGCTTGGTGCCGTCCTCGCCGACGATGTCGACGTTCGCAACCGTCACGGTGAAACCGGGGTTGGCCAGGTAGGTGCCTGACTTGACGACGATCGTGTCGTTCGCGCCGGTGAGCGTCAGCACCTTTGGGAAGTCGCAGGGCGCAGCATCCGTGCAGGGCGACGCGGCGGTGCCCGCCGGGGAGACGAAGCGCGTGGCGGCTGAGGCGACCGGCGCGCAGATCAGCGCGGCAGCCGCGGTCGCGATCGCAGTAACCGTGGAATACCGGCGCACCTCTCGACGGTGTCACGAAGCCGGGAGCTCCGTACGCCAATCGCGAGGCCAGCACCGATAGCGTGTCCGGCGCGTACGACACTTAGAGATACAAAGGGAGCTTCCGACATGGCCGAGCAGCTCTGGGGCGGCGAAACCGACAAGGCGATCAACAACTTCCCGGTGTCCGGCGAGCGGGTGCCGCCGTCGGTCGTCCACTGGCTCGGCCGGATCAAGGCGAACGCCGCGCGGGTCAACGCCGAGCTCGGCAAGCTCGACGGCGACGTCGCCGAGCGGATCGGCAGCGCGGGCGACGAGATCGCCGAGGGCAAGCACGACGACCAGTTCCCGATCGATGTCTTCCAGACCGGCTCGGGGACGTCGTCGAACATGAACGCCAACGAGGTGATCGCCAACATCGCCGGCGAGGGCGTCCACCCGAACGACCACGTGAACATGGGCCAGTCGTCGAACGACGTCTTCCCCTCGGCCGTGCACCTGGCGGCGCTGAGCGAAGCGTCCGACTCGCTCCTACCCGCGCTCGAGAAGCTGCAGGGCTCGCTCGAGGCCAAGGCCGACGAGTTCGCCGACATCGTCAAGGCCGGCCGCACGCACTTGATGGACGCGGTGCCGGTGACGCTCGGCCAGGAATTCGGCGGCTACGCGGCGCAGATCCGCCTGGGCCGCGAGCGCGTCGAGTCGGCGCTCCCGCGCGTCGCGCAGATCCCGCTGGGCGGCACCGCGACGGGCACCGGGCTCAACACGCACCCCGAGTTCGCCTCGCGCGTGCGCGCGAAGCTGACTGAGGCCACCGGGCACGAGATCTCCGCGCCGGCCGACCCGTTCGAGGCGCAGGCCAACCGCGACGCGCTGGTCGAGCTCTCGGGCGCGCTCAAGGTCGTCGCCGTGTCGCTGACGAAGATCGCGCAGGACCTGGCGCTGATGGGCTCGGGTCCGCGCACCGGCCTGGGCGAGCTGGCGCTGCCCGAGCTCCAGAAGGGCTCGTCGATCATGCCGGGCAAGGTCAACCCGGTGATCCCCGAGGTCGTCCTGCAGGTGGCCGCCCAGGTGATCGGCAACGACGCCGCGATCACGATCGGCGGCATGCAGGGCCAGTTCGAGCTGAACGTGCGTGTGCCGATGATCGCGCGCAACCTGCTCCACTCGATCGCGATCCTGTCGTCGGCCTCGACGCTGCTTGCCGTGAAGGTGATCGACGGCGTCGAGGCGCAGCGCGACGTGCTCGAGCGCAACGCCGGGTCGACGCCCGCGATCGCGACCGCGCTCAACGAGCACATCGGCTACGACAAGGCCACCGAGATCGTCAAGGAGGCGGTCTCCTCCAAGCGAACGATCCGCGAGGTGGCGATCGAGAACGGCGTCGACGAGGAGACGCTCGACAAGGCGCTCGACCTCCAGGCCATGGCCCGGCCGCACGACCAAGTCGCGACCCAGGGCTGATCATGGCCGACAAGCTCACGGTCCCCGGGACCCAGGTCGTCGTCAAGCCGCGGCACCCAGTGGCCGTCGGCTTCCTGTCGCTGACGATCGTCTACGTGCCGTTCTACTGGTACTTCGTCAACAAGGAGCTCAAGGAGCTCGGCGAGGCGCGCGGCATCCCGGGCCTGGGCACGTCGCCCATGACCTCAGCGCTCGCCTGGTTCCCGGGCGGGTTCGTGCTCGTGCCGCCGTACTGGACCTCGTTCACCACGACCGAGCGGATCAAGAACGCGCAGATCGCCACCGGCCGCAAGGACTGGCTCGAGGGCTGGATCTCGCTGATCGTGCTGCTGATGCTCCCGCCGCTGATGTTCGGGTTCGTCCAGGACCAGCTGAACAAGGTGTGGCAGAACCTCGGGCTGGCGACGCCGATGCCGAAGCAGGAGCTGCCACCGGCGCCCGGCTACGGGTACCAGTACCCGCCGCAGCAACCTCAGGGGCAGGAGTACCAGCCGCCGCCTCCGCCACCGCCGCAGCAGTAGCGGGCCGGTCCCGGCCGACGCCCTCCCCAGGGCCGGCCGGGACCGCTCCACGTTTTCCGCTCGGGTTCGACGCGACCCCGCCGCCGGCCTTCAGCCGGCGGGACCCCCGGGCCCGGTCGTTCCCATGCGAGCGGCTATACGCCACGCGCTCACGGAGCGTAAGCCGCGAACGTGCGTTCCGGTATCGAGCCTGGCGCGTAAACCCAAGAGCCAACGACCTACTCGCGCGTGGCGAGCTGGGGCCGCAGCGCCCCGTAGGTCAGCACCAGCAAGCCGATCCCGATCAGGATCATCGCGATGCCCACCACGATCGAGAAGTCGGCGACCTGCTCAGCGAAGTACGACGTGTTCATCGCGGTGCTCAGAGCCGTTGCGGTCACCCACGTGTCGCGCTGCGGGTTGTCGATCGCGGTCCCGTTCTCGAGCGCCGCGGCGGCCTGGTCGTCGGGCACCGGCTTGCCGCTCTTCTTGTCGACGGCGCGCGGCATCTCCGCGTAGACCTGCCCGCCGGTGGCCTCGAGCGCGTGCACGCGTATGTAGCGCGCGAAGCACTCGGCCTTCGATCCGGTGTCGATCTTCTGCTTGGCCACCGAGCAGTCGGGGATCTTGGCGTCCTTGATGCCCGCCTCCTCGACGGCCGCGCGCGTGGCGTCGGGCGTCATGTCCGGCGTGCCCTCGATGCGCTCGGCGCTGATGCGGTCGCGCACGTCGGACTTGCCGCCGGCCGCGATGACGATCGTCGCCACTCCGAGCACGATCAGGATGGCGCCCGCGACGACGCCTCCGAGAACGGGTCCTCTTCGCATGGTTCTTTCCTTCAGTCGGTTGCTCGCGCAGTCTGTGGCGGCGATTCGGCGGCGGCATCCGTGAGCCGGCGTAGATCGTGCTGGGCGAACTACTGACCGCGACTCCGGGCGAGGTAGGGTGAACAGATGGGCCTGCTCCGCCGCCTGTTCGGCAGCGACGAGACGGTCGTCGAAGCGCCGGGTCGCTCCGGCCGGGCGACGATCGTGAGCCTGCGCGAGAGCGGGCCCTACGTGAACAACCGTCCGACGATCACGATGGAGCTGGACGTCGAGCTGCCCGGCGGCGAGCGCTACCGCGGCCAGGCGAAGCAGGCGGTAGGCCGGCTCGTCATCGGGCGCCTGCAGCCCGGCGCGGAGATACCGGTCCGCGTCGATGCCGCCGATCGCACGAACGTGTCGGTCGACGAGCCGGCGATGCTGGGCTGACGGCGCCCCGTGGACTCAGATCCGTAGAAGGTTCAGCACCGCCAGCGCGGCCGGCGAAGGACGGCGTCGAGCCACGCGCTTCCGGCGTGCCGCGAGTAGGCGCCTGTACTCCACGAGCGTCAGCCCAGGCGGGATCTCCGTCTCGATGTACTCGAACGACGGCGCGGGCGCGATCCGGCCGGGGCTCGGCATGGCAGCCTCACCACTCCGCCTCGATCTGGGTGGGACGCCTGACGCTCAATGTGAGACAGTTATGTCTCATACACGGGTTGTGCCCGCAACGCGCCGCCCGCAAACGCCGCGAACTAACTCGGCGACCCGGGTATCCACCTCACACAGGCACAAATGCGCGAGCCGAAGGGAGCGCTCCATGGAAAGCTCAGACCAGGACATCTCCGCGGGCAAGTCGGGCCCCATCGAGGAATCGGACGAGTCGGCGCAGGACACCGGCGCTCAGGACCAGGACGTCTCCGCGGGCAAGTCAGGTCCGACAGTCGAGCCCGAAGACGACGACGGCGAGCAGTCCGGCGGCTGACCCGCATGGGACTACTCGACAAGCTGAAGCAGTCCGGGGAGCCCGAGACGAAGTAGCAGAGCGAGGACGAGTCCTCGTCCTCGCCCGGCGGCACGGACAGGGAGTCGCTGCCGGGCGGCGCCAGCGGCGAGGAAGCCGCGGAGGCCCCACCGCAGCGCGCGGCGGAGCTGGCGGACTGACCGCGGCGCCGCGCGCTACA
>Ga0126312_10003583_pt1 | contig 10499 bp, 6 predicted proteins | sample Plot104A_FD_92537 | JGI IMG/M metagenome (GOLD analysis project Ga0126312, IMG submission 92537) | Serpentine soil microbial communities from UC McLaughlin Reserve, CA, USA - Plot104A | ecosystem: Environmental > Terrestrial > Soil > Grasslands | place: USA: UC McLaughlin Reserve, Lake County...
CGAGGAACAGCAGGGAAGACAAGAACGAAGGGACGATGGATAGGGCCAAGGGCCGGATGAAAGAAGCCGGCGGTGCCATAACGGGCGACAAGAGTAAGAAGAGGGAAGGGCGCTCGGATCAGAGGAAGGGAAGGGCCAAGGAGAAGAAGGGCGAGCTCAAAGACCTACTCTCCTAAGCGAAGAGGTGCCGAGAAGGGGTCGGGGCCTCAATGCCCTGGCCCCTTCGAAGCTGAGTTGCATGGTGAAGGACGGTCCCGTTAGCCTAATCGGCGTTGGCCGACGCAGAGTCGGTCGCGACGACGGCGCCGTTGGTGCATGCCCGCACAGATCGAGAGGATACTCGCAGGAGCTTTGAGAGGGGTGCGACAGCCACGCGGCCGGCCCACTCAACGAGCGAACTATAAATGACCAACCTAGTTAGATCTGGCGACGGCGAAAGGGCGTTCGACGCATGGGTGTCCTCGTTCTGGAAGGCGAAGAGCAGACGGCTGTGAGAGGGCTCCTCCTCTGGGCTCTTGAAGTACGCCAGACTTCCGGTCATGCCGAAGTGCATGAGCATCCACCCGCCACCATCGAGTCATGCGAAGAGGTTCTTGCCGGGGCAACAGGTGATCCTAAAGGGGTGCCCCTTCAGGGTGCTCTGCAACGTGGGAGCGGAGACGTATCCACGACCAACCCGGCGGGCAGGTACTTTGGGCCAGGCCTGCCGATGGCAGAACTGCCGGCAGTCGACTCCTCGTCCAGGACGATGGCAACGTAGTGATCTACCGTCCAGACGGCATGCCGGTGTGGGCGACGGACACTATGCAACCGTGACCCAGCACTCAGCACATCGTCTACCGCATCGCCGACGGGCACATCTACGAGCTCTCGTTCGCAGAAAACATATACTTGAGCCGTCTGTATGGGGAACATCATTCAGAGCACGTAGTTACGCTTTACTGCACTGAAGGTGGAAGAGGATGCGGGCAATTGCTTGTATAGGCTTGCACTACTCGGCGCCTCCTTGAAATGCTGCGTGAGTTTGCCGAAACTGAATTATGAATTGCGAGTAGTGCCACTACCGCAGCGGGATGTAGTTAGGGGCCCACGCTGCCCGGCCTACAAAACGCCTGTAACAGGAGTTCTCTTTCCGAGAAACCGAAGTACCAGTAGCCGAGTTTCCGGAGAAACCCTTCGTGGCGCTTCAGTGATGTCCCCAAAACGTTCGTTTTTGGAACACTTCGGCGAACACATCAAAATCCCAAAGTTTAAGTCCACACTGCACTGGTAGGGTAGGATCCGTATAACAATCAACTTTTCTCCCTTTACGCGCTCCGCGATCCACAACAAGCGAGTGGGCGCTCGGCAGGACACGAACCTGTCCTTTCTGAACAGTAAATTCACAGTCTTATGCAGCGCTGAGATACGGGGACTGTGCAGCAACCCGAGTGAATCTCCTGAAAATCCTAGAAAAGCTTCGGTCTAAGAATACGGCTATTTGCAGGATATTTGTGAACTGAGGAAACCCTAGAAAACCGTCACGCATCCTGGACGCGGAAGAGGCCAGTGGTTCGTATACACTATCGCCCACTCTGATTTATCCTGCAAATAGCCACAAACTCGAAGTAGAACTCACCTGTACGTAGACTTTACGGCCGTGGGTCGATCCCCGTCATCATACGTTGCCGTCTCGGCTACCCCGCTCCGCAAGGTAAGGGCACTTTGGCCGTCTATATCTTCGGATTCGGCTCTGCCAATCTTGGAGATGTGCTGTGCGCCCTGCCTCTCGGAGCAAGAACCAATCGAAATCAATAAATCGAGAGCCGAGTCGAATTCGCTTGCGGCCACCTACGCAGAGAGACGACCCAATCCCTCCAACGGTAGGGGGCAAGGGCGGAACCGTCGCCTATCACAGATTGACAGTTACGTTCAATTCCGCAGTCTCCAGGCACCGCCACCGAGTAGGTTACGGTGCAGCAAAGCGCCTATTGCTTCGGTCGGTAACGGCCTCGAAAAGTAAAATCCCTGAGCTATGTCGCAACCCATCTCGTGCAACCGTTGTAGTTGCTCGATGGTTTCTACTCCCTCTTGTACGGCTGTGAGGTCCAGACCGTGGACCAGTTCGATCATGGCCGCCACCAATACCTCGTCTTCGGTGCTCTCGCCTAGCCCTGCGACGAACAAGCGGTCTATTTTTAGCGTGTCCACCGAGAAGCGCTTGAGGTAGGCAAGGGACGAGTAGCCCGTTCCGAAGTCGTCTATAGCCAGCCCCACCCCCAAAGACTTCAGGGTTTGGAGGATGGCAAGGGTCGCCCGTGCGTCCTCCATCACCACAGTCTCCGTGATCTCCAACTCCAGATTCTGAGGCTCCAGATCGGTTTCCTGGAGGATCTCTGAGATATCTCTGGCCAGATCAGGTTGGTGGAACTGCCTCGCGGAGAGGTTTACGTTCGCCCGCAGGGGCGATGTGCTCGGGTAGCGATCTTGCCACCGACGCACCTGAACGCAGGCTTCCTTCAGCACCCACCGCCCTATGTCGACGATCAGGCCGGTATCTTCGGCAACGGGGATGAACTCCGAGGGGGGCACCAGGCCGCGCTCCGGGTGCTCCCAGCGTACCAGCGCTTCCAAGCCTAGCACATTGCCGGTCTCGAGGGACACCTTGGGTTGATAGTGCACCACAAACTCTTCCCTTTCGAGGACCCGCCTGAGGTCGCTCTCAAACCCCAAGCGCTTCAGGGCGCGAGTGTTCGTGCCAGGATCGAACATCTGGTAGCGGGCCTTGCCCCTTCCTTTGGCTCCATACATGGCGATGTCGGCCTTTCGCATCAGCTCCCACGCGAAGCGCTCCTTGCCGGCCCGCTTTGCCTTATACATGGCGATGTCGGCCTTTCGCATCAGCTCCTTGGCCGGCTCTTGGGAAGAAGCGGCCAAAACGATTCCGATGCTGCAGGTGATGGTCAGTTCGTGGCCTTTCACAGTGAAGGTGTCGCGCATGCTTTCTACGATCCGCTCTGCGATGTCGGTTGCGTAGCTTGCTGCGGGGACGTCCTCTAGCAGGATGCCAAACTCGTCCCCCCCGAAGCGAGCGACCGTGTCTTCTGACCTCAGGCTGGTCCGTAAGCGCTCGGCCACCAGCGCAAGCAACTCGTCACCCGCTTCGTGCCCTAGAGAGTCGTTTACGACTTTGAAGTCATCCAAGTCCACGAACAGCACGGCATTGAGCTTTGGGTCCCGATGTGCTAAGGACAAGGCGTGTTCGAGGCGGTCCATAAACAGGACCCGATTGGGCAGTCCGGTCAAAAGATCGTGGAGGCTCTGGTAACGGAGCTGTTCCTCGAGGGCCTTGCGCCCGGTGGCATCTCGCTGGCTCGACATCCAATGCGTTATCTCCCCAGCGGTGTTGCGCAGCGGCACTACGTACCACTCGATCACGTACTCCGATCCGTCCTTGCGGTAGTTCACGATCTCGCCGTCGAAAGGTTCCCCCAAGGAGAGCTGGCGCCGTAGCCGGTCAAGCTCGGACCGATCGGTTTTCGGCCCCTGCAGGAAGCGCGGCGTCTTTCCGATGACCTCCTGGCGGGCGTAGCCAGTCATTCGGCAAAAGCCATCGTTTACGTAGACGATGGCGGGTCCGGGCGGGTCTAAATCCGCCGTGGTGATTAGAACCGCCTCCCTTACGTGCCGCATTGCGTCCGCGAGGAGGTGCGCATGCCCCTCCGGCTGGTTGCGCTTCTGAGGATTCATCTATCCATTTATACCATCGGCGACAGAGAGCGGCTCAGCGGTGTTTCCAGGGGCAAAGCACTCGCCCCTGGGAACCGTGAGGGCTCTGTCGGCCCAACCATCGCCCGAGGTAACGGTTCGAGGGAGGATGGATCGCTCTACCGAAAAGCCGACGGACCCCGAGTTTTAAGGCGAGGGTTTTAGGAAGTCCCGCGATTGAGACTACTGGAGGCTGGCGCAAACGTTCGCCTCACCGGCTCCCAGCATGCCGACGTAGGTCAGGTTCTGCAGAGTAAGCGGCTGGGCACTGTTGCGTATCTTCATTTCCACGCCCATGGGATCGAGCGAGCTGTAGACTGCATGGATGAGCGCTGCTTGCCCAGAGATGAACGGCGTCGCCATGGATGTTCCACTCCAGTTTGCGTACATGCTGATCGGGAACGTGCTGCGTATGCCGTCGCCCGGTGCTGCGATGTCCACCCAGGTCCCATAGTTGGCATAGGCTGACTTCTTGGCGTACATGTCGACTGAGGTCACGGCCGCAAGCCCGTCTGCGAAGGCCGTGGTTCCGTTTCCGGCCGCCGGGTAATGGGGTATGGTGGTGTTGGAGTTGCCCGCAGCAGCGGAGACGAACACACCGTTCTTAATGGCGTCCTTGATCACCCCTTGAAGCATAGCCGACCGGTGTGAGGAGCCTAAAGAGAGGTTAATTACATTCGCCCCATTTCTCTTGGCATAGGAGATGGCCTTGGCGATCGTGAAGACATCGCCGTAGCCTTCCGTATCTAGTACCCGGAGCGGCATGATCTTGGCCGAGGGCGCCACGAGGTCCACGATCCCGGCCACGTGCGTGCCGTGGCCCACCAGCTCGTCCTTGAGGCCGTCCCCGTCCTCGTCTAGGCCAACCGAGCGCTCCGTGGGATTGCCGTCGTTATCCACGAAGTCGTAGCGCGCAACATCCTCGAAGTTGGGCGCAAGCTGCGAGTGGTCGAGTTGAGTACCAGTGTCTATGACGGCTACAGTGGTGTTCTGGCCCAAGGTGAGGGCGGCCGCGCACGGGAGGCCTAGTGCCGTCGCTGCGTACTGCTCGAAAGATCCGTTGGTGTCGCTTATTCCGTAGGCGTTGTGTCTGCCGTCACCCGCATGGTCCTCGGGCGCTTCGGCCACGAAGTTTGGCTCGGCATACAACAGACGAGGATCGTTCACCAACCGCCTCACTACTGCGTCTGTGTCCGAGCCATCCTGCACCTTGAGCAGATAGATGCCCGTGCTGCCCGGGAGCTTCTCTTGGGTGGTCAAGCTGTACCGGGCATTGATCTCTTCTATAGTGGCGCCGATGGTCGGATCCAGCTTCACGATGACTTGGCCGGTCTTGAAGTCTTTTCCCTCTACCAAGGCGTGCGCGGGACTGGCAGCGCTCAGCAGCGTCAGCAGGCATAGAGACAGAGCGAGCGCCCCTGTTACGATCAAGTGTTTCGAAGCAAGAGACCTGGCGGGGCTCGCAGATTCGTCACTAGGGCGAAAATTCATCTGTATCTCCTTCCGGGAACTCTTTCGAGCTCCCAAAATGTTCGGTAACCTGGCAACCTCTCAGAGGCCCATAGTTTTGCGTGCCCCGCCTTGCGACGGAGTTGCCTTTATCGCATCAGAGACGCACCCTCCGTGCTTATAATATATGCATCGATAGCCGAAGAAAATACACTGGCGTTCGCTCTTGCACGAAAACGTTGTCCAAGGTCTATGTCAGCGATCCATTATATTTGCACGAGTCGCAAACGAAGGTTGAAGGCAACGTAGTCTTCAGAGATCCCCCTTCGCCTCTATGCCGTACTATTTACGAAGATCTCCTTTGGCGGCTTCGTCATCTCTTCGATCATGCGCTACCGCTGGCCCACAAGTATGAAGGGTGCCCAATAGTAAGGATGCGAATACTCGTCCTTGAGCGCCAGCTGAGCGCCGCGCAGGGCCTCCACCGGTCTTACGTTGCTGCACAAACGCTCGTAGTATTTATCCATCAGTAAGGCTGTCGCTTCATCCTGCACCAGCCACAGGCTGACAACCACCGTCGAGGCCCCTACACCAAGAAAAGCCCGCGTCAGGCCTATTGGCTCATCGCCTGCGATCACTTCGTTGCGTCCAGACTCGCAGGCACTCAGAGTGACGATGGTACCCGCGAGGTCTAGCCGCATTACGTCGGCAGCGGTCAGCCAACCGTCGTGCAACTTAAGAGATGAGAACATCGGATTGTCGGCCCTGAACAAGCCGTGGCAAGCCAGGTGCAGAATAGAGGAACCGGAGGATGCGCTTCGAAGCGCATCCGAGGTGGCCTGCTCGTCGCTCAACACTTCGACGCCGGGAAGGTGCTTGGCGACAGCTCGAGCTTCCTTCTCGACAGCGGGGATAAGGGGGTCGGCCACGCTCATTACCAACGCATGGCCCGAGCGCTGCGAGGCTTTCTCTTGGCAGAGCGAATATACTCGTGCGCTCGGCGCGTAGGAGATCTCGAAACGCTCGAGCAGGTATCGCTCACCGTCGAACAGGGCGTGGAAAGGTATCTGGTGTAGCAACCCGTGAGGCACGATAACGAGCTTGCCGGGTGCACCGGCTCTGTAGGAGGTTCGGATACCCATTTCTTCCGAGAGATCCTCAACAGGCGCCACTAACACGGTGTAGAGTGAAGCCAATACATCTTGCATAGACCGCTCGAGCAGCGCCATGTGTCGTCCGACGAACTCAGGACCTGCACGAAAGCGGTTCAAGTGAACCCTCAATCGACATAATAGCTGCGCCACTGTCGCCACCGGACCAAGTTTACGGACGATCCGGATATTCTCCCCCAAGATGACAAACGCCATGATCTCGTCGTCCACGATGTGATAGGCCAGGAGTGCCAAGTCGGGGGGAAGCTGTTCTTGAGCCTCCGCTAACGAGATAGGGTCCATGAACGGGTCGGACGAAGGGGCTTGAAGGCGCAGACGGCTGATCTTGCTTTCGAGCTGGACGGCGCGCTCTTGCAGGTCAGGGACAGGCGTCTCACGCTCGTCTTCTTCGCCGGTAACGCTGAACAAGCGATTGTAGGTCGCTTTGAGTTCGGACTGCAGTTTACGGATCCGCTCCTCCACTTCAGAGTCAAGCGACGCAGCAGGCACCCTCTCGATGACGCCGCTGAGCAGATCCACCAGGGCACGAGACTTGGCCTTCTCGGCGATAGTGAAGGCGAGCCATAGACCTTCCTCATTATCCCTGGCCAGGTAGAGTTGCAGGAGCTCCTCGTAAGCGACAGTTTTGTCGCGCAAGAAAGACGCCCGCATCGCATCCTGGGTGACGGTGCCACGCAGCCTTTCGATCTCTTCTACCGCAGCCTTGAGCAATCTCTGCGCCTCCTCGTCACGACCTTGCAGACGCCTTAGACGCCCGAGCCGCTCATTCAGCCGGTAGCGCACGGGCGGTAGCGCTATGTGCTCGGCTAAGTGGTGAGCCGCAAGCAGGTGCAGCTCGGCCTCGGTCGTATCCGGGAGCAGCAAGTCGGCGAGGCGCAGGTGAGCGTAGACGCGCTGCACCGGCCACTCACTCCCGGAGACGAGGCTCAGCGCCCGCCGCGCTGAATCCAACGCAGCCTCCCGGTCCCCGCGAGTTGCCAATAAAGACGCCCGCTCCACCATTACGCCCGAGAACAACGGCACGTTGTCGGCGGCGGCAAAGAGGTCAGCGGCCTCGCCAAGCGCCTCCTCTGCTTCCTCGAACCGCAAGTGGGCGACTAGCGCCGATCCCATACCCCAAAGCGCTTGCGCTCGATCGTGCGCCATGCCCATACCCCGAAGCAATTCGTTGGTCTCCTGATAAGTGGCCAGCGCCTCCGAGTACAGGTTGAGTTCCAGGTATACATTCGCCATGTACAGTAAGAGTAAGCTTTTCTGTACCAGTGCGTCGAGGGACTCAAAGAGGCGACGCGCCTGCTCAAAGGTGTTGAGGGCGCGTGTGTAGTTGGCCAGTCGCCGATTCGCTTCACCAATATTGCTGAGGGCTATGGCATGCGAGAGGCTGAGGCCAGCTGTGGCGAAGACGTCAGCCGCGGCCTCGTGGGCGGCCAATGCTTCGTTGCCCCGACCGAGGTGCAGAAGGATGCCGCCGCGGTTGTCCAGGATCTCGCCGAGGCGATCGGTCACACCGAGGGTCCGGTAGCGCTTTTCGGCGCTCGCGTAGGCGCCGAGTGCTTCGGCGTAGCGGCCCATGTGTTCATAGCAGAGACCGCGGTTCTGGTGTACGAGCGCGCTCAGGAGCTTTGACTGCTGTATCGAAGGCCTCACATTAAGTTCGCCTCCGCCAGCTAGAGTGTCCAGGACGATCTGTCCGGCATCGAGCGCCTCCTGGTACAGGCCCAACTCCTTGTATGCGGCCATCCGACCAACGTGTGTGCGCAAAGCCTTCAGATTCATCCCGAGGGCAACGTACCCTTCGTAAGCCTCGTTGGCCATGCGCAGACCTGCGTCGAGCTCTCCGTTCGCTATATACGTCTGGGTGCGAACATAAGCTGCACGCGGCACGGCGGCGGGCGCCGCGCCGCGCTCGGCTACTTCCGCGCACAGGGCGGCGAGGCGGTGCGCTTTGCCCGGATCAGTGCGCACCCACCGCTCTGCAATATCGAGCAACCGGTCCAAGCCGTCTGCATTGAGCAAGTGCGCGGTGTGCAAGTACGCCGACCGTTGTTCTAGTGTCGGCAGGGCTAATAGATCGTCTACCAGTCCACTTCTTATTTCAGGGACGGGAGCTAGTGTCATCTCCTGCGGCGCACTTCGACCCCTGTAAGCCGGATCTCCACCTGGTCACTGCTCGCAAGCACTTCGTACGTGCCGGGCGGCACGGCCCCGAACGAAAACTCACCCAGGTCATTAGTGGTGGTAATAGGGGCTTCCGAGGAACCGTTCAGCAGTTGCACACCGAAAGCGCCAGGGTCGGTGCCGTCTATGGGAAAGATTTGACCATCGAAGTCCAAGAGCCCGTCGTGAGGACGCAACCGAACGCTGATGGCAATGTCGGCGACCTCGGAGCAGTAAACAAATTCCCGCTGCGGCTCCGGTGTGCCGGTCGCCCGCATGCCGAGCGCCGGTTGCAGGCCACTGTCGAACGAGAGCGTCGCGAAAAACCGCTTCAACAACCCAGACCGTGGTTTGCGCTCTGCATACTCCTGGAAGGACTCGACCAGTGTGTCTCGCACCTCGGAGGGGGGCGAGACTATGACGGTATCCTCACTGATCCGGGCGAACGCCTGCAACCATGCGACGTTGGCGTGCATGTCATTGTCAGCCGCCACCTGCTTCTCGACTGTCCGGGCTTCCTCCTCGGAAAGGTAGCCCTCGACCCAGTCTACCAATCGAGCGAAATCTCTATCCCCAGGCTCCACTACGAGCTTGACCTCCCGAGCACTCTTGTCTAACTTTACTATACGTATGGCTCTGCGGGAGCAAAAAAATACACAAACCTTGGTACCGCCAAGAATATGCGTACGCTAGCCTTCACCTAGCACCTGCTTCAAACGCTTCAGGCAGCGAGCGCGCGTGGGGCCGATGCTACCCAGGGGCATGCCTAGGCGTTCGGCGACCTCGGCGTAAGACAAGCTCTCCGGCTGGAAGTAGAGTGCTAGCAGGAGTTCTCGGCAGCTTTCACTGATCTGCGAGAGGCCCGCGTCCAGCCAGTCGGCCAGTTCCCAGTGCTCTATAGAGTCGGCGTCGCTCTTGCCGAAGAGTACGGCGCTTTCGGCGAGGGAGACACTTTCCAGATGCTCGCTCCCGATCTCGCGTCGGTTGCGCTCTAGCAGGCGCCAACTGTTGCGCCTGGCGACGGTGCTGAGCCAGGCGCCGAGGCGGCTATCTTCGGCCAAGTTATCCATGTTTTGTACCAGGACGGTGAAGGTGTACTGCGCGACGTCGGCGGCGTCATCCCGGGACAAACCATATCTCAAGGGGATGGAATATACCAGGCGCTCGTACCTATTCAACACCTGGTGCCAGGCACCGACACTGCCTTGCCGGCAGCGCTGGATTAAGTATTGATCTAGTTCACTTACACCGTGCGTGCCTTTCATAAGCATAGATAATACACGAGCATCGATTTCGCGAGGATCAACAGCGCTGGCGATCGACGGCTACATCCCGACGGAAGTGCCATGGTGGGCGGACCGCCTACAACGTTTGGTTTGCCGCGACGGTCGGCCACTGTTGTAACCACTCCTGTGTCTGATCTATTTTGCCCACATGTCTCGGCGACGGCGTAGGGGACACGGACCGGGATCGGTTGCTTCCGGAGCTCCTCCTCGGGGCTTGGCGGATGACCTCCTTGGCAGCGTTCATCGGCTAAAGGGGACGATGCAAACACCTTAGCGACTCAGGCTGAGCACTCCGGCGTCCAACCAACCCACTGGTAGCCCGGTGGGCGCGGGCGACGGGTCGCACATTTCTTCTCCTGACACGGTTTTGTCTAAGTGTATCGGCTATAGAGCTGAGAGCATATCAGACGTTTCGACTCTGTTTTCCCGATCTGGCTCCTCGAGGAGGCCGATGCGCGGAGGCCAACAGACTGAAGGAGTGGTCCGGGCATCTGTCGAACATCGCATTCGCGTTGCTCAACGCCTCGTTCTCGCCTGCAGCGCAGTAAACCAGCCGAGTAGTCTCGACGTCGCGGTAGATGGCGGGCGCAGGAACGAGAAGTAGACCACGTGTTCTGTGTCTCGCTCGCCTCCTTAATGGTTATGTCAGTGCAGCAACCGTGCAGCAACCCAAGTAAATCTCCTGAAA
>Ga0126312_10003584_pt1 | contig 10498 bp, 6 predicted proteins | sample Plot104A_FD_92537 | JGI IMG/M metagenome (GOLD analysis project Ga0126312, IMG submission 92537) | Serpentine soil microbial communities from UC McLaughlin Reserve, CA, USA - Plot104A | ecosystem: Environmental > Terrestrial > Soil > Grasslands | place: USA: UC McLaughlin Reserve, Lake County...
TAATGCAACAGCTATGAACGCAACTTCAGCTGGTAATGCAACAGCTATGAACGCAACTTCAGCTGGTAATGCAACAGCTATGAACGCAACTTCAGCTGGTAATGCAACAGCTATGAACGCAACAGGTACTAGTGCAATAGAGACACTAGGCGGTTGATATAAAAACTCGAGAATAACAACAGATAGAGAGCCTCTCAGTCTGTTTATTCTCCTAATTTTTTTGCTCTGTGGTATATTAGTTGTCTGTGCATCCTCTTTTTTCTATCACCTGTTTCTTGAAAAGAATCACCAAAAAAAGGACACAGATAACTGAACGCGTTCAGTCGGATGTAGAACGATAGAATAGTTTTTTGCATGAATCTCAGTATCTTTAGAGTAGATGATCAAAATAGATCTGCTTCACAGCCACATACATCCGAGAGGATGAAGGGTACAAGCATGATCGCAAGATTCTCAAAAGATGCAATAAAGAAGAAGTCATGAAGTTATATCTTATCCTAGATGACCAGCGGGGCGTAAACTTATTGCGATTCTAAAAAGATTATCACATTAGCAGACGCAGAACCACATAAGAAGATTTGATGCGATTAGCGTCGCAGCTAATCTTGCAGTATTGATTGTAAAGATACAGCAGGAAGCACTAACAGCAAAATAATAAACGACTATCACAAGCGGGGTTTAGGAATGTGTAGTATAATAGGAATATCATTGAATGCCATCAATAAGAACCTAGGACTATAGTGGCTATAGCAGCAACAGCAAAACTTTCAACTCAACGTCTGCTAGAACAATAAACCTGCATTTCTTATGCACACCTGCATCCCTGTTTGCAATTTTTGGTATTCAATGGAAAGAGAATCTTCATTAGCTTCATTATTTGGTGCATATTGATATATTTTGTTAGCCATACGTAACCCCATGAGCGATGGTTCGACAGGAGAAAAAATCAAGGAAAAAGTAATGGGTACCAAAGACAAAGTAAAGGAAACAATCGGAATGGGCGAAGGAGCCAAGAAGGAGGAGAAAGGAGAACTCGGACCTGGAGCTGGCACGAAACTCGAAGATGAGGTTGCAAAAACAAGCTCAGACAGCCCAACAAAAAGAGTGGAAGGTCCAGGAAAGGCTTTGGGAGAGGAAGAAGAAGGCTCAAAGTAAGAAAAGCCACCACTTATAATGTGACATGACAGTACTCCTTCATTTCTGGCAGGAAAGATAGTGATGTTTTTATGTGTCTCTATCAATTTCTTTTATCTCCCAGAATCTCCAGACTACGCATCAAGCACCAAGTTGTACAGGGATCCTAACGAATAACTTCCCTGCAATCGCAGTGTTAATATATTATTTTGTACAGGCATGATGTTGTATCCTTCCGAAAGTTGGCGAAGTGGTGGTAGTGGAATGTCTGAAAAATCAAGGACGTTTGGGTGTGGATGTGTGGTTGAATGGAGTGAGAACACCATAAGGTTTACGGCTTGCAGTAAGCATACAGGTTTGGTTGAGCCTGCAGTAGAACTGTGTATGAACAGAACAGATGAGTAAAAAGAGGATAACATTGAGCAAAACGATTGAAGTCAGTTGAGGGCAATATGTATCTTAGACGGCTAGAAGCATATACAGAGATATTTCGGACTGTAGACAGCTTTTATCCCATAACAACCTATCATCACTGCGGGTGAAATAGCCAGCAAACTATGGCTGTCTAATGCACATGCAAGTTTAGTTTTCATAAAAAATCACTGCTATTCACATACAATCTCAGCCAGCCTGCACCACATTTCATCATAGTAATTTAGTTTAAACTTTTATGTTTATCCAGCTTAAAACTTGAACTATTGACCCTTTGCAGAAGCTGTATGTATTGTCTTTCATGAGTCAACACATCATAATATTACAGAAAATTTAGCCCTTCGCCTAGCGAACGTCCTAGTTGCTCAAAGTATATTGCTGCCAGTATTTCAGAGTATGGTATTCCCATGCGGACTGAAATCAATTCTAAGCCCGACTCATATAAAATTTATCACAGAACTTTAATGGAATGTCCAGGTCGAAGATACCCATATTTTCCCCTGGCTGTCTGTTGCTAGTCCAATCTGCAAATGCGGATCCATCTCCTGCCCATACTTCAAATTTTTTCATGGCCGTAACATGAGGTTCTGCCATAACAAATTGTCTCATTGACTCTCTGTCCTCCCAAATTGAAAGTGTCCAGAAGTGTTTGGAAAATCCGCCTTCACTGCATAATCAACCATCCCGTGGCTTTGTTTGGCCTGCTTTAGCACTTTTGATGTCATCAATTGAAACGGAATCATGTAGCGCCAACCCTTCAGCGGCAGGAAAGTAGCAGCATGGATATACTTCTTTTTTTCCTAAGTTTGGGAATCCGAGTCAAGATCGTTTTGCATTATGTCACCTGTGCTGAGATTCGGTAAAAAATTTATCTTAGGCAAGAGAAGCACCTAAACCTTCACTTGCCAAGTTTTCTGCCATCATTTCATCTCTTCTGATGCGTCGTGGAGCTGTACGAACTCCAAGATAATAATGGATCGCAAGACCTGAGCCCTATCCAACCAATGGAAATACGAACCATAAAACTTGAGGAACGAATAGCAAATTGATTGCAATTAGAATAGAATTGCCTATGGCATATGCTATAGAGTGTATGGTGAAGGCTTTCTTTTCCCTTCTTACCATCATATCTTGATATACCTCTTTGTATCGTTCAAGTGTCACATTAGATGACAGCATTCCTGTTCTTGTCAATTCTTGACCGCTAGCGCTTTTGATTTTAGGTGACCTAACGGCATCACCACCAGTTGAGTACTTATTTTTCATATGTCGATATACAGTGTCGTGGTGGTAAATCAAGCATCTTAAACTAGACTGTTGAATATCAACTGACACATTGACTATGCTTAAAACTTGAACTATTGACTCTTAATCGGAGCAGGACGTGAACAAGCTTTCATGCTGTGCCAAATAGTTTGAACTTGCATAACTCTAAAGTGGGTTAAAATAGGATTGGAACTCCTATGCTTAAGTTGAGGGTTTGTTTTCTCATAATAGTAAGGATCCCTGGAAGCTTTAAAATTTGTTCAACCCCTCGCTATCCCTTCCTCTCTCGCTTCTCTCTTTACGTTAATCGTTCGTATGCTACCCAACACTATTATTATTAGTAGTAGCTACCAATTCAAACGAATCTAATACTTGTCTTACAAATGGTGGCGTTTCCCTGCTACTTTCCTGCACCATTTGAGGTCGCACAACATAGCCCGTATTGGTGTCATTGCTAAGTACAAGCAAAGCAAATTCCTTGTAATTTTCTATACCAGACCCATATGTATGAGTCCACTCTACATATTTGGCAGGGACTGTTCCTACTGTTTGATTTGTTTTTGGATCTATAACATTTACTTCAATGTCTGTATTATTTACAATTCCAAAGTTTAGTAGCATATTCGGATCTGGAACCTTTCGTTGATAATCAATAAAAAGTGCTAGTAAGTCAGAAGTAGTGATAGTTTTGTTTTGATCTGCAAGCACTGCTAATTCTGGTCGAGCTTGGAGATCAACGAACCTGTACAATTGAAACGCTACAGAAGTAGGTGATGGGAGTGGAAATGGACATGTATATGACCCACCTATGACAGGCAATGCTTCATCTTGTGGACACATGACAGCTAGGGGCTCGACTCCATTTTGGCTCAAGAGTTGCTGTACGCATAACTCTGTACTGTCTATATCCTCAACAACTCAACCATTGGGCACTCCTACACGAAAGCCGTCTTCATTGCTTTGAAAGGTTGTTAATGGTGGTGAGGATGGTGGCATTGCTACCGTGAGTGCTGAAGGAAGTGTCACTAACTCAAACGAATCAAGGATGTGTTGTACTGGCGGCAGTAGAGTAGAGAGGGTCTCATTTCCCTGTAGAATTGGATCCACAACGAATCCTGTATTGGTATCATTACTCAATGCTAGTAGAACAAGGTCACGTGTTGATGGTAAATATGACGACGCTAACTCCTCTGGCGGTCCATAGCTAAACTCTGCGACCATGATGGGAGCGGTTCCTACAGTCTGATTAGTCGTAGGGTCTATCACATTAACGGTTGTCATATTATTATATTTTGGACCAGTTTTTTGGATCTGAATGTCGGTGACATCTTGATGCCCTTCTGGAGTAAATTGTATGTGAAATGCAAATAGATCAGATATAGTGATATTTTTATTTTGCTCTATAACTGGTGCAAATTCTCTCCTGTCGTGAAGATTACTATATCTAAAAAGGTTCACCGAATTTGTCAATAGATTTGACTCTATCGGACACCTATATGTACCGCCCACACCAGGCAATGCTTGATCCTGTGGACACATAATCGCCAGAAGCTCAATACCTACTTGTTCCCCAAGCGCCAGTGCGGCAAGTCCTGTATTGTCTATATCATCCATAACCCATCCTTCAGGGACCTGCACTCTAAAACCGTCCATTGCGTTTTGATAATAATTATTATTATTTTCTACTAGTGACGGGATTAATTGTTGTTGTGGTGCTGTTGATGCTGATGCTTTTGGAAAAACTACCATGCTCGTAATAATCAAAATTGCCGCTAGGATGATAGATAACGGTTAAGGTTGTTAACATGAATCGATTGCCTGATAGATGCAAATAAGCTTATCTTCTTTTTATGATCATTATGTGCAAGAACCTCAAATTAAGATCACTACAAGTTCCAACCCTTCATACTTCGACCAATTCCCTAACGGGACATATATCTTTGGGTACAATTTTCATGCAAATATCAGAGCTCCCCAAACAACCTGTCGGATTCATACAATGCTTCATTCTTTAACAAACCTTTCTTGTGGACAGTGAAAAGAAACTTTTTGGGTATCAGCAACCTGTATAGCGTCTACCTGTCATTGGAAAGCATTGTTTCGGTAGTTTGGTTTCTCATATAAAAGAACTATCCTTGCAAAAATGAGACAATTTGCGATAAATTTGCAAATGTGTACTTAATAAAGCAACTTATGATTTTATAGTGTGGCCTGTGAACTTAAGAAGTCTTCTAAAGTGGCTATCCGCTAATGATTAGCGGATAGTTTGTTCAGAATTATTATACCAAAGATTGCGGATTTATCAACATTCAACTATTAAATGTAAATTTTTGTTCCAGGTGTTCTGGGTGTGCAGCCTATTATTAACTGCAATATCACGTAAAAAAATTACCAGCAACATAGTATAAGACTGTATGATAATATGCTGATCAACTGGAACGCCTAGAACAGTTTATTCTTGTAAAAAAAATTGCAGTTACCTTGCCCTCAAAAAGAGGCTAGTTTAGCCTTCTATTTCTTCAAAATCAAGTCCTGGATGTTTGAAAATGATGTGTAGTTGAACTTCTCTCAGGCTCTGAGACCTAAACAATGGGGCGTTGCCTGCTGTGTTCTCGATGGCGCAATGTGGACATTCCACCTCTCGTTCAGTAATTTCTGAACGCGGTCCATCAGATGACAGTGTTGTCATTGCGGTATCGTCTCCTCCGCCTCTAATATCATCAGTAGTGGCAAGAACAGAGCGTTGATCTTGATAGACCTTATGTTTTAAGATTATACCGTCATAGACATATTTCATTCCCCCTCCTTCGCCTTTCTTGATCCTCTGTCGCTTATGCAATACGCCATGCTCCACTAACTTGCTGCCAAATACATTTTCATCAAGTTCTTTAACCTGCATGATTACTCTGCATATCCTGACATAATGACTATACAGCTCAGCGGTCTTTGTAACGTAATCCTTCTTGGTAGAGTCTATAATACAATATTCCTGCAAATACCTAGACACATGATCGGCTTTTTGTTCATATTCCTTCTTTACCTTGTCTATTGGCTCAGCACTAAAACCATTTTCCTTTATGAGAACTGGTAGATATTTTAATCCAAGGTTAAGAAAGCCTGATAACTCTTCTTGGGTTGTTAATTTTGTTATCAGGTCTGGGTCTATTCTATTGGGCTCATTTTTGTCATCTGTCGGTACAAATGTACGTTCAAACATCACGATAAGCCACCTGCGATAAAAAGCATGTGTCCTGTCGTCTGTTTGGGGAGGATTGTTTGTACTGATAATCAGCTTTGCTCTGGATCTGAACTTGAACCTGGGTTTAAACTTCTCCTGTCCTTCAACTGTGTCGCCTGATATTGTTGTCTTTAAATTCCCTGTTTCTTTGAGTCTTTGACTTTTGTTATCTGCATATGTGTTTAGCGTCTTGCCAAACAAACGAGCTCTCGCAAAGCGGTCTTCTTCCAGCTCATGCAAAGACAAGTTGCAACAATTATCCTTGCCTACTGCTTCCTCAAACAGGTTTATCAAAACGCTCTTGCCATTGGACCCTCCACCTAGCAACATTAACGCTTTTTCATATCGGCAGTCTTTGAGCAATACATAAGCCCAAAACTTGAGGACTTCTTTGAGTTTATGTGGGTCTTGGATAACTTCTCCTAAGAACTTCTCAATCCGAGGGCATTCAGTAGTTGGATTGTATGTAATAGGAAGCTTTGACATTGTGAGATAGTCGGGTGTCTGCTCTCTGTGCTTCAAGGTCATTATGTCAAGCAAGCAATTCTCCAAGTTAATGAGGTAAGGGTTAGCATCAAACTGTTCTCTATCGACTATCGTGTTGTCGGCAATACACTTTTGAATTTCTCCTTTTATGTAACTTCGAATAGCAAAGGGCGCTCCAATCTCTTTGACGATTCTTTCTATCTCCATATCAATAATTCTGTCTCCACCAGGGTGATAGAATTTCTTTCTCTTGTCGTAGTATAGTATTTCTTGACTATCAAATAATGTCTGTAAAGTTACGCTTTGCATGACTTGCCTTGTCAGATATGTGATTATCTTGCTGTTGTCGTCATGCTCGGCTTTTTCTATGATTAACATTTTACCCTCATCTTTAACGTTAAGGGTATTATTCTCTAAATTGGAAGTAAGAGTAGTACCAGAAGGAGGAAGAGGAGGAGTAGGAGGACCGTTTATGATTTGGCATATCTGGCTGAACGCTTCAGCTCTAGCCAAATATTCATCTCTGTTAGTGGTTTCATAACTTCTTACAAGCAAATCATACAATCCACTCTTACCATTTAATTCATCAAGCGGCTTTCTGTAAGTGTTATCAACCACCGTTAATGACTTGTCTAAATCCTCATCAGGATAGCCTGATGCAGTGCACAGAAGCTTGACAAACATCCTTGCGCTGTCTAGGAGATAGCCTCCGTTTTTGCGCATCATACCGCTAAGATAAAAAATTGTATGGTCTCTAGTCCCAGGGGTGTAATAGGGTTTGATCCATGAAAGTAAGTCCTGCATTTTGTCAGAGGTTAAGGTTCTTGCTGGCGGGTTGATTCGACTTGGATCAAGTTCTTTTTGCTGTGGTATAGATGGTGGTCTTGATACCGCCATAACCCTGTCCTCCATCAGGTGCAGATGATTGAGGGTTGAGGGTCTAAGCAGCAGGATAAACTCATCCAGCTCTTGTGTCGTGACAAGATGTGGTGCTTTCCCATTCCATTCATAGCGGTTACCATTTGGATGTCGAGAAGGAGGCATAACAAGATAATGACCATTGCCCTGCATGAGAATTTGAGAGTGAGCTTGTCCATCCGACCAGATAACTTTTTGACTTATACTTGTAGGTTCATCAAGTCGGAAAATTATATGGATTCCACCACTGCCTGTCCTGTTTATCATTGTGTTGTCAAGTGCAACCCTCAAGTTGGTAGACATCGCTAGCCTTTTCTCTTCAAGTCTTTTTTTGGCTGTTGGACCATCTATATCAAAAGCTATGATATTATTAGAGATATTGCCTGTTGCTACTGCAACATTGTAATTAGGATTCTTTGCAAACCATCTTTCAATTTGTATTTTACTTGGACGCATTATTTGATAGAGGTCCCACAAAACGGCAGGCTTTTTTCTAGCTTTTAATTGCTCTTTGGTTCTTCCTTCATCCTCTGGATTTTGCAATATGAAGACAGAGAAGCCAAGCTCTTTACTATCATGATAATAGATGGCGTAATCTTTAGGACTGTTTAGGGCTGCGGCCGTCATTTTGAGCCTCTAGTCTACCTCCTCATTCTTCTTCCACATCCTAAAGGAAATCCTAGGGTAATAATACCTGGTCAGCAATAACAACAGGGTCCATCGACTCCCTCTTTGGTTAACTCGCCCGCTTGTCTCTGTGATGACAAAGGCAATGACAGATGAATCGCTTTCGTAGGATATTGCTAAAATAACGACCTGTGCATTCTTGACATGGGGTCAGGCACTTGTGGATTATTTCTGTAACTAGTTCGCCGCTCATATCGTGCCCTTCTCCTCAGGTTCCAGAGTAACGGACTTTTTCAGAAGGCGTGAAACGACGTCATTGAAACTATCGCCTACATTTCCCATTCGCTTTAGTGTGAGGTAATTCCGCTCATCAACGGTGATGTGTTTTAATGTCTTTACGGGCATGCCAGTGGTTACGGTCTTTAAATACTTGGGAACTATGAACTGTACCTATCATTGGCAAGAAAACAGGCTGTCTTACCTCAACCTTGCCCCCTTTGCGGACGGACAGATGGAACCTACCAATATGTCATTTTCAATCACGAAAACATAAGCAGCAGGCGAGCAGTGGTTTGTAGGATTGGACATTATGACACGAATTATTATATGTCGAGAAAAGAATCCATGGAACCGCCTAGAATTCGTAGCATCAAACGACCTTATGGTAAGATTTGGCACAGTTTCGAAGTTCGAACACTATTCGAAATAACCCGAGACGGAAAGACGGTCAATCTCAGTCAATATTTTGAAACATTTACAGAAGAAGACGAAACGAGGCGAAAAATGAGTCTTACAATAAAGCCTCAACCATGGTTGTCGGCTTACATCAAAAGGTGGGGTTGGCAGATGATACCTGAAAAGTCACTTTTGATTGCAAGGCGAAAGGTAAAGGAGTATCCTCCTCCGCCTTCTCCTAAGCCTCCTTCTTGATTATCCCTTGAGCATACAGTACCCTGTATAGCTCATCAACCTGCTGCTTTAGAGATAGGTTCTCAGCCATCACATGCTCAGTCTTTGTTTCCATGTCTGCACCTTTGGATTCTAATCCTGTAATATCTAGGAAAGTAAGATATGGCTCAATCTTTCTAAATAGGTCAGCCTTTTCACTATCTTTTTTACGCCAGTAGGTGCTGCCTGCATGCCCTATGAACCACTCTGAAAAATCCTGGTATCCTAGATCACTTATTGTGGTCTTTACGAAACGCCTAAAGGAATGGAATGTTATTTCTCGTCTCCTCCTGTTGCCATCCTCTCTATTCCCAAAGCCTATTCGATCAAGTGTCTTGGCAAATTCTTCGTTCATGTAAACGTAGAGACCTCTGAGGCTTGATCTTTTTCTTTTGCGTGGTGTAGCGAAGAACAAGTCATCAGGGATAGGTTCAGGTCCCACCCAATATGATACTGCTTTAGCACCACTAACATTATTACTGCTACTACTAGTAGTAACACTATTGACCCCTCTTGTTATTCTGCGTCGTCTGTATTTGAAATCAGTCCAAGCCTTGCACTGTTCTACCATCTCTCTTGTCAAAAAGACATAGCGGTCTGTATGTGTCTTAGTGAACTCGCCTCGTATCCTTACAAAGGCTTGAGGATAATTATTCCTGTTGTTGTTCTCACCATCAAAATCAAAATCCTTGTGCCTTAACGCCAAGGCTTCAGTGGCTCTCATACCTGTAGATGCAAGTAGCATAAGGTAGGTCTTGAGCTTGATATTAGAGCATTTGAGCAAGATCTCACGTATCTCATCTTTATCTATAGCTTCCTTGTGTCTTATGATAGCCTTAGGCAGCCTTACTTTGAGCTTGAATTTACGAGGGCTGATCTCTACGTCATTATATTCAAGGAAATTTCTGGCAGCTGTGACAAAGTATCTTAAGGTGTTTGGATTCTCTACACCCTCCACTTCTTGAAGGTAAGCCACAAAGCCAGACAAAAGATCGTAAGAATTGATTTTGTTATTATTGCCGCTCTTTAACTTGTCAATAACCTGGTCAAGTACTGTTAGCTCTTGGTTTTGTTGCTGTTGTGGTTCTTCTTCGGATACCGTCACTAAGTATTTTTCAAATTTGCATAACCTGTATTCATATTGTTCAGCAGTCCTCCTGTTTGCTTGCTGAACAATTTTGATATACTTAGCGAGAGAGGGGCTTCTAATTCTTTGGTTATTTGCGGTGGTAGTCATAGTTGTTGTTGTAGTGATGGTTGTTTCACGTCTCCACCTTTCCTATACGGAGGTGAGCTTTAAGGCTTTAGTTGATCAGGCATTAAACATGCATAAATTATTTGTTGAGCAATAAGAGGCAATGTTACAATTGCTTGCAATTGTTGTTCTAGTAGCAAGTACTAGTATTACTGGTGCTTACGCACAAGATGTAAACGACACCCAGGAGCAAA
>Ga0126312_10003585_pt1 | contig 10497 bp, 7 predicted proteins | sample Plot104A_FD_92537 | JGI IMG/M metagenome (GOLD analysis project Ga0126312, IMG submission 92537) | Serpentine soil microbial communities from UC McLaughlin Reserve, CA, USA - Plot104A | ecosystem: Environmental > Terrestrial > Soil > Grasslands | place: USA: UC McLaughlin Reserve, Lake County...
GAGCTTAGTCAGACCTGACTATTTCTCTCACATCCCATCGCGTCCCATCCCGGCGTCGCGAGCGCGGATGACAGCCTGCGCCCTGTCGGCCACTTGCAGCTTGAGCAGGATGTTGGAGACGTGGTTTCTAACAGTCTTCAGGCTCACGAACAGCTGCCGGGCTATCTCCCGGTTGGCCTTGCCCTGCGCAACCAGGGAGAGGACTTCCTCTTCGCGCTCGGTGAGTTCCGGGAAGGCGCGCTGAGGTGCTGCTGCCCTGGGTGCAGCGAAGAAGCCCATAATGCGTTCGGCCACCCCTGGCCCGAAGACGGCTTCTCCGCTTGCCACCGCTCTGATGGCGTGCACTACCCCTTCGCCGCCAGAGTCCTTCAAGAGGTAGCCTTTGGCCCCGGCACGCATCGCAGCGAAGACCGAATCGTCATCCTCGAACATGGTGAGCACCAATACGCCAATCTGCGGGCTTGCCTGCTGGATCTCGCGGGTGGCCTCTATGCCATTCAGGCCTGGCATCTTGATGTCCATGAGGATGACGTCAGGCTCGAGCTTGTGGGCCAACTCCACCGCTTCGTCGCCGCTCGCGGCCTCTCCCACAACCGCGACGTCGGCCACCCGGTCCAGGCGGCCGCGCATACCCTCTCGAAAGAGAGGGTGGTCGTCGGCTATCAGCACACGAACGGTATCCTCCATGTTCCCTCACTCCTCTCTTCGGGGCGCGTCTTCATTGATCTGAAAGGGCAGAAGCGCCCTGACCAGGGTGCCGCCCCCTACCACGGACTCTACAGTACACCAGCCTCCAAGCTCCTCGGTCCGCTCGCGCATCGAGATCATGCCCACTCCGGCGCCATCGTCATCCCTGATGCCCCTCCCGTCGTCTTCGACCTCAACGCTCAGAGTTCCCGCGTCCTCGTCCAGCCGAATGCGAATCGAACAGTGGTTCGCTCTCGCGTGGCGCACCACGTTGGCCAGGGCCTCCTGGGCAATCCTGTAGCATGCCACCTCCACCGCCGCAGGCAAGTGCGACAGCTCCTCTGGATTTTCCACCGACACACGCAAGTCCGCCGGACCGTACTGCAGCGCTCCTTCCCTCAGAGCCTCGACGAGGCCGAGTTCATCGAGGGCGGGCGGTCTCAGGGCGTGTACCGAGCGCCGGACGTCCGAGACGATCTCCCTGGCGCGCTTGGAGAGTTTCGCCATCAGGGCTGAGGCTTCAGGATTATCCGAAACGAGATCGCTTGCCGTTTCAAGCTCGAGCATGAGCGCGGCCAACTGAGGGCCCACTCCATCATGCAGGTCCCGTCTCAGGCGCCGCCTCTCCTCCTCTCGGGTGTTTACCAGACTTTCTCTCGACCTCTGCAGTTCTGTGTTTGTCTGCTCCAGTTCTAGGTTGGCTTCCTTGAGGTCCGCGCTTGCGCGGAAGGCCTGCGTACGGCTGTGCGCGAGCATCCAGGTGATGCCGAAGAGCAAGAGACTCACGGTCACACCGCTGACGAGCACGAAGGCGGGTAGATTGCTCTTTGCTCCTCTTTCGAATGCTGGAAGAGTGGCGAAGTAAAGGTCCCATTCGCGTGTCCCGGCTTGTGTTCCGGCTACTTTGATTCGTCCTTCTTCGGAGAAAAGAGCCGCATCCCCCTTCTTCCCGGCGTTCTTCACGCCATTCTTATCATAGAGCAGCGAGCTCGATGCCGCGTCCTGGTCGTCGTAGACCTCGAAGTCTATGGCGGGGTGGAATGTTCTACCGAAGGTGTGGGCGAACAGTTCATCTGCGCTGAAGGTACCGACGACGAATCCTCTCAGGGTGCGCCGCCGTTCGGCAACGGAGCCCCCTGGCTCGCCCTCCCTGTAGGCCGGCAGGTCCTCCTGGTAGACCGGCAGATACACTACGTAGCCTTTCCTCAAGGCCAGGTCCGCCTCAGAGCGTGAGGGAGCGTTGGTCAATACGTAGTCCATCATAGTTGCCTGAGGCGAGGCGGTATCTCGCGCCCGGTCCATGACGGACCTGTGGGCGGGATCCGAGTACGCATCGTAGTTGATCATCTTCCGGTTGACCTCGGAGGAGGGCGCCACGAACTTCAGGGGGAAGTAAGCCGAGCGTTCGCCATCCGGTTCTGGCCACAGATCACGCACGCCCTCTTGCCGAGCCTCTCGTGAGTAGGCTTCCCTCTCCCCGGGTCTTACGTACGTCGCAAAGCTCAAAGACTGAAGCCCCTCGAGGCGGGTCTCCGGTTCTATGCTCCTCACGTAGCCATCCCACTCGTCTTGCTCGACTGGATCGCTCCCGAGTAACAACCCCCGGGCGCCGAACATCGCGTCGAGATTCCCCTTCAAGCGACGGTAGATGGCTGCCTTCGTCGCGTGGGTAGTCTCCTCGAACCGGGTGCGTGCTTCTGCCTCGACATTCTGACGGACGTAACTGGAGGCGAGAAGTGTGAGGAGGAGCGCTATCGAGAGTACCCCGTATGCCGCTGCCCCGCGGCGCAGGTGACGTCCGATGCGGACGAGCCCCGACCGCAGCCCCATCCGGCCAGCGTTCAACTTACCCACACCAAACACTACCTACGAAAGAAGGCGCCCGGCCGGTGAGCAGCCAGCGTTGACGCACCGCGGTGGACGACCACGCGTTCCTACTCTCGTAGGACCCCGCTACATCGGGTTGTGACCTCATCGGTGGTTCGCCTTCCTACTCGATCCCTTTCCCAACCCACAATGATGGCACCGGCCTGCGTCCGGTGCATACGAAACGGCCGAGAATCAGCCGGTGGGCACGTAGCAGCGCCTCTTCCAGGCCTTGTGGTTCTTTGCGTGCCTCCGTTCGCTGCACGTCTTCCTGTTCCTCTCGAAGACCGTCTCACGTGCGGCCTTTAGCGCAAGCCTAGACGGGAAGGTGTCCCGCCGTCATGGGCACGATACCCGAGTTGGGCGGGAATCTCTTCCCGAGCAGCTCGGGATAGAGGCCCGATGTGAGATCCGCTACCAGAGCGCCTGGGCCTGGCAGGAAGGCGTCCCGCCACCGTCGACGCGATTCCCGCGTCGGATGGGATCATCTTCCCGAGAACTTTGGGATGGGTGCTCATGACGGCGGGATATACCCCTCTTTAGGCTTCTCTTCGTAATCGTAATGCGCTCTGGTGAGGGATCTCTTCTCCACCGGAGAAGCGAAAGAAAGGAGAGGCCATGAACAACCCAACCTCCAGTCTCGAGCAGGCCCAACGGCGAATCAGCACTGCAGGAATGAGCGGAGGAATGATGAGGAGAGTCAGGGGCGAGATAGTGTGCGTGTCGGCCCTGATCCTGCTGTTCTTGACCGTGGGAGTCGGAGTTAGGTCGAATTGCGATATCAGTGCGGCAGAGGCCAGGGTCGCGCCGACCGGGATCGTCGCGCCAACCACCGCGACGCTATCGCCTGACCCGAACTCGTACGGAGGGAACGAAGACGTGGCGCAGGTGACCTCGAGGGCACGCTTCAAAGCTCACTGAACCTCTTGATCTTCCTTGCGGCCTCGATGACTCCCTCCCTGGCAAATCTTCTGGTGCTGAAGGCTGCCAGGGAGGGAGTCATCCTGACGACGTAGGATCAAGATTTCCGCGGTCCGATTCATCAAGAGTGCGGTTCAACGAGTGCAATGGGTGCTCTTACCTTGCGTCTAGAAAACTATGTTTCGCGTAGCCCGAACCACGACGTGTGCTCTCTTGAGGCGAACGACGAACGCTCCCAGAGCACGATAGCATTGCCGTCGGGGTCGCGGAACATAGCTTGCGTTCCGTTGAGCGACTCTGTGGGAGGTAACTCGAAGGAGACGCCTTTGGCGACAAGGTCTTCGTGGAACGCCAGGATGTCGTCAGAGGCTACGACGATGACCCGGTACATATTGGGGAGCAAGGAATCTACCCAGCTCACCAGCATCAACGAGGTCGCGGAGCTCTCGGGGGCCACCTCGATCCAACGCATACCCTCTCTCCGCGAATTGTCCACCAGCAGTTCGAAGCCCAGGGTGTCTACGTAGAACTCCCTGGCTTGGTCCTGGTCGCTGACCGGTACGGACACCGACACGACTTGCGTGCCTTCGGCTAATAACGGCGAGCGACGCTGAGATTGTGGTTGCCGGCGAGCATGAGGTTGGCCCTGCGTATCACGTAGAACCTCATCGCCGGCACTCATCGGCCCTATGGAACGTGTGCTCCTGGAGTACGTCATACGGAAAGCTTAGAAGGCGGCCGTTAACCTGGCGTTAATCGGAAGGGCTGTAGCATACTTAGAGTTGAGTATTCTTGGATCTCGTTCGGAATGAGGGCTTACCGCGTAAACGCTCGGAACAGATATTCCTTGGCCCTAATCCGATGGAGGAAGCTTTCGTTCGGCCACCCAGGCGGAGAGTCGTGAGCGGGAGCTCAAGGCAAGCCTCTTTAGGATCTTAGTAATGTGGGTGGCGACCGTGTGCTCGGAGATGTAGAGCTCTGAAGCAATCTGACGGTTGGTGAGGCCACGGGAGACAAGAACTGCAACCTCCTCCTCGCGGGGGGTGAGAGGGGCAAGGGTGGCTGGGCGCCTACCTGGGCGACGCGCAACCGGAGGAGGCAAGACAGGATCCTCTGCCGAGAGGGAGTACTCTATGGCTTGCTCGGGCATCATTGCCCGCCCCTCAGCCAGGCTCGTTTGCCAGGCCACTTCACCCAGGTTGGAACGCGCCGTGGCGAGATAAGGGTCTAGTAGCTTGCGATCTTCAGGCTGCAAGGGCACTCCTATGGCTTCACGCATGGCCTCCGCCGCTCCCCACAGACGAGCCGCTCTTCGCGCCAGGCCCTGCGCTCCGGCTCCACCTGCCATTATCTCCAGGCAGTCGGGGACGTGCTGCTCATCTTCGGCTATCTGGAGCAGAGCCAAGCTCTCTTGGCTCAGTGCCTTTACCCGTTCATGGCCACCTTTGGTCAACGCGGCAAGGGCTGAATACATGAGGCCAATGGCGATGTTCGAGCTATCGCCAATATCTCGAAATAGCGCCAGACTTTCTTCGAGCAACACTGTCGCCTGTTCAGGATTGCCATGCACCAACATCGTAATCCCCAGGTTACCCAGGGAGGTGGCGTTCTTCCTTACGTTTCCAGCCCCCCGACTCAAGGCCAGCGCCTCACTGAAAAACGATATAGACTGTTCTCGATCTCCTTTGGCAGATGTCAACACTCCGAGGCCGTTCAGTACACCGACAACCTCTTCTTTACTGCCTAGTTCTCGGTGTAACGTCAGGCTCTCTTCCAGCAGCGTTGTCGCCTCCTCGTAGTCTCCTCGATCCAGCGCTAGAGATCCCAAATCGCCGAGCGCGTTCGCAACGCCCCTCTTGTCATTGGAACGTCGGTACAACTCCAGGCTCTCTTCGTATGCTACGCGCGCACGCTCGTAATCGCCTTGCGGCTCCGCTATCCAGCCCAACCCGTCAAGCACCTTGGCGCGTACGGTCGCTGGTACAGCTGCGCTGCTTGCAACCGCTTCCAGGTACCTTCTCCCCTCACTCAAATAACCTCGCGTGTGCCAGAACCGGCACAAGGCACCAGCCAACCGAAATCCCGAGTCGATCTCCCGCCCGAGCGCCCAAGAGAGTGCAGCCCTGAGGTTGTCATGCTCAGTCTCCAAACGATCCAGCCACTCAGCCTGTTGCGATCTGGACAACTCTGGCTCGGCCTTCTCTGCCAGTGCGAGGAAGAACTCAGTGTGCCGGCGCCCGACTGCCTCATCTTCGCCGCTCACCTTTAGTTTCTCCCTGGCGTACTGCCTTATCGGCTCGAGCAGCCTGTAGCGTGCCCCCGTCTCCCAGTTTTCTTTAGCCACCACCAGCGACTTATCCACCAGATGCGAGAGCAACTCCAAGATGTCTTCTTCGTCGATACCTACTCGCCCTCCGACGCTCTCGGCTGCATCTAGGGTGAAGCCGCCGGCGAACGCGGAGAGCCTCCGGAAGAGGATTTGCTCGGGCTCGCCGAGCAAGTCGAAGCTCCACTCCAGCGCCGCCCTCAAGGTCTGGTGGCGGTGGTCCACTGTCCGGTCTTCGCCCGTAAGCAGTTTGAGGGAATGCCCGAGCCTCTCGGAGATCTGCTCAGCAGAGAGCATCCCGATCCTCGCTGCGGCGAGCTCTACGGCGAGCGGAATGCCTTCCAGCCTCGCGCACACCTGCGCCACTGCCTGAGCGTTCTCGGGCGTTAGTTCAAAGCCCGGATGCTTGTTGGAGGCACGATCGGCAAACAGCCGCACGGACTCGTAGGCTCCGAGCTCCTCTAAGGTAGGGGACTGTTGCGTGTCGGGCGCCGAGAGTGAGGGCACGAGCCAGCCCAGTTCGCCCGTCACGCCCAGAGGCTCCCGGCTGGTGGCCAGCACCCGCAAACGCGAACAAGACCTGAGCAGGGCCTCTGTCAGGCGCGCAGCGGCATCGATCAGGTGCTCGCAATTATCCAGTACGAGGAGCATCTTTCTGTCGCCCAACGCATCGAGTAGGCTCTCTAGGAGGGGACGGCCCGGTTGCTCTTGCACCCCGAAGGTGCCTGCCATCACCTGGGGTATCAGCGCCCCCTCGGCCAACGGCGCCAGCTCCACGAGCCACACCCCGTCCTGGTACGTTCCAACCAGTTCCCTCGCCACCTCCAAGGCGAGCCGTGTCTTGCCACAGCCGCCGGTACCGGTGAGGGTCAAGAGCCCCGTCATGGCGAGCATCCCCTTCACTTCTACCATCTCTCGCTCACGCCCGACGAAGTTTGTCCTAGGCTCGGGCAGGTTGTGCTTGCCGGCGTACGATGGTTCTTCCCTTAGGGGAGCGGTGTGCTGGGTAGACTGGAATCTGCCGGCTGCTATCTTCTCGCGCAAGGCTCGGGTCGTGACGCCGGGCGCCGTACCGAGCCGCCCTGAGAGGGTTTCGCTGAGCCGTTCGTATTGCGTGAGCGCCTCTCCTCGCCTCCCGGAGAGGGCGTATAGACGCATCAGGCCAGCGTGTGCTTCCTCGTTGGTAGGTTCTTCCGATAAGGCTCTCTGCAACCTCTCAGCAGCCTGCCCGTACTCTCCGCGTTCTTCGTACAGTCCAGTCAGCTCGACCAACAGTTCGACGTACAGTCGCCGCAGTTGCCCCCGCCTGTTCTCTGCCCACTCCTCGTAGCGGTCATCGGGCAGGAGTTCTCCTGCGTACAGTTCAATGGCCGCCCGGTAGGCAGAAGGGTCTCGGGAGCGTCGGGCGCTGACCGCGGACTCCGCGAAGGCCTCAGCATCCACCCACAGCTGTCCTCCCGGACACAACATCAGCGACTCGTCCTGGGATGCCAGGTAGAGGGAGCCCGTCGCCGAGTCCAGGACTTTGCGGGCGGCGTGGAGGACGCGGCGGAGGTTGTTCGACGCAGCCTTTCTCCCAAGATCTGGCCACAGCAGGTTCATCACCTGCTCTCGGTGAATGCGATGGCCTGGCGCGATGGCAAGAAGTTTGACAAGGCTGGCCGCCTTCCTGAGCCGCCACTGATTTTGTTCTATGGTCTGAGATCCTACCGAAACCCAGAAGCCCCCGAGCAACCAGATGCGCACCGCCTCAGGTACCGAGTCCTGGCGGCCCCGCGAAGGACGATCCAAGCGCTCTGCTCTCCCCTTAGACATCTCCCATCCGACAGTCCGACCGCTTCTCCCTACAGAGCGAGAAGCCCGCGACTTTGCGCCCTCCTTACAGCGGGGCCGCTCCCGTCGTAGGGCTTGCTACACCCCTCACCTTCTGTCCGCACCATACATCAAGCAGAAGAGATCTACATCACTCAAATGGGTGATTTCCTGGAGACGAACGCTTTAGGTACACGCTCCTCTGACATAATCTCCTCGTCGGGCAGTCAATGTACTACAGTGAGATGATGAGGATGAGATCAGCCTTGAAGGGTAAAGGCGATGCATACCGGGGACAGATCGTTTCCTTGCGACGCCATCTCCACCAGTTCCCGGAGGTCAGTGGGGAGGAACGCGCCACCTCAGAGACGGTGCAAGAGAAGCTAGACTGGCACGGCATCCCCTTTGCCGCAGGCTACGCCAGGACTGGCGTGCTTGGCGTGGTGGAGGGGGGCAGACCGGGCAAGACCGTGGCCCTGAGGGCGGACATGGACGCTTTGCCCATACAGGAGGACAACGACCACTCCTTCGTCTCCAAGGTGGACGGGGTGATGCATGCCTGTGGACACGACGCCCATACCGCGATGCTAGTAGGGGCTGGATGGTTACTTAATGACGTAAGGGAGGAACTTCCTGGTCGCGTGCTCCTCCTGTTCCAGCCGGCGGAGGAGGCTTCGCCCACCGGTGGGGCGCGGCGGATGATGAAGGACGGCGTGTTCAGGGAGCATCGCCCTCATGTCATCTTCGCGCAGCACGTGTGGCCCGAGCTGCCGGCAGGACAGGTGGGTGTACGTCGAGGCCCGATGACGGGCGCCTCCGACCGCTTCAAGGTGACGATCGAGGGTCAGGGCGGACACGCGAGCAAACCCCATCAGACGATCGACGCCATAGTGGTGGCCAACCAGGTCATCAACAGCCTGCAGACGGTCGTGAGTAGGGACGTCGATCCTCTCCGCTCTGCGGTGCTGACCATAGGGAAGATCCGGGCCGGGACCCGTTACAACGCCATAGCACAGAAGGCGACGCTCGAGGGCACGATTCGCACGTTCGGATCCCACACCAAGGAGAGGGTCAAAGATCGTTTCCATACCATAGTGGACGGTGTTACGGAGTCCATGGAGGCTTCAGCCCGGATCAGGTATAGGGATGGTTACCCGGCGACCGTAAATACTCCAGAGTGGGCCGAGCGCGTTCGCAAGACGGCGCAAGACCTGCTTGGGCCCGATGCGACCCCCGAGATAGAGCCTTCCCTTGGGGGCGAGGACTTCGGACGCTTCCTGCTAGATTACCCTGGTGCCTACTTCAGACTAGGGACGGCGTTTTCGAACGCTCCAGAGAAGAAGCGGCTGCACGATTCGCACTTCGATATCGACGAGGCGGCGCTTCAGCTAGGGACAGAACTCTTCGCCCAGCTGGCCGTTGACGCCCTCTGCCAACTAGAGGACCGGTAGAATGGCGGTGGCATCTGAGTAACCCTTAGGTGTTCTTATCCGCGTCGTCGTGTCCAATTCCGCCAGTCATGTCGATCTTTGCATCCGCGGCGACCTTCTACGTCCCATAGAACGACTCGCATCGACGGAATGTGCTACGGTGGCAAACACGCATGGTCATGCTGGGCAGCAAGTACGAGATCGAGGGCATGAAGAGAGCAGCGAGGTAGCGTGAGCTTCCTGTTCGCCCTGGTCGTCTCCCTGTGTGCCGCAACCGTTGCCGCTCTTTTTATAACCATGTGGCGCGATGGAGATCCCGTGGCGGCCACGGCGTTGGCTTTCGCACTCCTGCCCGTGCTCATCCTTACCATAATGGCCTGGCGAGCGGCCTTTTGAGGGAACCCAACAGACGACGTTCGCGGACCGCAATTTCTCTTCAAGGAGATTCGCTGAATCGCGACCAAGAGGCACCGAAGTCCCTAAGTGGTGCGCTCGACCTTACTCGGCCCGTTCCTTCTCCGGGCGCACGATCATCACAGGGCAGTGAGCGTGGTGAACTACGGAGTCGGAGACGCTTCCCATAAGCGCCCGCCTGACGCCGCCGAGACCCCTACTCCCCATAACTATGAGCCCGGCGCCCAGCTCCTCAGCAAGGTGGACGATTGCCTGATCGCGACGTTCTCCGACCCTAAGATAAGCTTCTTTAACGTTCCCTCCGGTCTCTTCGACCTTTTGTACCTGCTCGTCGAGGACCTTCTGCGCTTCTCCCTTTATCGCTTCGAGCGCTTGTTGATAGGTTTCGTAGCGTAAGCTGCCTTCATGTATGTGGTAGATGGGATCAGGGTTCCCTGGCGCCACGGTGAGGAGGTGCAATTCTGAGTTTGTGGCGGTGGCAATGTCGGCTGCGGTGGTTGCGGCCAGCTGTGCCTCCCTGGAGCCGTCGGTGGCTAGCAGGATCCTCGTTGGGAAGATGCTCATTGGGTCGCCTCCTTGCTCGGGACAGTCCTACGCTTTGATAATGCCATGCGCCGCAGCGCGATGCACCCGCATGGGGAACTGAGATCTCAGCGTCACGGCAAGCGCCTGTTCGTGGAACTCGGCGACGGACCATGACTGCTGTTGCACTCAGGCAAGCAGTGACAATTTGACTAACACCCTGATCATCAGAATTAGGGCAGATCACAGAGAGATTACTTTGGTGTAGCCATCAATCGTCACGCTTCTATCTAGATGCGTTAAGCTGCGTAGAGATAGACGAGCACAGAGATCAGCCGCAAGGCAAGCGTTGCCCCCACCGCAGCAAGCTCTAGCTGCCATTCCTGAGAGATGTCTCTAGAAGCTATCTCATAAATGCGGAAGGAAGGATATAGTGGCTCCGTCCTATGACCTTCTAGCAGGAGAAGTACAGCTGCATGGACCTAACCGACGAGCAGTGGGAAGTGTTGGAGCCTCTTA
>Ga0126312_10003586_pt1 | contig 10493 bp, 13 predicted proteins | sample Plot104A_FD_92537 | JGI IMG/M metagenome (GOLD analysis project Ga0126312, IMG submission 92537) | Serpentine soil microbial communities from UC McLaughlin Reserve, CA, USA - Plot104A | ecosystem: Environmental > Terrestrial > Soil > Grasslands | place: USA: UC McLaughlin Reserve, Lake County...
CCGGCCCGTGGGGCCCCGCTGGCTCGGACGAGGCGCCTCTGGTGAGCCCGCTCCCGGACTGGCTCGATCCTCTCTTCGAGGCCGACGAGATGCGGGCGGCAGACGCGTGGGCGATCGAGGAGCGGGGCGTGCCGTCGCTCGAGCTGATGGAACGGGCAGGCACCGGGCTTGCGCGCGTGACCGTGGCGGCGGCGAGGCGCGGGCCGATCCGGGTCGTGATCGGCAAGGGCAACAACGGTGGCGACGGTCTGGTCGTGGCGCGGCTCCTGCGCGAGGAGGGCCGCGAGGTGGACGTGCTGGCCACGGGACCGGTCGAGGAGCTGCGCGGCGACCCGGCCGTGAACCTGGAGCGGCTTCCGGGCGCCACGCCGGACCCCTTCGCGCCGCAGGCGCTCGAGGGGTCGGGCGCGATCGTGGACGCCCTTCTCGGCACCGGCTTCGAGGGCCGGCCGCGCGAGCCCGCGAGCGGCGCGATCGCCGCGATCAACGCGCAGGATGCGCCCGTCGTCGCGTGTGACGTCCCGAGCGGCGTGAACGCCTCGAGCGGCGAGGTTGAGGGCGAGGCCGTGAGGGCTGCCGGCACGGCCACCTTCCACGGCTCCAAGGTGGGCCTTCACGTCGCGCCTGGCGCCCTGCACGCGGGGACGGTCGAGGTGATCGAGATCGGCATCCCGCGCGGGGCGCCCCGCGCCGCGCGTGCCGGACTGATCTCGGAGCGCGTGCTCGAGCTATTCCCTCACCGTCGCCGCCACGGCACGAAGTTCAGCTCCGGGGTGGTGGTGGTGGCGGGCGGCTCCGCGGGCCTGACCGGTGCGCCGACCATGGCCGCCCGCTCCGCGCAGCGCGCCGGGGCGGGTTACGTGCAGGTGGCCGTTCCCGAGCCCGCCCAGCAGGCCGTGGACCTTCGCTTGCTCGAGCAGATGAGCCGGGGCCTTCCGCACTCGGACGGGGCCCACACGCGGAAGGGCGCGGAGGACGTGCTGGCCATGGTCGAGCGGGCGGGCGCCCTGGTGCTCGGCCCCGGGCTCGGCCGCTCCGAGCCGGCGCTCGAGTTCGCGCGCGAGGTGGCCCGGCGAGCGGAGCTCCCGCTGCTGATCGACGCCGACGGCCTGAACGCGCACGCGCGGCGCCTCGAGTCGCTCCGCAAGCGCGCCGCGCCGACGATCCTGACTCCGCACGAGGGCGAGCTCGGCCGCCTGCTGGGAATCGAGTCCACCGAGGTGGCCGAGCAGCGACTGGGGTGGGCCCGCGAGGCGGCGGAGCGAAGCGGGGCCGTCGTGCTGCTGAAGGGGGACGACACGCTCATCGCCGCGCCCGGCGGGCCCGTGGCGGTGAGCCCCGGCGGCACTCCGGCCCTGGCGACGGCGGGCACCGGAGACGTGCTCTCGGGCCTGGTCGGCGCGCTGCTGGCAAAGGGCCTCGGGCCGCTCGCGGCGGCCTCGCTTGGCGCCCTGGCCCACGTCCGTGCGGGCCGAGCCGCGGCCGGCCGCTTCGGCGCCGACCACGTCATGGCCGGCGACGTGATCGACTCGCTCGCAGCCGGTCTGGCGCCCTAGCGCCCAGCCGATAAGGTCCGGCCGTGGCCACCTTGGTGCGCGAGATCATGGAGGCGAGCCCCGAGACGGTCGCGCCGGACACTCCGATCGAGGAGGTGGTGCGCGCGCTCCGGGACAACGAGCTCCCCGGCGTCCCCGTGGTGGACGGCGAGGGCCGCTGCGTGGGCATCATCACCGAGGCGGACATGGTGCTGCCCGACGACGAGGGCGACCTGCACATCCCCCACTACGTCAACCTGTTCGGCGGCACGGTGTTCCTCGAGCCGCTGGGCCGCTTCGAGAAGCGGTTGCGAAAGGCGTTCGCCTCCACCGCGGGCGACATGATGAGCGGCGATCCCGTCACGGTCGCGCCGGACACGAGCGTGCGCGAGGCCGGGCGGATCATCCACGAGGCCGGGCACAACCGCCTGCCGGTGGTGGAGGACGGCCGGCTCGTCGGCGTGGTGACGCGGGTCGACGTGCTGGGCGCGCTCGCGACATAGATGACCGAGCGCGCGCTGGCGCGGATCGACGTCGGGGCGATCGAGCGCAATGGCGCCCGGCTGCGCGAGCTGCTCGCCGAGGGCACCGAGCTGTGCGCCGTGGTGAAGGCGGACGGCTACGGGCACGGCGCGATCTGGTGCGCTCGGGCCGCGCTCGAGGGAGGCGCGACCTGGCTGGCCGTGGCCACCTCCGCCGAGGCGGAGGACCTCCGCCGGCACGGCATCGCCGGGCGGATCCTGGTGATGGGCGCACTCACCCGCGACGAGCTTCGCACCGCGCTCGAGGCCGACGCCGACGTCGTGGCCTGGCGGGAGGGCTTTGTGCGGGCCGCGGCGGAGCAGGCCGTGCCGGGGGCGCGGGCGCCGCGGCTGCACGTGAAGCTGGACACCGGAATGGGGCGGCTGGGGACCGGCGACCCGGAGGAGGCGCGCGCGGTCACGGCCGCGGTGGCCGCGGACGAGCGGCTCGAGCTCGCCGGCGTGATGAGCCATTTCGCGACCGCCGACGAGCGCGGAGACGAGCACTTCCCGGCCCAGCTCGAGCGCTTCGCGGCATTCGCGCGTGAGCATCCCGGCGTGATCGCGCACACCGCCAACAGCGCCGCGACGTTCCGCGATCCGGCCTCGCACTTCGACATGGTCCGCTGCGGCATCGCGATCTACGGCCTCGACCCGTTCGGGTCTGACCCCGGGGAGCGCGGGCTGGAGCCGGCCCTGTCACTCGAGTCGTGGGTGGCACGCGTGGAGCGCTTCGAGCCGGGGCGGAGCGCCGGCTACGGGCGCACGTGGCGCGCGTCGGAGCCAACCTGGGTGGCGACCCTGCCGATTGGCTACGGCGACGGCTGGCGCCGCGCACTCTCGAACGCCTGCGACGTGCTCGTGGGGGGGCGCCGCCGCCCGCTCGTGGGCACCGTCAGCATGGACAACGTGACCGTGGAGCTCGGCCCGGAGACCGAGGTCCGCCCGGGCGACGCGGCGGTGCTGATCGGGCGGCAGGGGAAGGAGCGCATCCTGGCCGAGGAGGTGGCGCGCCGCCTGGGAACGATCAACTACGAGATCACGTGCGGGCTGACGCAGCGGGTTCGGCGACGGCACGGCAGATGAGGCTGATCGAGCAGCCGAGCGTGAGCGAGGCGCTCGCCGGGAGCGAGGCATGGGTGGTGGGCGGCACGGTGCGGGACGCGCTGCTAGGCCGTCCCCGCGTCGACGTCGACCTTGCCCTGCGGGGCGACCCCGAGCGCGCCGCCCGCTCCGTGGCGGAGGCCGTGCGCGGCCCGGTCTTCCGGCTCTCGGAGGCCTTCGGCGCGTGGCGCGCGATCGACAGGAGGGCGGGAGCCGTCTACGACTTCGCGCCGCTCCAGGGCGAGACGATCGAGGCGGACCTCGCCGCCCGTGACTTCACGGTGAACGCCATGGCCGTGCCGCTCGGGGGAGGGGAGCTCATGGATCCGCACGGCGGCCAAAGCGACCTCGAGCGGGGCAGGCTGCGCGTGCTCGGGGCCGGCGCCTACGAGGCCGATCCGCTGCGCCCGCTGCGCCTGGCCCGCCTGGCCGCCGAGCTCGGCTTCGCCCCGGATCCCGAGACGGAGCGGCTGACCATCGCGGCCGCCCCGTCGGTGACCCGGGCCTCGCCGGAGCGAGTCTCCGGTGAGCTGCGGCGCCTCATCGTCGCGGAGCACGCCCTGGCCGGGCTGGGCGTGGCCGACCGGCTCGGCCTGCTCGGGGCTGCGCTGCCCGAGGTGGCGGCCCTCCACGGCGTCGAGCAGAGCCACTTCCACCACCTCGACGTCTATGACCACACGCTCGAGGTGCTGCGCTGCCAGATCGACCTCGAGACGAGGCTAGACGAGGTCTTCGGCGACCTCGCGGACGAGCTGCGCGCCGTCCTGGCGGAGCCGCTCGGAGACGAGCTCACCCGGGCGCAGGGCCTGCGCCTCGGCGCGCTGCTGCACGACGTGGGCAAGCCGCGCACGCGTGCGGTGCTGCCGAACGGACGCGTGACCTTCATCGGACACGACGCGGCGGGGGACGAGATGATCCGCGCCCTCTGCCGGCGCCTGCGCGCCAGCGAGCGGCTGGCCACCTTCCTCGCCGCTCTGGCCCGCCACCACCTGGCGCTCGGCTTCCTGGTGCACGAGCGCCCGCTCTCGCGGCGCGAGGTCTACCGCTATCTGAAGACCACCGCGCCGGTCGAGGTGGAGGTGACGCTCCTGACCTGCGCGGACCGGCTGGCCACCAGGGGCAAGAACGCCGACGCCGCGATCGCCGCGCATCTCGAGCTCGCCGGCCAGCTGATGGCGGAAGCGCTCCGCTGGAGGGAGAACGGCCCGCCGCGGCCGCCGCTGCGCGGCGATGAGCTGGCCGAGGCACTCGGCATCGAGCCCGGACCCGAGCTGGGCCGCCTGCTCGCGGCACTCGAGGAGGCGGCCTTCACGGGGGAGGTGGGGACGCGCGAGGAGGCGCTCGCGACGGCCCGGCGCGTGCTTCGCGGGTAGTTACGGGGGCCGTGACGGCGCCCGACGCCGTCAGGCCTGCTGGCCGGATGCCGCAGGGGCTAGATTCTTGCGCCATGACCGACTGCCTCTTCTGCAAGATCGTGGCGGGCGAGCTGCCCGCCGAGCGCGTCGCCGAGGACGAGCACACGCTCGCGTTCATGGACATCAACCCGTGGACGCGCGGCCACGCCCTCGTCGTGCCGAAGCGCCACTCGCGCAACCTCTACGAGATCGGCGACGACGACCTCGCGGCCACGACCGCCGCGGCCAAGCGGCTGGCGCTGCGCGCGCGCGACCGGCTCGGCTGCGAGGGCGTGAACCTGCTCAACTCGTGCGAGCCGGCGGCCTGGCAGGCGGTCTTCCACTTCCACGTGCACGTGCTCCCCCGCTACGACGGCGACCCGCTGAGGCTCCCGGGCCGGCCGATGGAGGTGGGCGAGGACGAGCTCGCCGCGGTGGCGGCGGAGCTACGTGGCTGAGCGCGCTCGCCTCGAGCGGGACGGCGACCTCGGCGTGCTCGTGATCGACGACCCGCCCCTGAACCTCTTCGGCCGCGAGCTGGTCCGCGACGTGCTCGCAGCGCTCGACGAGAGCGAGGGCCTGCGCGCGCTGCTTGTGCGGGCCGAGGGCAGGGTGTTCACGGGAGGCGCGGACGTTCACGTCTTCCGCGGTCTCTCGCCCGAGGAGGCGAAGGGGTTCGTCGCGGGCCTGCTCGAGCTGACGCACCGGATCGAGGACCTGCCGATGCCCACGATCGCCTCCGTGCACGGGCTCTGCCTGACCGCGGGGTTCGAGCTCTCGCTCGCCTGCGACATGATCTGGGCGGCCCAGTCCGCGCGCTTCGGGCTGGTCGAGGTCGTGGTGGGCCTGACCCCGCTGATGGGCGGGACGCAGCGGGTGGCGGAGCGCGCGGGGCCCGCACGCGCGCGTGAGCTCGTGATGAGCGGCGACCTCTACGACGCTGCGACGCTCGAGCGCTGGAACGTGGTCAACCGCGTACTGCCGGACGGCGAGCTGGCGGAGCAGTCGCTCCGCTTCGGGCGCCGGCTCGCGAAGGGCCCCACCGTCGCCAACGCCGCGACGAAGCGGATGGTTCGCGCCTTCCTCGAGGAGGGGGTCCGCGGCGCCGACGCGCGCGCCGCGGAGATCGGGGCTCCGCTGTTCGGCACGGCGGACCTCCAGCGGGCGGTGGAGACGTTCCTCGCGGAGGGGCCGGGCAGGGCGAGCTTCGAAGGCCGCTGACCGCGGCTCTTGGTAGTTTCTCCTCGACCGCGAAGTGAGAGTGCCAGTGCCGTAGTTCGGTTGTTCCGAGCGGGCATGCGGCAGGAAGGAGCATGGCCACCATGCCTACCGGGACCGTCAAGTGGTTCAACGACGAGAAGGGATACGGGTTCATCACCCCCGACGAGGGCGACCGCGACCTGTTCGTCCACTACTCGGGCATCGACGGAGGGGGCTTCAGGACCCTCGGTGAGAACTCGAAGGTCGAGTACGAGGAGGAGGCCGGGCCGAAGGGGCCGAAGGCGGTGAACGTGCGCCTCATCTAGGCGCGAGCTCGTGGCGAAGGAAGAGAAGATCGAGATGGAGGGCGAGATCGTCGAGGCGCTGCCGAACACGATGTTCAAGGTCAAGCTCGACAACGACCACGAGGTGCTCGGCCACATCTCGGGCAAGATGCGCCGGCACTACATCCGCATCCTGCCCGGGGACCGGGTGAAGATCGAGCTGTCGCCCTACGACCTCGACCGGGGTCGGATCACCTATAGATACAAGTAGTAGGGACCCGCAACTTCACCTCGACCGGGGTGTTGGTAGCCCGATCATGAAGCGACTAGCCCTCCCCGCGCTCGCCCTCGCCGCGCTGACCTTGCCGGCCGGCGCGTCGGCGAAGGTGGTCGAGCTGGGGGGGGCAGCGACGCCCACCGCCAAGCCCGACTGCCCGCTGCCCGCCCAGTGCCAGGTCGCGGCGAAGGTCACGGGCTACATGGGCCGCTCGGGCGCGCTCAAGAGCCCCTTCGTGATCCCGGGCGACGGAGTGATCGTCGCGTTCACGGTCGCGCTCGGCGATCCGACCGAGGCGTACCAGACCGGCCTCGAGCAGGCCTACGGCCAGATCCCCTACGTGCGCCTGTCGATCCTCCGCAGGGGTAAGAAGCGCAAGCGCCGGCTCGATCATCGGCTCATGGCGCAGTCGCGGCGCTACCGCGTCGACCGCTACTTCGGCTCGAGCCCGACCTTCGCCTTCAGCCACCCGCTGCGGGTCCACAAGGGCTACATCGTCGCCCTGACCGTGCCGACCTGGGCGCCCGTCTTCGCGCCGAACCTGCCGCGCGGCAACTGGTGGCGGTCCTCCCGCGCGAGGGGCGAGTGCCTCGACCCGACGAAGGGCACCCCGCTGGAGACTCGACTCCAGCTGCTCCGCTTCGGCTGCACCTACTTCGGCGCGCGTCTCCTCTACACGGCCACATACATCCCGGATCCGAAGCGGACCGACGCGGGTTAGCGCGGCGCCGCGCGCCACGCTAGCCGTGGCCCACCCGCCCCTTTTCCGGCCGCCCGCCCCGCGGTAGCATCGAGCCGGTGACCACCGAAGGGTGGATCTTCATGGTCGGGTTCCGCGTGTTCGATGTCGGGCTGCTCGTCCTCTGGCTGGTGTGGTTCTTCCGGCTGCGCGACGACGACGACGACTCGCCGGACGAGGGCGGCGGCGGGGGAGAGGGCCCGGGGCCGCGGCCGGAAGGCGACGGTCCCGGCGGCGACGGGATTCGGCTTCCGCTCGGGCGCTGGCGACTCGGCCGCGGGCGTGTGCGCGACCACTCGAACCCGCGCCACGCGCCGCGGCGCCGCGGGGACGAGCCACCCGTGCCCGCGCCGGGACCGGCCCGCGTCAGGCGCCCGGGCTCACCGGCGCCCGTGCATCGCCACTGCTAGCTCGTCTGGCCCGCTTGTAGTAGCGTGCCCCGCCGGGGAGCGGAGTTGATGGCGAAAGGAGGGGCATGCCCGGGCTGACGGATTTCGCCTTGCGCGATGAGGCGGTGGACGAGCACACCCACGTAGTCGCGCTCAGCGGTGAGGTGGACGCGGTGACCGCGCCCCACCTCGGGCGCCGCCTGCTGGGGCTGGCCCGCCAGGGGAAGACCGACGTGGTGGTGGACCTGTCCAAGGTCACGTTCATGGACTCGACCGGTCTCGGCGTGATCCTGAACGCCCTCCGTCAGCTCACGAGTCGCCAGAGGCGGCTCGTTCTCGTCTGTCCCACCGAGCGGGTGATGCGGCCCTTCGAGATCGCCGGCCTGGCGGGACACCTGAAGATCTTCAGGACGCGCGAGGCCGCGCTGGGCGGCCTGGCCACCGCTTAGCCACAGGCGGCCGGGTTCTCGTCGCAGAACTTCTCGAATCGCTCCGCGGGGCTGCCCTCGGCGGGCGGGGTGTCGTTCTGCGGGCTGTCCTCCGGCTGGCTCTGTGGGGCCGGCGCGCCACCGGACGTCTCCGTCTGGGGCGGCGGGACCGGCGCGGGCGCCTCGACGGTGGCGCGCGCGGGCGGCTCGGTGCGAGTCTCGGTCCGGCGTGGCGCGGTGGGCTCGGGCTTCTTCGGCGGAGCCCGGGAGGCCTCCTCGTCGCTCCCGCAGCCGGCAGCCGCCAGCGCGAGCAGCGCGAGGACTGTCGTCAGTCCGCGGCGCACCCCGTCCGGGCTACCGCTCGGTCGCCGGCAGCCGGCGGCCGCAGTGCGGACAGTCGTTCAGGTCCTTCTGGACGAGCTGCTCGAGCGAGCATCCGCACAGGCGCAGGTTCTCCACCGCGTAAGGGAGCTCGCTGGGCGACGGGGCCAGGGGCAGCACGGCGCCCACCACCTCGAACTCCTCACCGCTCTCCCGGTCGACGTACGCCTTGCCCGGCTCGACCTCCCGGACGACCTCGCGGTCGGAGCGAGCGCGTAGTCGATACCTCTGGCGGGCGGGCATGACGGCGGAACAATACCGTCCGCCCCGGGCGTGAAACTGCTGGTCTTCCACGGCTACCTGCTGCGCGGCACGGGCAGCAACATCTACAACGCGAGCCTCTGCCGCGCGCTCGTTCGGCTGGGCCACGAGGTCCACCTGCTGTGCCAGGACCGGGGGCTCGCGGGCGAGTGGCAGGGCGTGCACGTCCACGTGCCGGACATCGGCGGCGTGCTCCCCGTCTACGTTGCCGATCGCTACGAGGGCTTCGAGGCGGTCCCCTTTCCGGAGCTCGACGACGAGCGGCTGGCCCGCTATCTCGAGGCGAACGTCGTGGCCGTGCGGGAGCTCGCGCGCGCGGTCGGGCCGTACCTCGCGCTCGCGAACCACCTGATCATGGGCCCGGCGATCCTGGCCCGAGGCCTCGAGGGTCGGGTCCCCTACGCGGTCAAGGTCCACGGCAGCGCGCTCGAGTACACCGTGCGTCCGCACCCGGAGCGCTTCCTGCCCTACGCGCGCGAGGGACTCGCCGGCGCCGCAGGAGTGCTGGTGGGCTCCCGCCACACGGCCGAGAGCCTGTGGGAGGTGATGGGAGACCCGCAGCTTCCCCACAAGACCCGCCACGGCCCCCCGGGCGTCGACGTGGACGCGTTCCGGCCGCGCCCGCCCGACGAGGCGGCAGCCGCGCTCGACGCCCTCGCCCGCAGGCTGGCGGCGGGCCGGGCGGCTTCGTGGGGGGGAGCGGAGGACGCGGCCGAGGCGCTTCGCTTCCTCGACCCCCGTCGCGACCGGATCGTGAGCTTCGTGGGCAAGCTGATCGTCGCCAAGGGGGTGGACCTCCTGCTGGCCGCCTGGCCGCTCGTGGTGGCCGCCATTCCCGAGGCCCGCCTCTGCCTCGTCGGCTTCGGCACCTACCGGGCGGGGCTCGAGCGCATGCTGGCGGCCCTGGCGCGGGGCGACCTCGCCGATCTGCGGGAGATCGCCGCCCGCGGCCGCGAGCTCGAGGGTGGGCCGCCGGGCGAGCTTCGGTACCTCGCGGCCTTCCTGGAGGGCGCCGGGGAGGCCTACGCGGCTCTGGGCAGGGCGGGCGCGGAGCGGGTCCACCTCACCGGACGGCTCGAGCACGACGACCTGCCCGCGCTGCTCTCGGCGTGCGAGGCGCAGGTGGTCCCGAGCACCTTCCCGGAGTCGTTCGGGATGGTGGCCGCCGAGGCGGCGGCCTGCGGGGTGCTGCCCCTGTCCGCGGCCCACTCCGGGCTGGCCGAGGTGACCGCCACGCTCGCGCCCGTCGTCGCCCCGGAGCTGAGGCCCCTGCTCTCCTTCGCTCCCGGCCCCGGAGCGGTTCAGGAGATCGCCCGAAAGCTCGTGGCCTGGCTCCGGCTAGAGCCCGCTAGGCGTGGCGGGGCGGCGGCCTCGCTGGCCCGCGCCGCACGGGCCCGCTACGGCTGGGAGAGCGTCGCGGAGGGGGTGCTCGCGGCCGCTCGGGGACGGCTCGGCGAGCTGCCCGAGCCCGGCTATCCGGCTCGGCCGTCCGCGAAGGTCAGCGGATAGTCTTCCCCGCTCGTGAGCCTGACCCGCGCACCGCTCGCCGCGCTGGCCGCCGGTCTCGCCGCGCTTGCGGCGGGCTGCGGAAGCCGCGATGAGCCCAGCCTGACCACCGGGAAGGACCTGTTCGTCTCGAAATGCGCCTCCTGCCACACGCTCTCCCGCGCCAACGCCAGGGGCGTGCAGGGCCCGAACCTCGACGCCGCCTTCCGGCAGGCGCGCGCGGACGGCTTCGGCACGGAGACCGTGAAGGGCATCGTTCGCCGGCAGATCGCACATCCGAGGCGCGGCAGCATCATGCCCGCCGGGCTCGTGAAGGGCACCGAGGCCCAGGACGTCGCGGCCTACGTGGCGTCCGCGGCGGGCCAGCCCGGCAAGGACAGCGGCGCCCTGGCCACCGCGGGCCAGCCGAAGGCCTCGAACAAGACCGCGAAGGCGAAGGGCGGTCAGCTCGACATCGATGCCGACCCGAGCGGC
>Ga0126312_10003587_pt1 | contig 10491 bp, 12 predicted proteins | sample Plot104A_FD_92537 | JGI IMG/M metagenome (GOLD analysis project Ga0126312, IMG submission 92537) | Serpentine soil microbial communities from UC McLaughlin Reserve, CA, USA - Plot104A | ecosystem: Environmental > Terrestrial > Soil > Grasslands | place: USA: UC McLaughlin Reserve, Lake County...
GACGAATCGCATACCACCGTCGCGTGGGGGCGCGACTATGGGGATGTCGCCCCGGTCCGCGGCGTGATCTTCACCGAGGCGACGAAGTCGACCATGAAAGTCGGCGTGGATGTCGCACCGGCCGCTTAGGTCTTGGACAACAGGCCTGTGCGATGGCTGGTGGAAACTACCCTCGTGGAAACTACCCTCGGGCAACTTCGAAGGCCGCCAGCCGGGCCCTGGAGCGGCCGACATCGGACCACGGGCCGGCGATAGCGAGGATGGCAATTGCGGCCGTTGGAAACTTCTCGTCAAGTCGAGCCCATTGCGGTGATCCCGCATCGCGCACCGCGAGGAACTCTACAAGGTCAGGAATGCCGGGCGCGTGGCCGAGCATCAGGACCGTCGATGCCGAGTCGGGCATTCCGCGGATGATCGAGATCAGTTCCGGGACCCAGGCGTGGTAGATCTCCGGGACATAGCGGACTTCCACCGCCTGTACCCCGCCGCGATCCGCCTGCTCCCATGTTTCACGGGTCCGTACAGCGGTGGAACACAGGACCAGGTCCGGACGGATGCCTCGTTTCGTCAGTTCCTGTCCGATCGCCACAGCGTCTCGCCGTCCCCGGCCGGACAGTGGGCGCTCATGATCATCGACGTCAAGATCCCAGGAGGATTTTGCGTGGCGGACCAGGATCAACGTCCGGTGTGCCGGTTCGGGCTCCTCCATGGCTGAAGCGTAGTGCGAGTGACCGGGAAGTAGGCGGCGTCAACCACACGGCGCGAACCGCGAGTTATTCGTCATCTCCGGGAGTAAAACCTTCCCAGATCTCCTTGCATTCCGGGCACACCGGGAAGCGGTCCGGATCGCGACTGGGTACCCACACCTTGCCGCATAACGCCACAACGGGTGTGCCCATGACCATTGCATCGGTCAGCTTGTCCTTGCGGACGTAGTGCGAGAAGCGCTCATGGTCGCCCTCCTCGACGCGGAACTCCGGTCGTGACGTAGTTCGCTCGTCGACGATGGTCTCGGCACCCGGACTCAGCTGCTGGCTCACGCGGCCAGTCTAGACATCGGCCACCGGCAGGCGTCTGCTTCGCCGCGTCGATGGTCTGGGTGGTGGACTTGGCCAAGTGACGATCGATCAGACGGCACAGCACCCGAAGGCCGCGACGGGTGATTCGCTACGCGGCCTGACGATCGGCATCTGTATGACCGTCGTGGCGATCGCGTTCGAGTCCATTGCGGTCGCCACAGCCATGCCCGTAGCCGCGCGTGACCTCAAAGGCCTGCCCTACTACGCCTGGTTGTTTTCACTTTTCGTGATCGGCATGCTTTTCGCCACCGTCGTGACAGGACGGCTCAGTGACCGCATCGGTCCGGCCAAGCCTCTGCTCGTCGGCTTGATCATCTTCTCGGCTGGCCTGGTTGTCGCGGGCACCGCAGGGCACATGGTGCAGCTAACCGCGGGTCGGCTGATTCAGGGCCTTGGCAGTGGGGTGATCAACACAGCAATCTTCGTCTGCGTCGCGCAGGCCTACTCGGCTCGCCAGCGGCCGCGGATGTTCACGTTCATCTCGACGGCATGGGTATTGCCGTCTTTTATCGGCCCGCCGGTCGCTGCCTGGCTAACGGCCGCCTTTAGCTGGCATTGGGTCTTCATCGCCGTGTTGCCGTTGGTGGCTCTGGGCGGCGCCATGGTGCTGCCGACTTTGCTGGGCATGATCCGTAGGCATGAGCAGCGGCGGTCGGATTCGATTCCGAAGCCGGCACCACTGTGGGCCGCCGCTCTGGTCTCGTTGGCTGCGGCCGCAATCCAGCTTGCGGGGCAGCGGTTGAACTGGGTGGCGTTGATCCTCCTGGGAGTTGGCCTGGCAGGGATTGCGATCGGGCTACCCAGGCTGATGCCGCCAGGCTTCTTGCGGTTGTCGCGAGGACTTTCGGCGGTGATCTGGGTACGCGGATTGCTGCCAGGAGGCTACTTCGGTGCCGAGGCCTTCATCCCTCTGATGCTGGTCGAGCAGCGCAATGTCCCCATTCTGCTGGCTGGAGCCGTACTTACGGTCGGCTCCATTGGGTGGACAACCGGCTCCTGGTTGCAGTCCCGGCATTGGCTGAAGATTCGCCGTGATCGGCTGATCAGCTACGGCTGCCTATCTGTGATCGCTGGCTTGTCCATCGTGGCGGCCGTCGCGATCTTTCCTCACCTGTGGTTCGGCCTTGTCGGGCTGGGCTGGGTGCTTGGTGGATTGGGTATGGGCTTGTCGATTTCGAGCAGCTCGCTGGCCGTGATGACGTTGTCCCAGCCTGCAGTTCAGGGCCGCAACGCGTCGTCGCTCAATCTGTTCGACGCCTTCGGCACCGGACTATTCGTCGGAGTCAGCGGTACCCTCTTCGCCGCCCTGCGCCCTACCGGCGACCCGTCACTTACCTTCGGTGCAGTTCTCGTGGCCATGGTTGCGGTCGTCCTGCTGGCGTTCGGCAGTTCTCTTCGGATCGGTCCGGTGCGGAATGAATTCGCGCGCTAAACGTCGGCTATGCGTCAGCGCAGCACCAGAATCGTCGCCAGCATCGACACCATGAACACGGCTGCAGCGCAGAGGATGACCAGGACGTAGTAGGAGGCGGGTCTGCTGCGGGCCTGCAGACGGGGAAGGGGTTGCCGGTGAGCCGGCGCCTCGGTCGCCGCTGGCAGCCCGTGGGACGGAGGGGTCGCGGGTTGTTGGCGGGCAACGGTAGGGCGCTCGGCTGCGAAATATCGAGTGCTCGTCTGCACACTTGTTCCGGCAGCTTGCCGGCTTCTCGACTGGATCTCATACCGGATGCCATCTAAAGCGCCGGCCAGCAGGGCTGCCGTGGGCGGCCGCCGACTGGGATCCCAGGCGAGGCCCGACACCATGAGTGCGTCCAAGCTGGCTGGCGCATTCAGCCGGGTGGCGATAGGCGTGGGGGTCGCGTGCCGGTCCCGCGTCACGATGTCGGCGAGATTCCGGACTGGAAATGGGGGGCTGCCGGTCAGCATCGCGTATGTCACGGCGGTCAACGAATAGATGTCGGCCCGCCGGTCAAGAGCAGCCATCCCCGTCGCCTGCTCTGGTGCCATATACGACGGTGTCCCGGCGGTCATCGTTGCCCCGGCGACATCGACCATCGACTTGGCGACACCGAGGTCGGCGATCACGACTCGGGTCGCTCCCGACTGGTCTCTGCTCAGCAGCAGGTTGCCCGGCGTGACATCTCGGTGAATCACCTGGTTTTGGTGCAAAACGTCGATGGCTCGGCATGCTTCGGCGCAGAGCCAGAGTGCAGAAGTCGGATGGATCCGGTCCCGGCGCAGGTCGTCCATCGAGCCGCCGTCGATGAAGTCCATGACGAAGTAGGGCCTGCCATCGGAAAGGGTGCCGATGTCATAAACCTGGACGATTCTGTGATCGCGGATCCGCCGCATGATGCGTGCTTCGGCGAGAAAGCGGTCGCGTACGTCGTCATTGGCTGCCCAGTTCTCCGCAAGCACCTTCACAGCGACTGGGACGTCAAGACCGTCGTCGTGGCCGAGCCAGACCGTCGCAAATGAGCCGGCGCCCAACCGACGGTCCAATCGGTACCGGCCGATATTGTCCATCGCCGAAATTGTCCCACCGGCGCGTGCGAGGCGAATCACCTTCGGTCACACGTCTGGCACGATGAAGTGCGCGCAGCCGCCTGGCTGCCTCGGAAAGGGGAGTATCGGTGGCTGACCAGGCCCGGCGACGGCGATGTGCGGTGATCTACAACCCCACCCGGATTTCCGACGAGCTCCGCGGCATGGTCGATCGGCGTCTGGATCCCAACGCCTGGGAGCCGCCGATCTGGCTGGAGACGAGCGCCGAGGACCCGGGGCGCTCCATGGCGGCGAAGGCGGTCCAGGAGGCCGTGGATCTCGTTATTGCTGCCGGCGGCGACGGCACCATCCGGATAGTGGCTGACGGCCTCGCGAACAGCGGAATCCCAATGGGAGTTGTTCCCGCCGGCACCGGCAATCTGCTGGCCCACTCGCTCGAGTTGCCACTGAACGAGGATGACGCGGTCGGCGTAGCAGTGAACTTGCACACCCGGGTCATCGACCTGATCAAGCTCACTGTGGACGACCGGCCGAGCGAACACTTCGCGGTCATGGCCGGCTGCGGCATGGATGCCATGATCATGGATGAGACGAATGACGACCTGAAGAAGGTCATCGGCCCCGGAGCCTATTTCCTGGCCGCCGCCAAGGCGCTTGGCCGGCTTCCCATCGACATGGTGATCACACTGGATCGGCTCCGTCCGCGCCGACGGCACGCCATGATCTGTGTCATCGCCAATGTGGGCACGCTCACCGGTGGTATAGCGCTTTTGCCGCGTGCCAAGGCTGACGATGGACGTCTGGACGTCTACGTTGCCTCGCCGAACCGATTCACCCACTGGATACGAATGGTGATTCGCCTGATCACTTTCCGGCAGCACTCTGATGATCGGGTCGACGAATGGCAAGCCAGCAAGGTCCAGGTCCGGCTGGCGCACCCAGACTCTTACCAGCTCGATGGCGACGTTGCGGACGGCCAATGCCGAACCCTCAATGCGGAGGTCGCGCCAGGCGCGCTCGTCGTCTGCGTCACCGCAGAGGAGGGTCTCGGACACGCGGCCGGCACTGACGGACGAACCTAGGATGGGGCGCGTGTCAGAGATCCCGATCGGCTCTCCGCCGGTCCCCCCGGGACGCCACGCCGCTCCCAGCGGTTGGTATCCCGATCCGGCGAATGGCGCACAGGAGCGCTACTGGGACGGCTGGCAGTGGTCGCGGAACACCCGGCCCTCGGCGCGTCCGGCACCGCCTCGGATAGCGCCGTACCAGCCTGGTTCTTTCCCCGGCAGGGCCCGGACCGCCGACGGCGTTCCGCTCGCCGGGTGGTGGTGGCGATTCCTCGCGATGATGATCGACTATCTGATCCTGGCAGCGGTCGGCGGGATAGTGCTGGCCCCGATCTACCTCCGGTTCATCCGTGCAATGTCCGATGCCATCGCTGCAGCAGCGACGGCGGCGCAAACCGGGCAGCCGCCACCGCCCCTTGCTGCCACCGATCTGCTGTCCGCCTCCGATCAGTTGATCGTGACAGGCGTGACGGTCGCCATCGCGCTCGTTTACTTCGTCATGTTCCTTCGCTGGAAGGGAGCCACGCCCGGAAAGCTGATATGCGGGTTGCGAGTCGTGCCGGTCGATCAGGGCCTGTCGCGAGCGCGATTGGCGTGGCAAGCCGCTTTGGTCAGAGCAGCCATCTGGGTGCTTCCCGGTCTATTCAGTCTGCTTGCGGTGATCACGGTGATCGATGCTCTGTTTCCGCTCTGGAATCCCAAGCGGCAAGCAATCCATGATCTTGCAGCCCGGACCCAAGTGGTCGCGGTGCGCTAACTGGGAGGGCTGAGCAAGCCGAACCTGATCAACAGCTCGATCTGGGGACAGGCACAATCGAGCCGTGCCGCGCTACGCCAGTGCCGATGTCAAGCGCGCCCTCCAGGTGGTACGGGCGGCAGCGCTGAAGCTACCGGAGACATCCGAGCGGCTCAGCCATGGCGGCCCAGCGTTCTTCATCGCCGGGAAACGATGCTTCGTGATGTTCCTCGACGATCATCACCAGGATGGCCGCTTGGCGATCTGGTGCGCGGCACCGGCCGGTGTCCAGGAGGAGATGGTGGAAACCAAGCCCGATCGGTTTTTTCGCCCGCCCTATGTCGGGCACCGCGGCTGGCTAGGAGTGCAGCTGCTCCAGGTAACCCAGCCAGAACTAGACGCGATTGTGCTGGAGGCATTTCGGCAGGTCGCGTCCAAGCGGGTGCAGGATCGGCTCCTGGCCGGTCCCGACGCTTCCTGACCTCATAACGTAGGTACCGGAACAGCATGAGTCCGCTGCTCACCAGGTAGAAGCTGTGGAGCGCCCAAATCGGACCTGGCGGCAGGCTGAAGGCATAGACGGCGTAGACGCCTTGCCGATTCGCCAGCAGCATCTTGCCGGGGCTGTAGCTGGCCAGGAGAGGCCGGCGATCCCTGTGCGATACGCAAAGATGCCCGTGGGCTAGGTTTTCCCGGACGCCTGAGCCTCGGCGGCACCGCTCAGGACTCTGACCCCGGCCGTGGCCAGCTCAACCATCACGTCCGGCACCCGCTCCGGGGCCACCGCGGCTGTCAGGTCGGCCAGCACCGTGGTGTCGAATCCGGCTCGGACGGCGTCCAACGCGGTGGCCCGTACGCAGTAGTCGGTGGCAATGCCACAGATGTCGATTTCGGAGACGTCACGGGCGGCGAGCCAGCCAGTCAGCTCCTCACCATCGGCGGTCCGGCCCTCGAAGCCCGAATAGGCGGCTTCGTATTCGCCCTTGTCGAAAACGGCGTCAAAGTTGCGGAACTTCAGGTTCGGGTGGAAGTCGGCCCCCGGTGTACCCGCCTCACAGTGCCTTGGCCAGGAATCGACGAAATCGGGATGGTCGGAAAAATGCGAGCCGGGGTTGACGTGGTGGTCGCGGGTTGCCACCACCGCGGCGTAGTCGTGTTGCTGGTAGAGCAGGTCATTGATCCTGCGGGCTACTGACGCTGCGCCGACCACGGCAAGGGATCCGCCCTCACAGAAGTCGCGCTGCACGTCGGTCACGATAAGCGCCTTGCTCATGCGCGATCGCCTCCGTTGTTCTCATTGACATATACGGTCTCGATCACCGGTTCACCTCTGGACATCATCAGGGCTTCGGGTGGCAACTCGGCGCGGACCCGGCGATGGCGATCCCGAGCCACGTCGAGCGGCTCTTCACCAATAATCTCTCCGGATTGAACTAATTGAACGAGTAGGTCCCGGTCATTTCGGTCTGGCTCGGAACGGACACCGATGCCGACGACTTCGGCTTCGGCGACGCCGTCATCAGAGAGGCGGCGCAGCGCATGCTTACGGCCGCCGATGGAGATTTTGTCGGCGCTTTTCTTCGCGACCGGAACAAGTGGCGCATCTGCGCCATCTACTTCGGCTCGCGCCACCAGCTTGTACACGAACCCGCAGGTTGGGTGCCCGCTGCCGGTGACCAATGCCGTGCCGACCCCGTAGCGATCGACGGGTGCCGTTGCGAGGGCAGCGATCGCGTACTCGTCCAGATCACTGGTGACGATGATTTTGGTGTGGGTCGCCCCGAGCGAATCCAGCAGCTCACGAACCTGGGATGCCAGCAGGCCAAGATCACCCGAATCCAGTCGGACGGCTCCGAGTCGGCCATCGGTCAGCGCTACCCCGGTGCGTACGGCATCAAACACGTCGTAGGTGTCGACAAGCAACGTGGTCTGTTCACCGAGGACGGCGATCTGAGCCTCAAATGCGTCCCGTTCAGTGGCATGTAACAGCGTGAACGCGTGAGCCGACGTGCCGATCGTGGGTACGCCGTAGCGTCTACCGGCCTCCAGATTCGATGTGCCGGAAAAGCCGACGATGTAAGCGGCGCGGGCAGCGGCCACTGCGGCCAGCTCCTGCGTGCGCCGCGAACCCATCTCAAGGCAAGGCCGATCCCCGGCTACGACCGTCATCCGAGAGCCGGCCGAGGCGATGGCCGAATCGTGGTTGTAGATGCTGAGCAGCAGGGTCTCCAGCACGACGCCGTGTGCGAAACTGCTCTCCACGATGACGATCGGCGAACTGGGAAAGTAGATCTCGCCTTCGGGATAACCCCAGATGTCGCCCTCGAACCGATAGTCGCTAAGCCAATCGGCGGTGTCTGAATCAACGATGCCGCGATCACAGAGGAACTGGATCGCAGTCGAGTCGAACCGGAACTGGCGCACAGCGCGCAAAGCCCGGCCGACCCCTGCGACCACCCCGTACCGACGGCCCTCCGGCAGCCGGCGTCCGAACATTTCGAAGACGCAGCGCCGGTCGGCGGTGCCGGCTTTTCGCGCCGCCCGAAGCATTGTGAGCTCGTAGTGGTCGGTCAACAATGCCGTGCTGGGCACCTCTCGGGGTCCCCAGTCCGGCGGGACGGACTCCGAGCTGATGCCACTCACAGCCGTCACACTAGGGCAGGTCCAGAATGGGCTGCATGGCTGATTCGGAAGGCGTCGGAGTGGTGCCAGCCGGTGGCACCGCTATTGAGGAGCGGCCGCTGGATGTCACGGTCCCGCAGACCCCGTGGGTCACCATCGTCTGGGATGATCCAGTCAATTTGATGTCCTATGTCACCCACGTCTTCATGACCTATTTCGGATATCCCAAAACCAAGGCTCACAGGCTGATGATGCAGGTGCATACGGAGGGCAAGGCGTGCGTCTCGAGCGGAACCCGGGAGGAGATGGAGCGCGACGTCGCCGCCATGCAGGAGTATGGTCTCTGGGCCACCTTGGACAAGGCCGACGAGATGTGATGGCGGGCCGATGAAGAAGTTCAGCCGCCGCCGGGGAGTGATCACTACCCAGCTCAGCAGCTATGAGGTCGAATTGCTGGCCTCCTTGATCAATCAGCTGGTTGAGCTGGTCTCCGACGGCCACCCCGAGAAATATGCGGCGGAGTCTCAGCCGGAGGAGGCCTTCGACGAGCTGGTTCGCGAGCTGACCAACGATGTGGAGCAGCGTGAAGAGCCTCAGGATCCCGTGCTGAAGCGGTTGTTCCCCAGCGCCTACCCGGATGATCCGGTCGCCTCGGCGGATTTCCGCCGCTTCACCGAACACGGCCTGCGGGAGAGGAAGATCAGTGAAGCTACCACCGTGCTGCAACGGCTTGCCGAAACCCAGCGCGGTGCCCGCCCGCTACGGATTCCGCCTGAGGAGACCCAGGCCTGGTTGCGAACGTTGACCAGCGTCCGGTTGGCGGTGGCCACCCGTCTGGGCATTACCGATGCCGAGGCAGCGGACGCGCTGAACAATCTTCCGGACGACGACCCTCGCGCCTTCATGGTGAGCGTCTACGACTGGCTCGGTTTTGCCGAGGAAACGTTGATCTCCGCCCTGTAGATGATCTTCGAGGAAGGACGGGAACCGGGTGGCCAAGTACACCGTGAACGAGGCGGCCGTTGCCAAGTGCCGGGAGCTGATCGAATCTAAGCAGTACGTCTTGGACAGCGAATGGGGAAGCCTTCAGCCCAACGCCGAGGTCGAGAATGCCTTCCTGGCCAAGCGGTCGTGGGCGGAGTATGCGGCCTGGCATCTCGGCCTGACTGAGGGAGCCAAGGAGGAGACGAAGGCTCGGTATGCCTTCGTCTACGGGGACTTCCGCCGGGTGCACCGAACCGGGCTGATCGCCTGCGTGTACCGGGCCGCCGAATGGAGGCACAAGCAGATCGAGCTTGCCGCGAACGAACTTCTGCAGTTGCTGGATTCGAGTTCGTGGTTGAAGGGACAAAGTTAGCCGGCACCTGCAACGCCGCGGTTACTGACCCTGTGTGCCATATATCTGCGGCTTCCGGCTGAGCCCAGCACCAGAGCTCCTAAAGCTCCGGCGAGAATTGGAGAGCAGCCGACAAGAAGCAGCAGGGTAGTCGTCTGTAAGCCGGCCAAGGTTCCGCCGATCGCGGCGCCCACGGCCGTCATTGTCGTCTTGAGGCCAGCACCGATAGTAAAGACCTGAGCCTGGACGCCTTCTGGAGCCTGCTGCTGACGCGTGAGGAATAGCGCTCCGGTGAATGGGCCGATAAACACGCCAGAGAGCCCCAACAGGGCAGCCGTCAGGGGCAGCGAGGAGACAGCCGCGGCGAGGGCAACCGGGGTGCCGAAACCAATCAGGCTGATCATGACGATCACGGGCGCGCGGGTCTCCGAGGCAGGGCGCCAGGTCCACAGCACCGATCCGACCAGCCCGCCCAGTGCAGTGGCGGTGAGCAGCCAGCCAGCGGCTGCCGGCTGGTTTTGCCGTGACGCCAGCACCGCGGCGACGACCGGAAGCCCGCCGGGCCCCAGCTGACCCAGGCTGCTGAACGCCGTGACGATGCCGAGCACATGGTTCTGGACGATGGCGGAAACGCCCGCGGTGATGCTTGCGGTATGCGGGCGCCCGTCTTCACGCCGCCGAGCAGGCGTGGGCAGGGTCACCAGGACGGCGGCGCCGAGCTCGGCGCTGGCGGCGAGCGCCAGAGTCGCCGCAATCGGATTCAGCTGACTGGCGAGCGCAGCTGCAAGCGCGGGTCCACCAATGCTGGAGATGTTGTAGCTGAGTGATTCTGCGCCGAACGCACGAGGAAGCGCTTGTGCCGGCACAAAGTCGGATAGCTGACTTGTCAGCCCGCCGGTCAGTGCCGGGCCGCAGCAGCCACCGGCGAGCAGCACAATGACGGTGAGCCGCAGGGGCAGATGCCCGAGGGTAGCCGCCACGCCGGCCAGTGAGGCCGCGAAGCCCGTCGCAGCGGCGGCCAGAACCCACCGCGGCTGGCGCACCCGATCAGTGAGCAGGCCAACTGCTGGAGCGGCAACTACATGCGGAATCAGCAGGGCGCCGAGCAGTATGCCGCCCACGGCCGCGCTGCCTGTCCGGTGCAGC
>Ga0126312_10003588_pt1 | contig 10491 bp, 8 predicted proteins | sample Plot104A_FD_92537 | JGI IMG/M metagenome (GOLD analysis project Ga0126312, IMG submission 92537) | Serpentine soil microbial communities from UC McLaughlin Reserve, CA, USA - Plot104A | ecosystem: Environmental > Terrestrial > Soil > Grasslands | place: USA: UC McLaughlin Reserve, Lake County...
ACTTCGCGATCTTCTTCGCGGTGCTGTCGGCGCTGCTCGTCGTCGTGCCGTACTTCGGCGCCATCGCGGGAGCGATCCCGCCCACGCTGTTCGCGCTCACGGACTCACCGGGCAAGGCCATCCTCGTGCTTGGCGCCTACATCCTCGTGCAGCAGCTCGAGAGCAACGTGACGATCCCGATCATCATGGCTCAGCGCGTGCGCCTCCACCCGGCCGTGATCGCGATCGGCGTGGTTGTCGTGGGTCAGCTGTTCGGGTTCGTCGGGCTCTTCGTGGCCGTGCCGATCCTCTCGCTGATCATCATCACGGTCGAGGAGTTCTGGGTGAAGCCGGTCGAGGAGGGCCACGCCGAGGTCCGAAGATCCGAGATCGCGCTGCCGGAGCCTGTCGAGCAGCAGATCTCGCCGAGTCCCGAGAAGGGCGAGGCGCCGCCGCTCAGACCAGCTTCGTGATCGCGATCACCGCGCCGATCAGCACGAAGACCACGATCAGCACCTGAAGCACGATCCAGAACCGCGGCAGCTGCACGGCGGTTCGCGCTACTCGATGATCGCCTGCCGCAGCGCGATCGCCACGGCGTGCACGCGAGTGTCCGCCTCCAGCTTCAGGATCGCGCGCTTGGTGTCCGACTTGACGGTCTCGGCGCTCAGCCCGATCCGCCGTGCGACCTCCTCCGTGTGAAGCCCCTCGGCCAGCAGCTGGAGGATCTCGCGCTCGCGCTCCGAGAGCGGGGCGTCGGGTCCGACCTGGGACATCAGGAGCGCGGGTGAGAGCGAGGGATCGACGAACGGCTTGCCGCCGTGAACGGTCCTGATGGCGCGGAGGAGGTCCTCGGGGGGCGAGCCCTTCATCACATAGCCGCGCGCTCCCGCGGCGATCGCGTCCGAGAGGAGGCGCTTGTCGCCGTACGCCGAGAACATCACCGTCTTCACGTCGGGCGCTGCCTCGGCGATCCGCTTGACCGCCGAGATGCCGTCGATGCCCGGGAGCCGCACGTCCATGATCACGACCTCCGGGCGGAGGCGCTTGACGGCTTCGATCACGTCCTCGCCATTCTCGACCGATCCCACGAGCTCGAGGTCGGGGGCCAGCCCGAACATGAGGCCGAGTCCTTGCCGTACCGTCGGATGGTCGTCGACGGCAAGACAGCGGGTTGCCTGTGACATCACGACCACCCTAGTACGTGTGCGGCGAAAGAGCCATCGCCTTTATGATGCGCGCGTGTTCACGGCGATGGTGGTTGGCACCGACGGATCGGAGACCGCGGGCGAGGCCGTCCGCCAGGCGAGCGAGCTGGCGCGGCAGGTCGGTGCGAAGGTCCATCTGGTGAGCGCGTACGAGCCGGTGCCAGAAGGGCGCCTGCGCGAGGAGCGCCAGCAGGTCCCCGGCGATCTCCAGTGGATGGTCAACCCGCGCGAGGACGTGAGCGAGACGCTCGAGGCGGCCGCCGCCAGGCTGCGCGAGGCGGGCGTCGACGTCGAGACGCACGCGCGCGAGGGCGACCCCGCCGACGCGATCCTCGACGTAGCCGAGGAGGAGCGCGCCGACCTGATCATCGTGGGCAACAAGGGGATGACTGGCGCCAAGCGCTTCCTGCTCGGCAGCGTGCCGAACAAGGTCTCGCATCACGCTCCGTGCAGCGTGATGATCATCAGGACGACCTAGGACGCGTCAGCGCAGCGCGGCCGCGGCGTCGATGAGACCCGCGCCGTAGCGATCCGGATTTTCAGTCTGGCGCGCGGTCGCCTCGATGTGCTGCTCCAGCTCGCCCGGACTCGGGTGCGCGCCGAGCCGCCCTGTCGCGATCAGGAGCGCCGCGATGGCGGACACGTGGGGGGCCGCCATGGAAGTTCCCTCGTAGATGCGCGGGAGCCCGAATTGGCGCACGCCCCCGTGGATGAATGTCTGCTGGAAGATCGGCAGGCCTGACGCATCGGGATCGCAGTGGGCGATGTCCCAGGCGCTGTCGTCGTTGGGAGCGTCGACCCCGCCGCCGGGGGCCGAGACGTCGAGCCGGCGGCCGGAGTTCGAGTAGTCGGCCTGGCAGCCCGTCTCCGTCGTCGCGCCGACGGCGATGACGGATTGCGCGCGCGCCGGATACGCCACGGCGACATCGGTCTGGTTGCCGGCCGCCGCGACGACGACGACGCCGCGCCGGTGCGCGTAGCGGATGGCGCTCAGCACGTCGGGGATCTCGGCCGAGCGCACCTCGGCCGGGAACTCGAGCGACAGGTTGATCACGTCGGCGTGATGGCGGACCGCGAAGCGAACCGCCCGCGCGATCGCCGCGGAGTCGCCCTCGCCGATCGCGTCGAGCACACGGAGCGGCATGATCTTCGCGTTGAACGCAATGCCGGCGGTGGCGAGGTGGTTGTTCGTGGTCTGCGCGATCGTCCCCGCCACGTGGGTGCCGTGACCGTAGGCGTCGTTCGCGTGGCGATCGTGGCCGATGAAGTCCCACGGGTGCACGAAGGTCGAGCGGCGCAGGTCGGGCGCGCGCCGGAAGCGGCCGTGGCGCTCGTAGGCGACGCCGCTGTCCAGCACGGCGACGAGGGCCCCGCGGCCGCCCGGCGCGCCGAGGCCCTCGGCGAGCGTCCACGCCTCGACCAGGTTGATCCCGTAAGGCCCGAAGAGATTCCACTGCCGGACGGCGTCGGGGTCGTTGGGAGCCTCCGCGGCCGCGTGGGCGCGCCAGTTCGGCACCGCATAGACAACGTTCGGGTCCTGCCGCAGCTCGCTGATCGTCTCGCGCACCGAGTCGCCGTCCTCGATCTGCAGCTGCTCGGAGCCGCCCGGAAGCGGGGCGATCGGCTGCGCGCCGGCGTCCTCGGCCACGTCGGCTGCGACGCCGCCGCCGGTGCCCGGCTCGTAGCGGACGATCACCTCGTCGGGAACGTAGTCAGCCGCGCGCGCGCCCGCGGGTAGGGCCATGAGCAGCCCGAGGGCGGCGATCAGGAGAAGGAGGCGTGTCGGCATTGGGCTACGGTGGACTTCCGAGTGTACGAAGGCACGAACAAACTGCCGACACCGAAGTTGTGACGGTCAGTCACGCCTTCTTCCCGCGCGACGAGTACTTCATGCGGCTGGCCCTGCGCGAGGCCGAGCGCGCACTCGAGCACGGCGACGTCCCGATCGGCGCGGTGATCGTCCACGAGGGCGAGCTGGTCGCCGCCGCTTGCAACGAGCGCGAGCTGCGCGGTGACCCGACAGCCCACGCCGAGGTGCTCGCGATGCGCGAGGCCTCAGCGCACCTCGGCAGCTGGCGGCTGCTCGACACAGCCCTGTACGTGACGCTCGAGCCGTGCGCGATGTGCGCCGGCGCGATCGTCCTCGCGCGCGTCCCGCGCGTCGTCTTCGCGGCCGACGATCCGAAGGCCGGAGCGGCCGGAAGCGTGCTCGACGTGCTGGCGGAGCCGCGTCTGAACCACCGCCCCGATGTGGCGCGCGGACTGCTCGCCGAGGAGGCCTCGGCACTGCTCCGGGCATTCTTCGCGTCGAGGCGATAGATCGGCCCCCCAATTGCCGATAAGGATCGGGATGTCCGTCGATCCGAAGGCGATCCTGGAGCGGATCGAGTCGACATACGGCCCCCTGGCCGAAGGCGTCCCGTCGGTCGCTTACGTCTACGAGCCCGGCGTGGACGGCCAGTGCCTCTACATCAGCCCGTCGATCGAGCGGGTGCTCGGCTATGCGCAGGACGAGTGGATCGAGGACGGCGGCCTCTGGGACCGTCTGCTCCATCCCGAGGACGCCGACCGGGTGATCGCCGCCGAGGCCGACTGCGCGAGCTCGGGCGAGGCGCTCGTGCAGGAGTACCGGATCGCGCGCGCCGACGCGCAGGTCATCTGGATCCGCGACGAGATGACCGTCGTACGCGGGCCGGAGGGCGATGCGCCGCCGCTCTTCTACGGGGTCTTCCTCGACGTGACGGACCGGAAGCGCATGGAGGCCGAGCTCGAGCGGCTCGCCCTGTACGACCCACTCACCGGCATGCCGAACCGCGCGCTCTTCAGCGACCGCCTGAAGCACGCGATCGAGCGCCGCGGCCGAACCGAGGCCGCCGCGGTCTACTTCCTCGACCTCGACCGCTTCAAGCGGATCAACGACAGCCTCGGCCACGGTGCGGGCGACGATGTGCTCCGCGAGGTCGCCGCCCGCATCGAGCGGACGCTGCGGCCAGACGACACCGTTGCCCGCTTCGGCGGCGACGAGTTCACGGTCCTGTGCGAATCCGTCGGAGGCGTGCTCGAGGCCGTGGGAGTGGCCGACCGCCTTCAGCGTGAGATATCGCGTCCGCTCAGGGCCGGCGGCGCCGAGCTCCGCCTCACGGCGTCGATCGGCATCGCCCTCGCCGAGCCCGGCGACTCGGTGGACTGCGCGCGCCTCGTGGAGGACAGCGACGCCGCCATGTACCGAGCGAAGGAGCGCGGCGGCGCGCGCACTGAGCTCTTCGACACGGCCATGCGCGAGCGCGCGGTCCGGGCGATCACCATCGAGCAGGAGCTGCAGCACGGGCTCGAGCGGGGCGAGCTGCGCCTCTACTACCAGCCGCTCGTGAGCCTCGACAGCGGCGAGATGGTCGGGGCGGAGGCACTGCTCCGCTGGGACCACCCCGAGCGCGGCCTGCTCACCCCCGACGAATTCCTTCCGGTCGCCGAGGAGAGCGGACTGATCGTGCAGGTGGGCGCCTGGGCGGTCGGCGAGGCATGCCGGCGCCTGCGCGACTGGGACCGCCGCAACGGCGGGGACTCGACCTTCGGCCTCGCGGTCAACCTGAGCGCGCGCGAGCTGACCCACCCGGACGTGGTGTCGACGGTCCTGAACGCGGTGCGGCGGTCGGCGCTCGACCCGCACCGCCTCACGATCGAGGTCACCGAGAGCACCGCGATGGCGGACCGCGACTCAGGCTTCCGCGCGCTGCGCGAGCTGAACGCCGCCGGCGTGCGCATCGCGATCGACGACTTCGGCACGGGCTACTCGTCGCTCGACCACCTGCGCGAGATGCCCGCCGACATCCTCAAGATCGACCGCTCCTTCGTAGCGGGGATGACCGCGAACTCGCCGGACTCGGCGCTGGTGGCCGCCGCGGTGGCGATGGGCCGCGCGCTGGACCTCCAGGTCGTGGCCGAGGGCATCGAGACCGGTGAGCAGGTCGCCGACCTACGCGAGTACGGCTGCCCGCTCGGCCAGGGTTACCTGTTCGCGCGCCCGCTGCCGCCCGACGAGCTCGACGGGCTCCTCGAGGCGGACGTGCAGTTCTAGCGTCCCTATCATGTCCAAGCCTCGGAGGGGTGCCGGAGCGGTTGAACGGGGCGGTCTCGAAAACCGTTGACGGCGGTAACGTCGTCCGAGAGTTCGAATCTCTCCCCCTCCGCTTTCGAAGCCGCAATTCCGCTCCTTGAGCAGGGAGTGCGGCTTCTCCACGAGCCGTGCGGAGCAACTCCGCGGTGGGTCAACGCCCTCAACCAACCGGCTTCGGTCCCCCCGCGGTCCCCCGACGGCGCGCGCGGAACCGCGTGGCGCCACCACGCGACAGCAATACTCAACCAGCGTCGAGCAGCAGCCTCGGCGCTACCTACACGTGAACTTGAAACTACCGCCGCTGTACGGGCCCGGGTGGTCCGCAGGTGAGAGCACGGCGAGGTGTACGCCAACCTCTTTTGACTTGCCGCTTGGCGCGCTGCCGCGCCAGGTGGTGCGCACTTGCTTCTGCCCTGATTCGTTGAATCTCAGCCTCTTGGGTCCGTCCTTGGTTCCGTCGTCCCGATACCACACATAGGAGACCGTGCCTTTGCCCTCGACCGTGATCAACCCGGTCCAGGCCACCGTCACCGGACACACGATAGGCTCGTCCGATGGGCTCGGTTGCGGCTCCGTCACGGGGTTCTCTGTGACCCGAAAACGCTTGCTCGAGGAGGATGGCGACGTCGGAGACACATCGGAAGCTGACGGGGGCGCCGGGCTGTCGCTGACGGGGGCGCCGCTGTCGCCAGTCGATGTCGGGCTCTGATCGTCGCCGCCTCTCCACTGAACGAGGCCGAGGCCGCCGACCGCCGCGATCACCGCGGCAACCCCCGTGAGGACCCCGGGGAGGGACGTCCAAAAACCACCGGGTGTCTTGTCATCCGCCATAGTCCGCGGCTAAGTGTGACGGCTCGGACCGTGCCCGAACAGCGTGGCCACGCAACCATTTGCAGCGCACCATCGGCGGGGGGCCCTGGAGGACGGCATCGCCGACGGGACAACGAAGCACGCCATGAGACACGCGCTCGCCACCGACGACCAAGCGGACGACACCCGCCTCTACCTCGGGCCGGCCCCTAGCGCCGACGTCCTCGAGGTCGTGACGATCGTGCGCGATGACGGCTCTGCGCTCGTGATCCACGCGATGAAGTTGCGTTTGAAGTACCGGCGGCTGTCCCCGCATAGTCCGCCGTGATATAGCCGCCGCCAGAGGTCCCCACGAGCACGTACGGAGGCGGGATCTTGGCGACTTGGACGAGCCGCTCGAGCGCCGACCAGATCGGACAGACCGCGCGGACCGGGAGCCGGGTCGCTCTGCCCGAGGTTGGCGCGGTCGTACACGCACGTCCGCGTCAACTTCGAGACGGTCGGTTCCCCCTACGCGTACGAGTCGCTCGTGTCCTCGTCGCCTCCCTCCATGATCACTGTGGGCGAACCTGTCCCGGTGCACCTGACGTAGAGGCCGCGATCGCCATCGATCTTCACGACGCGGTCGAGTTGCCCGGCTGCGAGGCCTGCGAGGGCGATCAGGAGAGCGGCAAGGGCGAACGGAGGGCGTGGCGGGGCAATCCAAGGCTTCTGCGATCCGGGGTCTACGAGGGCCTCTGGCGTCAGTGTGGCGATTGTGTGGCTCCGGGGCTCCTCACAGCGTTGAAAGTGCAGCGAGCGTAGGCGGCGCGGGGGAGAACTACATCGGCCATTTGGGCTATATGGCGGCGGGACGGGCGTAGCATCGGTGTTGCATGGCTGAGGTGTCCAACCTGCAGGACGTGCCGCTGCCGGTCGACTACGGACCGTTGCGCTCACTGGACGCTGTTCCGAACAACCTGCCGCACCGGTTCACGAGCTTCGTGGGACGTGAGCGAGAGCTCGAGCAGCTGCGCCAAGCGCTCGAGGAGACACGGCTATTGACGCTGACCGGCGCCGGGGGTTGTGGGAAGACCCGGCTGGCGCTGCAGACGGTGGCCGACTGTTTGGAGGGCTACCCCGACGGGGTTTGGTGGGTCGAGCTCGCGCCGCTGGCGGAGCCCGAACTGCTGGGCGACGCCCTGGCCGCTGCGCTCGGAATCCGGCCGTTGCCGGGCCGGACGGCGCTGCAGGCGGCGTGCGCCCATCTCGCCGCTCGCCGGGCAGTGGTGGTGCTCGACAACTGCGAGCACCTGCTCGAGGCAGCCGCACAGGCGGCTGATGCCCTACTCCAAGCGTGTCCTCGTCTGACGGTTCTGGCCACGAGCCGGGCGCCGCTTGGGCTCTCGGGCGAGACCGACTGGCGCGTGCCGTCGCTTTCACTCCCGGCCGACACGCAGTCCTCGATCCTGGACTCCACGGCGCTGTCCGACGCCGTGCGCCTGTTCGTCGAGCGCGCCCGCAAGGTGCGTTCCGACGTGGTGCTGACCGCCGAGAGCGCCCCAACGGTGGCACGGGTCTGCCGCGACCTGGACGGCATCCCGCTCGCGATCGAGTTGGCTGCCGCGCGGGTGCGGATGATGTCGGTCGAGCAGATCGCCGCCGGCTTGAGCGATCGCTTCCGCCTATTGACCGGTGGGGCGCGCGACGCTCTGCCGCGCGCCCAGACGCTGCGTGCCTCCGTCGACTGGAGCCACAACCTGCTGGACGACGACGAGCGCACGCTGTTCCGTCGCCTGGGTGTTTTCGCCGGTGGCTGGACATCGGACGGCGTCGAGGAGGTCTGCGCCGGCGATGGGCTGGACCGCGCCGCGATCCTCGATCTGCTCGGGTCGCTGGTCGCAAAGTCGCTCGTCATGATCGAGGAGCACGGTCCGCAAGTGCGCTACCGACTGCTGGAGACGGTGCGCCAGTACGCGCTGGAGCGGCTCGCCGAGGCGGGCGAGGCCGACGCGATGCGCGACCGCCACTGCGATACGTGCTTGGGGCTCGCTGAGCGGGCGGCACCGGACCTCGAGGCAGACCGCGCGAAATACTGGCTCGACTCACTCGACGCCGAGGCGGCCAACCTTTCCGCAGCCGGCGTGTGGGCCGTCCGCGCGGACCCCGAGCGTGCGCTGCGGCTATGCGTTTCGCTGATGCACTGGTGGCGAGCGCGCGGTCGCTTCGCCGAAGGGGAGCTCGTTTTCGGTTCGGCGCTGGACGCGGCGCCCGCCGATGCGTCGGCGCTTCGCGCCCGCGCGCTGTGGAGCCGGTCCTTTCTCGCGTTGGAGGCCGGGAAGTTCGGCGCTGCCGGGCCGTACTCACGAGAGGCATTGGGCATGGCAGAGAAGTTGGGTGAGGGCGCCACCGCCGCCCGCGCGCTGTCGGTGCTCACGCACGTCGAAAAGGTCTATGTCGAGCCAGGCGCAGCCTGTTCAGGCTTCGAACGTGCCCGCCAGCTCGGCCGCGAGGCGGGTGACGACTGGGCATTTGTCGAGGCCACCCAGCTGCTCGCCAGTGCCTACTTCTTCCAGGGCAACCATCCGCGCGCTACCGGGCTGTTCGAGGAAGCGATTGGGCTCGCCGAGCATGTCAGCGACCGCGGCGCCGTGAACTGGGTGACTCTCGGCCTCATGGCGTCCGCGGACGGACAGCTCGAGCTGGCGCGCGAGCACTTGGAGCGCGCGCTGCAGGTCGCTGAGGGACCGCTCTACCTGGCGCTGGCTGACAGCGAGCTGGGCGCTCTGGAGGTCTTCCAGGGCGCTCCTGAGCGCGGCCTCGCGCGGATGCTGCCGCGACTCGCGGGGGCCATCGCGATGGGTGCAGGGCTGGGAGTGCCAAGCCTGTCGCTGCGCGTAGCGCTCGCCGAGCTGGCCACCGGCCGCCTCGACGAGGCCCGCGTGCGGTGTGAGGCGCTCGTCTCCCTGCTGAAGGGCCGCAACCACTACACCGGTGGCTGGGCGCTGGTCCTGTTGGCCGAGGTGTGGCGGCTGCTCGGCGACGACGCAGCCGCAGAGGCGACCGCGCAGCGCGCCGGCGAAGCCGGCGAAGCGCTCGGGAATCGCCTGCTGGGCACCGCCGGGCGGCTGACCCTCGCGCGGCTGGCTGCCGCGAGAGGCGAATGGGCGGCGGCCGAGCAACACGCCCACGCCCACCTCGACGTCTGCGTCGAGGACAACCACCGCCGCGACCTGCCCGACATACTCGACGCGCTGGTGGAAATCGCGGCTGGGCTCGAGAGCCAAGCAGAGGCCGTGCGCCTGCTTGCCTCAGCGGGACGGGCGCGTGCCGAGCTCGGCACGGTGCGCTGGCGTCCCGAGCACGACCACTGGGCGACGCTCGAGGCATCGCTGCGTAAGGGGATGGGCGAGACGGCCTTCGAGGCTGCATGGAAGCAGGGGGCGGAACTCGGCACCGACGAGGCCATCGCTTGGATCCGCCGCGCGCGCGGCTCGCGCAAGCGGCCGTCCGCCGGTTGGGAGTCGTTGACGCCGACCGAAGCTCAGGTCGTGGAGCTCGTCGCTCAGGGGCTCACCAACCCGCAGATCGCAGAGCGCATGTTCATCTCACGCGCCACGGTCAAGGCACACGTCGCCCACATCTTCCAGAAGCTCGACATCAACAACCGCGCCGAGCTGACCGCGCTGGCAGTACGGCGCGAAGCGTAAGCCGGATGAGCGTCCTGCCTGCGCGGGCGTGCCCGCCGGACGTCCTGGCATCTGAAGGCCAGGAAATAGCCCATGTGGCCGATGTTCTGCCGCTCGATCGGGCCTAGCGTCCTCCCAGTTGCACCGCACGACACCACGAACGGGTGGGCAACCAACGCCAGGAGGAACCATGAGCGCCAAGCTCACACGCAGGGGCAGCCTCGCGCTGATCGCGCTGTCGGGAACGCTGGCCGCGGTCGGGGTCGGCTACGCCGCCATCCCGAGCTCAGACGGCGCCATCCACAGCTGCTACAACGCCAGCTCCAACCCCTCCGGCCAGCTACGCGTGATCGACGCCGAGGCCGGCGCCAAGTGCGCGAAGAACGAGAAGACGCTCCACTTCAACCAGCGCGGCCCGCAGGGGCTCAAGGGCGACACCGGCCCGCAAGGACCCCAGGGCGACCCGGGACCACAGGGGCTCCAGGGTGAGCAGGGGCCGAAGGGCGACACCGGCGCGACTGGGCCGGCCGGTTCGGGGGGCATGAGTGACGCCTACGTCGGCTCAGACACTGGCCCCGTGTTCATCGCCTCGGACGGGACGGAGACGGAGGTCCTGGCGCGCAGCCTGCCAGCGGGCAACTACGTGCTCCAAGCGAGGGTGACACTTAAGAAGTCGGCTCCACATTTGTCGGCAAGATGCGCCTTGCGGGTG
>Ga0126312_10003589_pt1 | contig 10488 bp, 10 predicted proteins | sample Plot104A_FD_92537 | JGI IMG/M metagenome (GOLD analysis project Ga0126312, IMG submission 92537) | Serpentine soil microbial communities from UC McLaughlin Reserve, CA, USA - Plot104A | ecosystem: Environmental > Terrestrial > Soil > Grasslands | place: USA: UC McLaughlin Reserve, Lake County...
CGCCGAGCGCGTCGAGGCGCTTATCTGCCTCCGTGTCGACCCGTGACACGAAGAAGCTCGCCACCGAGGTGACCTGCGACGGATCGCCGCCGGCCTCCGCGAGCCGCTCGACGCCTCGGATGTAGGCCTCCGTTACTTCGACGTAGCGCTCGAGCGAGAAGATCAGGGTGACGTTGATGTTCCGGCCGCGGGCGATCATCTCTTCGATCGCCGGGAGGCCCGCCTTCGTCGCGGGGATCTTCACGTAGAGGTTCGGGCGATCGACGGTCTCGTGGAAACGCTGCGCCTCTTCGATCGTCGCGTCCGTCTCGTGGGCGAGGTGGGGATCGACCTCGAGCGAGACATAGCCGTCCAGCCCCTGCATCCGGTCCCAGACCGGGCGGAGTAGGTCGCAGGCCTCGCCGATGTCGTCGAAGGCGAGCCGGAGGAAGATCTCCTTGAGGTCGTCCTCCTCTGCAAGCACCTCCCTCAACTGGTCGTCGTACCAATCGCCCTCTGACATGGCTTTTTGGAAGATGGTCGGATTCGACGTGACCCCGACGACCGCGTCCTCATCGATCATTCGCTCAAGCTCTCCCGTTCGAAGCCACTCGCGTGAGAGCGAGTCGATCCAGACGCTCTGGCCCAGCTCGCTCAGTTGGTGGAGGCGAGATTTAGACACCTGATGCCTCTCTTTCCATCGCTTCGATCTTCTCAAGCCGGCGGCGGTAGCGCTCGGCGCCGTCGAACTCTGCGTCGAGAAACGCCGCGACGAGCTCGGCGGCCAGCTCGCCTCCAACGACGTCGGATCCAATGCAGAGCACGTTCATGTCGTCGTGTTGGACACCTTGCCTGGCCGAGTACGTGTCGTGGCAGATCGCGGCCCGGATCCCTGCCAGCTTGCAGGCGGCGATCGCGGCGCCGACGCCGGAGCCGCAGACGAACACCCCGCGCTCCGCCTCGCCGCCCCGAATCGTCTCGCCGACCTCCCGGGCCTTGTCCGGATAGTCCACGCGAGGCTCCGGCTTGTCGGTACCCAGGTCAACCGCCTCGTGCCCAAGCTTCCGCACTTCCTCGAACACGCGGTCACGGAGCTTCACGCCCCGATGGTCGAACGCGACAGCAACCCTCATACCTCGACTACGTTACCCCGACATGGGCGACCAAGATCTCTGGCGGGAGCTCGGCCAGCAGCTGCGGGTCGACGCCGTCCGGGCCAGCGCGAAAGCGGGCTCCGGCCACCCGAGTTCGTCGATGTCCGCCGCCGACCTCGCCGCAGTGCTCCTCGCCGAGCACTTCCGCTACGACTTCGACAACCCGAAGAGCCCGGCGAACGACCGGCTGATCTTCTCGAAGGGTCATGCGTCGCCGCTCGTCTACGGGCTCTTCCGAGCCGCCGGCGCGCTCTCGGAAGAGGAGCTTTTTACCTACCGGCAGCTCGGCAGCCGACTCGAGGGACATCCGACGCCGGCGCTCCCCTGGGTCGACGTCGCGACCGGCTCCCTGGGCCAGGGGCTGCCCATAGGCGTCGGCGTCGCTCTCGCCGGCAAGCGCCTCAACCAACTGCCCTTCCGGGTGTGGGTGATCTGCGGCGACAGCGAGATGGCGGAGGGCTCGATGTGGGAGGCGATCGAGCACGCGGCGTTCTACGACCTGGACAACCTGACCGCGATCGTCGACGTCAACCGGCTCGGCCAGCGCGGGGAGACGATGCACGGCTGGGACCTCTCGTCGTACTCGGACCGCTTCCGCGCGAACGGCTGGCATGCGATCGAGATCGACGGGCACGATGTCGCGGAGATCAATGCCGCCTATCACCAGGCCGAGGCGACGACCGGCCGCCCGACCGCAATCGTCGCGAGGACGCTCAAAGGCAAGGGGTACTCAAAGGTGGAGGACCAGGGCGGCTGGCACGGCAAGGCGATCACCGAGGCCGACGAGGCGATCCACGAGCTCGGCGGCGTGCGGAACATCACCGTGGACGTCCCCAAGCCCGCACACGGCGAGTCACACCGCTTCGAGCCCGCTCCGCAGGAATGGCCGGCCTACGAGCTCGGCTCCAAGGTCTCAACCCGAAAGGCCTACGGCGAGGCACTCGCGGCGCTCGGCGGCGAGCGTGGCGACGTCGTCGCACTCGACGGCGAGGTCTCGAACTCGACCTACGCGGAGATCTTCCGCGACGCCCATCCCGACCGCTACTTCGAGATGTTCATCGCCGAACAGCAAATGATTGCGGCCGCCGTCGGCCTGCAAGTGCTCGGCTGGAAGCCGTTCGCCTCGACGTTCGCTGCGTTCATGACCCGCGCCTACGACTTCGTCCGCATGGGTGCGATCAGCCGCGCGACGCTGAAGCTCTGCGGCTCCCACGCGGGGGTCTCGATCGGCGAGGACGGGCCTTCGCAGATGGGCCTCGAGGATCTCGCCGCCTTTCGCGCCGTCCACGGCTCCACGGTCCTGTACCCGTGCGACGGCAACCAGACGACCGAGCTGGTCCGGGCGATGGCCGAGCTCGACGGGATCTCCTACCTGCGGACGACCCGCTCCGACACTCCCGTCATCTATGGAACCGACGAGAAGTTCCCTGTCGGGGGGAGCAAGATCGTGCGCTCCTCGGACGACGACGACGTCACGATCGTCGCCGCGGGGATCACGCTTCACGAGGCCCTGAAGGCGGCCGAGGCGCTCGCCGGAGAAGGAGTCTCTGCCCGCGTGATCGACTGTTACTCGGTCAAGCCGATCGACGCGAAGACACTGCGTGCTGTCGGCACGCCGATCGTCACCGCCGAGGACCACTGGGCTGCCGGCGGGCTCGGAGAGGCAGTGCTCGCCGCTCTCGCCGACGCCGAGGAACGGCCGCCCGTCTCGGTGCTTGCGGTCCGTGAGCTGCCGCGGTCCGGCAAGCCGGCGGAGCTGCTCGCCGCCGCCGACATCGACGCCGAGGCGATCGCCACAGCCGCGCGCAAGCTCGTTACTGCCCGAGCACCGGCCTGACGCACTCGCAAGCCGGGCTCGGCTACAGCCGCACGCGCCAAGATCCGGTCGCCGTACCCCAACCCACCGGCGTCATGAGCGGCCCGGCGAAGTTCCGCGGTCTCGGTACGGTTTTTCTTCGCAGCCGCTCAGGCGGCGCGACGCAGCTGGTCGTCCAGCGGGACCAGGGGGAGTTGGAACGCCCTCACAGCTTCGTCGTTCGAGACGACGTTGTCGCCTGCCTCGAGCTGCTTCAACAGGTCGCGGGTGAGCGGGATGTTTCCCGGGAGGCGCTCGATGACCGCTGCGGGAATCTTCATCAGCCCGGTAGGCAAGTGCATCGTCGGACGGCGGCGGATCCCGAGCACCGAGCGCAGCCGCTCCCAGAATTGGTTCCAGCTCACGACGTCCGGCCCCCCGACCTCGAACGTGCGATTTGCGGCCTCGGGCTTGTCGATCGCAGCGGCGAAGTAGGCGCCGACGTCGTCGATCCAGATCGGCTGGATCTTCTGCTCGCCGCTTCCGATGATCCCCGTGACCGGCGCCAGCTTGGCGAGCTTCTTGAACGTGGGAAGGATCCCACCCTCGCGGCCGAAGATGAAGGTGGGACGGAAGATCGTGTGCTCCAGGCCGGAGGCCTTCGTGTCCTGCTCCATCGTCCACTTCGCGTTGTAGTACGGGACGAGATCCTTCGTGTCCTCGCTCGTCCCGAGCGCACTCATCAGGACGAAGCGCCGGACTCCGGCCTCGCGGGCGGCGGCCAGGAGGTTGCGCGTGCCCCCGATCATCACCCGTTCGAAATCCTCCGGCCTGCCCTGCCGGATCGCGACCAGGTGAACGACGACGTCGACGTCCTGCACCGCCGTGCGGAGGCTGTTCGGATCCGTCACGTCCCCCTGCACCGCCGCCTGGCAGCGGATGCCCGCTTCCATCCAGGAACCGGGCTTGCGCTCGAGCACACGGAGCTCGTGACCGGCGTCGACGATCGCGTTGGCGACGGCGGGGCCGACGAACCCCGTCGCGCCGGTGATGAACACCCTCATACGCGCTCGCGCGGGAAGTTCTGCCAGTAGCGGGACGGCGTCGGTCCCTGTTGGCCCTGGTACTTGGAGCCGAGCTCTCCGGCGCCGTAGGGGGTCTCGGCCGGCTCCGAGAGCTGGACGAACGAAAGCTGGCCGATCTTCATCCCGTAGTAGATCGTGATCGGGAGATTGGCGACGTTCGAGAGCTCGAGGGTGACGTGCCCGTCCCAGCCGGGGTCGATGAAGCCGGCCGTCGAGTGGATCAGCAGCCCGAGGCGGCCAAGACTCGACTTCCCCTCGAGCCGCGCGACAAGGTCGTCCGGCAGCCGGATCCGCTCGAGCGTCGAGGCGAGGACGAATTCGCCCGGGTGGAGGATGAACGGCGACTCGTCGTCGACCTGTACGAGCTCGGTCAGGTCCTCCTGCGGCTCCTTGACGTCGATGTACGGATAGCGCGCGTTGTGGAAGACGCGGAAGTAGCGGTCGACGCGGACGTCCACGCTCGAGGGCTGCAGCAGCGACTCGTCGTAGGGGTCGATCTCGATCCGACCCTCGCCGATCAGCCGCCTGATCGTTCGGTCGGAAAGGACCATCAGAGCACTGCGCCGGCGGCGCGGCTGAGCTCGGCGAACTCGGCGTCCGTGAGCTCGACCCCTGCAGCCGCGACGTTCTCCTCCAGGTGCTCGAGTGAGGAGGTACCGGGGATCGGCAGCATCGCGGGCGACCGGCGGAGCAGCCAGGCGAGGGCGATCTGCGCCTGCGTCGCGCCCTTGGTCGAGGCGATGTCGGCCAGGCGTCCCCCGCCGCGCGTCAGGTCGCCGAAGCCAAGCGGGAACCAGGGCAGGAAGGTGATCCCCTCCCGTTCGCACGCGTCGAGCACGCCTTCCGAGTGACGATCGACGAGGTTGTAGCGGTTCTGCACCGACACGATCGTGGCGACCCGGCGCGCCTGCGCAAGCTGGCGCGAATCGACGTTCGAGAGCCCGATGTGTCTGATCTTCCCCTCGCGCTGGAGGTCGACGAGCGTCCCGACCGATTCCTCGATCGGGACAGCCGGATCGACGGCATGGAGCTGGTAGAGGTCGATCCGGTCGACGCGTAGGCGCCGCACGCTTCCCTCACAGGATGTGCGGAGGTTCTCAGGCCGGCCGTCGCGGATCCACTCGCCCTGCCGCTCGTGACGGAGGCCGCCCTTCGTCGCGATGACGAGGTCTTCCGCGTAGGGATGAAGCGCCTCGGCGACCTGCCGCTCGTTGATCTCCGGTCCGTACGAGGCGGCGGTGTCGATGAAGTTGACGCCGAGCTCGACGGCGCGACGGAGGACCGCGAGCGCATTCTCCGGATCTGCCGGCTCGCCGATCACGCCGGGCCCGGTCAGACGCATGGCGCCGAATCCCATGCGGTTGACCGGGAGGTCGCCGATGGTGACGCGGCCGGCCGCAGCAGCTCCACGCGTGGTCGGCTCTACGGACATCGGCCGGAACCTAGCGTAGAGTCGCGCGGTCAAGCGACCCTAGGAGGCGACAGGTGACGGCCCTGCGGACAATCTTTCGGTATTGGCTCTGGCTTCTGCTCGCACTAGTCGTGCTCCAGATTGCGTTCGCCGGTTTCGGGGCCTTTGACGTAGTCGACAAGCTCGGGAGCGGGGCGGTCGACGAGGAATCGTTCGAAGACAGTTGGGGCCTGCACATCGGGTTCGGCTACCTGATCCTTCTCGGCGCTCTCCTTGCCCTCATTCTGGCGCTCGTCGCGCGCGTCGGCCGCCGGAGCGTCTTCCACGCGCTCGGGATCTTCGGTCTCGTGATCGTGCAGGTTCTGCTGGCATGGATCGGGGGCACAGTGCCGATCGTCGGCGCGCTGCATCCGATCAATGCGTTCCTGATCCTCGGCGCAGTCGGCTGGTTGACGATGAAGCAATGGAAGGGCGCGCAGATGGCGGCAACGCCCGCAGCACCACCGCCGCCGGCCGCGTAATCAAGCCTCACTCAGGGTGGTTCCCGGGGCCGTCGCCGAGACGGAACGGCGTGGACACGCCCTCGTAGGCGACGTGCAGCGTCAAGCCGTCGCGTGCGTGCGGGAGGTTGTGGCAATGGTCCATCCAGATGCCCGGGTTGTCGGCGCGGAACGCGACCTCGTACTCCTCGTCAGGCAGGACGTCCAGCGTATCGACCCACCAAGGGCTTCCCGTGGTCCGCTTGCCGTTCCGGCTCAGCACGAGGACGTGATGGCCGTGCAGGTGCATCGGGTGCACCGTGCCCGTGTCGTTGACGATCCGCATCCTCACGCGGTCGCCGCGCCGCACCATGTACATCGGGGTATTCGGATGGAGCTTCCCGTTGACGGCCCAGTGGTAGCCCGGCCTCCCGTGTAGGAACCCGATTCGCTTGCCGATGTCGAGAACGAACGTCCGGTCGAACCGAGTCCCGGTTCCGAGCACCGTCGGTTTCGGTCGGCCGTAGTCAGCCGGATCGAATTTCTCGCCGAGCGATGTCTCCGGGGCGGCGATCTCCTCTTGGCCGAGGACAAGCGCCGTCGAGCTGCCCTCGACCCCTAGTCTCACCCCAGCTTCGGGCATGACGAACGAGACGTCGTATCTCGCGCCGCCTCCGAGCTCGAGCATGCGGCCTTCGATCGGCGTCGGCCCGTTCAGGTCGGTCCCGTCGATGGCGACGACGCGGAAGGGTGTACCGGTGAGCAGGAACCGTTCCGGGGAGCTGTTCGAGTTGACGAGCCGCAGCCGAACCGGCGTGCCGGGAGCGACGTCGCGCCGCTGGATGGCGTCGCCGGTGCCGAGCGCAGTGATGCCGGCGAAGTCGTGCGCGATCGTCGTCAGATCGAGGGCGCCCAGTGGGGTCTTCCTCGGGAGGATCACGAACGCGCCGTAGAGACCGCGGCGCACCTGCTTCGACGAAACCTGATGCGAGTGGTACCAGAAAGTCCCGAGCTGCTCGGCCCGGAAGCGATAGGTGTATCGCTCACCCGGCATGACTGCGTCCTGAGTGATGCCGGCGACGCCGTCTTCCGCGTTCGGCACGTCGACGCCGTGCCAGTGGATCGTGACGCCCTCGTCGATGTCGTCGTTGATCAAGGTGGCCTCGACGAGGTCGCCGTGGCGGACGCGGAGCTCGGGGCCCGGGATCTGTCCGTTGAAAGTCCAAGCGTCGATGATACGGCCGGAGCCAAGCGCGACCTCGGCTGTCTTGGCGACCAAGGTCACGCGGTATTTCGCCTTGCCTTGCGGGCCCTTGAGCCGGGCGACACTGACATGCGGATGCCCGGAATGGTTCTGCACGGGTCCGCCGCCGTACTCGACCGGCCCAAACTCCAGGGCGGAGTAGGTGGCCGGCAGCCGGCTGTCGTACCAGGACTTGCCGAGCCAACCGGCGGCGGCGAGCGCGAGCACGGTGACGAGACCGATGACGGTGCGGACGAGCATGGGCTTCACGCTAGACCAGCGACAGCTGGCGATGGGGCTCGAAGCCGGACAGGCCGACGCCGACGAGGCGGAGCCCACCGGGTCTGTCGGCCAGCGCCCGGTCGAGCAGCGCACAGGCGAGCTCCCAGATTCGGTCCGCATCGTCGGTGCCGACGGGCAGCGTCGTCGAGCGGCTCCTGATCGCGAAGTCCGGATAGCGCACCTTCGTCGTCACCGTTCGGGCGGTCTCGCCGGCCTTGCGGAGGTATTCGGCGAGGGCATCCGCCATCGGTCGCAGCTCGGCGCGAAGCTGCTCGACATCGGCGATGTCGCGCGCGAAGGTCTCCTCCTGGCTGATCGAAACCCGCTGCGTCTGCGTCTCGAGACCGCGTGGGTCGATGCCGCGAGCTCGGTCGCGAAGCAGCTTGCCGACCCTGCCGGGGAGCAAAGTGCCCAGACGCTCGTCCGATAGCTGTGCGAGCGCGCCGACTGTCTCGATCCCGGCGGCACGAAGCCGAGCCTCGGCACGAGGCCCGACGCCGGGAAGGCGTCTAACGTCGAAAGGAGCCAAGAATTCGGCCTCGCGGCCGGGGCGAACGACGACCAGCCCGCCGGGCTTGCGCTGGTCGCTCGCGATCTTGGCGACGACCTTGCAGCTCGACACGCCCAGGGAGCAGGTGAGACTCGTGGCGCCGCGGATGGCGGTCTGCACAGCCTCGGCGACGCGTCGGGCGGCGCCGAAGTCCTCCGCCACGGCGCCGAAATCGAGGTAGCCCTCGTCCAGCCCGGTACGTTCGACAGTAGGGACCACCTGGCGCACCGTCTCCCACACTGCCTTCGAGTAGGTCGAGTAAACGCCATTCCGTGGCCGGACGAAAACGGCCTGCGGGCAGCGGCGAAGAGCCTCCGCGCAGCTCATCGCCGAGTGGATCCCGAACTGCCTGGCGACGTAATTCGCCGTCGCCACGACACCGCGTCCGTGGGGATCGCCGCCGACGATCAGCGGCTTCGTCCGCAGCGACGGGTCCTCCAGCTCCTCGACGGCGGCGAAGAAGGCGTCGAGATCGAGGTGCGCGAGGATCATGGGTCAAATCTACGGACCCGAGCGGCCATGTCCCGGGGCCAGGCCCCTAGCCGTGGCCTTTTGGGCGCGGCTATAGGGTTGCGCGCACCCCACCGAGAGGAACACGATGCCGACCACCCGCTTCGAGCGCTTTCAGCCACTCGCAGGCGCCCTTGCGGGACTCCTGCTGATCGCCGGCCTCGCGCTCACCTGGGGCGACCCGAGCAGCGAGACGGCGGTGGACGAGACGTTTTCGTACTGGGCCGACAACCGCGGCCAGCATCAGATCTCCGGGCTGCTGCTCGCGCCGCTGATCGCGTTTCTGCTGGTCTTCTTCGGCACCGGGCTGCGGCGGCACCTTCGTGATGCCGACCGCGAAGCCGGCCACGGCTCCGTCGCCTTCGGAGGCGCAATCCTCGCGGCGGGGACGTTCGCGCTCGTCGGGATGCTCGAAGGTGCCGCGACGAACGCCGCGCACGAGGGCGAGCGCCAGGCCACCTACACCCTCAGCCAGCTCCACTCCTACGACTGGCTGGCTTGGAATGCCTCGTTTGCGGCGGTGCTGCTTGCGACCGGCCTTGGCGCGCGCCGAACCGGAGCGCTTCCCACCCCGCTCGCGTGGACGACGATCGTGATCGGCGCCTCGCTGCTGACGCCACTCGGCATCTTCGGCTTCTTTCTGTTGCCACTGTGGCTGATCGTGGTCGGCGTCCTGCTCGCGCGGCGCTAAGGCGACAGTCGCTCGATGACCCAGGCGTCGCCCCCGCGGCGGTAGCGGAAGCGATCATGGAGCCGGCTGTCGCGGTGCTGCCAGAACTCCCAGACCTCCGGCTCGAGCCGGTAGCCGCCCCAGTGTGGCGGGAGCGGTACGTCGCGGCCCTCGAACTCGCGCTCGAGCTCCGCCACCCTCGCCTCGAGCTCTTCCCGCGACCCGATCACTTCGCTCTGGGCCGAGGCACAGGCGGCGATCTGCCCGTCCCGCGGACGCGTCCGGAAGTACTCCTCCGACTCGTCGTCGAAGACCCGCTCGACGCGCCCCTCGATCCGCACCTGGCGGCCGAGCGGATGCCAGTAGAAGAGGAGCGCGCCACTGCCCGTCGCTTCCAGCTCGGTCGCTTTTCGGCTGCCGTAGCCGGTATGGAAGCGAAAGCCGCGTTCGTCAACGCGCTTCGCGAGCACCATCCGCGCTGACGGCTGACCGGCCGGCGACGCCGTCGCCAGCGCGACGGCCTCAGGAAACTCGACGACCCGCCCGGCCTCCTGGTACCAGCGGTCGAACTGACGCAGCGGATCCGGGTCGAGATCGCTCCTCCGCAGCGGCTGGGTTCGCTCGCTCATGAATACAACCTATTCAGTATGCAAGCGCCGGTCGCTCCGCTATCGTCGGCTCGATGGCGACGACCAAGACGATCGACCTCCGTACGGAGATTCCGGGGCCCCGGTCCCGCGAGATCATCGAGCGCAAGCAGCGCGTCGTCGCCGACCCTCTCTCACCGACTTTCCCGATCGTGATCGAGCGCGGCGAAGGCGCGACGCTGACCGACGTCGACGGCAACACCTTCATCGACTTCACGGGCGGTGTCGGCTGCCTCAACGTCGGCCACGCCCACCCACGTGTCGTCGAGGCCGCGCAGGAGCAACTCGAGCGCTTCAGCCACACCGATTTCACGATCGTGCCCTACGAGGTGTACGTCAAGCTGGCCGAGCGGCTCTGCGACCTCGCCCCGATCGAGAACGCGAAGGCCGCATTCTTCAACGCGGGCACCGAGGCGGTCGAGAACGCGATCAAGTTCGCGCGCTCCTATACGGGCCGCCCCGCGGTCGTCGCCTTCGAGGGCGGCTTCCACGGCCGCACGCTGCTGGCGCTCTCGATGACCTCGAAGACGCACCCGTACAAGGCTGGTCTAGGCCCGTTCGCACCCGAGGTCTACCGCGTGCCGTTTCCGAACGAGTACCGAGGCCCGAGCGCCGCGGAAGCGCTCGCCGCGCTCGAGCGGGCGCTGATCACGCAGGTCGCAGCCGAGAGCGTCGCCGCGATC
>Ga0126312_10003591_pt1 | contig 10484 bp, 6 predicted proteins | sample Plot104A_FD_92537 | JGI IMG/M metagenome (GOLD analysis project Ga0126312, IMG submission 92537) | Serpentine soil microbial communities from UC McLaughlin Reserve, CA, USA - Plot104A | ecosystem: Environmental > Terrestrial > Soil > Grasslands | place: USA: UC McLaughlin Reserve, Lake County...
GAGGTCGCGCATGAACTGTGTGAAGTCGCGCCCGGAGTCGGACAGCGTCCGCACGGCCGCGAGCGCCGCCCTGGGGTCGCGCTCGACGAGGGCTTCGGCTGCGTCCAGCACCAGCTCGGCGTCCGCGACCCCGAGTATCTCGAGCACGTTGTCGAGCTCGACCTTCTTGCCGCCGTAGGTCACGAGCTGCTCGAGCGTCCCGAGCGCGTCGCGGAAGCTGCCCGTCGCGGCCCGGGCGATCATCCCGATGGCGGGGTCGGGCACCTCGATCTGCTCCTGCTTGGCGACGCGGCCCAGCACGAAGGCGATCTGCTCCAGGGACGGGCGCTGGAAGTCGAAGCGGTGGCAGCGGTCGACGATCGTCGGCGGCACCTTGTGCGCCTCGGTCGTCGCGAGTACGAAGACGACGTGCGGAGGCGGCTCCTCGAGCGTCTTGAGAAACGCGTTCCACGCCTGGGTGGTGAGCATGTGCGCCTCGTCGAGGATGTAGACGCGGCGCCCGCCCTCCATCGGCGCCAGGCCGACGTTCTCGCGCAGCTCGCGGATGTCGTCGACCGAGTTGTGGGAGGCGGCGTCCATCTCCACCACGTCGAGCGAGGTGCCGGAGAGGATCGCCCGGCAGGCCTGATCGTCGGGGTCGAACGAGGCGTTGGGCCCGCCCTGGGCGTTGAGCGCGCAGGCCAGGAGCTTGGCCATCGAGGTCTTGCCCGTCCCGCGCGAGCCGACGAACAGGTAGGCGTGGTGGACCTTGCCGAGCTCGATCGCGTTCCTCAGCGTGCGGACGATGTGCTCCTGGCCGACCACCTCGTCGAAGCTGCGGGGAAGGTGGCGGCGGTAGAGGGAGAGCATCCCAGCCATCCTAGCCTCGCCCCGGACGGCGCTAGGGTGCGGTCGAATGAAGCGCACGATCATCCAGACCGACGACGCCCCCGAGGCCATCGGACCGTACTCGCAGGCCGTCCACACGGGCGACCTCCTCTTCTGCTCCGGGCAGATCCCGCTCGACCCCTCGACGGGCGAGCTCGTAAAGCAGGACGCCCCGGGGCAGACCCGCCGTTGCCTGGAGAACCTCCAGGCCGTCTGCAGCGCGGCCGGCGCCGACCTGGCGGACGCGGTCCGCTGCACGGTCTACATGACCGACCTCGGCGACTTCGGGCGTGTGAACGACGTCTACGCGGAGTTCTTCAGCGACCAGCCGCCCGCCCGAGTGGCGATCCAGGCCGCGGCCCTGCCCCGCGGCGCCGACGTGGAGATAGACGCAATAGTGGCCCTACCGCCTACCGCCTAGCGCCGTACCGCCGAGCGACGAGCGACGAGCGACGAGCGACGAGCGACGAAGAGTGGACCGTGCACCCGTCTTCGAGGCGGGCCCTCGAGCGTGCCCGCCGGTCATCGGCTCCGGCCAGGCTGGTCCGCGGCGCATGAGCGGTATCGCTTAAGGCTGCTTCCTCCCGGATCTGACCTGGTTCGCGAGCGCTCACCGCGCGGGACCCGGCCATCGACGCCTCTGTCCGGCGTACTGGCCCCGAAGGCCGAAGGCCCCTCGGACGGGGATTCGGCCCCGCTAGAGCGGATTGCGGGTGCAGGGCACCGCTACCTCCCCGCCTAGCACGGTCCAGGGCAGATGCTAGCGCGACATCTCCATCGCGTCGTGATCCATGCCGCCCATGTCGCCGCTCGGCACCGTCAGCCCGGGAACGTCCGCGGGCGAGGCGGCTACGCCGAGCGCGAGTGCCAGGAGGAGGACCGTGACCGATCCCGTTGCGAGCCGCCGCCAGGGCAGCAGCTTCTCGACTGCGGCCAGCGCGGCCACGAGCGCCATCCAGGTAAGACTCATCACACCGAGCGCGAACAGCGCCGCCATCAGCGCCCAGCAGCAGCCGACGCACCAGGCGCCGTGCTCGAGGCCCATGACGACCGCCCCCCCGCGGCCCCCGCGCCAGGACTCCGTGAAGAACGAGAGCGGTCCGCGACAGCGGCGTAGGCAGGCGCTCTTCAAGGGCGTCAGCTCGTACACCCCGGCAACCACGAGCACGCCGACGGCGATGGGCTGGCCGGCGTTGTCCCAGGCGAGCGCGTCGGAGGCAAGCGCCTTGCCCAGCTCGAACAAGCCGTAGGCCACGACGCCGGCCGCCGCCCAGAAGGCGAGGTAGCCGGCGACGAGGAAAGACGTGGCGCCCCTGTGACCCTCCTTGTCCCCGACCAGCCGGCGATAGATAGAGACCATCGGCAGGACCGACGGGAACATCATCGCCGCCATCATCACGACCCAGGTGACGAGGTAGAAGCCGAAACCGCCCAGGTCCGACCCGGGGCCCATGTCCATCCCGTCCATGCGCCCTTCGCTGATCGCCCAGGCGAGCACCGCCAGCCCGACCAGGGAGCCCGCCAGCGCCAGCTCGCCGCGGAGCGCGGCCGGGTGCAGTCGCCGTAGCCGGGCCGCGTCCATCTAGCCGCTGTCCTCGGCCGCCGCGGGCCGGCCGGGAGGCGATAGCCGAAGTGCCTTCCGCACGCTCTCGGGCAAATACCAGTTCCACTCGCCGAGCAGCTTCATCGTCGCGGGCACCAGGATCGCCCGGACCACGGTGGCGTCGAGCAGGATCGCCGCCGACAGGCCGATCCCGAACTCCTGAAGGCCGACGAACGAGCCGAACGTAAAGCCGGAGAACGCCGCGACCATGATGATGGCCGCCGCCGTGATGATCCGCCCGGTGTGCTCCAGGCCGAATGCCACCGCCTGCTCGTTCTCCCGCCTCTTGTCCCACTCCTCGCGCATGCGCGAGAGCAGGAACACCGCGTAGTCCATCGAGAGGCCGAAGAGCATCGCGAACAGGAAGATCGGAATCCATGCCTCGATCTGCGGCGATTGCTGGAGGCTGAAGATCGAGCCCCAGTGGTGCTGGAAGAAAAGGACCAGCACGCCGTAGGTGGCGCTCACCGAGAGCACGTTCATGATCACCGCCTTGACGGGCAGCACCACCGAGCGGAACGCGCGGAGCAAGATCAGATAGCTGAGCACGAGCACCGCCGCGATCAGCCACGGGAAGGCGTCGTAGGCCTTGTCGATGAAGTCGACGCCGAACGCGGGCGCGCCGGAGACGAGCGCTTCGCCCGGAAAGCGAGCCTGCGGAACGTAGTCGTCGCGCAGGCGGTGGACCAGGCCGGCCGCGGCGTCGGTGCCGCTGTCGCTGCTTCCCGCCACGCGGATCTGGATGTACCGGCCGCTGGAGTCGACCAGATGCGCCCGCCGCGCGACGGCCGGTCGCACGAGGGCTGGCGCCTGGACCGTGGACGGGTCCACTTCCTTGTCACCGCGAACTGCCACGACGAACCTGCGCTGGGCCGCGACCGACTCGGGCGAGCGAGCACCGCCAGGCTGGCCGGTGTCGACCACGATCTGGTTAGGCGACAGCGCGCCGGGGCCGAGCGTGTTCTCGAGCAGCGCCAGGCCCTTGGTCGACTCGGTGGTCTTAGGCACACCGCGGTTGTCCCCGCTCGTCAGGTGCATCTGCGTGAGCCCGACGAGCGCCAGGGCGATCATCGCGGTGGCGGACGCGACGAAGTACGGGATCGGTCGCCGCATGATCGAGTGGGCGAGCCGTGTCCAGAAGCCGGTCTCCGAGACCGCCCGCTTGTGGATGATCTTGCGCGTGATCACCCGCCAGCGGTTGACGCCGCGCCCCAGCACCGCCAGCAGGGCGGGCAGGAAGGTGGCCGAGGCGGCCATCGAGACGAGCGGGACGAGCAGCCCGCCCACGCCCATCGAGCGCATGAACGGCAGCGGCATGAACACGAGCAGCGCCAGGCCCACCGCCACGGTGAGGCCGGAGAAGAGCGTCGCCCGGCCGGCCGTGATCATCGTCCGCACGAGCGCCTCGTGCGGGTCGTCTCCGTGTTCGAGCTCTTCTCGGAAGCGGAAGACCACGAGCATCGAATAGTCGATCGCGATCGCGAGCCCGATCAGCGTGACGATGTTCTGGACGTAGATCGCCATGTCCAGGAAGTGGGCGAAGACCCAGACGAACCCGAGCGTGGTCGGGATGGTCGTCAGCGCGAACAGGAGCGGAACGCTGATCCCGCCAACCGTGCCGAACATGAAGATGAGCACGGCGAGCGCTATCGGCAGGGCGATCGTCTCGCCCTTGGCCAAGTCGTCGTTGTAGATCGGCTCTGTGTCGTGGTTGATCGCCGGGAAGCCGGAGAGATAGGTCTTGACGCCCGGCACCTCGCCGATCGACTTCCGCATCTCGTCGGTCCGGTTCGAGGCGTCCTGGTTCTCGAGCGAGGTGTTGATCTGCACGTAGGCGACGTTCCTGCCAGCCTGCTGGACGGGTCCGGCGCTGCCGTTCTCGATCTGGCGAGCGGCTCGCCGGGCGGCCGCCTCGACCCTGGCCGCGAACGCGGGCGATCTGGTCGAGCCCGCCGTCGACTGGGCCACGAGCGTGAAGGCGCCGTCGCCGCGCTCGTTGAAGTGATCCTTGAGAAGGTCGAGGCCGCGCTCGGCGTCCGAGCCGGGGACGCTGAAGCGGTTCGTGAGGAGGTCGCCGAGACCGGCGGCGGCGGTTCCGCCGAGGACGAAGGCCACCGCCCAGGCGGCGATCACCTTCTTGCGATGCCTGATGATGAAACGGGTCCAGCCTGCCAACGGCACCTCCGATTTTCCGGACCCCTCCCCCTCGCCTTGGCAAGCTAGCAAAGGCGGTTAGGGTGCTCTTATGCCGGCTCTGGAGCTGGACAAGCTCACCTGGCCCGAGGTGAAGGCGGAGCTGGACGCGGGGCGCGACACGGTCGTGATCGCCCTGGGCGCCACCGAGCAGCACGGTCCTCACCTGCCGCTCGCCACCGACGCGCTGCTGGGTGACGAGCTAGCCCGGGCGGTTGCCGATCGCATCGGCGCCTTCGTCGCACCGACCGTGCGGGGTTGGGTGCTCGTCCCACCACATGGACTTTCCGGGCACGCTCTCCTTGGAGGAGTCGACGTTCCACGCGATCGTCGGCGACGTCGTCCGGTCGCTCGCGCGCGGCGGCTTCCGGCGGGTGGTGCTGCTCCCGGGCCACGGCGGTAACTTCGCCCCGCTGGCCGCGGCTCTGGAGCAGCTCGGCGACGGCGGCTCCGTCGAGATCCTGGCGGTGACCGACATCGGCGAGCTCCTGCGCATAGCAAGCATCGGCGAGCAGGAGCACGGCGTGCCGCTCGCCGAGGGCGGCCTCCACGCGGGCGAGTGGGAGGCATCGATGATGCTGGCCCTGCACCCCGAGCTGGTGCGGATGGACCGCGCCGAGGCCGGCTTCACCGGCGAGCTCCAGGAGGCGGTGGAGCGCATGTTCGCCGGCGGGGTCAAGGCGGTGTCGGAGAACGGAGCGATCGGCGATCCCGCGCGCGCCTCGGCGGAGCACGGCCGCCGCTACTGGGAGGTCGCCGTCGAGATCGTCATGGAGAACATCGAGGCGAGCTGACGCCGATCCCGCGCTTCCTACCGCCGGCGTGGCTCGGCGCCGAGTGACCAAGTAGCGCCCCTATAGCGACCGTAAATGGCCACTCGTCGCTCACGCCCGTGGCTCTAGACTGACCACCTCTCCCGGGCGCGTAGCTCAGTGGGAGAGCGCTCGCCTCACACGCGAGAGGTCGCTGGTTCGAACCCAGCCGCGCCCACTACAACCTGCCTGCTAATCACACGTTATTCGTGAATGGGACACACGATGGCGCGCGGCGCATCAGCCGTTGTCTCATTCGTTGTCCCAGTCTGCGGGGTGGTCACCCAGTCGGATTCGCCGAGCGCATCGCTCACGGCTCTGTGACCTCGCGTGCTGAGCGATGCGTCCCGAGGGGTAGCACGGCGCTCGTTTAATCGTCCAGCGGCTTGAGGGATTGTGCGAGCCGCTAGCGAGCGACGCCAACCGGCGGCGCCGGAAGCATCTTCAACAGTTCAGCGGGAAGCAGACACTGGCGTTCCAGTACTCGAACCAACGACGTGGCGATTGCTCGGGTCGAGGTCGCGCAATCCGAACTCCACCTCCTCCGGACCCGAGAGTCGCCGGGTCATAGTCCTCGAAACGAACCCCTCGCGATGTCAGCGCGCTTGTCGTAGTGGCCCTCGATCTTCATCGCTCTCGCAACGTCAAGGGCGCCGTCGTCCGAGACGAAGGAGCCGGCGTCGCTTTGTCGCGGCCGGTCGCGCGGCTCACCAGCGTGGTGGTGTCCGCCAACAGGTCATGCACGAACACGTCAGCGGTCGTGTCGCCGTCGTCCGGGCTCAGGTTCGAGGCGTCCGAGTCGAAGGCGCGAGGCCCCGTCGGCCGAGATGCCGAACACGAACCAGTTTGCGCCGCTCGCGCCGGACGCGGCTGACCAGGTCGATGTCGTCCTTCGCCGCCCGCGCACTGCCCGCGAGTCCGACGAGCGCGGCCACCACACAACGCGCCACCCTTCGCCGGCAGCGCATTTGCTTGTCACCTGTACTCAATGTTGACCAGGATCCGGCCATGCGCCGCTGGCACATCGTGGCGGCCCCAAGCCTGAACCCAAAAGATTGGCGTCGCGTCCGCAACATCGAGCCTGGGGAACCGCTTACCCGGCGAGCGCCTCCGCGAGACCGGCGCGGCCCGGAATGCCGAGCTTGCGGTAGATGTTCGTCAGATGAACCTCGACCGTCTTCGGGGTCACGTACAGCGCGTGGGCGATGTCGCGGTTGCGCTGCCCCTGCGCCGCGAGGTCCGCGACGCGTCGCTCGCTCGGGGTCAGTGACTCGGGGCCGGTGAGTGCCTCGCGCCGCGGGCGGCCCCCCGCGGCGTAGAGCTCCGACCGTGCGCGCTCTGCGAGCGGCTCCGCACCGCAGCGGCCGGCTATCTGAAGCGCCTCCGTGAGCGGCGCTCGAGCCTTCGACGGCTGCCTCGCGTGCCGCAAGGCTGACCCGAGCGCGGTGAGCGCCTTCACATGCTCCAGTAGCACCGGCGAATCGCGGGCCACCTCGACGGCATCGTGCAGAAGCTGGAGCCCTTGCTCGCGCCGCATCGTGCCGAGTAATCGCAGCGTCCGGGCAAGCGGCCCGGGCCCGCCCCAGTGTCGCGCGACGACCAGCTCGTCTTCGAGCAGCTCGATCGCCTCGTCGCTGCGTCCGAGCGCGTCGAGCGCCAGCGCTTTCAGCGACCGCCATGGCGCCCAGGCGACGCCCTCCTCGCTTCGCAGGCGCGCGCGATAGGCGTCGACCTCGGCGAGCGCCTCCTCCCACCGGCCCTCCTCCAGCAGCAGCTCGATCGTGCCGTGGCGGATCAGCGCCTCTCCGTCGGATGCCGGGCTCTGCTCCGGGCAGCTCGCCAGCGCTGCGCGTGCGCCGGCGAGATCGCCGCGTTCGATAAGGACGCGCGCGAGGAACCCCACGGCGTATGCCTTGCCGGCCCCGTTCTGATCCTCCATCAGTGCGATCCCGTCGAGCCCCTGACGGAGCATGACCTCGGCCTCGGCGAGCTCGCCGCGCCTCAGCCACGTAAAGCCCTGCCACACGCTCACGCTCGTGATCCCAATGAGTGCACCGATGCGGCGGGCGGCGGTCATCGCCGCATCCCACGCGCTGAGCGCTTCGTGGCGATCGGCGAGGGCGAGAACTCCCGCGGCCGCAATTGCCGTGCAGCCCGGATCAACCGAGACCAGCCTGCCGCCGGCGAGCGCCGCGAGCGCCAGCTCGGCGCACTCGTCCGCGGCTCCACCCCCCACTGCCGAGTCCCAGGCAGCCACGGCAGCGAGCATGCTCCCGCCGAGCCCCTTCTCGACCCCGGCCGCGCGCACTCGCGCCAGCCGTTCGGCGGCGTCCGGCACCTCGGCGCCGAAGGTGACCGTGTACAGCTCGAACGCCTCGAGCGCCCGGCGGGCGCGGCCGTCCTCGGCGGGCAGATCCGCGAGCGCTCGTTGCACCGCCGCCGTCGCCTCCTGAGCTGGACCCGTGAAGAGCAGCATTCGCCCGAGGACCGCGGCCACCTCCGCGCGTGCGCGCGGGTCCGCTGGGCGTTCGGTCACCTGGCTGATGTGCTCGACCGCCGCGCGCGCGTTGACTCTCCCCTCCACCAGCCCGAGCTCCAGCAGCAGTTGCTCGCGCTGTTCGGCGGGCGGCGGCTCCTCGAGTGCCCGGCGCAGGTAGGCCACTGCGCTCTCGGCTGCGCCGTGACGCTCCGCCGCCAGCCCGGCCTCGCGCAACACCGCCGCGACCCACGCCTCGCCACGAGCAGGCACCGCCAACAGGTGCGCGGCCACCACCTCCGACGCCGCCCCGAGGTCAACCAACACCTTCGCCGCGCGCTCGTGCTCGAGCTCGCGCTCCGACGCCGTCAGCTCGTAATAGATGGCGTCGCGCACCAGCGGATGCACAAAGCTCACCGGGGGCTCGGCCCGCAGGATCTCCGCCCGCGCCAGTGCGGAGGTAGCGTTGACGACGCTGCTCTCGTCGAGCTTCGCGAGCCTCGCGGTCACCGCCACGCCGGCGCCATCGCCGAGCACCGCCAACGCACGCGCGACCGCCACGGCGTCAGCCGGCAACCGCGCCAGGCGCAGCAGCACCGTACGCGACACCGCCTGCGGGCCGAGCTCATCGATCACGCGGGCGTGAGCGGCGTCGGGTTCGACGCCCTCTGCCTCTAACGCTTTTAGCAGCTCCCCCAGCAGCAACGGATTGCCACCCGTCGACTCACGGCACGCCGCGCAGAAGCGCTGCTCGGCGCCGGCGCCCAGGCGGTGCCGCACGAGCTCAGCGACAGCCGCCTCGCTCAGTACGACCGGACGGATCGTCACGGCGGCGGGGTCGGTTGCAATCTCCGCCAGCAGCCTCGTGTTCGTTCGCTGCTCGCCCGCGCGGGCGGCGCCCGCTATGAGGACCTGCAGACCCTCCAGCCTGCGCTCGAGGTAGGCGACGAACCGGAGCGACGCCTGGTCACACCAGTGCAGGTCGTCGATCGAGAGCAACAGCGGCCGGTCCGCGGCGATGCTCGCCGTGAGCCAGAACAGCCCGTACAGGATGTCGAAGGAAACGTCGCCCGCCGCGCCCCCGTCGCTGGGGGGGCCGAACGCCCGGGCCGCCGGTTCTGCCACGCCGGCCAGCCACCGCGCCCGCTCAGCAGGATCGGCCAAGAGCGGGTCGAACAGCTGCCGGACGACGCCGAACGCGAACTCCTGCTCGAGGTCACTCCCTCTTGCTGTGAGGGCCCGAAACCCGGCAGCGCCCGCCATCTCACGAGCCGCCGCGAGTAGCCGCGTCTTCCCGATACCGGCCGGGCCCTCTACAAGCGCAAGGACGGCATCGCCGTCGTCCGCCCGCTGCACGAGCTCCTGCAGCACCCCAAGCTGACGCTCACGCTCGAGCAGCAGATCCTCGCCGCTCGGCGGCAATGACGCGACAGCACCCTGATCATCGGAGGCCACCGTTGTGTGCCTAGCGGTCGTCGACGAGATGCTCGGGGATCTCGGAGCGATCGCTGTATCGGTGAGGCTACCGGGTGTGCTTCCGGGCCGCTGGCCGCCCGCCCGCTGCGATGGCTTCCTTCGGGGTCAGCGCGTGGTGCTGCGGCAGCGCCGCTTGAGGACCAGCCAGGCGCCGGCGAAGAAGACGACCGTGAACGCCACGAGGTAGACCCAGTAGACCCCCGTCGCCTGGGTGCCGGCGTCGCCGTACGCGTTGAGCAGCGGCCGCCCCAGCGGGGAGCCGCCATCGGCGAGCACGTTGCGGACCCCCAGGTCGTGGCCGAGCGCCTCGAACGCCCAGCGGTCAGGGATGATCGTGCTAATCGCAGCTCCGGCGCCCGCCATCACGTGCACCGGCAGGATCGCTCCTGAGAAGAGGACGGCAGGGAAGCAAAGCATCGGGAGGGCGAGCGTCGCCTGGGCAGGGTTACTGACGGCGGCCGAGGTGAGCAGCCCGAGTGTGAGCGCTGCGGCCGCGGTGAGCGTGAGCGAGACGCCGACCGTCACATACGTCGTCGTGCTCGCCGCGGGCATCCGATCGAGCAGGCGCAGAACCGCGAGCATCAGGACCACGACAAAGACGAGGAACGGAAGCAGCACGGCGATCTTCGACAGCAGGTACGCGCTGAGGCGCTGTCCGACCAGGTGCTCACGGCGCACGATCGGCCACTCGGTGACGATCTGGAGCAGCCCATAGGTCAGGCCGAAGAAGAACGCCCCGAACGTGACCCAGAAGAGGATCATCGCGATCGCGCTCGGGTTCGGGCTGTTGATGTCGAACGCGCCGGGTCGGAAGAGGACCGCGAACATCGCGACGACCAGCGCCGGCGACCCGATCAGGATCGCCATGGTCAGGCGGTTGCGCACCATCGTCTCGAGCGTTCGTCGCGTCAGCACCGCGAATTCGCGGACGAACCCCACGCCATCGCGGCGCTGCGGTGCCGCCGGCTCCGACTCGACGGCGCCGCGGTCGGCACGATGCGCCTCGAACCGCTGCGCCCATTCCGCCGGCGACAGCTCCCAGGCCAGCCGCTCGTAA
>Ga0126312_10003592_pt1 | contig 10484 bp, 11 predicted proteins | sample Plot104A_FD_92537 | JGI IMG/M metagenome (GOLD analysis project Ga0126312, IMG submission 92537) | Serpentine soil microbial communities from UC McLaughlin Reserve, CA, USA - Plot104A | ecosystem: Environmental > Terrestrial > Soil > Grasslands | place: USA: UC McLaughlin Reserve, Lake County...
GTAGCTCCCGCAGGCGTGCATGATGTCCACACCTGCGTCTTCCTCGATGGCCAGAACCAGCCGCTTGCCCTCCTCGACGTCGAAGGTCCCCACGCCCTCCACTTCCAGCTTGGGCATAATCTTCCCCTTCACGAGCGGCACCACTGCTCCCAAGATGTCACACCCGGCGGCTCCTCGCAATCATGCCTGCTTGGGATAGCGGCCCACGAGATGTCCCGAACAGAAAAGAACCTTTGGCAGAATGTTCTGAAGATACGGAAGACGGCGGGAACTTCCTCTGGAGCACGGGAACCGCGGGCGTGCCGCCGGACGTTCGCCGCGGTCCTAAAGCGTGAGCCTCCGGGGAGGATAGTGTAGACTACATTGTTACAAACTGCGCGCCGGTGGAGAAGAGGTTCGGATAGGGGTACGGGGGTCTACCACGGACCCGGAGGATGGGGTGGTTCTCCGTTCCCGCACAGCGGCCGGATCAAGCGCAGCGCGCAGGACACCGTCAATCGCAGGCGCGGAGTTGGTTACGACGGCTTTGGTAGTTCAGGCAAACCGCCTAAAGTGAGCGTATCGGGATCCGGGGCAAGAGGGAAGGACGTGGCCTCTCTGTCCGTAACGACCGTACCCCTTTAGCGAAAGGAGCCAGAGACATATGTCCGACGAGGAGTTCGAAGGGAGAGAGATCCCCATCAAAGAATATGGGGAACGGACGCTCAAAGCGGCCCGGCTATACTCTCTTTTGCGCCAGGAGTGCGACATCGAGGATCCCTGGCACATCATGACGCTGTCGCTCTGCGCTTTCGAGCAGATGCATATCAAAGAGGGCTGGGAGTTTGTTCTGACCAATCAGGGGGACATAGCAGATGTGGGCCAGCTTTTCGAGCAGTCCAACACCCCGGAGGAGTTCAGGGCAGGGCTCATAGAACTGAAGGAGCAGGACCTGATGGAGCGGATGGAGCGGGGCGAGCTAGATACGTAAACGGGGATCGAACTACTCGTGCGCTTCGGTTCGGCCGGAGGAGTTACTCCTTCGGGGCTGATCCGCCGCGGCTATATCACTACCTGTGGTTCGAGGAAGATCCCGGCACTCCTGTAACGTGCCACAGATCGCGTGTGTCGATGGCGCGTCCGTGGAGAGGAGGAGAAGCGTAGTATGGCGCACCGGGGGGAGAGCAGGGACGACATAAAGCGGGCGCTCGCTGACCTGGGATGGGAGGTCCGAACGGACGACGAGGGTTCCGGCGCGGTTATAGGAGGTTACGGTAAGTACCACTTGATGGTCAGCTTCGAGGAAGGCAAGCCCACCTCCGTGATCATCTCCTACCTCGGCAAGGGCGGCGAGATCCTCAGCAGGAGTTGGCCGGGCATAGAGCGCCTGCCCACCCCCCAGAGGGTCGTCCGGTCCTTTTCCTGAAACGAATTTGCTTCAACCTACAAAGGAGGGTGGTAGCCCCCTGAGGAACCACCACCCTCTCCTTCCGTGAGCCTTAGCTCAGGCAGGCAATGTCGGTCCGTCTTCCGAGTCCGAGACCTGCTCTTCCGGGGGCTCGAAGCCGAGGTACTCGGCGGCGTCCTCGGGGTTGGCGAACACTATCACCTTGTCGTCGAGGCGCACCAGCCGCCCGTAGTGGGTGGACATCTCGATCTCGAAGTCGTAGGAGGTGAACTCCTCTACGCCCAGGGCCTCGGCGATCTCGTTCAGGTCGAACTCGAGCACCTTTCCGTTGTCGATCCGGATCATGGCCGGGAACTTATGGATCTCCACCCCCCCTTTCCCGTCCATGACGTCGGCGATGGTGTTGCCCTCGACGCCGGAGCTCACCGTGATCCCGGCTCTGTCCGACCGGGTGCGCGAGAACTCGAACTGTTGTTCGCTCACAGGGTCACCTCCTCTGGTACCCGTAGTCCAAGGTCGGAAAGGATGCCCTCGAACCGGTTCCTGGCCCGGTCGAAGGAATCCTCGAAGCTCACCGGTTGCACCTCCAGCTCGGACCAGATGGGCTCGAGTCCCCGAGCCGCCTGGACGCTGTAGGGAACCCACTCGGCAAGCCACTCCTGCATGAGCTGCTTGTTCGCCTCCCCGTGCGTCTCGTCCTTGAGGAATATCGAGAGCATCTCACTGGTGTACCTGAGGTCGCGGTCGTTGAACTCCCTCTCGTTCACGCCTATCACCGAGGGGGTCAGGTAATCCCCGTGCGCGGGAGCGAACCGCATTATGAACTGGGCGCGGAACAGCTCACCCACGAGCGGCTCGAAGACGACGTTGGAGGCGAAGGTGGCCTCGGCCCAGTCCGTGACGTTCATCAGGCGCTCCACGTTCTCCCGCGCGCCCTGCCAGGCCGGGTCGTTGAGCCAGACCTCTTTGTGCGCGTCCCCATCGAACTCGCCTTCGAATATCTCCGCTAGCTCCAGGTTGTACAGCAGGATGTCCTGGGCGGTGCGCAACTTGTGCATGGCGTTCACGGATATGGCGTTGTTGAGCATGTTGCTCATGGCGGGCCGCTGCGCCGGTAGGAAGACGTACATCCCGAGCCCGTGATCGGCGTGCGCCCAGGCGCTGAAGTGCCTGGCGAGGATCGGGAGCCAGCTCTTGTTCCAGTCCTGGAACACGTTCTCGGACTTGGCGTTCTCGATGCTGTTCTGGACCTGGCGGATGGAGTTCGCGTTGTTGATGTATATCGTCCGCTCCCACTCCTCGTTGGGATCGCGGAACTCGTGCCAGTCGGAGGACTTTATCCTCGTGTGCCTGGGGTCGAACTCCAGGTCCCCGTTGCCCCAGCCGTAAACCCAGCCTTGGGTAAGGTATCGGTCAGGGTCGGGCTGGACGTCTACCGTCACATCCTCGTACTTGGTGGCACGACGCCCCTTGGGCTCGAAATAGTTGAAGGACCGGCTGTCGGAGCCTGCGAACTTTGCCGCGCCCGCTTCGGCGTCCGTCAGCACGATCTTGGGTATGCTTCTCTCTCCCCTTCCTCCTGGCTCGGTTATCGGCCTTAGCTCACTCACGCCAGCAACCTCCTTTCCCTACTCTCTGCACTGCCGCCTATCCTACTAAAAGGGCTTTGCGCAGTGTAACATCCCCTTTCCCGTCGGCGTCGCTACCTACTCTGTGGAAGCCCTAGTATGCTCCTTTCTTTCGTTCTTCTTTCATTCAAATGCGGGCACCCGCTTCATCGCTCAGGCTATCCTTCGACCTTTCCGGGAAAGTCCGGCCCGCTTTCTACTTGCTTCTCTTCTCCCTCTTCCATCTCCGCCGTGATGGTGAACTTGTCATAGTAGATGTTGTCTTCGTCGACGCCCAAACTCTCGAGTACCGGCAGGGCGGCGTCGATCATGGGTGGCGGGCCGGCCATGTAGGCTTCCATCCCGCTCAGGTCGTCCTCCAGGCGGTGGACCACGTCCGTGATCAGGCCCGTCTCCCTGTCCCACTCGTCGTCGTCCTCGGGCTCGGAGAGGGCCGGCACGAACCGGAACTCGCCGGGCAACTGCTCGCCCAGCTCCTGTATCTCGTCCACGTAGAAGAGGTCCTTCTTGGTCCTGGCCCCGTAATAGAAGGTTGCATTACGCTCGATGCCGTTCTCGGCCATGTGCCTGAGTATGGACAAGATCGGCGCCATGCCGGAGCCGCCCCCGATGAAGATGATGTCGCCCTCGGACTTCTCGCGTAGCGTGAACACGCCGAAGGGTAACCGCATCGCGAGGCTGGCCCCGACCTCGAGCTCGTTTTCCAGGACGCCCGAGGAGAACCGGCCCTCCGGGTAGACCTTGATGATGAACTCCGCGCGCTTGTCGCTGGAGGTGGTGTTGGCCATGGAGTAGGCCCGGTGCTCCTCGGTGCCCGGGATGTAAAGCTCGGCGTACTGCCCGGGGATGAAGTTCATCTCCGGCGGATCCACCAGTTTGAGCACTAGGCGCCTCATGTCGTGGGTGAGCTCTTCGATTTCTTCCACTTCGGTCTTGATCCGCTGGAGAGGGACGCCCGTCTGCAGCATGTCCTCGTGGTAGCCGAGGAGCTCGACCTCCAGATCGCTTTCGGCGTGGACGCGGCACAGGAGGACGTACCCCTCCTCCTCCTCGAACTCGCTGAGGGCAAAGGTGGAAAAGGGGTCCATATCCAGATCGCCGTCCAAAAGAAATGCCTTGCACGCCGCGCACTGCCCTTCCCTGCACCCGTGCATCAACATCACGCCCTGCCGGAACGCCGCGTCGAGGACGGTCTCGTCCTCATCCGCCTCGATCTCGATGTCGACCGGCTCGAGGTAGACTTTGTGCTTCTTCTCACCCATAGTTCGGCTAATCAACTCCTTTGATGCGTAAAACAACCCTACACCCGGTGAACATACGATTCCCTTCAGGATGTAATCCTACAACCTCGTCACTCGAGACGATGCCATCAGCGAACCTCGTAACCGGCCTCCTCCAGGCTCTGTATGACACTCGAAGGATCTCTGGTCGCCACCTGGAATACCAGGGTGCGATCGTGACTGGCTACCATTCCCGGAGAGGAGAGGACGCTGAATGTGTCCACCTCCTGGTTCTGGATGATACCCGCTACCTCGGCCAGGTCCCCGGGCTCGTGCACCCCAATGACCGCTACCAGGGCCCTCATCACATCCGAGGAGGTGACGATTCCCAACAGCTTCTCCTCGGCCACCACGGGCAGGCTTTCTATCTTCCGTTCGTACATCTCCTGCGCGGCGTGCACGATGGTGTCCTCCGGGCGAACCGTGATCACCTTCCGGGCCATCACATCTTCCAGCCGTATCTCCTTCATGGTGCTTACCCGCTCCGGATCGCCCAAAGGAGGGCTCGCGTTCCTGAGATCCCGATCGGAGACTATCCCCACCATCCGGTCGTCCTCCACGACCGGTATGTGTCTTATTCGCCGGTCCCGGGTGAGGCGCAGAGCATCGAACGCGCTTGCCTCGGGCCCCAGCGTCAAGACATCCCGCTTCATCCAGTCTTGTATCAGCAACACCATTATTGCCGATATCCTTCTCCGGTGAATAGTTAGCCGCGCGGCAGTGCGCTCTGGCGCCTTCCGGTAAACTCGCGATTCCCTTCACCCTTTAGAATGTGATCCTACACACAGAAGGCAGCCAAGTCAAAATCGAGTCAGAGTTTCCTTCAATGTTGGGATTTGGGGGGCGCGCGCAAAACCAGGCCAAGATTCCATCAATGTTGGAACAATGTTGGGATGTGGTACGCAGAAAGAGAGGAGCGGCCGGGTAACCCGGCCGCTCCTTCCCGAATGTCCCGGCCGATTTTAGGCCAGGTGCCGGACTGCTAGAGCGTCTCGTTGATGGTGAAGCCCTGCTTGTACTCCTCCATGTGCTGCTCGCGCTCCTCGTCCGACATCTCGTTGAGCAGGACGTTTGGGCTCTGGAACTGGATGCCCCGCGTGTGGTCCGTGGTCCAGTGCTTGGCATCGTCGAAGATGACGTGCGGCTGCGGGACCAGAGTCTTGCCGTCGTTGCGGACGTAGCCGAGTTCCTGCTGGATGTCGGCCAAGTCCCAGTTGTGGTACAAGGTTTCCCACTCGCGCTTGCCGGTAAGCCGGCCCATGGAGGGCGTCTCACGGCCGTTGTACTCGCCCCGGAAGGCCACCTTGTCGGTCCAGTGGCAAGTCTCCGAGCAGTAGGTCCGCCACTGATCGTCAACCTTGTCGTAGACCGTGTCCTCGCGGATCAGGCACGGGACCATACACGTCCAGCAGCGGTGCGGATACACGTAGCCGGTGTTCTCGAACGCTATCGGGTTGTGGCCGTTAGGCTCGGACAGCGTGTGGTAGTGCTCCCACCACTTGCCGAACTCGTCGTACCAGCCGGGGTACTTGTGCTCGAACCACTCGAAGTCTTCCTCGGTCATCGGGTCGATGCGCCAGTAATTAACCGGCCAGCCGGTGGCGAAGAACTGGGCGACCTTGTGGATGTAGCTCTTGTTCCAGATCCGGTTCCACGCCTCTTCGACCAGGTCGTGCGGGACCGTCAGACCGTACTTCTCCAGCGGCACCAGGTAGCTGCGATAGAAGTCATCGTAGACCCACCGCCGCCACATCTCCGCATAGCTCTCGCGGTCCTTACGGCGGTCCTTGGAGCCGTAGTCGATGAAGGTGCCGATCGCCGCGTCTACGACCGCGTGGTTATTCCACCAGGCGTAGCGCATGTCGCGCTCGAGCAGGTCCTTGTTCTCGTCGTTGGCCAGTGCCATAAGCAACGTGGCATAGCCGTTGTTCATGTGCCGCGACTCGTCGGACTGCACCGAGAGGAACACGGTGGGCAGCAGGTAGTCGCCGTTGGCCGCAGCCTCGGAGGGCATCGCCACGAACAGGGTGTTCGTGAAGGCCGTCTCGGCTATGACCTGCAGGTAGATGTTGCCCGCTGTGATCGAGTCGCCGGTGATGAACGCCTCGGCGAACTGCCTACCGATGGTCCCCGCATAGTTGCTGAAGATGGCCCTCTCGGTGATGTCGAACCCGGCGGGGTCGATGTAGTTCCTCATGTACTCGCGCTTCAGGTTCATCTGGATCGTCGAGTGACGAACCTCGTCGATCATCTGGAACGAGAGCCCGTTGTGGAGCTCCGTGTTCGGCACCGCCTCGGTAAGCAGCGGCATCGCCCGCGCGGCCGCAATCTCGGGCCACGGGATGATGCTCAAAAAGAGCTTCTGCCACTCCATCCACCGCGGCTGCACCTGGCGCCACATGTTCCCGCGGATCGCTCCGTCTATGGCGCCATAGACCCGGTGATCCTTCTCCTCCTGCATGGGGAAGTAGGACTGCATGACCTGCCGCATCGGGTCCTTCTGGCTACCCTTATCGAGTTTGTAGTCAGTCTTGTACTTCGGGTCCTTCGTGACAAAAGTCGGCTCCCAAGAAAGCTCCTGAATCTTCTTGTGAGCCTTGGTAACGCTTCTGCGCGCCACTAGCTTGCTGTCCTCCTTTCATGGGCTCTTACTCCCAACCGCCCTCAGAACCATCTTCTTGCTTGCCTCACACCCCCTTGCTAGACTTTTTACTAGCTCAACCAACATCTTAAGAGTTGGGGCCTTTGACGGCAAAGGGAAAGGCGCCTCTTTTCCAACAATGTAATAAAATTAACTAAGAAGGGCGAAAATGACTTGCGTCCGGTGGCTGGAGCTCCAGAATTTGGGTTGTGGGGCAAGCAAACAGAGACGCAGGAGCCAGGAGTGATATTTGATGATGAAGCCGAGTTATCCGGGCGGGGATGTCGGTGACCTCCAGGCAGGTGGAGCACGGTCTGAAACCAAGTTCAAGAGTGTCCGGCGAGCCTTCAGGATCATTGATCTCGTCAGCGAGCAAGGAGAAGATCTGACGGCGAAGCGGCTCGCCAGCGAGATAGGGACGAACCTTTCCAGTTGTTACTATTTGCTGAACTTGCTAGCAGATGAGGGGTACATCGAGAAGCTTCCCCGCGGCGGGGGCTACAGGATCGGCCCCGCCATTTCCCTGCTCAACGAGAGTTCCAGGAACGACTTTGATTCAAAGACCAGTCCGGTAGTCAAGGAGCTGGCGCAGCGGGCCCAGAGGCACGCGTACTCCGCGGTGCTTTCGGATGGTGAGGTGACCGTCACCCGGGTGGAGGCTCCGCCGAAGAGTCCGCCCGTGGGTGTAGTGGAAGGGTTTCACGGTGCCTCGCACGCGCTCGCCCTGGGCAAAGTGTTGTTGGCCGGTATGGGATCTGAGTATGTAGAGGGCTACATAGACAATTACGGGCTGGAAGCTTTCACGCCACGAACGCTCGTTCAGCCTGCCCGGTTGCACGCCCACCTGAACAAGGTGCTCCTGGTGGGGGTAGCCACGGATTTCGAGGAGTTTGCGCTGAACCTCTGCTGCGTGGCGGCGGCAGTCGAAGGTGAGAGGGGGAAAGTGGCAGGAGCGATAGGTCTCTCTACCACAGCCCGGCGTATGCTTAGCGAAGGGCAATATCTGACCGAACTGGTTCAATGGGCGGCCGAAGAGGCTTCGGCGCTGCTCAAGAGGTGACGGTGTAGAGGAGTAATGAGGTTGAAGAAGCCCATGTAAACCAGACTAGTTTACGAGAGGAGGAGCGGATGCCCAGGCTGGAAGTGGAGGGCGTGGGGATTTTCGACGTCGAGGAGGGCAAGCGGCTGGTCCTGGCCATCGAGGAGGACGTCGGGGTCGACATCATGCACGCCTGCGGGAGCTACGCGAAGTGCACCACCTGCCGCGTCGAGTTCCTCGAAGGCGAGCCCGAGGACATGACCGAGGCGGAGATGATGATCCTCGATATGCGCGATCTCCTGGAAAAGGCTCGCCTCTCGTGCCAGATCTACTGCGAGGAGGACATGAAGGTGCGGCCGCTATTGACCGTGAGTTCCACCGGAGCCAACGACCCGGGCGCGAAGCCCCAAGAGGAGATCACCCCAGAGCCCCTGTGGATCGAGAGGCCGTATTAGTAAAGGAGGGAGTCGGTAGTATGAAAGCCCTGATCTACCATGGTCCTCGAGAGAAGGAATGGGAGTCGAAGTCTGATCCCGCGATCGAGCGGGCTACCGACGCGATAGTCAAGATCGACACCACGACCATCTGCGGCACGGATCTGCACATACTCAAGGGCGACGTTCCCACGGTAACGGAGGGGCGGACCCTGGGTCACGAAGCCGTCGGGACGGTGGTCGAGACCGGTTCGGGGGTCGAGGAGATCCAGGAGGGCGACAAGGTGTTGGTCTCCTGTATTTCGGCATGCGGGCGCTGCACGTACTGCAGGCGGAGGCTACAAAGTCAGTGCCTCAACGAGGGCGGCTGGATCCTGGGTCACCTGGTGGACGGAACGCAGGCGGAGTACGTCCGGACGCCGTTCGCCGACACCAGCCTCTACAAGGTGCCCGAGGGCCTCTCCGATGAGCAGGTACTATTCCTGGCCGACATATTGCCTACGGGGTTTGAGATCGGCGTATTAAACGGCGGTGTGAAGCCGGGCGACTCTGTAGTTGTAGTCGGCGCCGGACCCGTGGGGCTGGCGGCGGTTATGACCGCCAGGCTCTACGGACCGGGCAGGATCATCGCGATAGACCTCGACAACTCGCGGCTGGAGCGTGCTCGGCAGTTCGGTGCGGATGTAACCATCAACAACTCTTCCGAGGATCCAGTGGAGAAGGTCAAGGAGATCACTGACGAACTCGGGGCAGACGTGGTGATGGAAGCGGTCGGGGTGCCTGAGACCTTCGAACTGTGCACCGAACTTGTGCGACCTGGTGGGCGGGTCGCGAACATCGGGGTCCACGGTCAGCCCGCGACGCTCCACCTGGAGACGCTCTGGATCAAGAGCATCACCATAACCACCGGGCTGGTCGACACGTCCTCCACACCGACCCTCCTCAAGCTGGTCTCCGAGGGGCGCCTGGACCCGACGGCTTTCGCCACCCACCGCTTCGAGCTGGACGAGATCATGGACGCTTACGACGTGTTCTCCGACGCGGCGCATACCAACGCGCTGAAGGTCGTCCTCTCGGCCACGTAGCAGCTACCGACCGTAGCAGGAGGCTTGCCTCGCGCCAGCGCTACGTTTGGCCGGATCCGCGATGTCGTTGCCGGTGGCCTAGCCGAGCCTGAAGGGGTCGCGTGTCTGCCCGGAGAGCTCCACCCACACGGACTTCACCTGGGTGTACTCCTCGATAGATTCGAGGCCTTTCTCCCTGCCGAGCCCGCTCATCTTGTAGCCGCCGAAACGGCGTGTTGAAGGACAGCGTCCGGTAGGAGTTGACCCAGACGGTTCCCGCCCTGAGGGCGTGCGCCACCCGATGGGCCCTCTGTGGATCCCTGGTCCAGATGCCCGCTGCGAGGCCGTAGCGTGTGTCGTTGGCCTGCCGGATCAACTCCTCTTCATCCTCAAAGGGGATGACGGAGAGCACCGGACCGAAGATCTCCTCCCTCGCCACCCGCATGTCGTTTCTGACCTGCGCGAAGATCGTAGGCTCTATGAAATAGCCGTCTTTTAGCCCTTCTTCCTGGAGTCATCCACAGCCCGTGGATCAGAACGATGGTGTCTGGAGTGGTTGCATCGGGGGTGTTCTCGGCGGTCATGAGGGCCTCCTAACGTCACTCTATGCCCTCGATGCTCAGTGTGCATCACGAGAGATCCCGGCGCATCCTCCCTCGGGCTAAACTTCCGAGAACACCCCTGCTAGGCACCTCGGGGAACAAGGAGTGAGGCTAAGAGGTTCCCATCATCTGGAGGCCATGCTCCGTGATCCGGTAGAAGTCGACCCCCGGCACGCTGCCGAGGCGCTCCTCCCACACCAGCGCCCCCTCCCTCACCAGCTGCCTCACCGCCCTCTCGTAGCGCAACGTGCCAGGGTCCAACCCCGCACGCTCGGCAACTAGCTCCGGCGCCAGGCGTGTCCCTTCCGCCAAGGGCTCTTCCGGGTCCTGTAGATCGTGGTGCTCCTTCATGGCTCGCAGCAGTGCCAACGCGTCCTCGTCCACCTCTTAGGACACGCTCCTACCCTGA
>Ga0126312_10003593_pt1 | contig 10482 bp, 10 predicted proteins | sample Plot104A_FD_92537 | JGI IMG/M metagenome (GOLD analysis project Ga0126312, IMG submission 92537) | Serpentine soil microbial communities from UC McLaughlin Reserve, CA, USA - Plot104A | ecosystem: Environmental > Terrestrial > Soil > Grasslands | place: USA: UC McLaughlin Reserve, Lake County...
GCGCCGTCGCCGGCCGGGGTGAGGGCGGTTTCATCGTCGAGCGTCCGAGGCATGGGCCGCGGGACGATACGGGGCAGCCGCGCGGCCGGGCCCTACGGCGCCGCCGTCGCCTCGGCGGCGGCCACTGCGCCGCCGCCTCGGGGCGCCGCCGCCGACCCCTCCTCGCGCGTCAGCCGGTGCGCCAGGTACACCGGGATGATCGAGAGGAGGATCACGATCACCGCGACAGCGTTCACGATCGGCAGCTGCTGGGGCCGCGAGAAGTTGTTCAGCAGCCATTGCGGCAGCGTTTCCTCGCCGACCCCGATCGTGAACACCGTGACGATGATCTCATCGAAGGAAAGCGCGAACGCCAGCAGTGCACCGGCGACGAGTGCCGTTCGCATGTTGGGGAGGGTCACCCAGCGCGCCGTCTGCCAGGGGGTTGCACCGAGGTCGGCTGACGCCTCCTCGAACGAGGTCGACAACCGCCGCAGCCGGGCAATCACGTTGTTGTAGACGACGACGATGCAGAAGGTCGCGTGTGCGATCACCAGCGTCAGCAGACCGAGGTCGAGCCCCAGGACCTTGGTGAAGGTCGAATTGAGCGCGATCCCGGTGACAATGCCGGGCAGCGCGATCGGCAGGATGACCAGGAAGGAAACCGCTTCGCGACCGAAGAACCGGAACCGCGATACGCCCAGCGCAGCAAGGCTGCCGAGAAAGAGTGCGATCGTGGTCGCGATCGCCGCCGTCCGTAGGGAATAGAGGAAGGCGTCGCGTGCGCCGGTGTTCTCGAATGCCCTTTGGAACCACTCGGTCGTGAACGCCGGAGGCGGCCACGTGAGCGTGCGCGCTTCGTTGAACGCCTCGATTCCGATGATCAGCAGGGGTATGTAGATGAAGGCCAGCACCCCGAACGCGCTGAGCCGGAGGAGGAAGTGTTGTCGTGCTGAGAGCCTCATCGCGCTACAGGTGCTCGAACGCGCCGAGTCGCCGCGCGGTCAGCAGGTAGATGGTCATGACGAGGATCGGCACTGTCGTGAACGCCGCGGCGAGCGGCAGGTTGCTGGCGAAGTTGTCGTAGACCACCGAGCCGATGAACTGAGTGCTGCCTCCCACCAGCTCGGGAGTGATGAAGTCCCCGAGCGTCAGCGAGAAGGTGAAGATCGAGCCGGCGACGATCGCCGGGAACGCGAGCGGCATCACCACGCGGCGGAAGGTGTGCCCCGGCGGAGCTCCCAGGTCGCTCGAGGCGCTGAGGAGCGTGTCCGGGATCCGCTCCAGCCCGGCGTAGATGGGGATGATCATGTACGGGAGCCAGATGTAGCTCATCACGAGGTAGACCGCGAAGAGCCCGTAGTCGGGTCCATGTAGCCCGAGCGGATTCAGCACCCAGTTGAGCGCCCCGTCCTCGCTCAGGATCGTGCGCCATGCGTAGACCTTCACGAGGTAGGCGGACCACAGGGGCATCAGTACCGCCACGACCATCACGCTCTTCAAGCGGGGACGCGCGAACTTCGCCATGTAAAAGGCGATCGGGAACGCCAGCAGCGCATCGGTGACCGTGACCGCCGCCGCCACCCCGATGGTGCGGAGCGAGATCGCCCGGTAGACCCCCTCCGTGTAGATGCGGTCGAAGTGCTCGAGAGTCGTGCCTTCGATGTGACCGCTCAGCTCGCCCAGCAGCCAGAAGGAGGAGATCAGCAGGACGACCAGCGAGCCGAGGTAGCCGATGACCAGCCAGCCCAGCGGCGCGGCCAGCAGGGTCCCCGCCTGAAGGCGGGGACGACCGTGGAAGAGGCCGGCGAGCCTACGGCCCACCGACCTCCTCGGTGCCGGCGGGCCTACGCCGGCAGCTTCCACGATCGCCCGTTCAGCGACTTACCCCCGAGATCAGCCCTTGACCTCGGTCCATCCCTGGATCCAATCGTCGAACGTGACGCACTCCTCGTCCTCACGGCCTTCGCCGCAGTCCGAGACTGGGGTCCTCCAGAACTCGATCTGACCCCAGAACTTCTCGTCGTCGGCGTGGTAGGTGTCGCAGTGGTCGGCCGTGCCGAAGTAGGCAGGGTCGAGCTCTCCGGTGAGACCGCACGCCTTGAGATTGGCGGGCGCCGCACCGAACCACACCGCGACCTTCGCCTGCGCCTCAGGGCTGGTGGCGTGGTTCACCCACTCGTACCAGCAGTTCGGATGCTCAGCATCCTCGGTCAGCATCCACGTGTCGGACCAACCGGTCGCTCCCTCGTCGGGAACCTCGTTGAATGCGACCGGCTCATTCTCCCCCTGGAGCAGGAGCGCCTGGTACGGCCAGGCCGTGCCGATCACGATGTCGCCGTTGCTGAACGCCTGGATCTCCTTGGTGTAATCGCTCCAGTACTCGCCGATGTTCGCGTTCTGATCCTTCAGCAGGTCGATCGCAGCGTCGAACTGCTCCTGCGTGAGCTCGTACGGATCGGTGATTCCCAGATCCGGCTCGTGATCGCGCAGGTACATGGCGGCGTCGGCGATGTAGATCGGCGCGTCGTAGGCCGTGACCTTGCCGCTGTAGTCGTCGCCCGGGAAGACCGCGTCCCACGACTTCGGCGGAGGCTTGACCTCATCGGTGTTGTACGCCAGCACGTTCCACCCGCGGTCATTCGGGATCCCGTAGTTGACGCCGTCGAACGTGTTGTACGGCTGGTCCTTGAGCGCGTCGGTGATGTCCGCGTAGTTCGGAACCAGGTCTGTGTTCACCGGTTGGACGTCGCCGGCCGCGTAGAGCCGGCCGCTGGCATCGCCCGAGGCGGAAACGCCGTCGTATCCACCTTGCTCGATCAGCTGCACCATCTCATCGGAGGTGTTGCCGACCTTGGTGTTCACCTCACAGCCGGTCTCCTTCTCGAAGTCGGTCACCCAATCGACCTTCGGGTCGTACGAGCCGTCTTCGGCGTAGCCCGCCCAGATGACGAGGTTCAGCTCGTCCTCTGTCTTCCCGATCTCTTGCTGGGCCTCGTCGCTCGAGCCGCTGGAATCGTCGTCGCTGCCACAGCCGGCCGCGAAGGCCGCCATGAAGGCGACGAGCGCGCCGACGATGGCCCATGACCATCGGACGTCGCGCTTGCTTGCTGATTGCACTTTGATCCTCCCTCTTCAGTCCCCGGATCCGGCACCGCCGGATTCCGGAGGGTTTTCCTCCACGGCGACCGTGTGCTCCGGCCGCCATCCCACTCTCACCGTCCTACCGCGCTGCTCGAGCGCCTCCGCGGAGGACGTCTCGAGGTTCTGGTGGACGACTTGAAGCTCTCCACCCGCGTCGAGGTCGACGAGGTAGCGGGTGATCATCCCGGCGTAGGCGACGTCGCGAATGTGCCCCGACTCGGTGTGCAGCCCGTCCGCGGAGTCGCCGTTGTCGAGGATCCGCACCTTCTCCGGGCGCACGGTGAACTGACGCCCGTCGCGCTCGATCAGGTTGGAGATGCCAACGAACGCGGTTACGAAGCGGTTGCCGGGCTGCTCGTAGACCTCGGCGGGCGTCCCGACCTGCTCGATGCGTCCCTCGTTGAAGACGGCGATCCGGTCGGACATCGTCAGCGCCTCCTCCTGGTCGTGGGTCACGTAGATGAACGTGATGCCCACGTCGCCCTGGATGCTCTTCAGCTCGATCTGCATCTGCTCGCGCAGCTTCAGGTCCAGCGCTCCGAGCGGCTCGTCGAGCAGGAGCACCTTCGGCCGGTTGACGATCGCACGGGCCAGGGCGACCCGCTGGCGCTGGCCGCCGGAGAGCTCGCTGGGCTTGCGTTCCCCGTAGCTGCCGAGCCGGACCATCTCCAGGGCCTCTCCGGCTCGGCTGGCGCGGTCGGCCTTCTCGACCCTGGCGACGCGCATGCCGTACTCGACGTTGGCGGCGACGGTCATGTGCGGGAACAGGGCGTAGTCCTGGAACACCGTGTTGACCTGGCGGTCGTAGGGCGGGACCCCCGTCACGTCGGCGCCCGCGAGCTCGACGCGGCCGGCGTCGGGCTCCTCGAAGCCCGCGATCATCCGCAGCGTGGTCGTCTTGCCCGAGCCCGACGGCCCGAGCATCGTGAAGAACTCGCCGTCGGCGACCTCGAGGTCGATCGAGTCGACCGCGACCACCTCGCCGTAGGTCTTCCTCAGGCCGGTCAGGCGCACGCCCGGCGCCGTCGCGGCCCCGGTCGCCTCGGTGGCGGCCCCCTCGGCGGGAGCTGTCGATTGGCTCACTTGCTCCACTGCGTACAACCGCCGAACTCGGCGCGTAGGCACGTTACTTCACCCTACCTTGCCGGGCATGGCCAAAGTTGACGCCCTGGATTAGACGTTGCGATTAGAGATTCGGTCAGGCGCCGGCGATGGCGCGGGCGAGCGCCGTCACGACTGCGGCGAATGCCACCGCGGGCAGCGCTGAGCCGCCGCGCGCCAGCACGACGCCGGCGGCGCCGACCCCGAGGACGCGCGCGTCCACCTCCAGCTCGCCGCCGGCCGGCGCGCTGAAGGTCTCGACCACGACCAGCGCCGCCAGCAGCGCGGGTGCCAGCAGGGCGATCACGTCGAGCATCCGAGGGGGGAGCTCGCGACCGCCGAGCAGCACGGGGCCGGATGCGCGGATCAGCGCGGTCGCCACCGTGAGAACGGCGATCGTCACCCAGACCTCGGTCACGGTCCCCCCTCCGGCCTGTGCCATAGGCCGACCAGCGCTGCCGCCGACGCCGCGATGATCGGGATGCCCGCCGGCACGAACGGCACGAGCACGAGCGCAAGCGCGGCCCCCAGCCCAGCTGCGACGGCCGGGGGGCCGGGACGCAGCTCGCCCTGGACCAGCAGGGCCAGGAAGAACGCCGGGAACAGGGCGTCGAGCCCGAGGGCCTCCGGGTCGCCGATCAGATCGCCCGCCAGGACGCCGATCGCCGTCCCCACGACCCACATGGGGTAGGAGGGCAGCGTCGCTCCGAGCATGAAGGCGATGTCGAAGCGGCCGCCCCCGCGGTTCGCGGCCGCCCACGAGAAGTCGATCATCGCCAGGCCGGCCGCCGCCCTGCGGGCGCGGCCGCCGCGCAGCGACGGAGCGATGGCGATGCCCATCGGCCCGTACCGGGCGTTCAGCAGGATGCCCGCGAGGATCGCGGCCGCGGCGCCGCCGCCCGCGCCGAGGACCGCCGTGGCGGCGAACTGCGCGGAGCCCGCGAACAGGGCCGCCGACATGACGATCGGCGCGACGCTGCCCATCACGGGCTCGGCCAGGACCCCGAACGAGATCCCGAGCAGGATGGCGGCGACCGCGTACGGGATGCCGGCGCGGACGCCGTCGCGGAAGGTGGGATCGGAGACGACGCTCATCCCGGCATTCTGGCCCTCAAGTTCCCCGGCCGCCGGAGAGCCGGCGGCCGGGGGGAGGGGCTGGGGGTGAAGGTGCTGGGCGCCGAGCGGCGCCTGGGGGCTCTGCCTAGAAGCCCTTCGGATGGCGCACGCGGAAGCCCGAGGAGGAGCGGTTCTGCTTGCTCCAGCCGGGGCCGGCGCCCGCCGTCATCGAGGTGTCCCAGCGCAGGCCGGCGATCTTCGCGTACACGTGCCCGTCGTTCGCGAACACCGTGATCCAGCTGCCGCGTCCCTTGCGTCCCCAGTTCATGTAGCTGCCCGAGGGCAGCGGGGAGTTGACGAACCGCCCGCCGTGCAGCGCATAGGAGACGGCGCCGGAGCAGTCGTAGCAGTTGTCGCGGAAGCTGGCATGGCCGCCGCCGTAGCAGTAGGGGTATCCCTTGGCGATGCGGTTGGCCGCCTGGATGGTGTCGGCGACGCGGTCGGGAGCGTCACAGGGGATGGTTGCCTTGCCGTTGTCGAGCTGAGCGTCATGGCGCGCGGTGCAACCTGCGCGGTCGCTGCCGTCGCCGGAGGTGGGCGTGGCGGTGCCGCCGGAGCCGGCGGATGCGGGCACGGCCGCGATTGCGAGGCCGGTGAGCGCCAGGGCCAGTGGCCGGGCCAGCCGGCGCAGGTCAGAGGGGTGGGAATGCACGGTTTTCGGTTCTCCTTTGTCGGCCTACGGGGTTAGCTGACGGGCTGGCGCTAAAAGGAGCCTGCGCCCTCGGCCACAGATCGGCCGGGTTCGCCCCACTGATTGGTTCCCCCGTTCCGCGCTGCAGTGCGCGCGGACTCGGCTTTACCGTTTACGAAGTCGCGGCAGCCTAACGAATTGCCCGGACGATTGCAAGCAAGTGCTAATAATCGTGCCTGGGAAACGCCTGAGCCGTGCGTCGGCCCTCAGCGGGCGGGATTGCGCTCGGCCCATTCGACGATTCGCTTGGAATCGGCAACCACCTCGCCGGAATCGGTGACCAGCACGGGCACCGAGCGCTGCCCGGAGAGCTCCTCGACCTCCTTGCGGCCTTCGGTGGCCCACTGGAAGATCTGCGGGCCGATCCCGAGGCCGTAGACCTTGGTGACCTCGGGGTCGTGACCGGCCATCTTCAGAGCCTCGTGGGCGTTGTGACAGGGGTGGCCTCCCGGGCGTGGAGTCTGGAAGGTCCCCCAGCAGACGTAGAGCTTCATCGGCGGCAGGCTATCCGCTACGTTCCGGCCGTGGAGCTGGCCGGCAAGACTGCGCTGGTCACCGGGGCGACGGGGGGGCTCGGACGCGCGATCTCCGAGGCGCTGGCCGCGCGCGGCGCCCGGCTCGTCCTCTCCTCGCGCAAGGCCGACGACCTCGCCGAGCTCGCCGCATCGCTGCCGGGGGAGGGGCATCGCGTGGCCGTCGCCGACCTCGCGCTCGAGGGGGCCGCCGACCGCCTCGCCGCCGACGCCGGGGACGTGGATGCCCTCGTCGCAAACGCGGGCATGTCCGCGGGGGGCAGGCTCGACCGGGTCAGGCCCGACGAGCTCGAGCATGCGCTGCGGGTGAACTTCGAGGCTCCGATCCGCATGACCCACGCCCTGTTGCCGGGGATGCTGGACCGCGGCGAGGGCCACTTCGTCTTCATCTCGTCGATCCAGGGCAAGGTGGCGCTGTCGCGCAGCTCCGTGTACTCGGCGACGAAGTTCGGGCTGCGCGGGTTCGCGCTCTCGCTGCGCGACGACCTCGCCGGCACCGGGGTCGGCGTCTCCGTCGTGCTGCCCGGGTTCATCCGCGACGCCGGGATGTTCGCCAAGTCGGGGCAGCGGGCGCCCGCGGGGCTGGGGACCAGCACGCCCGAGAGCGTCGGCGTCGGCGTCGTGAAGGCGATCGAGCGCGACCGGGCCGAGGTGACGGTCGCGCCGGCGCTCCAGCGCTTCGTCGCGGGCATCGGGCACCGGCGCCCCCGCCTCGCCTCGCTCCTCACGCGGCGGTCGTCGGCCAAGGTGGCCGACGACGTCATCGGGGGCCAGCGCGCGAACCGCTGACCCCGCGTTTCGATCACCCACAGGGGGGGCACGCCATACTCAGAGTCGTGCCCACCGGGAGGTTGACCAAGTGAGCGACAGCTTCGGGGCCAAGGCGACACTCGAGGTCTCCGGCCGCGAGTTCGAGATCCACCGGCTCGACGCGCTGCAGGAGCGCTTCGACGTGGCGCGGCTGCCCTACTCCCTCAAGGTCCTCCTCGAGAACGCCCTGCGCCTGGAGGACGGCGACTCGGTCACCTCCGACGACGTCGAGGCGCTCGCGAGCTGGGACGCCAATGCCGAGCCCAGCGTCGAGATCCCCTTCCAGCCCGCGCGGGTGCTGATGCAGGACTTCACCGGCGTGCCGGCGATCGTGGACCTCGCGGCCATGCGCGACGCGATGGACGACCTCGGCAGCGACCCGGCCAAGATCAACCCGCTGGTGCCGGTCGACCTCATCATCGACCACTCCGTCCAGGTGGACGCCTTCGGCAACGCGCGGGCGTTCGACATCAACGCCGACCGCGACTACGAGCGCAACGAGGAGCGCTACGCGTTCCTGCGATGGGGGCAGCAGGCGTTCGACAACTTCCGCGTCGTCCCGCCGGCCACCGGGATCTGCCACCAGGTGAACCTCGAGTACCTCGGGCAGGTGGTGTTCACCCGCGAGAATGGCGACTCGCCGCAGGCCTACCCCGACACGCTGGTGGGGACCGACTCGCACACGACGATGATCAACGGACTCGGCGTGCTCGGCTGGGGGGTCGGCGGGATCGAGGCCGAGGCCGCGATGCTGGGCCAGCCGATCTCGATGCTGCTGCCGCAGGTACTCGGGTTCCGGCTCGACGGCGAGCTGCCCGAGGGATCGACTGCGACCGACCTCGTGCTCACCGTCACCGAGATGCTGCGCGAGCGGGGAGTGGTGGGCAAGTTCGTCGAGTTCCACGGGCCCGGCATGCACACCCTGGGGCTGGCCGACCGGGCGACGATCGGGAACATGTCGCCGGAGTTCGGGTCCACGTGCGCGATCTTCCCCGTCGACCGCGAGACCCTCCGTTACCTCGAGTTCACCGGCCGGTCCACCGAGCAGATCGAGCTGGTCGACGCCTACGCCCGCGAGCAGGGGATGTTCCACACCCCCGAGTCGGAGGAGCCGACGTTCTCCGAGACGCTCGAGCTGGACCTGGGCTCGGTGCAGCCGTCGATCGCCGGGCCGAAGCGGCCTCAGGACCGGATCGCCCTCGCCGACGCCCGCCCCGCCTTCCTCGACTCGCTGAGCGAGTTCGATCCCGACGCGGCCAAGGAGCTCGGCAACCACCACGACGAGGCGGTCGCCGACTCGTTTCCCGCCTCCGACCCGCCCGGCGACGATCACAACGATGAGCGCGGCAAGCCGCGCCGCGTCCAGACCGACACGGCCACCGCCATCGCCGAGGCCCGCGCCGAAGACCTCGTCGCGGTCACGCTCGAGGACGGCACCGAGGTCGAGCTCGACCACGGGCGCGTGGTGATCGCGGCGATCACGAGCTGCACGAACACCTCGAACCCGTCGGTGATGATCGGCGCCGGGCTGCTCGCGAAGAAGGCCGTCGAGCGGGGCCTGCGGTCCCAGCCCTGGGTCAAGACCTCGCTGGCGCCGGGCTCGACGGTGGTCACCGACTACCTCGAGCAGGCAGGCCTCGACGAGTTCCTCGACGAGCTGGGGTTCAACCTCGTCGGCTACGGCTGCACGACCTGCATCGGCAACTCGGGGCCGTTGCCGGATGAGATCTCCAAGGCGGTGAACGACAACGACCTCGTGGTCTGCTCGGTGCTGTCGGGCAACCGCAACTTCGAGGGGCGCATCAACCAGGACGTGCGCAACAACTACCTGGCGTCGCCCCCGCTGTGCGTGGCCTATGCCCTCGCCGGCAGGATGGACATCGACCTGCTCGAGGATCCGATCGGCCAGGACTCGGACGGCGAGCCCGTGCATCTCAGCGACATCTGGCCGAGCTCCGAGGAGATCAAGGCGACGGTCGAGGAGGCCGTGCGCTCCGACATGTTCACCAAGAGCTACTCGGACGTCTTCAAGGGCGACGAGCGCTGGCGCGGGCTCGACACGCCCGAGGGGGACAGCTACACGTGGCCGGACTCCACGTACGTGCGCAAGCCGTCCTTCTTCGAGGGGATGGACGCCGAGCCGGCGCCCATCGAGCCGATCGAGAGCGCCCGCGTGTTGGCCGTGCTCGGCGACTCGGTCACGACCGATCACATCTCGCCGGCGGGCGCGATCAAGAAGGACAGCCCGGCCGGGCGGTGGCTGATCGACAACGGCGTCGACGTCCGCGAGTTCAACTCGTACGGATCGCGGCGCGGCAACCACGAGGTGATGATCCGCGGCACCTTCGCCAACATCCGCCTGCGCAACCAGCTCGTCGAGCGCGAGGGCGGATACACGCGCCACTTCCCCGACGGCGAGGAGACCACCGTCTACGAGGCCGCGATGTCGTACGCCGACGATGACGTTCCGCTGGTGGTGCTCGCCGGCAAGGAGTACGGGTCGGGGTCGTCGCGGGACTGGGCGGCCAAGGGGACCGCGCTGCTGGGCGTCCGCGCCGTGATCGCCGAGAGCTTCGAGCGGATCCACCGCTCGAACCTGATCGGGATGGGAGTGCTGCCGCTTCAGCTCCCCGACGGCGAGACCGCGGAGTCCCTGGGGCTCACCGGCGAGGAGGAGATCACCGTCGGCGACCTCGAGGACGGCGAGGCGAAATCGGTGTCCGTCACGGCGGCGCGCGACGGCGCCGACCCGGTCGAGTTCGAGGCGCGGGTACGGCTCGACACCCCGAACGAGGTCCGCTACTTCCAGCATGGCGGCATCCTCCACCGGGTCCTGCGCGACCTCCGGGGATAGGCCGGAGGGCGTCTGGTTGGCTGATCGGCCAGTAAGACGAGACGATTCCCTGTTGACAGCGCGGGCGGCGTTCGGTAAGAATGGAGACAACCCGCGCAGGGGCAGGGAAGACAAGGGGCACACCTTCAGTAAAGGCTCGTCCCCGGCCAGTCCCGCCTCCGGGGACGATCGCGTCGGCATCCCTCCCTGGCTACCGACGCGCAGGCGTGGCGCGGGCCGTGTGGACCCCCTGCCTCCCACGGCCCCGCCCCGCC
>Ga0126312_10003595_pt1 | contig 10479 bp, 11 predicted proteins | sample Plot104A_FD_92537 | JGI IMG/M metagenome (GOLD analysis project Ga0126312, IMG submission 92537) | Serpentine soil microbial communities from UC McLaughlin Reserve, CA, USA - Plot104A | ecosystem: Environmental > Terrestrial > Soil > Grasslands | place: USA: UC McLaughlin Reserve, Lake County...
ATTATGCCGGGGTCGCCGCCTCTCGCGAGTAGCTCGGGATCGGGATCGCGAGTCGCCACCCATGCATATCCGTGTTCGGGGTAGGCGACGACGTCCGGGAAGCTCCCGGCACTGATCGCGAGGATCTGAGCGGGTTCTTCGGTGGGGTTGCTGAACGTGTGTAGTCCGGCACGTCCCTCGGGGCAGAAGACGAAGTCGCCCGGAGCTAACTCCTCCTCGCCGTGTTGGTTCCGGAAGACAGGACGACCGGTCAGGACGAAGAACATCTCTTCGGCTCCGAAGTGCATATGCATCCGCATCTCAGGCGCGTCGGGGGCCAGTTCGTACAGCGTTGCTCCCATTCTGGCGTCGTCCGGCCGCCAGAAGATTCGATGCCGAGTCCCGGCTTCTTCGTTCTCTCCGTCCCATGCGTCGGAGAAGAGGTTCTGACGATTCATTCGGGTACCTCCGAATCGTAGCGGTGGGCGCGCTGCCGCCCGAGCCCCCGCAGTACGGGCCTCGGCACACCGCGCCGGAAACGCGCGGCTGCTCGCCGCGCCAAACCGCTACCTCGCCGCCGGATCCACGGCAGGATCATGCCAGCTCGAGAGTGCTGACGGCACAGCGTTCGCGAAGGATTACCTCGACCAGGTCACGTACGCCTGTGCCGCTGTCTGCGATCAGGGCCTTAGCCTGATCGATGCTGCCCCGCGCGGGCCGCCGCGAGCAGCCGATCGAGGGCCGCGCACTCCGTTCGGCGGCCCTGCAGCACGGATCAACTCCGCGCGAGTTCGAGCCGGCCACGACGAGATCAAGAATAGACCGATCCCTCGTGGGAGGCTGACTGGCGCAAGTCGAGGAGAAACTGAAGGCTCTACCGCACTTCATCACCGAGATCGATGGGCTGAACGTTCATTTCATTCACGTTCGTTCGGAACATGAAGATGCGTTGCCGCTCCCCGTCGCGCACGGATGGCCCGGCTCGATCATCGAGCAGCTGAAGATCATCGATCCACTGACCAATCCCACGGCACATGGCGCGAGCGAATCGGACGCTTTCCATCTGGTGATTCCGTCGATGCCGGGTTACGGGAAACAGACGACGGGTTGGCGGGCCTCTTGGAGGCCTTCCTCGGAGCGCTTCTCCCTCAACCGGCGAAGTCGGCGCACCGGATGACCGCTTGACCGCGCTCCCTCTCCATCTGCACCAGCGTCCTCTCCATAGCCGTCGGTCTGATGCTGCCGCTCTTGCCCTCGTACGGTTTGTCGAGAAATCGCACCAGGACCAGCCCCGAGACGACGATGATCGCGATCCCGGCGACCATTGCCGCCTGCGTAACTGCAGCCTCCTCACGATCCGCGAAAAGGGCGACCGAGGCGATCACCACCACCGCGCCGATGATCAGGATCAACCAAACCACCGGGGGCACCAGCCCTGCTGCTTCGCCGATCCGGCCCTGCCGTCCCTGTCGCCGATCCTCGTTCAAGGCCAACCAGTGTTCAAAGGCTGCGGCCTGTTTGGCGTCGTTGACCGGGATCTGTTCGGCGGACTCTTCCATGGCCGAGACCCTCGCGTCCACCACCGAACTCGCTCCGCCTTCCCGCATCGCGGGCCACCCGTCCGAGATGACCTCGCGCGCATAGCAGATCATCTGCCCCTGTAGCTCCGCGCGGGCCGCTGGGCCGAAGGGCCCGACGGCGTGGAACATCGCGAGCGTGGCGGTCGCCTCCTCCTCGGCGTCGGCCTTTGCGCCGCCGTAGCTCTCGAACGCGACGAAGAAGACGAATGCGACGATCACCATGTAGGCGGTGCCCGCCACCGTGTACACAGCACCCGCCGGAATCGGATCCTTGAAGAACGTTCCCGCCGGCGCGCGCCGGCGGACGATGAGCATGCCGGCCGCGCTCAGCGCGGCGGTACCCACGATGATCAACGCGGCAAGCCAGGGTTCCATGACGGCCTACGCTCGGAAGGCGTGCAACCTATCTCAGCAGCGGCCGACAGGCTAGGAGTGATCGCACTCCCCGGCTTCGGGAAGGAAGACCAGAATCCCCAGCGGACCCGAGGGCAGCGTGGGGGAAGCACGTTGAGAGGGTGGCACCTGCGGGTCTGGATGGCACGATGAAAGTCTGTGCGATCGCGCGAAAGGACCGAGACGAGCGAGGGGCGACGGCTGGGTGGAAGCAGTCCAGAAGCCGAACTGTGTCAGCAGCGCGTCAGCAACACACGTCGAATCGTGTCCGGTCAAGGTGACTAGCCGATGGCTGCAGGCCGCATCGCTGCTTGGTTTGTCCATGTGAGTCGCATGTCGTCCATTGGCGGGGCATGCTCGACAAGCTGGGGTCACTGGTTCGAGCCCAGTACCGCTCACTCTGAGGGCCCAGCTCAAACGATGTCCTTGCTTGCCCTCAGCTGACCGACGCGTCCAGGCCCGGTCCAGTCAACCCGTCGCCGGGCGAAGGAGAACCCTCTTCCTCCGTGGGATGACGCGTTGGACGTGGTCGACTGGAACGATTTCGAGCCGCAAGCGGAAAAGGCCCGTCCGCACGACCAGAGCCTCGGGTTGTTTGGCCGGGGAGAGGCGGACTTCCTCGACAATGCCCAAACGGCCGTTCTTCGAGTCGACGCGGAAGCCTTCGCATGTGCGAAGCCAGTACGCGGAGAGGTCTTCGCTGGCGCTGATCGCTTCATATTCGCGCCTCGCGAGTGATTCGATCGCTCGCTCGAAGGCAGCTACGACATCCGTTTGGGTCCGCCCCGGGCGGTCGTTCCAGACTTCGAGCGGCGAGTGCTCAGTCGACGTATGCAGTGAGGTGACCGCTTGTCCGAGCTCCTCCACCGGCCCGCCGTTCCAGCTTGCGAGGAGGGCGCCGAGCATCGACCACCGTCGTGCCTCCGAACTCGCGGGACCCACTGCATGCCCATCCTTGTCCTGGGCGACAGCACCCTGACACCAACCGGCGACTACCCGCTCGCGGGCCGCAGCCATCATGCGTGAGGACATTTCGCTCCGTTCAATGTCGACGCGCGCGCACGCAGCCGCTCCGTTGCCGCGATCCTCGGTGAGGGGCGGAGGACGACTCGTCTCTCCGCCAAGCAGACTCTCTCAACCTCGGCCCAGGGGATGATGAGGAGCGTCTCACTCGAACGCCCTGCGTACACAGCAAGCTCGCTCGGGTGATCCCATCGCGTGCTCGGGGAGTAGCGCACCGCCTCAACGACGCCGACATACCCATCGGGCGACTCAACCCGAAAACCCTCACAGCGAGCAGGGGCGGCCGGTGGGGCGGCGTGCCTCTGAGAGGTAGTTCTCGCGGCCTGGGTAACGCTCAAGCTTCCGTCAGCAGCCCAGGGCGAACAGCACGAACGGCAGTCCACTAGACCCTCGACACGTAGAGTGGGGACGGTGAGTCACGCGGGAGATGTAGGCACCGAGATCGCGCCCGAGTTCGCCGACGACCCCGAGCTCGCCGCCCGCCTCGACGATCTCTTGCATCGCACCTGCGGCCTCGCCCGAGCTCTCGCCGGCGCCGAGCAGGCCGCCCTGAGCATCGACCTTGACGGCGACGGAGACGCGGCCCGCAAGTTCTTCAACCTGGGCGAGCGCTACGCCCGCTGGCGCGATTACCGCGTCGATCCTCGTGGCCGTGGGCTGCACGGCATTCGGCTCGAGCCGGGTCAGGTGGTGCGCCTGACTCAGGAAGAGGTGGAGGCTCATCCGGACTGGGCGGGATTCGGCGACCAGGCCGCCCAGCACCCGCCGCTGCGGGGCTGGCTAGCCACGGCCGTCTGTGGCGAGGACGGGCGCAACTACGGGCTCCTCCAGCTCTCCGACAAGTCGGGCGGAGCCGACTTCACCGCCGAGGACGAAGACCGCATCCGCGAGCTCGCGGCCTTCGCGGGCGCCACCCTCGATGCGCTGCGAGCTGCGCGGCGCTGAAGTAGGACGCACCGCTGGCGACTGGCGGGAGCGCACCGATTCGCCGGCCGACGTGAGGTCATTGCCGAGTCGCCGTCGCCGTTGAGCGCCATATGCGACCCACGTGTCGCCCTGTTCCACCTCCAATCCCCCCACTTGTTCGAGAGTGACCCCATAAGCGGTGTAAAGGGGTTGTGCTTCCGCGCTTGAGCCCGCCTTGCCGGCTTTAGACGCTTCAGGTGTTCGAGACCGGAACGGCGAGTATGGAAACAGAAGAAGGAAGCCTTTGAGTCCCGTGCCGCCGCGCTCCGGGTGCGTTAGACCCCAGCCAATCGCGGCTGCGGTGCCGGACCTCGGCCGAGAAAGGCCCCGCTGGTGGCCCTTATCGCTGTTCGACGCCTACGGGCAGTGGGCCCGGACCTTGAAGAAGTCCAGCTTCGGGACACCGTCGGCGTCGAAGACGGTGTGGCCATTTTGATGGAAGCTGAAAGTGGAGCCGTCCGCGTTCGTGCCTTTGCCGTTGAGGGTGAACGAGCCCTCGCCCTTGCCGATGGCGCCGCCCTCCTCGAGGAGGAGGCCGTTGCCGCCGAACCACTCGACGAACCTGCCGGTGGCATCGGGGATTCCATCCGCGGGCAGGGCGTCGACGAAGAAGGTACCGCGCAGGGTGCCCGTGAAATGAACAGTGCCGTCGGCGAACGCATTGAAGTGGATGACGCCGCTCTCGACCAGGGTGAGCTCTGCCGGCTGCCCGGTGCAGGGATGGACGCCGATGTCGGTCGTCGGCTCGTTCACGAGCCGCTCAGTGATCTTTACGATTGGCGGACCCTGCGCGAGCGCGCCCCCGGCTGACAGGAGCGACAGCACGGCGACGGCGGCAAGCGCGACCCCCGCGCGACGTGTCTTCTTGTGGCTCATGCGAGCCTCCATTCTGCCCGAGTGGGGCGATTTGCGTTCGCTTTGGGGAGACGCGTCACGCATCGCGTGTGCACGTCCGCCAGGCGCCCGCGGCGAGCGGCACGATCGCCCAAGCGGCGACCACGGCGACGGCCGCGGCAAGGGACATCGGTACGGTGGCGGCCCCCTCGAACAATCTCGCCGGCTCGAGACGGTCGGTTGCGGCGCCGACGAGCCCGTTGCGGAGCGAGCCGAGTGCCCCGATCTGGAGCACCAGCGGCATGGCGATGAGCTGCCAGCCGAGCAGGACGCCGATCGTGGTTCCGCGCGAGCCGAGAGCCGACGAAACCCCAAGCGCGAGCACGAGGGCCAGGCCGGTTACGAGCCCGAGCCAGGCCGCCGACGAGACGAGCAGGCCTGCGCCTGGCACGTCGGACGACCCCGCGAACACGGTCGACGCGGTTGCCGTGACGGCGAAGGCGGTTCCCACGACCGCAAAGACCAGTGCGAGTCCGGCGGGCACGCGGGCTGTGAAGAGGGCGAGCCGCGAGCGCCCCGTAACGACCAGCTCCCGAAAGACGCCGGAGCCGAGATCGCCCGCGCCGAGGGTCGAGCCGACGAGGATCGCTGCGACGACACTGAGCTGCGACAGGATCTCCATGGAACCCGAGAGGTTCTCGAGCCCGCCCGCCGGACCGTGCTTGGCGGCGTCCGCCGCGTGCAGGATCAGGAGGACCGTGTAGGCGATGATCATGGGGATGACAGTCAGACCGAGGGCCGAAAGGACGAGTCCGCGGCGCTTGCGGAGCTTCAGGAGCTCGGCGCCCACGAGCCTCGGTCGCCGCGGGGCACGAGTGAGTCTCCGCGGAAGCTCTGCGGTGAAGGTTGTCGTGTTCATGCTGCTTCCTCCAATCGGGACGTGATCTCCAGGAACCGCTGCTCGAGCGATGCGCGTGTCGGCTCGAAGCGGCGGATGGCGAGACCGGCGAGGACGAGGCGGCGACCGATGTCGTCTGCGGCGGCTTCGGCTTCCACGTCGGTCCGAAGCCGCACGCGGATGCCCTCCGCCGCGGCCGTTGCGGACGCGACCGCGCGGTGTTCGGCGAGGAGAGCGACCGCCTCTTCCTCGTCGCTCGTGGCGATGAGAATCGCTTGCTCGCCGCCCGCAGCCAGCTCCGCGATCGAGCCCTGCATGACGACGCGTCCGTGGTCGACGATCGCGACCGCATCGCAGATCTTCTCCACCTCGTCCAGGAGGTGCGAAGAGAGTAGGACTGTTCGGCCCTCGGCGACGAAACCGCGGATCATAGCCCGGAACTCGTGGATTCCTGCCGGATCGAGTCCGTTCGTCGGCTCGTCCAGGATCAAGAGCTCCGGGTCGGCTAGAAGGCTGCGGGCGACGCCCAGCCTCTGACGCATCCCGAGCGAGTAGCGCTTCACCCGCTCGTCCGCGCGCTGGGTGAGCCCGACGCGAGCGAGCGCGCCGTCGACGCGACCGTGTGCTTCCGGCTCGCGAGCGGCCGCGATCACCGTGAGGTTCTCCCGCCCGGTCAGGTGACCGTGAAAGCGAGGCTCCTCGACGATCGCGCCGACGCGCGCGAGTGCCGCAGCCCGGTGGGCCGGCACCGGCCGCCCGAGCAGCTGCATCCTCCCGGCACTGGCGCGGGTCAGCCCGAGCAACATCCGGATCAGCGTCGTCTTGCCGGCGCCGTTCGGTCCGAGATAGCCGAAGGCGGAGCCGCGCGGAATTTGAAGGTCGACATCGTCGACCGCGACCCTGTCGCCAAAGCGCTTCGTGAGACCGGACGTCTCGACGACGTTCGTTCCTGCCTGGATGTTCATGTCTCCTCCTGTCTTCAGGATTGATCGAGCGTACGGCAGTCGGCCGCGCTTGCCATCGGGCGGGAGGGCGATTTCGACTCGTCCTCACGAACGAGAGCGAGGTCGCTCTCGCGGGCGAGGCGGTGCGGCTGGTTCTGGAGTACCTTCGGGTTGTGAACAGGCTCCGGCCGCTTGCGCGCGGCTACTGGTTCGATGTCTTGCTCCTTGCCGCCGTCGGCCTCGGCCTGGCCGGTGTCGTACTCGGACAGGACAAGTTGGACGGCCCTCAGGGCCCACTCTGGTTCGACGTGCTCGCGACCTTGGCGATCGTTGGCCCCCTCTTCCTCCGACGGCGCTTCCCGATCGAGGCGCCGGTGGCGGTAGGGGTCGGGGTCGTCCTCACGTCGTTCGTCGACGAAAGGCTCGTCGCCTACCTCTTCGTTCCCTTCCTGGCGGGCTGCGCGGCGGTCTTCCTCCTAGGACTGCTCCGAGAACGTGCGCAGGCCGCGGCGGGGCTCGTGCTCGCGATCGGCGTGACCGGATTGGCTACTTACCGGGACCCGTTGGCGAACCTTGACGGCTTCATCGCAACCAGCGTCATCTTCGGCATCGTCTGGACGATCGCGTTCGCGCTTCGCCGGAAGTTCGAGGAGGCGGACGAGGCCAAGCAGCGAGCTGCGCGGGCCGAGCGCGAGCGCGAGGAACGAGCGCGGGCTGCAGTCACGGAGGAGCGCGCGAGGATCGCCAGAGAGCTGCACGACGTCGTCGGCCACAGCGTCAGCGTCATGACCGTGCAGGCCTCGGCGGTGCGGAGGCTCCTCCGGCCCGAGCAGGAGCGCGAGCGGGAGGCGCTCCTCATCGTCGAGCGGACCGGGCGAGAGGCGCTGGCGGAGATGCGCCGGATGGTTGGCGTACTGAGGCGGCCCGAAGAGGCGCCGGCCCTCGCCCCCCAGCCGAGCCTCGAGCACGTACAAAAGCTCGTCGAGCAGGCTCGCGAGGCCGGTTTGCCGGTCGAGTTGCGCATCGAGGGCGAGCCACTACCACTCCCGGCCGGCGTCGACCTCACCGCGTACCGGCTGGTCCAGGAGGGCCTCACAAATGCGCTGAAGCACGCGCGAGCGGAGCGGGCGCAGGTGCTCGTTCGCTACAGCGCAGGAGACATCGAGGTGACGGTGAGCGACGATGGCCGGGGCGCCGGCAGCGACGACGGTGGCGGTCACGGCCTCGTCGGCATGCGCGAGCGGGTCGCTGTTTACGGCGGCGCGCTGGAGGCGGGCCCGCTGCCGGACGGCGGGTACCGGTTGCGGGCGAGGCTCCCGGTAACGCCAGCGTGAGCCTGGGCGTCCTGATCGCCGACGACCAGGCGCTTGTCCGTGCCGGCTTCCGCATGATCCTGGAGGCCGAGGAGGACATGGACGTGGTAGGCGAAGCAGCGGACGGGCGGGAGGCGGTCGAGGAGGCACGGCGCCTGCGGCCGGACGTGGTGCTGATGGACGTCCGCATGCCGGACGTCGACGGAATTGAGGCGACGCGCCGACTGCTCGGTGACGACGGGGCTGCCCTGAAGGTCGTGATGCTGACGACGTTCGACATGGACGAATACGTCTACGACGCGCTCAGGGCCGGCGCCAGCGGGTTCCTGCTCAAGGACGTACCCCCGGAGCAGCTCGTCGACGGCATCCGCGCCGTCGCGAGCGGCGACGCGCTGCTGGCACCATCGATCACCCGGCGTGTCATCGAGGAATTCGTCCGCCGCCCGCCCGACTCCGTCCGGACGGCTCCGCCCGAGCTCGCCGAGCTGACGGCGCGCGAGCTCGAGGTGCTAAAGCTGGTCGCCCGTGGCCTTGCCAACGCCGAGATCGCCAAAAAGCTGTTCATCAGCGAGACGACGGTGAAGACGCACGTCGCCCACGTTCTCATGAAGCTGAAGCTGCGCGACCGCGTCCAGGCGGTCGTATTCGCGTACGAGTCAGGTCTCGTGCTCCCTGGGGGCGACTAGCTCTCCAACGGAGCTCTTCCCTAGACGTCCCCGGCAGCCGCGCGAGCGAGTCGAGAGCGCTTTCCATCACGTCGGCTGCGTAGTTGGCCTGGCCGGCGAGATCCTCCCCCGCCACGAGAACGGCCGCTCGCCCTCGTTCCGTCACGAAAGCCCGCGCGTCGTGAAGCCGGCACAGAGCTTTTCGAGCGGGCGGTCTTGTGATGGCACGCCTGCTACTGCCGCGAGGTAATGGTCGTCGACCTCGACGAAGCGCAGGCTGTCCTCGCTTGCCTTGCTGCCTTGCGGGGCCGCGGGCAGCTGTGGCTGCTCGAGCGCTCAATGGACTTCCCGATCCGCTGAGAACGAAGACGGCTCGGGCCGAGCTGGCTGGATGGGAGCGAGAGCCACCAGGCTCACCTCCGGTGTAGCCACTCACCGACGACGCACGTGTTCAGGGCGTACCTTGGGGGCGACAGCGCCGCAGACAGGCCCGAAAAGAAAGGACCGCGGCCTTTGGAGTCGAAGTACGAGAGGCAGCAGGCCTGGTAGTAGGACTGAAACACGTAGGCCTTCGTTCCGATGTTCTCGATCGCGACAGCGACAGTCTCCCCGGCCTCGTAGCTGTCGCTGAGGTTAGGCGCGAGACGGCGACGGCTGTTCGCTTCCCTTCGTAGGCCCGCCGTAGCGGCTCGATCTCGAGCTTGCCCATCTGCAGCATCGCCGCCATGACGCGGTTCGACTTGGCCGGGTCCGCGTCGCGGATCAGCTCCCCGAGCATCGTCGGGACGACCTGCCAAGAGAGGCCGTATTTGTCCTTGAGCCACCCGCAGGGCCCTTGCTCGCCGCCCTCGGAGAGCTTCTCCCAGAACTCGTCGACTTCGTCCTGGGTCTCGCAGTTGACGACGAACGAGACGGCCTCAGTGAAGTGGTACTGGGCGCCGCCGTTCAGGGCGACGAACTCCTGCCCGTCGAGTTCGAAGTCGACGGTCATCACGGTCCCCTCTTTTCCGGGGAACGCTTCCCCGTGATGCGTCACGTCGACAATCTTCGAGTTGGGAAACAGCGAGGTGTAGAAGCGTGCGGCTTCCTCGGCCTGATCGTCGAAACCACAAGAATGGGGTGGTCCCCTTCATGGTCTCCCTCCTCTCGATCCGACAACGTCCCTGTTCGATCCTGGGGAGAGGCCGAAACTGATCGGCCATGGTTCGTCTACCCGCGCAGCGCCGCGGTAATCGCGATGCCATCCTGGCGGCGGTAGGCGCTGTCGCCCGCCGCCCGAATCTGGTTCCTTACCCTCGAACACATGACGATCCAACGGATGGAGCACGTCGGCATCGTGGTTGACGACCTCGCACCCGCGATTGAGTTCTTCGTCGAGCTCGGACTCGTGCTGCAGGGCGAAGGGGCCGTCGAAGGTCGCTGGGTGGACCGCGTCGTGGGGCTCGAGGGCGTACGGGTGGACTTTGCGATGATGCAAACTCCGGGCGGCAACGGACGGCTCGAGCTGGTGAAGTTCCACTCGCCGTCAAACCAGGGCGACAACCGGCACGCGCCGGCGAACACCCCGGGGGAACCGCCACATCGCATTCGCCGTCGAGGACATCGACGCCGTCGTCGCCGGCCTGCGAGCCCGCGGCGCTGAACTCGTCGGCGAGCTGGAGCGCTACGAGGACAGCTACCGGCTCTGCTATGTCCGCGGCCCGGACGGCTACAGGGTCGAGCTCATCGAGCGCGGATGAATTTGCGCGCACGCGCTTTCCGGACGGCTACAGGGTCGAGCTCATCGAGGGCGGCTGAATTTGCGCGTACGCGCTTTCCGGACGGCTACAGGGTCGAGCTGATCGAGCGAGCGGGGACCTAGACCCCCGGTCAGGCGTTGAGCGC
>Ga0126312_10003598_pt1 | contig 10478 bp, 7 predicted proteins | sample Plot104A_FD_92537 | JGI IMG/M metagenome (GOLD analysis project Ga0126312, IMG submission 92537) | Serpentine soil microbial communities from UC McLaughlin Reserve, CA, USA - Plot104A | ecosystem: Environmental > Terrestrial > Soil > Grasslands | place: USA: UC McLaughlin Reserve, Lake County...
CGCGCAGCCCTCGCCGAGCACGGGGTCGTAGAAGCTGCCGACCATGATGTCGGCGACGTGCGGGAAGCCGTCCGTCCGCAGCAGGTGGACCGGCGCGTTCGGCGAGAAGTCGGCGAGCGGATACTCCCCCTCCACGCGGCCCTCGGCGAGGAAGTGCGCGCCGTTCGCCCCGAGCACGACCGCTCCGTGCGTGGCCGAGCGAACGAGGAGCCAGCCGACGTGCGGGTGCAGGCGAAGAGCCGGGATCAGCCGCGGGTGGCGCTCCTCGATCTCCTCGAGCGTGAGGCGGCGGTTCTCGTCCATCAGGTAGACGAGACCGAGGTTCCCCGAGCCCAGCACGACGACCTCCCGGCCCGACACGTCCTTCTTCGACGGTTTCTTGGCCTTCTTGCCCGTCGCCTCGCCGATCGCGTGGCCGACCATCGCGTGCTGCTCGTCCCCGCCGGCGATCTCTTCGACCGTTCCGCTCTCGAGCGAGCGTTCCACCAGGTCGTCGAGCCCGTAGCCGTTCCGCTGCTTGAAAGTCGCGCCCTGCGTCTGGCCGTGATCCGACAGAACGACGATCACGTACGGACGGGGCGCGTAGCGGCGGGCACGGTCAATTCGGCCGAATTGCTCGTCGAGCTTGCGCAGCGCCTCGAGCGTGTCCGCGCGCTCCAGCCCGGAGTGGTGAGCGACCTCGTCGTAGCTCGAGAAGGTGGCGTAGACCGCGGGACGGCCGCGCATCATGTCCGTCAGGACGCCGTAGACGATCAAGTCGCGGACGACCACGCACATACCGCCGCGCATGAACGGATACAGGCCGCCACGGTGTCCTCTGGGCTGCACGTCGCGCCGTTTCGCCCGCAACGCAGCGACCCACTCGAGGATCACCTCCCAGCCGAAGAGGACGAGCGCCCGCGTCACGTTGAACCCGTTGGCGAAGAAGGCACGGTAGCCGGGGTTCGCTCGCTTTTCGGCCTCGATCCTGCTGACGGTCAGGATCTGTTCGTCAGCCTCGCCGGAGAGCAGGTTGCCGCGACTGGCGCCGCCGCGCACCAGCAGGCCGTTGCCGGTCGCATGCTCCTGCTCGATGCGGGCGCAGTCCGCCGGGGCTGAGCACGTCATCAGCGTCCCGTCCTCCTTCTCGACCCAACGGAACGCCGGGATGTCCTCGTTCGAGCCGAGCAGGATGCCCGCCTGACTGGCGCCGGTCTGAGACGAGAGGTCTGTCTCCCACTCGGTCAGCGCATGAGTGCCCTCCGCGAGCCAGCGGGCCATGTTCGGAGCGTTGCCGTCGCGCATCGCCCGTCGCAGCACAGGCAGAGCCAGCCCGTCGATCTCGAGGTAGATGATGCCCGGGACGTCGGTGCGCTCGGCGCCGCCCTGCCTGCGCGCGATCCGCTGAACGACCTGGAGCGTGTACGTATCGTCGTCGTTCGTGCCGAACACGACCTCGAGCACGACGCTCACCGCCGCGACGACCAGTGCGGCTAGGAGAGCCCACCAGAAGGAATCGACGGTGAACGCGTTCTCGAGCACGTCGGAGGCGAGCTTCAGCACGAAGGCGTTGAGCGCCAGCACGAGCAGGAAGCCGAGCGCGAGCATGAAAGGAAGCCGCAACGCGGCGACCAACGGCGGCAGCACGGCGTTCAGTACGGCGACCACCGCAGCCACAGCCAGCGCGCCCCACACGCCCTCGATGTGAACGCCGGGGAGGATCGCCGCAGCGACCCAGAGCGCCGTCGCTGTGACGAACCACGAGATCAGGAGCCGCAGCGGCTTGAACCGCGGCCGCTCGGGCTGCCAAGTGACGGTCTCGCCGTAGCCCGAGGTCACGCCGACTCACCTTTCGCCGCCTTCCTCGCGGCGCGCTGCTCCTTCTGCTCCGCGGCCTTCACTTTGGCGTCCGCGTAGGACTGCCGGACGAGCAGCTTTCCCCCCGTCCAGCCGAAAGCCCAGACGACGACGACAACTGCGAACCCGATGTTCCACGCCGTGATCGCGAGCTGCTGGCCGAGCGAGTAGGCGGTCGCGGTGGCTGCGTCGGTGTAGTCCTCGAGCGCGATCGAGTTGACGGCCTGGTTGATGCCGACCCCGCCCGGAGTCGCAGAAACGGTGTTCGCAAGCGAGTTGCCGCCGATCACGGACATGATCGAGTGAAACGTCACGGGAATGCCGTAGCCGGCCAGGAAGATCGCCGTGACTCCCAGCTTCGCAAGCCAGGCGCCGAGCGACGGCAGGAAAACCTTGAGGAAGTAGTCACGAGGGCGAGCGAGGATCGCGCCGCCCTGCTTTGCCTTCTCCCAGAGCCCCTTCAGCTTCCGCCAGAAGATCCGTGCGAGCAGGACGATTAGGAAGGCGCCGCCGAGCAAGATCAGGATGGTGAGCCCCGGATGGTCGTGCGGGAAGCCGAGCTGGAGGTCGAACGACCCCGGAACCGAGAGGAAGAGGTAGAGGTAGACGAGGGTGCCGACGACCGTGAAGAAGATCTTCTGAACGAACATGCCGCCGAGCACCCCGGGAAAGTTCGCGCCCGGGATCATCGCGACGAACATCAGCAGCATGACGAGGGTGCCGAGGTTGGCCGGGAGGAAGCCGTTGAGCGCGACGCCGGCCGCGTACGCGGCGAGCACCTGGAGGTAGGACAACGGCGCCCTGGGGAAGCCGGCGCGGAGGATGAAGTACCAGGCAAGCGCGGTCAGCGTCGTCTGCACGGTCTGAACGGCCCACCCCGCAAGCAGGTACCAGAACGAGATGTTCTTCAGTGCATCCCAGACGCTGCTGAGCCAGCCACGGACGTCAACGCCGAGCAGCTGCAGGACGAGAACGACCACGGCGACGCCGATTAGCCAAGCGACCACCTTGACGATCCGCCGCCGGCGCGACGGATCGTCGAACGGCAGGAGCCGGGAGTGCTTCCCCGCGGGCGCTTCGGTCACGCTGATGCCGGCGTTACTCGCCTCCATTGCTCACCAGCATTCTCCCGGCTCGGGAGGATGAGCATCATCCGAACGGTGTGATTCATGCGGTCCGGGTGATGCGCGCTGGGAGCTGAGGCGGTTCGCTGGAGTGCGTCGAAAGGAGCCGCCGATGAGTGCAACGACAGAGTTCTTCCAGGAGCTCGGAGCGCGCGGCCACGAGCCGCTGTTGAAGAAAGCGACCGGCACGATTCGGTTCGAGCTCACGAACGGGCGGCGCAAGGCCCGGTGGCTGGTGAAGGTCAAGAAGGGCGACGTCACCGTCTCGCATGCGAACGTACGTGCCGACTGCGTCGTCCGCACGGACGAGGGCCTCTTCGACCAGATCGTCACGGGAGAGGTGAATGCCATGGCGGCCGCGCTTCGCGGCGCGATTGCCGTCGAGGGCAAACCGGACTTGCTCGTTCTGTTCCAGCGGCTCTTCCCCGGGCCCCCCGGCTCGAGCAGGCAGTCATGAATGGCGAGCTCGTCCAGATCCTCGACGGCAACACCTTCGTCGTCAGTGACTCCCGTGGCGACATCGAGGCCTCGCTCACTGATCCGACCGGCCTCTTCTCGTTCGACAGCCGCTTCCTTTCGACCTGGATCCTGACCGTGGACGGCCAGCGGCTGAATCCGCTCTCGGTCGACGACCTCCAGTACTTCGAGTCCCGCTTCTTCCTCGTTCCGGGCACCGGCACGGTCTACGTCGACGCGAAGCTGTCAGTGATCCGCCGGCGTGCGGTCGGCGACGGCTTCCACGAAGAGCTCACGATCCTGAACCACGACGAGAAGCCGGTCGACCTCAAGGTTCGCATCGATGCCGCCAGCGACTTCGCCGACCTGTTCGAGGTCAAGGACGCGCTCGAGAAGAAGGGGCGGTACTACGCCCGGGTCGACAAGGGCCGCCGCTTGCTGCTCGGCTACGAGCGAGAAGCATTCGGTCGCCAAACCGCGATCTCGGCGACGGCTCCCGCCAAGCTCGACAAGAAGGGCCTGACCTTTGCCGTTCACATTGAGCCCCATGGCTCGTGGACGACCGACCTCGACGTCGTCACCGCGGCCGGGGCCGGCGGAACCTACGTCCGGCCCAAGTACGAGCGGGGCGAGCGACGGGCTCAACCGAACATGGAGCGGAGCCTGGAGCGATGGCTGAAGGACGCACCGCGTCTCGAAAGCGACTCGGATCCGCTCAAAGTGACGTACCGGCGCAGCCTCGTCGATCTGGCGGCGCTGCGCTTCACCCCACCCGTCAGCGGCGGTCACAGCCTGCCAGCCGCCGGCCTGCCGTGGTTCATGACCATGTTCGGCCGGGACAGCATCTTCACGAGCCTCCAAGCGCTGCCCTTCACGCCGGAGCTGGCGGCGACGACCCTCCACGCGCTCGGCGACTGGCAGGGGAGCCGCATCGACGACTTTCGCGACGAGGATCCGGGCCGCATCCTCCACGAGCTGCGCTACGGCGAGATGACGGCGTTCGAAGAGCGGCCCCACTCGCCCTACTACGGCGCAGCCGACGCCACGCCCCTCTATGTCGTGCTGCTCGACGAATACGAGCGCTGGACTGGCGACAGGAGGCTCGTTCGCGAGCTCGAGCGCGAGGCCCGTGCGGCGCTCGCGTGGATCGACGATTACGCGGACCTGATGGGCAACGGCTACATCTGGTACCAGCGCCGCAACGAGGAGACCGGCCTCGAGAACCAATGCTGGAAGGACTCGTGGGACTCGATCTCGTACCGCGACGGCCGCATCCCAGGCTTCCCACGTGCGACCTGCGAGCTCCAGGGCTACGCCTACGACGCGAAGATGCGCGCCGCCCGCCTGGCGCGCGACATCTGGAAGGATCCGGCGTTCGCCGACGAGGTGGAGCGGCAGGCGGCCGACCTCAAGCGACGCTTCAACCGCGACTTCTGGGTCGAGGACGGGGAGTACTTCGCGCTGGCCCTTGACACCGAGGGGAAGCAGGTCGACTCGCTGACGTCCAATAACGGACACCTGCTCTGGAGCGGCATCGTCGACAAGGCGAAAGCGAAGAAGGTCGCAGCGCACCTCATGGGCCCGCGGCTGTTCTCCGGCTGGGGCGTGCGCACGCTGGCCGAAGGCGAGGGGCGCTACAACCCGATCGGCTACCACGTCGGCACGGTCTGGCCTTTCGACTGCTCGTTCATCGCCTGGGGTTTGCGGCGCTACGGCTTCAAAGAGGAGGCCGCCCAGATCGCCGCCGGCATCCTCGACGCCGCGGAGTTCTTCGCCGGCCGCCTGCCGGAAGCGTTCGGCGGCTATGAGCGGGGCGTGACCAAGTACCCCGTTCAGTACCCGACGGCGTGCAGCCCTCAGGCATGGTCGACCGGCGCGCCCCTGCTCCTGCTACGCACGATGCTCGGTCTCGAGCCCGTCGGCGACCACTTGATCGTCGACCCGGAGCTTCCCCCGAGCATCGGGCTCCTCGCGCTGCTCGACATTCCCGGCCGCTGGGGTAGGGTCGACGCGTTTGCCCGAGGGTCCGGCGCGCTCGAGCGGCTCCGCTCGAGCCAAACGTAGCTAGTGGCCGAGGGTCTTTCGGCGACGGAGGTTGGCAAGGAGATCACCGAGCACGCGAAGCACGCCGGGCACGAACGACGGGACCGACTGCTCTCGATCGCCGAGGCCGTCCTGCTCTCGATCGTCGCGCTGCTGGCGGCCTGGTCGGGCTATGCGGCGGCGAAGTGGAGCACCGAGTCACGCGTCAGCCTGGCCGAGGCCTCGACGGCGAGGACGAAGGCGAGCCGCGCCAATCTCGAGGCCATGGAGCTCCGGAACTTCGACTCCTCCACCTTCGAAGCTTGGTTCGCCGCGTACACCGCCAGCAACGAGCAGGCGATGGCGCTCGCCGAGCGTCGCTTCCGCCCGGAGTTCCGCGTGGCCTTCGATGCGTGGCGCGCCACGAATCCGGAGACGAACGCCAGCGCGCCGCGCGGCCCGACATACATGCCGCAGTACCGCCAGCCGGACCTCGCGACGGCGGCTGCGCTCGACGATCAGGCCGACGAGGCGTTCGACAAAGGCGCGTCCGACGGTGAGACCGCGGACGACTACGTGCGCACAACCGTCTTCCTCGCGGTCGTGCTCTTCCTCGTCGGCATCAGTACGCACTTTCCGCTTCGAGCGGTGCGCTACGGGTTGATCGCGCTCGGAACAGTGCTGCTCGTCTTCTCGCTCACACAGCTCGCGGGGCTACCCGGCCCGCCCGACTGACCCGAATCATTCAATCCGGGTGATGTTCTCCGGCGGCTGAGCGGTTAGATTGAGCCGACAGAAAGGAGAGAGTCATGTTCATGCGACGACGGCCGCTTGCCCGTGCCGCCATGGTCGGCGGCGCCGCCTACTACGCCGGGAAGAGACGGCAGGAAAGCCAGTATCGCGAGGAAGACGAGCAGGCCCGCCTCGACGAGCTCGAGGCGAGGCAGTCGGTGGCAACGCCGGTCGCCCCTTCCGGCCCGAGCAGAGAGGAAGCGATCGAGCAGCTCAAGCAGCTGGCCGAGCTGAAGGACTCGGGCGTTTTGACCGAGGCCGAGTTCGAGGTGCAGAAGCAGAAGCTCCTACAGGGGATGTGAGGTGACGACGATGGCGATTGGTCCAGTTCAGATGCTCGTGGTCGGCTTCGAGGGCCCCGAGTTCAAGGGAGAGATCCTCCAGGAGCTGAAGCGTCTCAAGGAGGAAGACATCATCCGCCTGATCGACCTGCTCGTGGTCAGGAAGGACGACGAAGGCAATGTCGAGAAGCTGCACACGAGCGACCTCACCCAGGAAGAGGCGATGGAGTTCGGCGCCGTCGCCGGCGCGCTGATCGGCTTCGGAGCCGAGGGTGAAGAGGGCGTCGAAGCCGGCGCGCTGGCCGGCGCGGCGGCGATGGAGGAGGGCCAGGTACTCGACGAGGACGTCTGGTACGCAGCGGACGCGATTCCGAACGGTACGGCGGCGGGGATCGCGCTGATCGAGCATCGCTGGGCGATTCCGCTCCGGGATGCGATCGCGCGTGCCGGCGGGATCCCCCTCATCGACGAGTGGATCCATGCGACCGACCTGATCGCAGCCGGGGTCAAGCTCGAGGAGGAAGCGGCTCAGACAAGCTAGGTGGCTCAGACAAACGAGCCCCAGACTCGCCGAATACCTCGAGTCTGATCACCTGCCGAGCCTTGGAGGTAGGCGCCGGCGATGTCCGCGAACCAGATCCTCTTCGGACTTGGGCTCGTCCTCGTCTTGGCGGTCGGCTCACAGTTGCTTGCGCGCCCGCTGAGGGCCCCCGCCCTCATCGTGCTGCTGCCAGCGGGGTTCCTTGCCGGGATCGCGACCGACGACGTGCACCCCGACAACCTGTTGGGCTCGCTCTACCAACCGTTTGTCACGATCGCAGTGGGCGTGATCCTGTTCGAGGCCGGGCTGCGGCTGTCGTTCGAAGAGGTCGTTCCCGGTGTCCGGAAGACTGTCGTGCGCCTGGTCGCCGGAGGTGCGTTCCTCACGTGGCTCGCGACGACGGCGGCGGTCGCGCTGCTCTACGACGACATGGACCGTGGCGTGGCATTCCTCATCGGGGCGATCCTCGTCGTGTCCGGCCCGACGGTCGTCCTGCCGCTGCTCGCCTTCATCCGTCCGACGCGGGACGTCCGTTCACTCCTGAAATGGGAGGGTACGCTCGTCGATCCGGTCGGCGCGCTGCTCGGCGTGCTCGTGTTCACAGGAGTGAGCTCCGGTGAGGGCTGGCAACCGGGCGAGATGGTGATCGACCTCGCCGTCGGCGCGCTGGTGGCCGCGGTGGGCGCACCGGCGTTGTGGCTGCTGCTCCGCGAGGTCCATCGACACGAGCCCCGAATGGTCGTCCCGGCGACGTTGATGGTCGTCGTGGCCGCCGTGGTAGCCGCCGACCTGATCCGCGAGGATGCGGGTCTGTTGGCGGCCGTGCTCATGGGAGTCGTCGTCGGCAATCAACGGAGCATCGACATCAGCCGCTCGCTCTTCGAGTTCGAGGAGACGCTCGTCCAATTGCTTATCGGTGTGCTGTTCGTGCTCGTCGCGGCATCCGTCTCCCCCGACGAAGTGAGATCGGTGCTGCCGCAGGCGCTCGTCCTCGTCGCCGTCATGATCCTGGTCATCAGGCCCCTCGCGGTGGCGCTGACGACGCTGGGCTCGCCCTTTACGCGGAACGAGCGGGCATTCGTCGCCTGGATGGCGCCGCGGGGCATCGTTGCCGGAGCAACGGCGTCTGCGTTCGGTCCGGAGCTGGCGGAGAACGGCGTAGCCGGCGCGGACAAGGTCCTCCCGATCGTGTTCGTGGCGATCTTCGGCACGGTCGTGGTCTACGGGCTCACGGCCGCGCCGGTCGCTCGGATGCTCGGAGTGGCCGGGGCTGGTCGCCGTCTGGTGCTCGTCATTAGCGGCCACCCCTGGGCGCGCGAGATCGCAGCGGCCCTGAAGCGCTCCGGCGTCGCGGTGCGCATGTGGGTCGGGCCGCTCGATCACCAGACGGCTGCCCGGGAGGCCGGCCTCGACGCCGACCGCGGGCGGATCATGGTCGACGCGCCCAGTCGTGAGGAGGAGCTCGAGGAGGTCACCGATGCCTTGCTGCTGACGCGCAGCGACGACTTCAACGCCCTCGTCGCCGCCGAGCTACGGAAGGAGCTGGGCCACCGGCACGTCTATCGAGTCGCTCCCCACCCCGACGAGCCGGACCTGCTGCCGCCGTCGAGAGAGGCCGGCATCCTCGGCGACCGCTCGCTCACGTTCGCCGAGCTGGACCGGCAGTTCGCCGCGGGCGCACGGATCGTGAGCCGGAGCGCTAACCACATCCTCGACGCTGAAGGCTCGCGGACCGAGGTGCCGCTCTTCGCGGTCGCGCACAATGGACGGCTGAGCATCGCCGCAGACGGCCGCCCTCCCAACATGCGGTCGGGCGACACGGTGATCATCCTCGTCGACGTCAGCCGCGAGACGGCGCCTCCAGCCTGACGATCTCGTCGACCAGCTCCAGGCCCTCGGGCCGATGCGTGATCAGGAGCACGCAGCGGCCGTCGGCAGCCGCGAGGACGTCGTGAACGAGCGCCTCGGCGGTCTCGGGATCCAGATGAGCGGTCGGCTCGTCGAGGAGGAGCACGGGGGCATCCGACAGCAGCGCCCGTGCGATCGTCAGGCGCTGGCGCTGGCCGCCCGAGAGCTGCGTCCCCTCTTCGCCGACCAGCGTCTCGAGCCCGTCCGGGAGCGAGGAGACCCAGTCGGCCAGCCGCGCGCGGCGAAGCACGTCCCAGAGCTCGTCGTCGGTCGCCGACGGGCGCGGGAGCCTGAGGTTCGCCCGGATCGTCGAGCCGAACACATGGGCGTTCTGGCCGGCGAGCGCGAAGGTGGCGCGGACGTCCCGCTGGCGGAGATCGCGGACGTCTCGGCCCGCGAGCGTGACGCGACCCTCTTCAGGATCGAGAAAACGAAGAAGTAGGTTCGTGACCGTTGTCTTGCCGGCTCCGCTCGACCCGAGGAGCGCCACGAGCCGACCCGGGTCGAGGCGGAGATCGAAGCCGTTCAGCGCAGGCGGCTCTCCAGGCGCGTAGCGAGCGGTCACCTGCTCGAGAGCCACTGTCGCCGGACGCGACGGCAGCGAGAGAGGCTCAGCCGGGTCTTGAACCGCCGGCTCGCGTTCCATCAGCTCAAGGACGCGCCGGCCGGCGGCGAGTGTCGACGAGAGCTCCCTCGCGGCCTCCTGGAGGGGCGCAACGCACTCGAACGAAGCCAGTGCAAGCAGTGCAAGCGTGGCCACGAGCACGCGATCGAGCGAACCCGTGGCGTGGGCCGAGACCGCGATTGCAAGGACACCAGCGACCGTGAGGCCCGCGATCAGGATCGAGAGCGCTCCTGCCAGCCCGGCGGCGAGCGCGTCGCGCCGGCCGAGACGGGCGAGCTCGCGGCTCCGGGACCGGATCCGTGCCAGAGTCTCCTCCTCGCGGCCGTACACGACGAGCTCGGGAGCGCCGCGCAGGAGCTCAACGAGCTCAGCTGTAAGCTCGGCGCGTGCCGGTGCCTGCCGACGACCGGCGGCGCGATTCACGGCACCCGTCAGCACCGGGACGACCAGGCCCGCAAGGACGAGGCCGAGAGCGAGAATCGCCGCAGCGGCCGGGAGGACGGCGGCTGTGACCCCGACGCACACCGCCGCGATGGTGAGCGCAACGAGCGGCGGCAGAAGCCCGCGCAGATAAAGGCCCTGGAGCAAATCGACATCGCCCACCATCCGCCCGAGCAGCTCTCCGCGGCGATACCCCTCGAGCTGCGCGGGCGCAAGGGGCTCGATGCGCTCGTAGAAGCGTGCGCGGATTCGCCCCAAGGCGCGAAGAGCGTCGTCGTGGGAAACGAGACGCTCGAGGTAGCGGGCAAGCGGTCTCGCGAGAGCGAAGAACCGCACTGCGACGACCGTCATGGTCAGGGAAAGGATTGGCGGCTGCTCCGCGGCGCGTGAGATCAGATAGCCGGCAGTAGTGATCAGGGCGACGCCGAAGCCGACCGCGAGCGCGCTCAGCG
>Ga0126312_10003599_pt1 | contig 10477 bp, 9 predicted proteins | sample Plot104A_FD_92537 | JGI IMG/M metagenome (GOLD analysis project Ga0126312, IMG submission 92537) | Serpentine soil microbial communities from UC McLaughlin Reserve, CA, USA - Plot104A | ecosystem: Environmental > Terrestrial > Soil > Grasslands | place: USA: UC McLaughlin Reserve, Lake County...
ATGGAGCATCAGTCTCACCAGCTCCTCGGCAACCTGGCCGTGACCATCACCGACGTGCGCGCCGAGGTCGGAACGATGTCGGGCGGCCAGCGCCAACAAGTGGCAATCGCGCGCTCGCTGCTCGGCGAGCCCAAGGTAGTGATGCTGGACGAGCCGACTGCCGCTCTGGGAGTGCGGCAGACGGCCCAGGTGCTGGAGCTGATCAAGCGGCTTCGCGAACAGGGGCACGGGATGCTCGTGATCAGCCACAACCTCGTGGACGTGTTCGCCGTAGCCGACCGGGTCTTCGTGCTGCGGCTCGGCAAGAAGGCCGGCGACTACGCGGTGGGTGAGACCTCCCAGGAGGAGGTCGTGTCCGCGATCACAGGGGCAGAGTTCGGCAGGGCGGGAGGCGACGGAGGAGGGGGTGAGCAATGAGCACCGGCACAGCACCGGGAGCGGCCACGGCGGGTGAGGCCGTCGAGGCTCCCCAACCACGGTTGGACGTGCTGCGGCGTTTCCTGTCCGGCGATCTCGGCGAGCTACGGGTCCTCATCGCGATCGCCCTGATCTGGGCGATCTTCCAAGCGCAGGAGAGCCGCTTCCTCACCGCGGGGAACCTCACCAACCTGGTCCTTCAGATCACGGCGGTCGGGCTCATCTCGATTGGGGTTGTGCTAGTGCTTCTGCTGGGCGAGATCGACCTTTCCGTGGGGGCGGTAAGCGGTCTGACCGCGGCGGTAGTGGCTGTGCTCAACGTGAAGCACGGCTGGTCGCCCTACCTGGCCATCGCGGCCGGCGTTTTGGTCGGCGCGGGGATCGGTTTCTTTCAGGGATTCGTCTTCAACCTCTTCGGGATTCCCTCCTTCGTCGTCACCCTGGCCGGCTTGCTCGCCTGGAATGGCTTCCTGCTGAGGGTGCTCGGCGAGACGGGGACCGTGAATATCACTGACTCGAAGATCACCGGCCTGACCAGCACCTTCTACGGCGACGCCGTAGGATGGCTGATCGCGATCGTCGCGATAGGGGCGTACGCCGGGGTGACTCTTCTCGGGCGGCAGCGGCGGCTACGGTCGGACCTGCCGGCTCCGCCGCTCCCCTCTCTCGTCATACGGATCGCGCTCGTCGCCGCTGCGGTGATCGCCACGGTCGCGGTGCTGAACTCGGACCGCGGCGTCCCCCTTGCCGGGCTCATCCTCGTCGGCTTCGTGCTGGTCTTCCAGTACACCACCACGCGCACGCGCTTCGGCCGGCACATCTATGCGGTCGGAGGCAACACGGAGGCGGCGCGGCGTGCCGGGATCTCGATCGCGAAGTTACGCGTGATCGTGTTCGTGCTGTGCTCGAGCATGGCCGCGATCGGCGGCATCATGGCCGCGTCTCGCTTGCTTGCGGTAAACCAGAACTCCGGCGGCAGCGACCTGCTGCTGCTCGCGATCGCCGGTCCGGTGATAGCGGGCACGAGCTTGTTCGGCGGCCGCGGGACCGTCTGGTCGGCGCTCCTCGGCGCGATCGTCATCGGCTCGATCTCCAATGGGATGGATCTGCTCGGGCTCGAGTCGTCGACGAAGTTCATCGTCACCGGCGCGGTCTTGCTGGCCGCGGTGATCGTCGACGCGATCGCACGTAAGCAGAGGATGGCCACCGGCAGGGTGTGACGGCTGCCTGAGGCTCTCATCCGCGCTTAATGAGAGCGCGGGAGGATCATGGTGCTCGTGCAGGCGCTTCGGCGACTCCCGATTCGGGCGCGACTCACGCTCGCCTTCGCGGCCGCGATGGCCCTCGTGCTCGCCGCGACCGGAGCCTTCGTGTATCTGCGGATGAGGAGCGAGCTGAACCAGACCGTGGACCAGGGGCTGCGCTCGCGAGTAGCTGACGTCACGGCGCTCGCGCGTGATTCCGACCCGGGGGTCATCGAGTCGCGGCGCAGCCCGCTCACCGAGCAGGGCGAGAGCGTCGCCCAGGTGCTCACGGCGGGTGCAGCGGTCTTCGACGCCACGCCCCGGCTCCGCTCGCATCCGCTCCTCACGCGAAGGGAGCTGCCCGCGGCTCTGAGAGGCAGGATCGTCGTGGAGCGCGACCACGTCCTGGGGCTCGACGGCAAGGCTCGGCTTCTCGCCGGTCCGGTGCACAACGAGGGCTCGCCGTTGGTCGCCGTTGTCGGGGCTTCGCTCGACGATCGGGACGAGGCCCTCGGACGCCTGCTGCTGGCACTCGTGATCGGCGGGCCCGTGGCGCTCGCCCTGGCCTCGCTGGCCGGCTACGGGGTGGCCGCCGCTGCGCTCCGCCCGGTCGAGGCGATGCGCCGGGAGGCCGCGGAGGTCTCGATCACGGAGCCGGGCAGGCGGCTGCCCGTACCTCCGGCCGCTGACGAGCTCGGCCGCCTCGCCGAGACTCTGAACGAGATGCTCTCCCGCCAGGAGAGCGCGTTCGCGCGCGAGCGCACCTTCGTGTCGGATGCGAGCCACGAGCTGCGGTCCCCGCTCTCCGTCCTCCGCACGGAGCTCGAGTTCGCGCTCCGTCGGGGGCGGACCGAGGAGGAGCTCAAGGCGGCGCTGCGCTCGGCCGCCGAGGAGACGGACCGGCTCACCCAGCTGGCCGAGGACCTGCTCGTGCTCGCTCGCTCCGATCAGGGCGAGCTGACGCTGCGCACCGAGGAAGTCGCCGCGAGCGAGCTGCTCGCGCGTGCCGGCGAGCGCTATGCGAGCCGGGCCTCCGGCTCGGGACGGGCCATACGCGTCGAGCCCGATGGCGAGCTGCGCGTCGTGGCCGACAGGCCCCGGCTCGGGCAGGCGCTCGCGAACCTCGTCGAGAACGCGCTCCGGCACGGACGTGGGGACGTGCTGCTCGCTGCCGAGGAGCAGAACGGGGCGGTGGAGCTGCACGTCCGCGACGAGGGGGGAGGCTTCCCCGCGAGCTTCCTGCCGAGTGCGTTCGAGCGCTTCACGCGAGCGGACCCCGCGCGCTCGCGCGGCGGTGCGGGTCTCGGCTTGGCGATCGTCACCGCCATCGCCTCCGCGCACGGCGGAGAGGCGGCGGCGCGCAATCGTCCCGAAGGGGGCGCGGATGCCTGGATCAGGCTGCCGCGATGAGGGTTCTCGTCGTCGAGGACGACGTCAAGATGGCCGGCCTGATCCGGCGCGGGATGCGCGAGGAGGGGCTCGCCGCGGACGTGGCGATCAAGGGCGAGGACGCGGTGTGGATGGTGCAGGCGAACGAGTACGACGCCGTCGTGCTCGACGTCATGCTGCCGGGGATCGACGGCTTCGAGACCTGTAGCCGGCTGCGCCAGCTGGGCGACTGGACGCCCGTCCTGATGCTGACCGCGCGCGACGCCGTGGAGGACCGGGTGGCCGGCCTCGACGGCGGAGCGGACGACTACCTGACGAAGCCGTTCTCCTTCGCCGAGCTGCTCGCGCGCCTGCGCGCGCTGGTCCGGCGGGGACCGGTGGAGCGGGCCGCCGTGCTCGATGTCGGCGACCTCCGTCTCGACCCCGCCACACGGCGCGTCTGGCGCGGCGACGAGGAGATCGGGCTCTCCACCAAGGAGTTCGCCCTGCTCGAGACCTTCATGCGCCGCCCGGGAGAGGTGCTCTCCCGCTACCGGCTGCTCGAGCACGCGTGGGAATACGACTACGAGAATCGCTCGAACGTCGTCGACGTCTACGTGCGCTACCTCCGCCAGAAGATCGACCGGCCGTTCGGACTGGACTCGATCGAGACGATCCGTGGGGCCGGCTACCGGCTCCGCTCCAGCCGATAGCTCCGATGAGCAACATCCGGGCTCCTAAGCCGAGCCCTTGGCGAGCCGCTCGGCCAGGCGGTTCAGGCCCAGCTCGCGGGCCGCCTCCGCGCCGCCCGCGTAGTCGGTCGGACTGTCGGCAGGCCGCTCCACCGGCAGCCGCCGCAGGAGGGCAATCTCCTTGAAGCTGAGCAGGCGCTCCCGGGCGGCCGCGAGGGGCGTTCGCTCCGGCGCGGCGTCGAGCGCGGCGTCCAGCGACCCGTGGCGGCGCAGGATGTCCGCCGCGGTCTTCTCGCCGACGCCCTTGGCGCCGGGGATCCCGTCCGAGGGATCCCCTCGGAGCGCTATGAAGTCGGGCACAAGGTCCGGCGGGATCCCGTAGCGGCGCTCGACCTCGGCTGCGTCCACCAGCTGCGGCCCGCCCCTCGCGGCGAGCAGGATCGTCACTCGCTCGCCGGCGCACTGGAACAGGTCCCGGTCGCCGGTGAAGATCAGCGCGCTGCCGCCGGCCTTCGCCTCCTGGGCGGCGTAGGAGCCGAGCAGGTCGTCGGCCTCGACCTCCTCGGATTCGGCGACCTCCCATCCGAGCCCCCGGTATAGGGGAGCCGCTCGCATCCACTGCGTCGCGAGGTCGTCCGGCATCGGGGGGCGGTGGGCGTGATAGCCGTCGAACAACTCCAGCCGGTACGCCGCGGCGTCGGGGCCGAAGCAGGCCACCACCGCGCGGGGCTCATGCTCCTCGGCGGCGGCGAGGATGGCGTTGGTGCTGCCGAGCAGGGCGTTGACCGGCATCCCACCTCTGCCCTTGATGCTGGAGGGGAGCGAGTGGAACCCTCGGTAGAGGAAGAAGGGTGCGTCTACGAGCAGCAGGGGTTTCATCGAGTGCCTACCTCGCCAGCGCGTTGCGGCGCGCTGTCCGGCCATAGAGCCGGGCGCTCGGACGCGAGCGCCGGCGCAGCGTCAGCGGGTCGAACGAGTAGAGGCCGAACTTGGGTGCATAGCCGGCCGACCACTCGAGGTTGTCGGTGAGGGACCAGTAGATGTAGCCGCGCACGCGCGCCAGCCGATCCCGGATCACTCGACGCAGCACCGCCAGGTGTCTCCTGAGATAGGAAGGCCTCTGATCGTCGTCGGCGTCCGCGATTCCGTTCTCCGTGACGTACACCGGAAGGTGGTAGCGCCCTGCCGTGGCGAGCACCCGCCGGAAGCCCGCCGGATAGATCTCCGAGCCCAGGTCGCTGCAGCTGGTGGGGCAGGGGCGCTGCCGCCCGTACGAGGTGGTGGGGAGGAAGTCGAGCACCGGGATGCGACGCGAGAGCGACGCCGACAGGCCGGTAACGCGGCCGCGGAAGTAGTAGTTCACGCCGACGAAGTCGGCCCTGGGGCCGCGGCGATGCTCGCTCGGAGAGATGCGGCCGTCGGCGTTGCGATCTACCCGACCGCGGACGGCGGCATTGAGGAACAGTCGGTTGAAGAGATAGTCGGCGTGGGCGGCGCCCACGACGTCGCGCCGGGAGGCCGGATTGGCGGGAGTGAAGGCGACCATGTTCTGAACCGGGCCGACCCGGGAGTGGCGGTCAAAGCGCTTGATCGCGTCATATGCGGCCGCGTTGGCGCGTTCGAGGTTGCGGACCGCGGTGATCGCCGCGGTGAAGGAAAAGGCGCCCGGCGGGAAGTAGCCGGCGGAGACTCCGCGGATGTTCACGAAGCCGTTGTTCGCCACGATCAGCGGCTCGTTGATCGGCGACCAGTACTTGACGAGCGGGCCCAGCTTCCAGGCCAGGTAGGCGGCGTACTTGCGGAATTCGCGCACGGTCGCGCGGCTCAGCCAGCCGGGGTGGCGCAGGCCGGCGGGCAGCGCCGCGTCGGGCGCTCGACCGGCCAGCGCGTCGCGGGTGGCGATCGGATCGTGCAGCCAGAGGGGCAAGCTGAAGTGGTTCACGGTCACGAACGGAACCATCCCGCGGCCCCGGATCAGCGCCAGCTCGCGGCGGTAGTGCCGTAGCGCCGGGCGGTTCGCCAGCCGGTCGAGACGCCGCAGGTCGCGGCGGTCGATGCGACCGCCCACGTGCACGCCGGCCGTGGAGCTGGGGAATATGCGGCTCCATTCAATGGACAGCCGGAAGGCGCCGAGGTGGAGCCGCCGCGCCGCTAGCCCGATGTCCGTCCGGTAGCGGGCCCAGTGCCCGGGACCGTTCTCGGGCAGGTCGCCGCTGACCCGCCCGGCGGCGATGTTGTTGCGGTCGCGCGCCCAGACCCACCAGTCCGAGCGGCGGTCGGCGTGTGAGGGCCGCCCGCCCGCCTCGGCCTGGAAGCCCGCCAGGGCGGCGCCCCACAGGAAGCCGGACGGGAACGAGCGCGCCGCGGACGCCTGGGGGGCCGCGACGAGAGCGATGAGCAGTCCCAACGCCAGAGCCAGGAGCCGGGGGGCCACGGCGCCAGGCTACTGGCGCCGGGCGGCGCCTGCCGCTACGGTCGCGCCAATGGACCGCGGAGTGACCGTTGCCCTGGTCGCGATGGCGGCGGCCGTGTTCGTTATCGCCAACGACGTGACCGCGCTGAGCGTCGCGCTGCCCGACATCGAGCGCGAGTTCGACTCCGACGTCACCACCGTGCAGTGGGTGATCAACGCCTACGCGCTGGTCTTCGGCGTGCTGATCGTGACGGGCGGCAGGCTGGCGGACCTGTTCGGCCGCCGACGGGTCTTCTTCGTGGGCTCGGCCGTCTTCGCGGCCTTCTCGCTGCTAGGGGCGCTGGCCCAGAGCGATATCTGGCTGATCGTCTGCCGGGCGCTGATGGGCATCGGCGGGGCGATGATGTGGCCGGCGATCCTCGGCATGACCTACGCCGCGCTGCCGGAGGACAAGGCGGGCCTGGCGGGCGGGCTGATCATCGGGTCGGCGGGGTTCGGCAACGCGGCCGGGCCGCTGATCGGCGGGGCGATCACGGACTCGTTCGGCTGGCAGTGGGTGCTGGTGCTCAACCTGCCGGTGGCGGGGCTGGCCTGCGCCGCCACCTGGTACGCGATCCATCAGCCCGCCGTCGAGTTCGAGGACCGCCACATCGACTACGCGGGCGTCGGCGCGCTCACCGGTGGCCTCGTGGCCCTCCTGCTCGCGCTCGACCAGGCCACCGACTGGGGCTGGGGCGACCCGCGGATCGTCGGTCTCTTCGCCACCTGCGCCGCGCTCCTCGTAGCCTTCGCTCTGATCGAGCGCCGCGGTGGCGCCGGCGCCCTGATCCCTCGGGATGTGATCGCCAACCGCAACTTCCGCTTCGTCTGCCTGGCGGTGCTCCTGATGTCCGCGACCTTCTTCGCCGCGCTCCTCTACCTCCCGCAATTCATGCAGAAGGTGCTCGGCTACGACCCGCTCGAGGCGGGCGCCGGACTCCTGCCGATGATGGGCACGTTCGCCGCCGTGTCCTTCGCGGCGGGGCCGCTGTACGAGCGCCTCGGCGCCAAGGCGGTGGTGTCCGCGGGCGCGGTCTGCCTGGCGCTCGGTCCGTTCCTGATCTCGCAGATCGACAGCGGCTCGGACTACATCGCGCTGGTCCCCGGCATGGTCGTGCTCGGCCTCGGGGTCGGCCTCTTCTACTCGTCGGTGACCACCGCGGGGGTCACAGCGCTCGACCCCTCGCGCTCCAGCCTGGCAGGCGGGATCGTCTACATGTTTCAGGTAGCCGGGGGCTCGGTGGGCCTCGGATTGACCACGGCGATCTTCACCACCGCCGCCCAGGACAAGCTGGAGGGCGATGTGTCGAGCACGGGGGCGTCCCTGACGGGCGGCGACCTGGACGCCGTCCACGGGGTGCTTGCGGGCACGGACTCGGCCAAGCAGGTCGTGGCTCGCTTCCCGCAGGACGTGTCCGACCGCCTCGTCGAGCTCGTGCGCGACGCTTTCGCCGCCGGCATGCAGTGGGCGTTCCGCATCGTCGCCCTGATGGCGCTCGTGGGCCTGGTGGTGTCGGTCCTCTACGTCGGAGGCTCGCTCTTCCGCAGGCGCCGGGCGGACCCGGCTACGGCCGAGGCGTGAGGTCGGCGCAGCCGTCCTCGTCCACGTCGAAGCGGAGCTCGGGAGCGTTCACGGCCTCCATCGCCGCCCGCGTCTCCGCGGGCGCGCGCGTGTAGACGAGCACGAAGCCGCCGCCGCCCGCGCCCACGAGCATCACGCCGAGCGCGCCGGCGCCCTTGGCCCGGTCGCGGAGCTCGTCGATCTCCTCGGGCACCGCCCCCGGCGCGCGGGCGCGCTTGACCTCCAACTGCTCGTCCATCAGTTCGCCCAGACGCCCGAGCTCGCCGGCCTCCAGCGCCGCGCAGGTCTCTCGCGCCAGCTCCTCGGTTCGCGCCAGGTTGCGCTCGACCTCGGCATCGCCGGCCAGCGTGCGGCTTACCTGGTACGAGAGTAGGTCCGACGCCGAGCGCTCCTTGCCGCTGTAGAAGAGGAGGAACTCGTCCCGGAGGGCAGTACGTACCTCCTGTGAGAGCTCGAGCGGACGCATGTCCACGCTGTCGTCCGGGTTGAACGTGTAGGCGCGAACGCCCCCGTGGGCGGCGGCGTACTGGTCCTGCTTGCCGACGCTCCGCTCCAGCACCTCGATCTCGATTTCGCAGGCCGCCTCGGCGAGCTCGGCGGGTGAGGAGTCCTTTCCGGACGCGAGCTCGAGCGACTTGAGCACGCACACCGTGTAGGCCCCCGACGAGCCGAGGCCCGTTCCGGGGGGCACGTCCGCCGCCGAGGCGATCTCGATCGGTCCGCCGTTCCAGTGGCGGGACAGCGCAGCGCGCAGGATCGGGTGGCGAATCTCCTGCGGCGTATCGGCCTCCTCCCGCTCCAGGTGGTTGAGCACGTATCGCGGTCGGAACGCGGGGCTCGTGACCATGTTGACGTACTTGTCGATCGCCGCCGACACGACGAAGCCGCCCCGCCGCCGGTAGTGCGACGGAAGATCGGTGCCGCCCCCTCCCAGGGCCACCCGGAGGGGGGCGCGTGTGACGACGACGCTCACCGGGGCATGATTTCACCCGTGAGACGGCGGCTCCGCGAGCTGGGCTATGCAGTGGGCCGGTTCCCGCCCGGGCCGCGCAACGCCCTGGTCGACGTGCCGGGCCTGCGCGTCGGCCACGCGACCCTGGTGGAGGGCGACTCGGTGCGAACCGGCGTGACCGCCGTTCTCCCCCACGGCGGGAACCCGTATGCGGAGAAGGTCCTGGCCGGCTGCGACGTGTTGAACGGCTACGGCAAGGCGGCGGGCCTCACCCAGCTCGAGGAGCTCGGGACGCTCGAGAGCCCGATCCTGCTGACGAGCACCTTGTCCGTCGGGCCGGTCTGGGAGGGCGGGCTGCGCTGGCTGCTCGGCCTGAACCCGGAGTCCGCCGTCGATAGGGACACGGTCAACGTCGTGGTCGGCGAGTGCTTCGACGGCTGGCTGAACGACTGCCGCGGCCTTCACATCCGGGCGCAGCATGCGCTCGACGCGATCGCTGCGGCGCATGAGGACGAGGTCGGTGAGGGCGCGCTGGGTGCCGGCACCGGCACGACCTGCTTCGGCTTCAAGTCCGGCATCGGCTGCTCCTCCCGCGTGATCGGCGAGGGGACGGCGACGCTGGGGTGCCTGGTCGTCACCAATTACGGCGCGCGCCGCGACGCGCACCTGCTGCTCGGACCTACGGCGGCCTCCTCGGCCGCGGCGCAGCCCCCGGCCGGGGGCGGCTCCGCCATGGTGGTGCTCGCCACCGACGCGGCGCTCGGCGAGCGCCAGCTGCGGAGGCTCGCAGCGCGCGCCGGGCTCGGGCTCGGACGCGCTGGGAGCTTCGCCGCCAACGGCAGCGGCGAGTATGTGCTTGCGTTTTCGACCGCCCGGCGGGTGGCGCACCGCAGCGACGAGCCGCACGAGGACTTCCGCTTCCTCCGCGACGACTCTCGCGCGATGCGCGAGCTGTTCGAGGCCGCCGTGGAGGTCACTGCCGAAGCGGTCTGGAACTCCCTCTGCTCGGCCGAGGCGATGGTGGGCCGGGCCGGGCACGAAGCCGAGGCTCTGCCCTACGAGCTCCTCGAGGCGGCGCCCGGCTTGCGCAGGCCCTGAGAACGCAATCGGGCCCGGCCGGAGCCGGGCCCGATGGTGGGGGTGCGCCGTCTAGTAGGACGACGTGGGCGGAGGCCCGGCCGTGGCGCCGGTGCCGGAACCATTCGGACCGCGACCGCCAGGCGGTCCGCCCGGGCCGCTCTGGAGGTCGGTCGCCTCGAAGTCCTTGTTGACCTTGACCACTACCTCGCTGCCGTTCGACTTCCGCACGTGCGCCTCGTAGGGCGAGCCGTCCGAGTCGGTCTCGACGCGCAGGATCGTCCCACCGGGCACCTTGTCCTGCGCCGCCTTCTCGACCTTGTCGGCGGTGTCGCCGGTAAGCAGCTTCTCGCCTGGACCGTGCCCGCCGGGCGGCATCCCGTTGTGCGATGGCGCCGCCGAGCCCGACTGGAAGCTGGAGCCGCTTCCACTCTTGTTCGAGTCCGCGCCGGCCACGGCCGACGCGCCGATCGCCACGGCGGTCAGCACGGCCACCCCTGCGATCACCTTCGGCGCCTGCTTGAACATTCGGGTTCCTCCTTTGACGTTGTCGAACTCCGCTCAGGGAAACGGCGCCGGGTAAGAGGGGCCGCAGCGTTATGTAAGAGAGACGGAAGAGCTGGGAGCCGGCCAGCGCGGTTTCGCCGGCCGAACTACGCCGCCACTCTCAGGGGCAAGGTGAGAGCTGGCTTC
>Ga0126312_10003600_pt1 | contig 10476 bp, 3 predicted proteins | sample Plot104A_FD_92537 | JGI IMG/M metagenome (GOLD analysis project Ga0126312, IMG submission 92537) | Serpentine soil microbial communities from UC McLaughlin Reserve, CA, USA - Plot104A | ecosystem: Environmental > Terrestrial > Soil > Grasslands | place: USA: UC McLaughlin Reserve, Lake County...
CTTACTATATTGAAATTCTTGCCGTTGTCGCTCTTATTCTTGGCGGAATTGCAGTATTGGTCATTTTGGATTTCTAAGAAACCCTTCTAAAAGAACTGATAAGGGAGCGGGCCCGTCGGGATTTGGATAAAAATTCATTTGAATCCGATGATTGGAATTTTAGCATTTTTATTTGGAATACTGCAGGTTTGATGCGATTAGAACTCTGCTTGTAGAGAGGTTCTCATTCTTGAGCCTTAAGGGTCATGTATCAATCATTTCCTCAGGCTGTGCGGGATTGACTACAAGTCTGGTCATTTGAGGGTTTAGTAATATCTGTGATCAGAGCCTATAACTTATAGCTGTTACAAACCCATAAAATTGTGCTAGGATATCTGAATTGTTCACCTTGTTTGTGATTAGAGGTATGCATTGCTAAGGGACACATATGAAGAACGAGGATTTGTTATTGCAGCTTAAAATTATCTCGTCACATGTCCGGTCAATGAGAACATGAAGGAGTATTATGATGATCCAACTCAAACTTCACATAATTTGCACCGGGCAGACAGTTCTCCTAGCATCTCTTAATCATTTATCGCTTCTCGTGGCATAACGCAATGTTAGTAAAATTTGGTAGTGGCTCTTATATAAAAATACTATACAGAATTATAACATCTATTAGCCATAATACTTATCTTTGTCTTCAAAAAATTCTTATCATATAATTTGACTTTGAGAGGCAAGATTAAGTCTGTTATACATCATCCGTCAATATTAAAGGATGTAATACAAGGTAAGAATTCAGAGGAGATACGTGCTAAGGTAAGAAGCCTAGATGTAAAGGGCAGAGGGTTAGGAAACGAAGTTCCTGCATTTATATCACATTTGAAAAGGACATCGCCTTATCATATAAATCCTAAGGATAAACCAAAGTTAAACAGATTATCTTATGTAGAAGACTCAGAAAACAATGAAGTAAGAGAGGCACTTTCTTCATTACAACAGCCTTTTTCAAGAAGATCTTGGGAATGGGCACTTGCAGTAATAGCTATGAGAAGATTTGGTAAATTAAATAATAATAGCAAAGCAATAGGTATTGCTTCAGCAACCGAGCCACTCCTTTTCTATTTTGCAAATCATGTAAACCACGTTTATGCAACTGATTTGTATGATAGTAATAAGGACAGAAATGTTCCGTCAGACTTTCCTGAAAATCCAAAAAAGTATGCACTCTTTCCATACAAAGAAGATGCCTTAACAGCACTAAGGATGGATGCTACCAATCTAGAATTTCCATCAGAAAGCTTTGACATAGCATTTTCTATTTCATCTATAGAGCATTTTGGTGGCAATAATCATTCAGGAGCTTTAAGATGTTTAAAAGAGATAGAAAGAGTATTAAAAACTGGAGGAATTGCAGCAATTTCAACAGAATACATACTCAATGACAAGGAGCATCCAGAGTTCTTTAATAGAAGAACAATATATGATGATTTAATTAACAAGCTACAGAAATTGCAGCTAGTAGAGCCTCTTGATTTAAGAATAACAACAAAAACCTTGGATACAGCGATGGGGATGTATGACACAACAGGTGTTACCCAACCACACATACTTCTCAGGTACGGAGAGATATTATTTACTTCTGTCATGCTTGTTTTTCAAAAACAATGAATGAATGATACGATACACAATTGTCAGATTTTAAGTGGTATACAATAGGTCTAGGAAATGTCGAGTATCGTATTTGTACAAATATTAATCCATTATATCTTGGCAGCGAGGCAAGTTATTGACTAACTATCCTCCTGTCCCGAGGAGACTATCAATGGATATCGGGAACCGCTTTAACTCTTGGCTCCTCATGCTGCAATTTATAGAGAACTATCAGTCTTTTGTCCTCGAACTGAAAGCACAATTGGGAGTATAACAGCCATGATACAGCCTGAGCATTCATTCTCAGTTCCGGTTAAATGCTTTCTTAATTGCGTCTTCCTCTTCTATTATGTAGAACTTATCATATCTGGTAGGCTAAAATAAGAATCGGTGAGAGATCACTGCCTCTGCAACCGATACAGCAGTCAATGTCCCGTGTAACATAGTGGCCTTGAAACCTTATAATTTGCAGTTTCATCTACAAACAACTCTGCAGATACTAATCTGGCAACACCCCGCTAAGCGCGCAATCTAGCTAAAAGTTTAAAGCTAACTTCCATCGCGTTAAGGCAGAACCCTTTTAAAAGAACCGATAATAGATGGGCCCGTCGGCCCGTGAAGTGATATCACTTCAAAAAGTGGATTCTTCAGTTATCCTATGAATGTAACAGGAAGCTAAAAAGATTTCTTGTTATGTAATGCCGGAGGGATTTGGATAAAAATTCATTTGAATCCAATAACAAGATATCGGCTTTATTGTTTCAAGTATTCTAGTGGTTTGGAATAAGCCAATACGATAGCTTAGATCTTCTTTTGGCTTACCAACACTATATTACGTGAGCCTCGATTGAAAGGCTCAAGAGCAGCAATATCACCATAATTTGTAACGCAGTTCCATCCAGCTTGTCTTAACAGTCTTAGTAGCTCGTGAAGAGAATATACCCTAAGGTTAAGATGAAGGCCTAGTATTTGTCTTAGATAGGGGGCGTCATGTGCAGGTGTGTTGTTCTTCCTCTTTTTGCTTCTCTCTCTTCCCCTATCGTAGAATCTCCATTCCTCCTCCATAGAGGAACTCTCAAAGTTGAACTTGCTTTTTATATGCAATTCCAATTTCTGATCAGAAATGTCGGCTATTCTAAACGGTTGAAATTCTCTTACTAAATAGTCTCTGTTTATTGTATCTATAACAAATATGGAGCAAGAATGTAAAGATTTGGTAGAATAAGAAGAACAAAGACAGGTCAAATCTCTAAACAGCTGGTAATCTGCTTCTTCTCCAAAATACCCAAACGACGTTTCCATACTTATGATAGCATTAAAATCTGTTTGTCCATTGTCTGAAAGGATTTTGACTGCATCTCTCAAGTCTCCTTGATAAAATTTGATAGTGTTGTTTTTGCTTTCGTCATGCATATCCTCATTATTATTGATCAGCCCTTCTCTTTTAGCCCATTCTCTTGCTTTCTTCAAATAAAGAGATGAAATATCATAGCCTATTACCTTGTATCCACGCTTAGCCAAAGGAATGGAGTGCCTGCCTATACCACAGGATAAATCTAAAATCTTCGAATTTTTTGGCATGTTGTATTCGTCAAATATCTTGCATAGGCCTTCTACTTCTCTTACAGCTTTTTCTTTTCCTTGTTCAAGAAATGGTAGATACAATTCTGGATGTCCAGTGAATAATTTGAATGCCCAATGTTGTTCTTGTTGTTGCTTGCGAAACTCTTGTTGTTCTTCTGCCTTTTGATCGTCATCTTCTAAATTGCTATTATTGTACTTGTTGTTGAAGTTGCTTAAATCATTATGATTGTCACGCATTCGTTCGCAACCTGAACCCATACCTAGCAGATGTAAGTAGCATAATATACTTTGTTCCATATATAACAAATATCTCTTTTATTTACCAACGCCAATATTTTAGTCCCTGTTATTCTATGCTAATGTCTCAATTTTTCTTACATTGGACTATTCCCGATGGTATTTTGCAATTCAAAAAAGCTGGCAGATAAATTCTTTCTAATTCTTTTACCTTCGACTAGGTATGAAGAAGGATGATAACGATGACGATGGATGAATATGCTCTCGGACACATGTTATGGGATTACTTCCATCCATTATCACAAAGAAGCTTTGGAATAATAGAACGAAGCACTGTATTAAAATAAGCTGAAGATCCACAAATTTGGTTCTCTAGATATGATGAATGCTTGATGTAGAAAAAAGAAAGCTGTGGAATATGTAAAAACATAAAAGTGTTATATATCAGCTGTGGAGCAGGCAAGCGGTATGCTCTATACATTCAGAAAGAGGGACTTTGGTGTCATGTCTTAATAATTATTATTATTATTATTTTTAGCTGTCATAACTAGCTCAGAGAAAGTATTTGAGCATGTTTTCAGTTATGTTTGCAATGAGGAAGATAACAACAATACTGCTCCCTCGTAATTAAGGAGAAATAGAGATAGGTGGAGTCCTCAAAGCAGGTTGAAAGGCTGCATATCAGGGAATATGACGACATCGAAGTCTCCTGTACCCACCTTGTTCTAGAGCATGACAAAGGTTCGATAGATGAATTAATTCAGAAAATTGCAACTTCAATTAATGTACAGTTGGTTGTGGAACAAGAGAACCAAAAGATTCCATTTATCCCCTTTAATGGTTTTGATGATGTACAGCACGACGATAAACTATTTCTTTATGGCCCAAGCGGATGTGGAAAATCAAGAGGCATATTTGAATTTATCAAAAGAACCATTACAGAAGAAAAGGAAAAGGTAAAGGAAATCAAAAGTATCTATATCATCAATCCAAGGCATACATTAGAAAATGAATCTATAAAAAGAGCGAAATTTTATGAACTTGTCAAAAAATTTAACGACAATGATATTGTGATATGGGATAACTTTCCAGATGGTTTAGTAAAGAAAGATTTAGACAGTGCTCAAAATGTGCTTAAGATAATTAGCTCAAAGAATGTAGAGTCTCTCATCGTTACTCTCAAACCAAAGTATCTTGAAATGTTTCGAGATATTGCAGCTAAAACTCCAGAAATATACAAGCGTGAGATTTCTTATGATAAGCAGAAAATCAAGAATATCCTCAAGTCATATGGGACTGGCATAGCATCTTTCAAAGAGCTGTATGAAAAATACATAGCTAACGATCTAGATAAAATAGCAAAGATATTGTGGCAAAAAGAGCCCACACCTTTAACTGTCCTAGATTATTACAAAGAGTTGAGCAGCAATAACAGCGTCAGCACTGTAACACAAAATGAAAATGAAAGCATAGAGAAAAGAACCCCTATTGCTATTTCAACTGCTGAAAAACTGTTACTTGGCACAGACTACTATGAGCACCAATTTGCAGTTATCTCTAGTTCAGAAGAAAGGCGAGGCGATGCAGAGTTTCTGTATACACTAAAGTTGTGCTATGAATTGGAGCTAAAGAGAACCATCGAGGTTATTAGAGTACTGCAAAGGAAAATATTTGGCAGTATCTCTCCCAAGGAGCCTCTTCAAAAGCTAACCACTTGGCTTTATCTGTCCAGTCAATACTATTCTATGCATGACTTATGTAAAGATGCCATAAAATTTAACGATGATGTAAGATTGAAAATCATAACTCATCTAACAGATGACTTTATGAATATACTTCTAAGTGATAATGATAGCGCCACTTACTCATTTGGCGTATTCTATGGTAAGAATTTTGAATTTGTACCCCACAATGATGTATCAAATCCATTCTTGCCAGCTCATGTTTATGGCTATATGAAGAGCAAACGATATTTTGAGAAAGGTTTAGCTCATGGTATTGGTGAAATTTTTCCATTTTTAGACGAGGAGCTTCAGGAGCAGATACTAAAGAGAATAGAAATAGATGAAGAATTTGCTGAATCATTTGGCGAGAGCCTAGGTGATAATTTTGCATCCTTAGATGATGTGCAACAGACACAGATGCTGTTTGAGTATAAGAACAAGAGTGTTCCATTTGCAAACGGCTTGGGAGAAGGCTTAGGTTATAATCTCAAAAGCATGTCACCAGAGCTCCAGAAGAAAATATTCGAGGTATGTTCCACAGACGCTATGTTTGATCAAGGTATTGGCAAAGGTCTAGGCCGCAATTTCAAAAATCTATCCAACGAATTTCAAAAACAAGTATTTGCATGGGCTGAAGAGGAGGTTCAGGGTAATCTTCGAGAGGGTTTAGGCATTGGTATAGGTAGAAGCTTCGTATATCTAGACAAGCAACTTCAGCAAGAGATATTGAAATGGGCAGAGAGCGACAGAGAATTTGGACAGGGATTAGGTCATGGTTTGGGTTATGATTTTCCCACCAAAGATAAACAGATTCAAGAAAAAATATTTGCAGTAGCTGGACAAAACTTTCAGTTTGCAAGTGGTTTAGCTGCAGCGCTAGGTTTCAATTTTAAGTATCTAGACAGGAGAGTTCAAGAAGACCTGCTCAAGAGAGTGGAAAAAGATTATAGTTTTGCAAATGGGTTGGGAGATGGATTTGGAATGGTTTTCTTGTACCTAGACAAAGAACAGCAACTAGAAATATTGACACAAGCAAAACAAAATGGTGCAATAGCATGGGGCCTAGGTCAAAGTTTAGGGCGTAGATTCAAGTATACACCTAAAGAATTTCAAAAGGAACTTTTCAGACTAGCAGAAAAGAATATTGAATTTACTCGAGGTTTTGCTATGGGTTTAGGTGATGCTTTTTCAGAACTGGATAATGAAGTTCAAAAAGAACTTTTCGATAAAGCAGAAAAGGATAGTGAATTTGCTTTTGGCCTTGGTGCAGGGATAGGCTCATGGCATATGGACAATGAGCTATGGATAGAAGTACTTGCAAAGGCTAAGAAAAACAGCCAGTTTGCAAGAGGTTTAGCACAAAGCCTAGCCATATACCTCGCCTTCCTAGACAAGGAACGTAAAGAAATAGTTTTGGAGCTTACGGAAAAAGATGGCGCATTTGCTTCTGGCTGGGGTCGGGGTTTCGGTATAATCTTTATGACTAATTCAAGGAATAATGATATATCAGGCCAATTTAGGAAAGAACTCTTTGAACGCCTTGAGAAAAATAGCCAGTTTGCAAGAGGTTTAGGTTCAGCACTGGGTCTTCACTTTCAATATTTGTCCGTAGAATCTCAGGAGGAGTTGTTCAAACTAGCTGAAGAAAATATTGAGTTTGCTTATGGCTTAGGTGAGGGATTAGGACGTGCCTTTACCTATCTAGACGAAACGTTGCAAAAGGATCTTTTTAGACTATCTGAACAAAATGTACAATTTGCTATCGGTTTGGGTTCAGGTCTAGGTTATAGCTTTATGTATTTGAAGAAGCAATTTCAAGAGAATGTATTTGAATTAGCTGAACAAAATATTCCGTTCGCACAGGGCTTAGGGGAAGGTCTAGGTATTAGCTTCAATTATCTTGTTGAAGATTTCCAAATCGAGTTATTAGAACAGCTAGCTGCAGAGGGAAAAGATAGTGCATTTGCAAAAGGGTTAGGCGAAGGTCTAGGCCGCAATTTTCCTTATCTTTCCAAAGCAATCCAAACTAAAGTATTCAGGAAGGCAGAGGAAAACATGCAATTTAGAATTGGGCTTGGTTGCGGTTTTGGATTAGTCTTTCCATATCTTCACAAGGAATTACAAATCGAGAATTTTGAGAAGACAGAGAAAGCAGTAGAAGATGTATATGCAAAAGGATTAGGGATTGGCATAGGCCGCATTTTCAACTACCTGAATACTCAGCTGCAGTCTGAATTTTATAAATATATAAAAGAAGTTCAATATAGCCAATTTGTAAAAGGTCTAGGTTATGGTTTTGGCCTCCAATTGAAATACCTAAACAAAGAGACACAAGATAGAATTTTTGAAGATGCAAAAAGAAATACTCACCTTGCAGAAGGTCTAGGCCAAGGTATTGGTTACACTTTTTCATATTTGGAGGAAAAGGTTCAAGAAGAGGCTTTTGGAAAATCCCTAGAACTGAAAAAAGAAGCAAACTACAACAGCTTTGCTCATGGGTTAGGAAAAGGAATAGCCCATATCCATGCATACCTGCGTCCGCAGATTCACGTAAGAATAATTACAAAAACACATCAGAATAAGGAATTTGCTAAGGGTCTTGGCGAAGGATTCGGTTATATTTTCCCATCCATGAAGGAAGAGGTTCAAGAAAAGGTACTCTTATGGGCTGATGAACCTACTAGCCAACAGTTTGCAGAAGGAGTAGGTATTGGCCTAGGTCGCAGTTTCAAGTATTTGGAAGATATCGTTCAACAGGAGATATTACTATCTAGGTTGATGGGAAAAGAAACTGGGTTAGTAAAAGCTTTAGCGCTCGAGCTCGGTAATAACTTCCCATCTTTGGATGAGAAGCTTCAGAATGAATTGCTTGAATATGTTCAAATTGAAAACAAGTTTGCAAATGGATTAGGCTTAGGTCTAAGCCATAGCTTCAAGTATTTAGATAGTGAGTTGCAGTCACAGATATTAGCAGTTACAGAAAGATCTAAGCAATTTGCAGAGGGATTGCAAGAGCGATACAATGTAAAGGACGTGATAGCAGTCTCTCAAACACAACATGATTTTCCAATAATCGGTTATGGTTTGAGACGGAAAAGTGATCCTGACCATTATGACTATTCAAATATGACTGTTATTGCGGACACAAAGCAAGATGAAATATCATTCTTAGGTCTTCGAAAGAACTATTGTATATGCTTCATCGACATGATGAACTCTACCAAGATTGCTGCAGAGCTGAGCGATGTACAAATCAGCAAATATTATGCAATATTTCTTAACTCAATGGCTACAATAGCGAAGAACTTTGGCGCCAAAATAATTAAAAATGCAGGTGATTGTCTGATATTTTATTTTCCACAGACATCGTTCACGAATGTATCAAGTAATAACAACAATAATAAGAAGAATAACAATAACAGCAATAATATTCCTTCTGCACCCTTTAAAGACGTTATAGAATGCTGCTTAACAATGATAGCAGCCCACCGCGCTATTAATGCAAAGCTGCATCTAGAGGAACTGCCCCCTCTCAACTATAGAATTAGTGCGGATTATGGCAAAGTAGAAGTTGCAAAGTCAGCAACCTCTCAAAGCGAAGATTTGTTTGGTTCTGTCATGAATGTGTGTGCAAAGATAAATTCGAAGGCTGCACCCAACAGTATAGTTATAGGCAATAATTTCTATCTAACCATAGGGTCGCTAAAGAGCAGTGAAATGAAGTACACTTTTGAAAAAGTGGGAGAATATTCTGGCTTTAAAGATGCTAGTAGTACCTATACTGTATACTCTGTACAAAGTAAGGAGAAAAGAACTATTCTCAACCCGTTTAAGCGAAGGTCTGTTTTCTAGCGGGTCGAATTGACTATTAGCTTTTAGTCGTTTGAGGATTCAGTGCTCGAACTGTAATCATTAGAAACCTGAGCTCGTCGGGACTAGCAGTGATATCGCTTCAAAAAGAGGATTCTTTTTGCTAGTCTTTTTGAATGTAATGGGTAGCTAAAAAGTTTTTGTTTCAGAGCGGTTTCAAGACCTGACGCTTGGCTTCTTAGCATGACCTCTGCCAGCTGACGTAAAAACTTGTCTTTTCAAGTTACTTACTTATACAGACACAAAGACAGACGAAATGCATCTAGAATATCATTATGACTAGTAGACGCTTTCTCTAACAAGCCATCTGTTGCTTGCGCTGTCCTCAGTGCTATGATTACCTTCTGAAAATTAGGATGTATGGCTAGCCATCCTTGATCAAGACAATACTTGGTGTGTGCTAACATCTCACGACCATCCGATGAAAATGACATCGGGATAATGTTCATGAAAGTGGCCAGGTTCAAGTATTTGGGGTGTTTTGCTTTTAGATTACTGATATGCTTATCATAGTCCCACCGTTCGTTCAGCCCTCTCTTAATTGCTGTAATGATTTCAGGGTTGGCTGCATCAACGTATATCTTGTTTATGGCAAAGTTTTGGTACATACTCAATATTTTATCTATCATACTTGAGAAATCAGGTCTTTCGTATTCTTCTGCGAAGATAACATGAATCTTCTTTTCAATCATTTGTGTTACCACAATTGCAAACTTGCTAGAGCCAAAGCCTGCATCGACACCCATTGATTTACTAGTGTCTAGTCTAATTTCATCAAGTGGATACTTCTCTGCAAGTCTCAAGCCTTCAGAAATGGTGCGTTCGATATACTCATTACTAAATACGTTACCTTGCTCGCCTATATACTGTAAATTATACTCGCGTTGAAATTGTGGAGATTCTCGAGCTTTTGCAATCTCTTGTTCTGTGTAGATCTTCCCTAAACCAACAGCGTAAGGCAAAAAGATACGGTGATATAGACAACCAGCCTCACGTTCTATTTGTTCGAAAAGGCCTTCAGGGCGATTGGGCGTCGACACCATGACTATATAGGGATTAGACTTGGCAATGTATCTCTCAGAGATTGCACGTGCTTCTTGCTGCTGACCTGGTGGGAAGAAATCAGCTTCGTCCAACAAAATAACTGATACACGATCTAAACCTCGCATTGAGTCTAAATGATGTGATGGAAACGCTTCAATCCTAACACCATTTAATTCGCATACAGTTTCCTTGTCTTCAAACTTGATATCAGTAAATAGACTCTTCAGTCTATTTATCAATGTAATAGCAAGCTCAATACGCGGACCTGTGACAATGCAAACATACGAACCTTTGAGTTTGTCATCTCTCAAGCAAAGCCATGAAATGTATCTCAGCATAAACTCAGTTATGCCAAGGCCTGTAGCTTTCTTTATCCAGA
>Ga0126312_10003601_pt1 | contig 10475 bp, 17 predicted proteins | sample Plot104A_FD_92537 | JGI IMG/M metagenome (GOLD analysis project Ga0126312, IMG submission 92537) | Serpentine soil microbial communities from UC McLaughlin Reserve, CA, USA - Plot104A | ecosystem: Environmental > Terrestrial > Soil > Grasslands | place: USA: UC McLaughlin Reserve, Lake County...
GAGGCCAGCGCCCAGCGACATAACCACGCCATGCAGCGGCAGACCGAGCGGCAAAATCTCGGACTGGACAATCGGCGGGACCGCCGCCGCCAGAAAGCCCACCCCGAGGCTGATCAACATGAACGCGACCACCGGATGGCGCGCGACACCGTGATGAACTGCTGACCATGCGTTCATCACATGACGATCTCAGACGCAATGAAACCTCCACGAAGTCCCCCGCCGCCTCCAACCCCTGACGCGCCATCACCACCCGATGGCCGGCCACCGCCGGCCCCTTCATTTATTGCAAGACTCACCGATTCAGTTTTGGACAATCGAGCGACCCCAAGCAGCAACAGCGACCCCCAGGCAGCAACAGCCGAGGGGTCGCCGACATTCGTTACCGCCTCCCCGGACGAATTCTTAAAACAACCAGAAGCGGGGTGAGGTTGACGCCCAAACCGAAGATCAGGTAAAGACCGGAGGTGTCAATGAGGTTCGGCGGGCGGCGCGTGCGCGGGTGGTTGCAGCCCGTCAATTGTCGGAGGAGGCCGGTCGCGGGCGCAGCGGAAGCTGTCACGCAGCTGATCAGGATTCTTCCGGCTTGGCGTCGAGCAACGCCAACGCCCGCGTGTCCGTGGTGTGGGCTAAACGCAAAGGCAAAGCCGGCGCTAATCGAGCGATACCCTTCCGGGCCTCTCGCCCCCACGCCGACCTTGCCGGGCGTCTCCCCAAGCCAAAAAGCCAGCTATCACTGTTAGCAGCGGCACGATCAACAGCGTGATGAGCCATTCAACGGGGTTGTACGGTTTGTCAGCCCCATTCGGGTTGTGGCTGCCGAAGAGTGCCGCCCAGGTGAACGGCAGGTGCACCAGCAGGAAGATCGCCCCAGCCATGCCGAAGTAAAGGGTCCCGTGCCCTCGCCACATCCGCCAGAGGCCGACCAACAAAATGAGCGGGTAGATGATCCACGATGGCGTGAAACCGTCCTCGACCCAGGAGACTGGAGCGCAAAGGAGGCTGACCACAACGAGGGCGAGCAAGAGTGTCCGCCAGTTGCCTCCAATTGACCGAGAGCTAGTCGTCGTCACGCCAGCCCTCCCTTCGAATCGATGGTAAGACTCACCGCGCCTTGGTCATCAGATCCCCAGTGATGCTCTCGCCGGCATGGCTCCCCACATGTCCAACATTTATTGCCCTGATGCCGTGGGAGCCGTCTCGCCTTACAGAGCGTTTGGCAGGGCGGGCTCTTGTTTAATTTAGAGCCGAATTCCGCAACGTGTGGGAATCGAGGCCACACGGCCTGGCCGAGCCCTGACGCCTCTGAAGAAGTGGCGGCAGGGCGGCGATTGCCTGAACGTCCTACCTGAGGCCCAAACGCTATACGGTGAGGCCTGCAGCCTGCATTGCGCTCGATCTGTCGGGGCAGTCCTGCATATGGATGATCTTCCCGTCGCGGAGGGTAAGCACCCGATAGAACACCGGCTCCACTCCTCGACTCGGCCACTGGGAACGAATCCCGACCACTATCTTGTCACTGACTCTAAAGAGTTCGGCAGTCTCTATAGCAACACCGACGCTAGCTGATCTCCGATGGTCCGTAGCACTTCTGCTCGACTGCGCCAATCCCATGGCCCTGGTTCCATCCCAAACCACTCGGAGGACGCCACCCGTGAATGAATTGATCCCGCTGAGCGAGCTCCAGCGCGACTTGAGTCCGCCGACAACCGATTGGGATGCCTACCTCGGCGGGCCGCGGCGTTCTAGTTGTGGAGGACGACCTCGGCAGGCCGTCGATTAGCTACGCCGATGCTCGCCGGCTTGTGAGTGAGCGTCGGGAGGCTGCGGCCCGGGCGCGGGAGTTGGCGGAGCGGCATGATCAGGAGTTGGAGGAGCAGCGGTTGGCGTCGCTTCATGTCGGTGTTCCCGCGGTTCCGGGTGAATTGCCGAGTACTGCGCTGTTGATGTCGGCTCGTGATGAGCGGCCGCGTCGGCAGTCGATGGTTGAGCATGCGTTGTCGAATGATGGCGGGTTTGTGTTCCACCCCTTGGGGCCGGAGGGTGATGAGCAGTGACCGAGTTAAAGCAGTCCCCAGCAGCCGAGAAAGCACCCCGCTTCCCGGTCGAGTTTCGATCCTCAAGCCTTGCCGGGGTGGACTTTGCCCAACGCACCATCGAAGTTGTCGCGGTGCCGTACGAGGAGCCTGCGCCGGTTGAGTACCGCGGCGAACGTGGAACGAATCGTTTGCCCGCGGCGCGTTCAACGGGCTCGAACAGTGGCCAAGCCCGATCCGCGCGAATCTTGACCATGACAAGCGGCGCACGGTCGGCAAGGTTGTCAACTTCTGGCCATCCCGGCAGGAGGGTTTGGTCGCGGCGGTTCGGATCGCTAGGACTGAGCTTGGTGATGAGACGTTGGTGCTGGCCGACGAAGACTGCTTGGGCGCGTCGGTTGGGTTCGCAGTCGCCGCCAAAGATCAGGAGTTGAATCGCGTGAACCGGTCGCGCCGTATCAAAACGGCCCACCTTGATCATTTGGCGTTTGTTCCTGATCCGGCCTATGCGGGTGCTGGTGTGTTGAGTGTCCGGGGTGCTGTTGTGCTGTCCGCGACTCCGGCTTTGGATGAGCTTGTTGCCTGGCTGAGCGCCCGTAAGGTGGCGTCCTGACCTGGTTTTAGGTCTGGGCGTCAACGTCACCCGGCCGGCTTTGTGTCCCATGGGTGCCATAGCCAGCCGTGCGGGAGCGAAGGCCGCGGAGGGGGATCCTCCTTTCGGTCCCCTAGGATGCGGTCTGCGCCCAGACGTGGATCACCCTCTCGGGTGGCCGCGAGCCGGCCGGTAGACGGAGCGACGCGACTGACGAGGCTGCGGCCTCAAGCGAGTGTGATGGCATGGAGTCTCCTGAGCCTGATGTCGGTGGAGATCAGGCGGTCCTGAATGCGATCATGAGCGGGCAGCATCCCTGCGGGTGGCGGCGTGACCAATCGCCGCTGCGGGCAGCCTTCGACCACCCATGTAGTCAAGAAGCTTTCCCCGCTTCATCCGCTTTCGCAGAGTCGGGTTGGGTCGGTTTGACCAAGACCGATAAGGCGAAGCTGGCGAGGACACCGATTAATGCGGAACATACAAAACTGAAAAGCACAGAGGTGTCTCGGCTATACGCGAGGGCGAATAAGCTCGACAACTCACCGAAAGCAGCGAAAAAGACGACTATGAGCACTTGACTATCGTCGGCATCGCGGTGGCCCAAGTCTACTAGCGTTGCCAGCACTAGCACAGGAATAACCTGAGCTACTACCGAGTAGAAGTCGCTAACGACGCCGACATCTCTCACATGGTGATACCAGTACCAGTAAGGCACATTGATACCGGCCGCCACGAATCCTATGGTCCCGAAGTGCGGCGAGACAAATTTTGTGACAACCCGATTGGGCACAAAACTAACTGCCGCGAAGATGCCGCAAGCGATTGTAGTGTATCCAACAAGCAAGAAATCCGCTGACGTAATTCGTGAATACCTATAGAAGGTATAGCCAAGAGACACTACAAGCAAAAGAGCTGCTATAACCGCGGCCTCAATTAGACCGGTTATCGTTTGGGCCTTGTCAGACCTTGTGTGTTGAGGCACTTCCACTGTCGCGGCGAGCGTCTCGGGAACTTTGTCCTCAAGTCCAGCCTGATCATGGGTTGCCGGGACTTTCTTGTGTTCAGCGACGGGGCCAAAGTGATCTTGCTCCTCCGGGGATTCAGATTCCGTCGGCTTCATTCTGCCATGGTATCTACGGATGCGGCGGATCATTCAAATGTCTTGCTGGGCCTTTAATACAGGATACGCTCGGCCAGGGGGCAAGAGTACGAGATGCCTTGTAACCGACCCATTCGCATTTACCTGTTATCCGACCGTCCCTAATCCCGCCGGACGTAGATCCAAAGCCGGGATCCAACTCAGGTATCCATCTGGCCATGCACTCGCCTCGACCACTCGCGGTCTCGGACGCATTTGTGCAGCTCCCCGCCCGCTGTACAAGCCGCGGACTCCACTGGATCGGCGCACTACCGTGCCGCCGGTCGTCTCCGTTTCGCTGGCCGCGCTAGGTCTCGCTCCCTTCGGCCGTTGCAAGACGAACGCTTCACGCACGCATCTAGGATCACGGTCGCGGCATCTTAGTACTTACACGATGTCGGCCACAGCGGCCCAGCTACGATCCGTCCATTCAGCATTGTTGGGGAAATGATGGAATCAGCATGGCCACCAGGATCGTGACGGAACTGTTTGATGACATTGACGGCTCGGATGCCACGCAGACTGTCCGCTTTGCACTGGACGGCGTCGAGTATGAGATTGACTTATCCGACCGCAACGCCAACCGGCTACGCAACAGCTTTGCCGAGTTCATCGGCCATGCCCGCAAGGTGAGCGGGCGGCGCCGCAATCCGGCTGTGTCCTTTGGGGCCAACATGAGCAAGGCCGGCCCAATGCGGGAGTGGCTCATTGAGCACGGCTACGACGTATCCGAGCGAGGGCGGATTCCAGCCTGGCTGCAACAGGTGTATCACGACCGTCATTGACCTGGGAGGTGTCTCGGCTTCGAGTGATTCGGCGACTTCCTGCCGCTCAATCGGTGTATGAGACCTCGATCACCTTTGCCGGTGATCTTGGTCCCCCTTCTCTCGCAGTTGAAAGCTCATGACGCCTTCCCAGCGAAAAGCGCGGGCTCGCTCTCGTCCGGGGTGATCTCAATGACCAGATCGTCCTGGTGATTCTTCGGAACCGCGAACTCTTCCTCGACTGTCTTGGAGCGACCGTTGGCGATTGTCCCCTGGAACGGATACTCACCGTTGTAGCGATAAGTGTTCTCGGCTTGCTCTCCATCTGGGCCGTAGGTCAGGGTCACTTGGGTGAACTCAGCGTCATAGGTGGTGCCGGTCTTGTTCTTCAGGCGCACGGTGATGGTCACATTGGGGCCGGAGGCTTTGGCTGACAAGACCGATACTTCGAGACCGTTTTCGTACTTCCAGTACTGATCGAACTTGGCCACGTCGCCGCTGCTCGATTCGCTTTCCGACGCCTCGCTGGTGGGTTTCTCGGTTGGTGCGGGGGTGACCGACTACGTCACCGTCTTGGTCGAGGCCGCCGTGGCTGTCCCGGTGGTCGCTGGCTCGGCCGTCGTCGGGCCGCCGCTGGCGGTCGCGCCCAGGGCCGCGCCCAGGGCCGCGCCGACGATCAGCGCGGCTCCCGAAGCTAGACCCAATGTCAGGAAGCCGACGCGCTTCTGCTGGGGCCGCTGAACCGGGATGGGACTCGGCTGCGGTGGCATGGCTCCCTGCGACAGGTTTTGCTGCTGGGGCGGCATCTGCGGCTGCGGCCCGTACGGGCCGGTGGGGGGCTGCTGAGGCGGCTGAGACATCGAGGGCTCCTGTTTCAAGGCTCGGTAAGGCTCGCTTCGAGAGGGGGCTCTCTAGTGGAAGTGATTAGCGCTCGAACTGGAATCGACGCCAGCCTGAACCAATTGCGGTCATTTTTGCGGTAAACGCCATAACAGTTACGTCGCCGAGACGAAGGAGAAGGAGACCGCGTCCTTGTGACCAAGTTGTGATGGCCGATGTCCACTTTCGGCAAAAGCTGAGGGTGAAATCCGGAGGACGCGAGCTAGTGAGCGAGCGCCCTTGACCGGGTGAGCGGAGGGCCCTACGCTGATCGATCGGGTGAGGCTTCACGCAGGTCTGCAGCCCGTATCCAGACATGATGTCCATCCGGTCCGCGTACTCGTCCCAACCACTCGAACCGGTCCTTTACCCAAAAATCCAGTTCGCCGGCGGCCGTCCAGGTCGCTGACTCCACCGGGACCGGTGGCTTTACCTCTCGGCGGTCGTCAGCGTTGCGCTGGCCGTACTGGTTGAAGGTGACGTTGAGGTCTGCCGCCTGCTGCTTGGCTTCGTTCTCGCTTAGGTCAGTGGCGCGGAAGCTCATCACGCCGCCGTCCCAGATTCCCCAGACGCCGGAGCCGATGTGGCGAGCATCGAACCGCATAGGTCATTCGAACATGGGTTCGATGGGATCACAAGGGGCTCGTCGAGGGTGCTCCAGGTTGCGCTTCCGAAAGCTGGACGAGGGCTAGCCGAGTCAACCGACAGTCTGCGCATACTGAAGAGGACTCGGGGCTCCTTCAAAGAGAGGTGCCCAAATGCCGAAGATCGAAATCCTTGTAAACAAGTTCGCCAGCTTTGATGCGCCGTTCTTCTCCACCCCGCCGGCAGTGGGCGACCGGGGGATCTTCAGCAATGATCTTCGGCTGGATCGCTACAACAACAGGACACCGGGCAATGGCCCGAACGACCTGCCGCAGGACCCGGCACTGCGGCGAGCGGGCACACATTCCGGGTCCGTGACCATCCTCCGAATCGCCGCCGCGAACGATATTTTTCTCCCGCCCGGCGGCCAGATCATAGAATACGACGCTACGTACAAGTTCAACGCACTGGCCAACACCCCATTGCAGAAGGGTCAGGTCACTGCACGAGGGGTGTTTCTAGTTGACAGCAATTTCCTCCCCCTAGAAGTAATTACCTTTGCGATCACCGGGGGTACTGAGGCCTACGAGTTGGCTCGAGGCCAGATCATTGAGGGGATTCCGAATGCCGATGACAGGTTGCTCAAGCTCGATGTCTGATCGCCCCTTGGTTGCGTAAATCTCTCTGCGCGGACGGTGACTGCGCCCGATGGATCCATCCGCAGGTGGCGGTGGGGCGGCATCCGGCGCATAGATGGGCACCCATACCACTTCGGATGGGCACCCATGCCACTTCGGACAGCTTGCCTTGCAACCCCCCAATGCCCGAGCTGTGACGTTTCTGTCACCATAATGGCCGTCGTGGCACACCTGTAGCCAAAACGTAACGGCTCACTTTCAACCTTTTCGGCGATATGTGAGTGGCCAGCAATGTACGGTTTTGCCCGCTGCGTCTGGCATGGGGCGGGCGCTCAATCGGGGGGAAGTTGTTTGTGACTGTGAAAGCCTTGCTAGCTCGGATTGTCGGTGTCGCGTTGACCGGTGCTGCTGCGGTCAGCTTCAACCCAGCGTCAGCTGAGGCGGCTAGCGGTTTACAGTTCCAGAAGATCTATTACAACTCCCCGGGCAGTGACACGGGCAGTAACACCAGCCTGAACGCTGAGTGGGTGCAGATTAAGAACGTCACCAGCACCACGAAGTATCTGACTGGTTGGACGGTTCGCGATACCGCTGGCCACGTCTACAAGTTCCCGACAACTCGGGTTGCTGCGGGTGATGTGGTGCGGTTGCACACCGGCAAGGGCACCAACACGACCCGCCACCGGTATTGGGGTCGAAGCTGGTACGTCTGGAACAACACTGGCGATAAGGCGATCCTTCGCCGCCCCGACGGCACGTTGGCCGATACCTGCGCCTGGTATTCGTCAGGGCTGGGCCACAGGTACTGCTAAGGGCAAGGCTGATGGGATTCCGGTTCCATAGGAGCTTCAAGCTCGCTCCTGGTATTCGCATGACTGTCACACCAAAAGGTTTAGGCGTCAGTGCCGGATCCGGCGGCGCGAAGCTATCGGTTCACTCGAGCGGTCGGGTAACGGGGACGGCCGGCATCCCAGGATCCGGCCTCTCCTACACGCAGAGGAGGTTGGTTCACGGTCACGGGCTGTCGGAGGCCCACAGTCAGGACACCCGCTCCCCGGGTCGTGCCCAATGCTCTTCCTCCTCCGCGGCCGCCCGCGCCGGGCATGCTGGCGCCGAAATGGGAGAAGCGGCTGTGCGGAAGTCACCGTCAACCGGCCAAACTTCGCGGCTTTGCCCGAGGTCGCTAGGCTCGACCTTCGCGCCCACTAAGTCGTCGCCTTCTTGGAAACGTTCTATGTCTTATTGCCAAGAGATGATCTTGTGCCGGCGAGGCAAAAGCTTGAATGGCTATGGCAAGAGGGATATGACCCGTCCGTCGACCCCTTTGTACGGAAGTACCTTCCGCATCTCACTGTGCCACTAAGTCTCACCGCCGAAATCAGTTGTGAGGTTGCCCCTGATCGCGATGCTCTCGGTCTCACTCTGGCTGAGTTGCGGCAAGCGTCGGGTGAACTGCACCTTGCTATCGAATTCGTTGAATCACTGACACCGTCCACGCTGGCTGCTGTATCGCTCGCCGAGTTGTACTTGCTGGAAGGTCGGTGGGCCAACGTAGCGGACCTGACAAACGAGATCGAGAACGAGGATGAGCTTTCGACATATCTCTTGATTCAGCGCGGGGTGGCTTTTCGCGAGCAACGATTCTTCGAGGCATCTCGTGAAGCGCTCAAGAAGGCCCTATCGATCAGGTCCAGGCCCGCAGCACTCCGCCACCTTGCTCTCATAGAACGTGGCCAGTGCTACCTAGCGGAGGGCAAGCGAAGCATGGCCAACAAAGATTTCCAGAAGGTACTCGCGGAGAATGCGGCCTATCCCGGGCCCGCCGCCTACCAAGCAAGCGTCGGATCGTAGTCATTCGCTTCTTGCCGTCCAGAACCAAGAGAAGGATCGAAGTTGTCTCAGCCGCCAGGGAATCAGCCCCCATATCCGCCGGGTCGGCAGCCGCCCTATCGATCGCCCTATGGGCCGGCACCTAATCAGCCCCAGCACGAGCAAGGTCCCGGCGAACCATCGCAACCAGTCACGGGTCGGTGGCTCACATCTAAACCAGCCATAGCAACTGGGGCAGGAATTCTTGGCCTCGCCCTCGGAGCAATCTTCTCCGGCGGAGATGGAAGCACCACAGCGGAGCCGGTTGCCGGAAGCAGAGTTACAACAACAGCGACTACAACTGCGACCGTCGAGGTAACGACGCAGCCACGACCCGCCCCCACAAAAACGGTCAAGGTCACGGTGACCAAGAAGCCCGAAGCCAGCTCCCACCAAGACGGTCACCATCACCCCCCGACCAAAGGCACAGCGAAGCCGATCGACGAGCCCCGACCTTGATCCACGATTCGACACCTGCAAGAGGCGAACGCGGCTGGCTACGGGAACTATCGGGAAGGAGAAGATCCCGAGTACGACTGGTACGACGACCGCGATGGCGATGGCGTTGTCTGCGAGTGATCAACGGCTCGCACGCTGCACTCCACTCAATCGTGGCTCACTAAACCAGACACCTGAAGCTGCGTCCTCGCAAGTTCGTAGAAACGGTCCCGAGCAAGACCAACTCGACGGTACAGCTGATCAAACCCCTCCGGTTCGCCGTCGAAGTCCGGATCGAGTGTGCCTTCCAATTCCGTGACGGTTTCGTGCCATTTCCTAGCGGCGTCAATTACGGCCGCGTCGCCGAGCAGCAGGAGGTTTTCGAACAACTGGGAGCGGCGATCATCCGCTGCTCCTAAGGAAGCTTTTCCTTCAGGCAGGTCAAGGGGCGTCGCTGCCAAGGTTGTCAGCTTAAGCGCTCTAGCCATGCGGAGGCACAAGATGACTGGTACCTTTGCTGCGGCTCCGTAGTCAGCGTAAGCCTGAATTCGACGCTCATCCCAGCGCACGGCCTGTGTACGCCGCCAGTTGGACCGCTCGGTGAAGGCACCAGCTCCATACGACAGCAATGCACCGAGAATCACACCAATTAGTGTTGGCAACTGTTCAGTGAAAGCGGACATGGCAGAAGGCTTTCAGAAGCCACCAAGCTACATAGAATCAGCACCAGACCCGGCCGATGCTCAGATCCATCAGGAATCAGATTGACGGAGATTCTCGGTGTGCATCCACGGCACCCTATCCCGGCCTGACACAGGGCAGCCACCAGCGGTCCTCGGGGAGCAGCCATACCCAAATTCACCAGCCCGGCCCCCACCCCATGAGGCAGAATCCGCAGCCGGTGCCGTTGGGTAATCCGCCAAGGTCTGCTGCATAGGCGAACTGCGAAGGCACGGGGCGAGCCGGCTGAGGCGGAAACCTGGTACCGGCGGGTCGGTGAGACCGACTGCAGTGGGGTCGAGTCTTAGTCAGTCTCTGTGTGACCAAGGGCCAGGACGCCGCTTATGTGCCGCTCGTGTGAGCCCTTGTCTGGTGTCATCCAATTGTTGTCATGACCGGGCTGTCCAAGCTGTTCCTTTTCACCTCCGGCGTCTTCTTCGGAGGTGCCGTCGATCACGTGGTCCTCGCCCTCAAGCGCAGCGAGCACACGCCCTACGGGGTCCGCTCCGGCGTGGCCGGCAACTGGTGGCTGGCCGCCCTCGACATGGCGATTGCAGCCACCGGCTATGTCTTGCACCGTCGCCTCTCGGGCCGACACCGTGACTGGCCTTGCGCAAAGCTGAAAGCAGCTTGCGCGGGGCAGCGGAACGATGGCAACGAGGCGTCTTAGCCCTTTCTCACCTGTGGCGTTAAGCTGGCCGTGGCCCGGTCCCTGTGCGCGCCATCCTAGGAAGACAGGGCCCGGGGTTTTTTCGTTGATTGTTGATCTGGGGCCGCGAGCGGGCGGGACGCCTTTGCGAGCGGCTGCGGCCCCGC
>Ga0126312_10003602_pt1 | contig 10472 bp, 11 predicted proteins | sample Plot104A_FD_92537 | JGI IMG/M metagenome (GOLD analysis project Ga0126312, IMG submission 92537) | Serpentine soil microbial communities from UC McLaughlin Reserve, CA, USA - Plot104A | ecosystem: Environmental > Terrestrial > Soil > Grasslands | place: USA: UC McLaughlin Reserve, Lake County...
TGCAGCTTTGCGAGCGTGCACTTCGCCGGCTTGCTGGAGAAGCCTTCGGACCCTGTAACGCTCTGGCTAGCCCCACAGATCCTGGGCCGCAAGCCGGAACATCTAATTTGCCTATTCTAAAGTGAATTCTGCGAACTACGCCCACTCTGCGATCTTCGCCTCTACGGTGTTCTAAGAAGCTAACAAGCCCTGGCGCTGCGGCGTCGCGATAAAAGCAAACCCGCCGTTAGGCGGGCACGCAAAGCCTGGCGGCCTCCTACCTAGCCGGGCTGTCAAACGGCGGGGCGACAAAGATCCGCCCTCTGAAAAGGAGGTGTATTGTCTAGCAATGTACACAATTTTGGTCGGCAAGTATAGACACGCTCTGCTGAGCGTGCTATCGTGCTCACGTTAGCAGACTACGGGGGGGAGGATATCGGGGGAGGATATCAGGTAAAAGGCTGCACTGAACGCGACGACATTAAGGGGGGTAAATCGTCGGGACCAGGAACAAGTCTAACCATGCTCCAAAACTGAATATGCTGTTCCAACTACATCGGACTAGTGACGAAAAAGGAAGGTGATGCCCAATGTCGGAAGTTCCTGGGCAGAGCAACAGCTTCGACGAACTAGCGCGTAATCTGGCTAGCGGCAGCCTGAGCCGGCGTCGGGCGCTGAAGATCTTCGCTGCCGCTGCCGTTGCTGCGCTAGTCCCCTCTCGGGCACTGGCTGCCCCGGGCCCGTGCCCCCCAAATGCAAGAAATAAAACTACAATCTGCCACAAGCCTCAAGGCAGAGACTATATCACACTGTGCGTCAACGATAGTGCGGTTCCGGCACACGTACCTGGGCACGACGGCCCCCCTGGCGCCGGTCCTGATTTTATTGTTAACGAACAGAACCCTGATTGCCCCCCAGTCTCGCCGCCATCACCACCGAATGGACCGCCTCCTCCACCGCCACCACCGTGTAGCAGGAGAAGGGAACCGTGCGAGAGGGACCGGGATTGTTGCGGCGACTTGGAGTGCAAAGGACTGCCAGGTCACAAGCATTGCCGTCGGAGGCACGACGACGATGAGTGTCGCGAGAGAGGGGAACGGTGCGAGAGGGACCGGGACTGTTGCGGCCACAAGAAGTGCATAGGACTGCCAGGTCACAAGCGTTGCCGTCGAATTAGGCGCGACGACCCCGAGGATCCTGGTTAGCGGCAATTCGGCAACTACCGTCTGAGAGGCTGGTTAACCATAGGGACCAATAGGAGGAGTTTTTGAGCGACATGGGCGCCCCACCCCTCGACTGTTTTGGAGGGGTGGGGCGCCCGTAACGATCATCCTCGCGCCTGGGCGCTCGGAGTATTGGAGTGATAAGCTAGAGAGGACACTTCATGGACGTCGCACTGCTCTTAGCCCGTTTGCTGCTCGCCTCGGTATTCATGGTGGCCGGAGTGGCCAAGCTCGCCGATCGCGAAGGATCGAGGCGGGCCCTGGCCGACTTCGGGGTGCCCACCCTGCTGGCGACCCCGCTGGGCGTGTTGCTGCCGCTGGCCGAACTTGCGGTGGCGTCCTCCCTCATACCGGCCGCTACCGCCTGGTGGGGCGCCGTGGGGGCACTCGTGCTCCTGCTCCTGTTCGTCGTTGGGATCAGCGCCAGTTTGGCCCGGGGCCGCAAGCCGAAGTGCCATTGCTTCGGGCAGCTGCACTCGGAACCCGCTGGCTGGAAGACGCTTGCGCGCAACGGCGTGCTGGCCGCCGTGGCCGGCTTCGTGGTCTGGCAGGGCTACGGTGGTGCCGGACCCAGCGTGGTGGGTTGGCTCGCCGACCTCTCGGCGGCGCAGGTCGCGGGCCTCGTCGTTGGGCTGGCGGTGCTCGGTGTGTTGGCCGCCCAGTGGTGGTTCCTGCTCGCCCTGTTCAAGCAGAATGGGCGGCTCCTGATGCGCGTCGAAGCGCTGGAGTGGGGACCCGGCGGTGGGGCGACATCCCCCAACGGCAGCGTGGCGACCCAACCGTCACTCGGGCTCCCCATCGGGGAGATAGCGCCGGAGTTCGAGCTCCCTGGCCTCCACGGAGAGACGCTCACGCTGGAGTCCTTGCGCGCCGCGGGGAAGCCGGTGATGCTGTTGTTCACCGACCCGAACTGCAGCTCCTGCACGGCGATGCTCCCGGAGATACGCCGCTGGCAGAAAGAACACGCCGAGGAGCTGACCATCTCGATCGTGAGCCAGGGCACCGTCGAGGAGAACCGCGCCAAGAGCACCGAGCATGGGCTGAGGGGCGTCCTTATGGAGCAAGAGTGGGATGTCTCGGAGGCCTACAAGGTCGAGGCCAGCCCGAGTGCAGTGCTCGTCCGGCCCGACGGCTCGATCGGCAGCCAGGTCCTCGAAGGCCCGGATGCCATAAGCGACCTCCTGGCGTACGCGGTGGGGAAGCGCAGCCGACTTCCGCTGCATTCGGGAGACCAAGAAGGGGCGCAACCTCACCTCACCCCCGGAGACGCCGCCTCACAGACCGCATCGAAAGGACCCATGGTAGGCACGCCCGCCCCCCAGATAGAGCTTCCGGACCTGAACGGCACGCCCGTCTCCCTGAGTAATTTCAGGGGCGAGAAGGTTATTGTGCTTTTCTGGGACCCGGAATGCGGGTTCTGTCGGGAGATGCTCCCAGACCTAAGGGCCTGGGAAAACGATCCCCCCAGAGAAACGCCGAAGGCTCTGATAGTCTCGACCGGCACGGAGGAAGCCAACCGGGAGATGGGCCTAAGCTCGCCGGTGCTGCTCGACGAGCAGCTCGTTGTAGGGCCAGCGTTCGACGCGCCAGGTACGCCATCGGCCGTACTCATCGACGAGCAGGGTCAGATAGCGTCCGAGCTAGCCGTTGGCGCCCCGGCGGTGCTCGCGCTAGCCCAGGCACCACAAGAGGCAGGGGCTTAAAAAGCGGAAGGAGTTTCCTGCTTGATCCCAGGGATAGGCAGCATGGGAGGAGCAGAGCTACTGATCCCTCTGCTAATCGTGTTCTTCGGAGCCAAGCGACTGCCGGCACTCCGAAGATCCTTCGGGATGAGGTAGCTCCGCAAGGAGGCCGCCAGCTTGGGCGATGAGGACGACGCCAGGCAGCGGCCCCGCAACAAGGAGGACGGGAAGGAAATCGCCCCGAAGCCGGGCAAAGGAGAGGGTCGTGTCTGAGGGCGCTGTAGAGGATCCAAAGCGAAGAAGTGACAAAGGTCAAGTTCCCAAACTGATTGCTTACCGCACCGGGCCTTGGCCTCCGATGCGCCTCGTCGTAGCGCCCGCCGATCGCGACTGGATGGACGCCACCCCTAACCGGTTCGCCAACCGTTGCTTGCCCTTGAGAATAGCGTCCCAGGCTGGTTGGTTCGTCCTGAACAGCCATGCGCTGCGCGTGACCTGGAACGGCGGCAATGATACCTCGGATATCGAGATAGAGTCTTTGAACGGTGAGGAAGTTAACTTCGCGAGCAGCCACTTCGGAAGCGGCATACTCACCTGGAACCTGCCTTTCCTCTTCAGGACCACTCCAGGCTACAATCTCCAAGCCCGCGGTCCGGCGAACTGGCCGAAAGACGGGGCGTCCCCGCTAGAGGGAGTGGTGGAGACGGACTGGCTGGAATCCACCTTCACCATGAACTGGAAGCTGACCCGCGCCAACCCCCCCGTGATCTTCGAGGCAGGCGAGCCGATCTGCATGATCGTGCCGCAGAGGCGAGGAGAGCTGGAGGCGTTCGAGCCGGAGATCCGCGAGATAGGGGAGGAGCCTGAACTTGCAGGCGCCTACGAGCGGTGGGCAGAAAGCCGGGGTGCATTCAACAGAAACTTGAAAGTGCCCGATTCGGAGGCCGTGAAGGCGGGCTGGCAGAAAGACTACGTCCGGGGTATGACGGTCGGAGGGGTCCGCGCCCGAGAGCACCAGACCAAGCTCAGGCTCAAGGACTTTGCCGAAGAGGAATGATAAGTATGGTAGCGCCAGCACGTTTGTCGGGGACCAGGCGATAAAGGAGCATAATTGTCGGGGACTAGTTCAGAGGTACATACCGTCTTCTCCGTCGACGGTTCCCTTTATCAGCGGTGGCAGGCAGACCTGCTCGCCTACTCGCATCGTAAGATCGGCCAACCGGGTCCGTTGACACGCTTGTTTTCCGCCGACGGGCCGCCCACCCCTTTCGCGGGCCGAACGTTTCATACCAGGTCATATTGTCCCCACCCCGCTACCGGAGACTATTACCCTCCATATAACAGGATTATGGCTCTGAGGGCCTGGTTGACAGAGAACCCTCCTGCAGAGGAAGTGATACTACTTATAGAACCCGATTGCGTGTTCTTGGACTGGATAACCGGGGAGCTGGTGAGTCATGGGTATCCTGTATCTCATCCTATAGGCTACATGGATCCGTTGCCTCAAGCTGAGCTCCTCCAAAAACACTGCTCGAGGCCAGAGCTGGTGGACCCCGCGGGTATACCGACCGTTCTCATCCATCGAGATGATCTGATGGAACTGATCCCGCTATGGATCGAGAAGACCGAAGACATCCGTAACGATCCAGCGAGTCGTGAGCTACTCGGCGGGGGATGGATTGCAGATATGTGGGGCTATACATGTGCCGCAGCCGAGATGGGATTACGGCACAAACTGCGTGAGCTAGCCCGTGCGCAGGGGGAGGATCAAGCCGATCTGCCGATCATACACTACTGCTACTCTTCATCCTGCACCGAACACGATTGGCACTGGGACAAGCGGCATTACAGACCTTGGGAAAGGGTCCCCGATCCGCCTAATGAAGTTCCTTCAGTCGACAAGGCGCTGATAGGTTTGCTCAATGAGTGGGTGGCCATGCCGGAGCATCAGATCTGCCTCTATGGACCGTAGCCTGGAGGAGAAGGCCCACGAAAGGCGGTTGGGGGTTGCTTCTCGTAAGTGCCAGCAGGACACTTGAGATCCCGTTCGAAGTCGTCGTTTGCTTGACCCGATGCGGTACGCTAGACGGTCCGTAAATACAAGAGGGCGATATGAAGGTTGATTGGCTCATTGTAGGGGCTGGCTTTACAGGCCTCGTGTTGGCTGAACGAATCGCGAGCCAACTTGATGAGAAGGTATTAGTGGTAGAACGGAGAAACCACATCGGCGGCAATGCCTATGATCACTACGACGAAAATGGCATTATGGTTCATCGTTACGGTCCCCACCTTTTCCACACTAACTCCGATAAGGTCTGGCGCTACCTTTCGCAGTTCACAGACTGGCACCCTTACTATCATCGGGTACTTGCCTTGGTGGACGGCAAGAAGGTGCCGGTACCGTTCAACCTCAACAGTCTTTACGCTGTCTTCACTCCTGGATATGCCTCCAAGTTGGAAGGGCTTCTACTGAATCACTATGGATTCGGGAGCAAGGTGCCTATCCTGAAGCTCCGCCAAGAGGCAAGTGGCGAGTTGCACTGTTTGACAGAATACATCTACGAGAAAGTGTTCTATGGCTACAATTTGAAGCAGTGGGGCCTGACACCGGAGGAATTGGGCCCTAGTGTAACTGGGCGGGTGCCCGTTCATGTAAGTCGAGATGATCGTTACTTTCAGGATAGATATCAGGCTATACCCAAGCACGGCTACACCGAGATGTTGCAACGCATGGCGAACCACTCAAATATCAAGATTCTGCTTAACACCGACTATCAAGAGATCGAGGGCGAGATCAAGTTCGATGGCATGGTCTATACCGGTCTCATCGACGAGTTCTTCAACTACATGTACGGTGAGTTGCCTTATCGCAGTTTGCAGTTCGAGTTCGGTTACCACTCGGTGGACACTTATCAGGAAGTAGCTCAAGTCAATTACCCTAACGAGCAATCTTACACTCGCATCTCTGAGTACAAGCACATTACCGGACAACGTGCCTATGGCACAACTGTGTCTATCGAGTACCCTCTGGCCTACAGACGAGGACAGAATTTGCCTTACTATCCCGTCCCACGAGAGGAAAACCGAAAGCGTTACAACCTCTATTTGTCGGAAGCCGAGAGCTTAGACAATAGGGTGCTATTCGCTGGACGACTCGCCGATTACAAATACTACAACATGGATCAGGCTGTCGCACGAGCGTTGGGGGTGTTCGAGAAACAGATTGCCGGAGGCAAGAGATCATGAAGCAAGCGCTGAGATTTGCGCTCGAGCTGCTAGAGCTCCCACCTTTGGAAGTGGGACCTTCGGTCTCAGCGTTGGTAACGAACCACAATTACGCACGTTACGTCGGAGAAGCACTAGTGAGAGTATGCTCGGCCAGACTTACCGACACTCCGAAGTCGTGGGCCGAGTAGGAGGCGGTGTCGGTCCCGATCACTTAGACAACTCGATCGGCAAGCAGTTCTGGATAAACATCGTACTTACGATCCTCGGCTACATCCCCGGCATAGTCCATGCCGTGTGCGTCATCGCGATATACTAGCCGGGTACTAGCTCAAGAGGTCTTTCACGCTGTGCGGCGGAGGAGGACGATCGTCAACAGGCATACCGCCGTAAGCGTGAGATAGGAGAGGGCATCGCCCCTGAGGTCCGCAAGGAAGCCTCCCACGGGGGCCCCGACAGCGTAACCGGTGGCCCAGGCGAAGTTCGTGATCGCGAAGGCCACGGCTCTTTCCATACCGGCCTTTTCAGTGCCGCGTGAGAAAAGCGCCGTCCCGGGGACGAGCGTCGCGTTGAAGGCCCCGGCCGCGAGCACGACGAGAAGACCTATCAACCACGGGTTCCCAACCCACGTCAGGAGGAGCAGGATGCCGATGGAGGTGAGCAACCCGGCGAAGATAGGCGGGCGGTAGCCAGATCGGTCGGACCAGCGGCCGAGCAGCGGATGGACGAAGGCCTCGAAGATGGCGCTTACGAAAAAGACCGTCCCCACCGCCGCGGCGCCCCATCCGAGCCTGTTCAGATCCAGCGGTACCAGGACGGCCAGTGCGCTGAAAAGCAGGGGGGAGAGCCCTATGAACCACAGGCTGGTAAGCAGCAGGGGCTGGCGTACCGTTCTGAGCGCCGGCAACAGGGAGATATCACCGGAGGAAACCGGTGCCTGCTCCAGGGCGGCCCAGACGGCGATGACCCCGCCCACGATGGCGATGAAAGCGAAGGCTGGCAAGAGGCCGACGGTCGCTGCGACGCTGCCAAGTACGGGCCCGAGGAGCGCTCCGACCACGGCCGCGCTGACCATCACTCCGATCATCTCGGCCCGCCGCTCCTCCGGGGCCCGGTCCACGAGCCAGGTGAACGCCGCGACCCATGAGAGCGCGCTACCGAACCCGCCCGCAAACCGCACCGCAACAAGTAGCCACGTCGTGTCCACGAGCGCGAACATCACGCTGGTTGCGGACATAAGGATCAATCCGACGAGCGCCGTAATCCTCACTCCTGAGCGCGAAGCGAGGTATCCACCGGGCACGCTGCCTACAAGGACGCCTGCCCCGTAGGCCCCGCTCAAGATACCGACCACGGACTTGGAGAGGCCGAACTCCTCCTCGAAATAGGGAACAAGCGGGTAAAGTGCAGCATAGAAGATCGTATCCACCAGTACTATCGCGCAGCTGAGGGCAAGGAGTCGACGCACGACGGTTATTCTAATGCCTGAGTACAGTACGCAAGCCGCTACCTTTCACGACGCTCCACGTTCTGCCTGCTAACATGATAGGGGTGAGCAGTATCCAAACCATCTTGACCGACTGGCTCGCGTGGGATCGCAGGGGACAGGCGAACAGGGTGCTGTTCGTCCTGTCGCTCTCTCTGGCCGCTTTCGTGACGCTAACCTTCGCTGCGGCTTCGCTCGACCCTGACCCTGGCAACTTCGCGCGCTACTTCGCGTTCTACTGGGTGTGGGGTCTCTGTGCCATCGGTGTGCTTCTCGGGATGGCCGAGTATAAGACCAGTCCCTTACGCAAGGGCAGAGAACGCGGCCACCTCTCCATACTCTTGTACATAGGCGCGCTGCTTATCGTCACCCGCGCTCTCAACATGGTCCTCTACGCCGGTTAGCGGTTTGTACCGGGTCCTGCTCTTCGACCTCGACGGAACGATCGCGGAGACCGACTCCCTGCACCTGCCAACGTGGGTGGATGCGCTCCAACCATACGGCGTCGAAGTAGATGAGGAGTTCTATGGCGACAGGATCAGCGGTCGGAACACGGACGAGATCGTGCGCGAACTGCTCCCGGACCTCACCGACGAGCAAGGAAGGTCGATCGGTGAGGCCAAGGAGGCGAGCTTCCGCGAGCGCGTCTCCGAGCTGGAACCCATGCCAGGTCTCCTAGATTTTATAGAGCGAGGCAGGAAGCGAGGGATGTGGATCGCCCTCGTCACCAACGCCCCTGAGGCAAACGTCGAGACGATACTGCTCGCCCTGAAGCTGCGAGATTTCTTCGATGTCGTCGTGCTCGCCGACGAAGTGGAAGCCGTAAAGCCGGATCCAGCACCTTATAGAGCTGCCCTGGAGAAAACGGGTGCCCCTGCTGGAGAGGCCCTCGCCTTCGAGGACTCGGTCTCGGGCATCTCCTCCTCCGTCGCCGCTGGCATCCCGACTGTAGGCATCGCCTCCAGCCAGGAGCCCAAAAAGCTCCTCGGAGCAGGGGCTTTTATGACGGCACAGGACTTCACCGACCCGCGGCTCCGCACCCTGATTGAAACGCAGGCGTAAGGGCGGTTTGGGTAAGGGCGCTTCGCGAAACGCCCCAACGCCGTCATACGGGTCTCCCATACACTTTCACCGGGATGCATCCAAGAACGCCTGCAACCTCTGCGCGTACTCGGGATGCTGGTACGCTTCGACATGCGCGTATCCTTCCAGCTTCCAGACGTGCGCATCGGGGTTGGCCGCGGCGAAGATTCTGGCCTGTTCGTAGGGGACTATGTCGTCTTCTGTGGAGTGGATGACGAAGAGTGGTATACCCTCATCAGAGAGCTTCGCGGCCTCCTTCTTCGGTAGCACGTCCCAGGGGTCGAAATCGGGGAAGAGGCTCCCTGCGAGCAGGATCGCCGGCCGAAGGGGCCTCCCGAAGCGCACGAACTCAGGAATCTCTCCCTTTAGAAGGATCGGAAGATCCGCGTACCCGGCCTCCTCGATGACTGCGGCTACACCCGTCCCCGGGGCTGCGCGCAAGGCTATCGCTCCTCCCATGGACCAGCCGTGAAGCACCACCTGATCCAGCGCATACCCTTGCCGCTTTAACCAGGCCAGCGCACCGCGCACGTCGCGAACTTCCCTGTAGCCGAGAGTGCGGCGCGCGCCGTCTGACTCCCCTTGCGCCCGCAGATCCAACAGCAGCACACTGTAGCCGGCGTCATGGTAGACAGGAAGGGTCTGCAGCAGGTGCTCGTCGAACTTGTATCCGCCCCAGCCAGGGACGAGCACCGCTGCCAGAGACGAACCCTCCACAGGCACCCACCAGGCGCTCAGTCGGACCCCGTCGGTACTGAGGAACTCGACCTCCCTGTATCCGAGACCGACGGACGCAGGCGTCGCCTCCGGGGATCTGCGCCTCGGGGAGGTCATCCACAGGACCACTAGCAATCCCACGCCGAAGTACACCACCGACAGGATGATGAGGAGGACGAGCAGTCGGCCTAGCATCGTTCGCATCCTCCTGGCGCCTGGCAGCTAGAGGATCACCTCCACCGTCGTCGGAGCGGCCTCTTCGCTGAGTACTACGGTGAGTGCGCCACCCTCTACTTGGTCCGGCGCGTACTCTTGATCGTTGACGGTTACGCTCTGCGCCGTTGTGATGCCCCGCAACTCAAGACGTACCTCCCTGCGCTCGGGTACGAACGAGCCCTGGCGTTCACCGAGGCGGAGGATGATGCGGTCGTCCGAGGACGCGCACGAGATCTTGCGCCTGGCGTACTCACCTGCTTCGTAACGGAAGCCGTTCCCCGCATCCTCGTAGATCGTGGATTCTCCTTTACCCTTGGCCGGGTAGACCAGTAGCGTCAGTGGGTCGTTCGGCCTTTCGCCCGTGTGGGCCGCGTCGGGTCCCATCGGAATGGCAGAATTTCCCTTTGCGTAGAGGGCGGGCTCGCCCAGGGGCGCGTGCGCCAGGATGTGGAGCGGCCCTTCGAACCGCTCGCCGCTGTAGTAGTGGAACCAGGTGCCCTCTGGCAGATAGACGTGACGGTGCTCGATACCGGGACGGGATATGGGGGCGACGAGCAGGGCGTCGCCGAGCAAGAACTCGTCGTCGGCCGTGTATGTCGTCTCGTCGGCAGGGTACTCGAACAGGAGGGGGCGCAGGATCGGCGCGCCTGTCCTGTGGCACTCGTCGAAGAGCGAGTAGAGGAAGGGGAGGAGTCGCTGGCGAAGTTTGATCATCTTCCTGCATACCGACTCGTAGGGCTCGCCGAAGGCCCACGGCTCCTGGCGGCGGGTCCCTATCGTGGTGTGGTTGCGGCAGTAAGGTTGGAAGACCCCGAACTCCGTCCAGCGGGCCAGGAGCTCTCCGTTCGTGTCGCCACCGAA
>Ga0126312_10003603_pt1 | contig 10471 bp, 6 predicted proteins | sample Plot104A_FD_92537 | JGI IMG/M metagenome (GOLD analysis project Ga0126312, IMG submission 92537) | Serpentine soil microbial communities from UC McLaughlin Reserve, CA, USA - Plot104A | ecosystem: Environmental > Terrestrial > Soil > Grasslands | place: USA: UC McLaughlin Reserve, Lake County...
TCAGCATGCGGCGTTCCTTCCCCGCCGGCGTTCACCGCGCCGGCGCTTCCAGGACTTGTCATCCGGGAAGGTACGCCGCGCTCCCATCTCCAGACCCGATCCACAACTTCAGGTCATACCTCATCGATGAGTACGAAGAGCGACTCGTAGTCTGAGGGGTCGTGATGGGGAGGAAGCCAGTACTGCTTGCGGGCGGGCACCTCCTGCAAGGTGATGAGATCAGGCAGAGTGCCGTAGGTGGCCATCCACTTAGCGATTCGGCGATAGCGGTCCCGCCATGGGATGTAGGTGTTCCCTGAGAAGTCGTCATTCGGATAGTCGGTTTCGGTGCCTTGGAGGTTGAGGTTGAGCACCGACACCGCGTGCGGGTCTCGGCCGCAGCCCACTGTGGTGTTGAACACGCCCGGTCCGACGTTGACAGCAGATGCGCACACCGAGCTGTGTCGCTTCGGTCCAGGAAGCGTCACATCGAAGCCGTGTGCGTTGCCGTATCCCGGATACGCGGCGCCCACGTCGGGCCGGTCGGTCGAGGCGACGACCTCCTGCCGTTGCCGACCGTCCACTAGGAGTCGGACCTGCACCGGTGCAGCGGTATCCGGGTCGATTGCCCAGCCGCGGACCCGCAGGCCTACGGAGGTGGTGGTGACCTCGTCGAGATGGCCGAGCGGGTCGACTCGCACTTCAAGCCGCCGGCAGCCGAGCAGGGCGTCCTCGCCCTCGTTCCGGTTGATCGCCCACACGCACACCTGACTGCCTGCCCGGGGTGGGACGGTCCCGGAGAACGTGCCGCCGGGACCGCTCGCCAACAGCTCGCCCACAAACCTACTGTCGACGTTGATCGTGATGCGCACAGGACCCGAGGCGTCGGGATCCTCCGCGGAACCGGTGGCTATGATGCCGGTCGGCGTCCGGCTCAGGCTGGTCAGCGTGCCAGTGGGTGAGCCGGCGAAGCAGTACAGCGGTGGCTTCGGCCGCTCACACGGATCGAGTGGGATCGGGTCGTCTGGGATGGCGGACACGGGACCCATCGGGGCCATGATAAGGACCAGGACTAGGATCGCGATGAGTCGTGGAAGGACTGTAATTCGGTCCATTTGTTCCTCCTTGAGCCTTCAAGCAACGAGTCGGGAAGCGTCGCTGGTGGCAAACGGCGGATTGTCCGGCCAAGAGGTGATTTCGGGACAGACCAGGTATCCCCACCTTCTTGGGCTTGTGTTGGGCGCGGGCCCCGGGCTTGCCGCCACCGCGAGCGAGCCCTGCCCTTTGGCCACAAGAGCGCCGTTGTGCTCGACTGCTATATGCGTACCCGTGCACGCCCCAAGGACGCTAGCCTGCCCTGGCTGTGGGTTGGGGAAGAAAGGCCGCCTGACCGAGTGGGGCTGGTCATGATGCTGCGCCGAGGCCAGCTCGGTTAGTCGACTGGTACAGGCTCCAGGATCTCCAAGCCGGTCACGGTCCAAGCAACGCCGTACCAGGTGTCATTGGTGCCGGACCAGCGCCGGATGCGGATGTCGTAGCTCCCGGCTCCGGCGGTGAACTCGGCGATCTCGTAGCTGTTTTCCCACGAGCTGCTATTGCCCACGAGGTTGCCGGCGGTATTCCTGACCAGCAGGTCCAAGTCCACGGTGAGTGTCGAGCCGAGCAGGATGGGGTCGAAGGGCGGGAGCGAGATCTGTTGCACCTCGCCGTCCCAGGCCAAGGCGACCTTGACTGTGGGATTCAGGATGTTGCCGGGTACGGCGATCCGGTACACGAACGTGGACATCCGATTGGCGTCGAAGTCGGCAGAGCGGAGTGTCCCGATGTCCCAACCCCGGCGGGCTGGCAGTGTTGTTGCGCTGGCGGCGCGATTGAGCAATGCGGACGCCTTCTCGCGCGTCGAGCGCGCCCGACCCGTCCGAGCCGTCGACGTTGGCCACCACATCGTTCCACCACGTCCCACCGCTGGGATTGCGGTTCGCGGCGGCCATCAGGATGGCGCGGCAGCCCTCGGGCCAAGACCGCAGGGTGCCGTCTGCCTGCTGCAACAGGGCGGTGCAGCCGGCGGCGGCGGGAGCGGCCATGCTGGTGCCCGACATGGTGAGCCCCACCGTGGTGACCGCGGTGCCGTTGGCCGCGAGTTCCGGCAGTTCCCGATCGCCGTGGCTAGTGGCAGGGTTGCGGAAGACGGAGTCGCCGGCGATGGCCGCGGCGGAGTCGTTGTGGTTGCCTACCGCCAGGCTGTTGTAGCCCTTGTGGTTGACGTATTCATCGCTGGGCGGGTTGATGTTGTCGGGGTCGCCGTTCCAGTAGTTGCCGGCTGCCTGGAGGATTGTCGGATAGGGCCAGCGCAGCACGAGCCAGTCCTTGTAGATGTCGTCGTACGACGGGCCGGATGAACTCGGCTCACTCGACCGGTGAAAGCTCTGGCTGACAACGGTGCAGCCGCGATCGCGCACCGCCCAGCGGAGGGCGGCGAGATCCTTGCTGTTCGCGGAGTGCAGGTTGCAGTCTGGAGCGTGTCCATGGGGGCGGTTCGTCTCGACATTCTTGAGGATGCCGTGGGTATGACGAGCGTGACTGTCGGTGGCCGGGCTATTGGTGAACTGCGCTGTGACCTGGAGATCAGTGGTGATGTCCGGCCCGTCTTCCCAGACGGCCACATTGATACTGGTGCCGGTGAGCCCGGGGTTCTGGTGCACGTCGTCTGAGTGGGCGGCCGCCAGCGAGTTAGTCAGATCATTCACGCCCTCGGGCTCGTACAGGAAGAGGCCAGCCACGTCGTCGCGGCGGGCAAGGGCGCGGATCGCCTCGACCTGGAGCCGGGCATATACCACCGGCGCGAGCTCGTCCGGGATGGCGTCGTCGCCACCGAACTCGGTGGCCACGATCCGCTGAAGGCGGCGCGTGGTCCTGCCGATCACTTCATCGAGGCGTCGCTCTTCCGGCGGTAACTCGTCGACCGATCGCTCGGTTGGCTTGTCGGGGCGCTCAAGGCTCTCGGGCATGTGAGCCCAGATCGCCACGGGAATGCGGTCGTTGGGTGCGGCCTGCTCCATGCGAGCGTCGAGCGCCTCATGGACGCGTCCGAACCGCCGAGCCCGCCGCCTAGCCATCTCGGTGAGGATCTCGCCAGCGTCGACTCGGCGGCCCTGCTCGTCCAGCGCCAGCTCCACCGGCTCATCGCCGTCACCCACGGTCGCCTTGAGCAGATCAATGAAGGCGCCGTCAGGGCGCCGGACGAGGGGGAGGCGGGTGATGCCGAACTCTTCTACGCGGATTCGGGTGATGTGATTGATCCGCAGCTCGTTGGGCAGCTCGAGTGCGCTGTCAATCACCAGGAACGGCACCTCGAACGGGTCGCCGACCCGCGCGCCGTCGGCGGTGAGCAGCTCCCCGATCAGCAGCCGGTGAGGTCCGGGTGCAAGATCCCCGTCCGGTCGCACCTCCGCCGTGCGACCGGCATCGGACAGCACGATGTCGGCCCGCTGGCCTTCGATTGTGATCGCCCCTTGTGCGGACTTCGGATCGAGCGGTTCCTCCGACGAGACTTTGATCGGCGCACCAGGGAATAGAATGCCGCTGAGTGTTAGGTTGGTGCTGAGCTGGGACGGCATGGTAGCCTCCTCCAGGAGACCTTAGCGACGATCATTTGGGTATCGTCGCCCTCGGTTCTGGCAAACATTTCGTCAACTGCTAATCACATGTGCCTCGGGACCTTCAGCGTCACTTCCTCTGTCAAACCACCCACCGTTCCATTGGGGATGGGACCCAAGGACAATGGCCTCACCAGAGAACGTCTGTCCCAATACCAACATTGATTCTGGGAGCCAGCCATCTTCAGAGTTAATCATCCGCATAGTAAGACCAAAGTTCGGGTCGTCAGAGTTGACGTTATCCCCCGCCACGTCAAACACGTAGAGGTCTGTTCTCCCTCTTTCCCGCTCATCGTGTGGCAGGTCGGGGAAGTCCTTCACGAGATCGTCTCCCGGCCTACCGATCTGCAATTGGAAGTCGGCGTCGGTGCCGGCGTATGCCTTGTCAGCAGTCGTGTGGACGACCAAGATCGTATTTAGTGCGGGCATCTTCTACTCCTTGTCAAACATGCTACGTGCCTTAGATAGTGCGTCCAAGTATCTCAAGTTCTTATACCACCGTGTGTGTGGCCGTCGGCCAAGAGAAGAAGCACAAGTGATGAGAGGCGGAGGTGCACGAGGGTTACCTTGAGTTGTCATGGAGAGGGTCATATGGAATGTCCTTCGTGGTGGCCGTCGAAACCTTCCCGCCCATCGCAAACCGGCGGCTTGCCCTATCAACCGCCAACCGTCCTGCTATGGCCTCCGAAGGCAGTGTGTCGTTGCTTGCTTGGCTGCCCCGAGCTGTACACCAGAGAACGTCATTCGGGCGGTGAATGTGCTTTGGCCTGCGGTCTGGCAGAACAAGTCGACGTCTACTGTTACAGCGGCGCCCGCAGGGACCGGGCCCGGCAGGGGCGTCTTGGTCGGCCTGGGGTTGATGTGCAAGACCAGCTGTGGCAACCACTGCGCGGTCCAGTCCTGGGTTCCGGTGTTGCGGACGGTGATGCGCGCGGTAGCCGGTCGCGGCTCGGTGACGCTGTAGATCATGGACGCCGGCAAGCGGAACTCTGTGATCTCCGCGTTGAACTGGTTGGCGGAGCCTACGATGCTGGCGGCCGTCGTCGAGGCGAGAACAGTACCTCCGGTGATGAGCGCGCATTTCAGCGTCAGTGTGGTGCCGATTGGTGCGGTTGGCGCCGTGGTGGACCACGTCGCTTGGAGGGTGTCGCCATAGTCGGCCGACGCGGGTGTCGACGTCGGAGTCACCGAGACAGGGCTGCTGCTTTCCGCCCAATTGCAGTCGATACGATGCGAGGATGGCGTCCAGTTGCGGCCGCCGGTGTTGCGGGCCGACACGGTGCCTGTGACTGTCTGGCCAGGCTGGATGGACCGCGGCAGGTCCGGGATCCGCAGGACCGCGCTGTCCGGCAGCGTGGCGCGCAACGCCGCTTGCAGGTTCGGTTGCGTACCGATCGCGACACCCGGGCTCTGGGGCGTGCCGGTCGATTGCAGTAGCGAACGCATCTCGCTAGGCGTGAGGACCCGCATTCCCCTCTGCTTGCGGATGGCCTGAATCAACGCAGCTGAACCAGCGACGATTGGGAAGCGCTAGACGTTCCGCTGAACGAGCCCGTGTACCACTGGCGCTGGTCCGTGCCGTTGGCTCTGAGCGATGGGAGCTCGGCATACCCGAGGGTCGCGACCCCGCCGCCCCAGCTGTAGACGTCGACACGCTTGCCGGAGTTGGTGAAGCACGCTGGTGTCCTGCTTCCGCCCCCGCTAGACGCTCCGACGATGATCGCGCCGGAGTCACGAGCGGTCCGGTCGAACTCGGGATAACCGTCGAGGCTCATCGTGCCGTTACCGGCGGCCTCGACGACAATGATGCCACGGGCGGTGGCCAGCGAGATCGCGTCGAACTCCGCCCCCCAGACTTCTACCGGAAGGTAGCCGATCTGGTCGGGATTGCAGGCGTTCGTTGGATACGCGATGCCGTCCATCAGCACCGGGCCGTGCTGTTCGATCAGGATAACGTCGCCCGGTGACAGATCGGCCGTGGCGTTGACGATCGCCGCGGCAGGGCTGTAGAACGGGTTAGGGAAGAACTGGGCTCCAGTGACAGAGGACCACCCCATCCGCGAACGTGGACTGATCCCGGTCACCCCGATCGAGTCCTCTATACCCCACAGCTCTCCGGCGACCGCTGTACCGTGGTCACCGCTGAGATTGACCCCGTGCCAGGAGAACACGGCGTCCGGGCCTGGGAGATCTTCGTGGTCAAGCACCCAGCCAGCCTCTACGTCAATGATCGATACCGTCTCGCCGCGGCCACCGGGAAACTTTCGGGCGAACGGCACATCAATGCCGGCCGGCGCCGGGTTCAGGTAGCCCTGCGACGACGTGAGGTTGATCGTCGTCGTTGGCGGGATGTCCGCATCGCGGAAGATGGGCTGGGGATACACCTGCTCAACGGCCGGGTTCGCGCCCAGCTTCTGGACGAGCTTCCCTGCCACCGCCGCGTCCGAGCGGCGGAGCCACACCGACGAGTAGAGCGAGAGGTCGGCGATCGTGTGGTGCGACCTCGTTTCCGCGTCGGCACGCAGCTCCTGCAGGTCCACCCCTGCGGGGAGATCGATTAACGACACAACACTAGCGCCCGGGACCTCGGCGACAGCTTGGTTGGCTCGGACGACGCTTTGGTCGCGAGTGGTTCGGTTGATGCCACGGGAGGCAAGCTTTCGAGCGTCGTAGCCGGCGGCGGGTTGGTTGTCGGCTACCCAGGCATTATCTTTGATGTGTATCGCAGATCCCTCAAGGAACTTCACAACAATCTGCCTGTCGCTGTAATGCTTACCGTCGATCTTAAGGCCAGGAAATGTCTTCCTGAGTATGGATCTGGTAGGGGGCGTCTGTGATTGCTGTGTGGCGGAGTCGCTGCTGCAGCTACTGGAAGCGCCAACGAGAATCACGACGAGGAGAGCACCCACCGCCACCTGCCGATGGACCATGACAATTCCCCCGTTCGGGTAGGGCAATGAAGTTGTGCATGTCTTACCAAACCGTGGCGCGCCTGCAATAAGACTTCTCTTTGGACACTCCAGTCGTCTTGGGAGCTCAATGATCTGATGTGTACGTGGTGAAGCCGCACAGTCCGCCGCTGCTTGGGTATGGCTTGGCTCAGGCGAGTCGACCTCGGCGAAAAGTCATCCCGCGTTAGCGGCTCTTGTGCTCCCGTATTAATCAGTCGAAAAATGTGATCGCATCAGGCACCATGCATCCGAGCAGGCCACCAAGAACCATCGCCTTACCACCGGTATTCCTGATCGCGCCTTGCGAATAGGCAAGATCTACGTGGAATTCTGCACCGCACGATCTCCTGACACATTGGGAATTCTCCCTAGATGCCGCGCGCCAGTTCCCTTAGGCCTGTCCGGCACGCTTGGGGTTCAGCTGTCGGGTGCGGGTGTGGAGGAGGTCTTTTCTCGAGGTGTCTAGGCTGCTCAAAGGGCGTGAAGAGCCTGCCGGAGGCCCTGGCCTGTTCGTCTCGTTCGCCTAAGGCGATACTTGGTCCCATGAGGGGCCAGGTCACCAGCAGCAGTTTCGTTGGCCGCGAGGAGGAACTCAGACGGCTGGAGCGAGGGCTGCACTCGGCGGCCATGGGCAGGCCAGGAACACTCCTTGTCGCCGGTGAGGCCGGCGTTGGCAAGACACGACTGGTCCACGAGTTTGCCGATCGGGTCGGTGGTGAGGCCCAGGTTCTGCTCGGGAGCTGCATTCCACTGACTGGAAGTGCTCTCCCGTACGCGCCGATCGTTGACGCGCTCCGTCCGCTGGCCCGGGACCTGGACCCAGCCGAGCTGAACGAGCTGCTCGGTCCCACACCCGACGACCTCTTACGCGTGTTGCCGGCCGCAACGCCGCCGCCACCATGGCGGCCGGCCGAGCCGGTCAGCGAGTATGCCCAGGCCCGGCTGTTCGAGCTGCTCCTTCGCTTCCTCGACCGTCTCGGTCGGCGGCGACCGGTCGTGCTGGTCGTCGAGGACGCGCAGTGGGCGGACCGCTCAACCCTCGATCTGCTGGTCTTCCTCATCCGCATGGCGCGCCAGGAGCGCCTGCTGGTCCTGGCGACCTACCGTAGCGATGAGCTCCATTCCCAGCATCCCCTGCGGGCGGCCCTGGCCGAGCTTGACCGGAGCTGGCACCTGGAGCATCTAGAGCTGGCCCGATTTGACCGGGCAGAGCTCGCTGCGCTCCTCGACAGCATCCTTGGCCACCCACCCCCTCCGGACATGGTGCAGCGCATCTTCACCCGATCAGAGGGAAACGCGTTCCTGGCCGAGGAACTGCTCGCCGCCGAAGCCATCAACCAATCTGGTCGGTCGCTTCCGCGGCGACTGCAGGGCATGCTCCTGGCCCGGCTTACAGCACTCACAGCTGACACCAGGCAGGTCCTTCGCGTGGCTGCCACGGTGGGGCGGCCGACTGAGCATGACCTGCTGGCCGCCGCCTCCCAGCTACCCGAGGCGCGGCTCGATGCCGCAGTCCGCGAGGCCGTCGACCGCCAGTTGCTCGTCGCGAACCAGGACACATACAGCTTCCGTCATGTCCTGCTGCTGGAGGCGGTCTATGGGGAACTGCTTCCGGGGGAGCGCCGCCTGCTCCATGCGGCGGTGGCCCAGGCACTCGCCCAAGACCCACACCCTGGCGCGCTCCGGCAGACGAGTGCGGAGCTGGCCCGTCACTGGGATGTCGTCGGCGACTACCCCCGGGTCCTTACCGCATCGATCACTGCCGCCCGGGCCGCCGCCGAGGTGTACGGGTTCAGCGAGGCCCATCGGCACTACGGACGCGCACTCAACCTGTGGCAGCAGTTGCCCGACGCGAAGGAGCAGGCCGGCCTCGCCTTGCCTGAGCTGCAGCTCGAAGCAGCCGAGTGTTCTCGTTGGACAGGGCTGCCAGATCAGGCGGCAACGCTGCTCCAAGAGGCACTCACCGACCTAGGTCCTCGCCTCGAGCCAGCACAGGCCGCGTTGCTGTACTCCCGGCTCGGCGAGTACCGAAGCGAGGCTGGCGACAGCAAGGCGGCAATAGCCGCCTACGAAGAGGCATCGCGCCTAGTCGCCAACGAGCCTACGTCGGCCGAGAAGGCACGGGTGTTAGCCGGCCACGGGACCGAGCTGATGCGACATGCCCAATACTCAGCCTCCCGCAGCCTCTGTGAGCAGGCCATCGCGGTGGCCCGGGCCGTCGGCGCCCAAGCCGAGGAGGGCCGCGCGCTCAACACGCTGGGATGCGATCTCTCTATGTTAGGTGACCCAGACGCAGGCGTCGCCGCACTCCGCCAAGCGCTCAGCTTGAGCGAGGCGGCGGGTAACTTCGACGACCTCCACCGCGCCTACTTCAACCTCAGTGTGGTCCTCGGGTTTGATGCGGGACGACCACACGAGGCGTTGGAGGTAACCCGAGAGGGCCTCGAGCGAATGCGCGAGCTTGGGCTTGGCCTTGCTCTGCCCAGCAGCGGTCTTCGCGGTGAGCGCGCGACCCAGCTGTGCGATCTCGGCCGCTGGCAGGAAGCCGAACAGCTGGTGACAGAGGAAATGCTCCGGGAGCTACCGGCGTCGATGGCGCTTCATTTGCAGCTGGTACTGGGCCGCATTCAGATGAACCGGGGAGAGGTGGAGCTGGCCAAGGAGGACGCTAAGGCTGCCCGACGCATGGTCGAGCAGCTGAATGACCCCATAGCAGATAGCTGCCTTCAAGGCTACCTCGCTGAACTCGCCACCTTAGAGGGGGATTACCCGGCCGCTCGATTGGCCATAGAGAAGGCCCTACGGGACCTCGCTGATTCCGAACAGCACGTCGATACGCTCTGGCACTGCCGCATCGGGCTACGGGCGGCGGCAGATGCCGCCGAGCGAGCACACGACCGACGTGTCACTGCGGATGCGACCGCTGACATCCAGGCCACCGGCGAGCAGTTGCTCGCCACCGCCCGCGATGCGCTCATGCAGGTTGGAACCCAGATTCCTGAAGCCACAGCCCAGGCAGCCACCTGCGAGGCGGAGTTCAGCCGACTGGAACTCCGATCCGATCCCCAACGATGGGCAGCGGTTGTAGGGAATTGGGATGCGCTGTCCCGAGCCTACGAGGTGGCTTACGCGTGCTGGCGGCAGGCCGAAGCGCTGCTTGCCGCCAAAGCGTCCAAGGCCGCCGCCAGCGCGCTACGCCGAGCCCACGATGCGACGATGCGACTAGGCGCGAAGCCGCTACGCCAAGAAATCGAGCGCCTCGCCCAGCGGGCGCGAATCGACCTGACGCCACCAATTGCCGCGCTAAACAAGGTCACTACCTCATCTGCCGCCACACGACATGGTCTTACTCCTCGCGAGCAGGAGGTGCTTGAGCACCTGGTGGAGGGTCGGACCAACCGGCAGATCGCCCGCGCCCTCTTCATCAGCGAGAAGACCGCCAGCGTCCACGTCTCCAACATCATGAGCAAGCTCGGTGCGGCCAACCGATCAGAGGCAGCCGCAATCGTCCATCGGCTGCGCCTGCTAGAGTCCAATTGATGCTCAACGGAGCCGCTCAGGAGGCCGCGCTTACTCCTGAGCGAGGAGAGCACTTACTAAGCCGTTCACAAGTAGGTTGACTTTGTGGTCGGGTTCTGGTCGAGTCCGCGCATGCGCGACGACGATGGCCGCAAGCTGGATCACCAGACCATGGAGCAGTTGCGCATGCGCGCAGTCCGCAGCATCGAACAGGGCGCCCATCCCGAGGAGGTGGCCGCGGCGCTGGGGATGACCCGAGCCGCGGTGTATGGCTGGCTGGCCAAATACCGCCAGGGAGGGCTGGAGGCGCTCAAGGCCCGCCCGGTTCCGGGACGGCCACCGACACTGTCCGGCGGCCAGCTGCAA
>Ga0126312_10003604_pt1 | contig 10471 bp, 8 predicted proteins | sample Plot104A_FD_92537 | JGI IMG/M metagenome (GOLD analysis project Ga0126312, IMG submission 92537) | Serpentine soil microbial communities from UC McLaughlin Reserve, CA, USA - Plot104A | ecosystem: Environmental > Terrestrial > Soil > Grasslands | place: USA: UC McLaughlin Reserve, Lake County...
ACGGAGTCCTTGATCACCGCGCCGGAAGAGTTGACGAGCAGGATTCCGAACGAGCCCCCGCCGCCCCCGCCGGCCCCGCCGGCTCGACCGCCAGCGCCGCCGTCGCCGCCCTCGCCGCCGCCGTTGCCGCCGCCGTTGTTGCAGAAGAAGCAGACCTGAGCGCCGCCGCCGCCACCGCCGCCGGCTCCGAAGCCGTCGGTGCCGCTGGCACCACCCTGACCGGCGGCGCTCAGCCAGCCTCCACCGGCCGCGCTGCCCCCGTTGCCGCCTGCGCCGTCGCCCATGAAGGTGCCCGGGTCGCCGTTGTTGCCGCGTCCCCCGGTCTTCCCAGGGTCGCCGTTGGCTCCTCCAAGCCCCCCGGCGCCGCCGCCGCTCCCGGCGCCCGCCTGGCCCTGTTGGGCCTGGCCGCCGTTCTCGGTGCCCCCGTAACCACCCTCGCCGCCCTCCCTGCCGGTGCGTGGCCCGGTGACGCCGCCGCCGGCCCCGGGGAAGCCGTCACAGCTTCCCCCTCCGCCAGCCACTCCAGTGCCGCCGTTTGCTCCGCTGCTTCCGAAGCTGCCGGTGGAACCGTTGATGCCGGCCGCTGCCCTGGCCACGATGCGCTCCACGGTGAGCCCGGGGCTGTTGACGGCCCGCAGGCCGTATGAGCTACCGCCCCCCGATGTGGACAGGGGAGCGTTCAGGGTCAGGTGCTGCAGAGTCGTGCCCGCGGTCGCGCCGAACGCGGTGGCGGCCTCGCCGCTCGAGCCGTCGATGCGGGTCACATACGCGAGCGAGCGCTCCCACGCGGTGCCGTACCCGCCGTACACGCTGACGCCGTTCAGCACGGTGAGCTTTTCCGAGTAGTTGCCGAAGGTCGCATAGACGTCCTTGCCAGCCGCATTTGCCGCGGTCGTCGCCGCAAGAAGGTGCTGTTTCGGCTGGGCACGGGTGCCGGGGAAGGTATCGTCGCCGACCGGCGAGACGAAGATGGCCTGGCTCTCGTCTCCGTCGATCCCATCGCAGTTCGAGTCCTTGAACGCCGGAACGTCCGGGCTGTCGGCCGCCCCCGGATGGATGGACGGGTCATTGGGCGCGCAGTCGGCGGAGTTTGGGGTGCCGTCCCCGTCGACGTCGCCTGAGATCGTGGCGCTTGGGGAGACGCTGCCGCCACCGCTGCCACCGCCAGCCGCGGGGGTCGCGACCGTCAGGGTCCGCTTCCAGGCGCCGCAGTTGTTGCGCTCGTTGCGCTCGCGCACCTTCTTGGCATCGTCGGCGCACGCCAGTAGCCGGTAGCCGACGCCGGGCGGCGTGCCCAGGGGAATGCGCAGCTTGACCGTCTTGCGGACGTTCTTGCCCGGCTTGAGCGCCGGGAGCTTCATCGTGCCGAGCCGCCGGTCGTCCTTGCTCTTCTTCTTGTCGCGCGACAGGAACAGGCGAGTGGTCGACTTCCCGGCCCGCACCTGGCCCGCATTCTTCGTGGTGACGCGCACATTCAGTGTCGAGCCGACCATCAGCGAGCTCTGGGCGGGCGAGACCCCCGGGGTCTTGAGGTCGGGGCCGATGCGAGTCGCGGCGCCAACACCGGTGGCCCAGACGAGAGCCAAGCCGGCAGCGAGGATCGCCACCCCCAAATAGCACAGACGCTGCATCGTGAAGCGGCGGGTCGGCCCGGTCGCAACGGCCGCTACACCAAGTCCGAACACCCGAGACTGCTTCAAGCCGTTCTGGCTGCTGGTAGTAGCAGCGTCACGCGACTGCGGAGCCCTGGACCAGCATGCGAGTCCTTCCAGGTTGCGGTAAGAGCGGAGCACCGTAGCCCCGCCCTCCCAAAGTCGTGGCCGAGCGTAGACCGACCGCGCCCGTTTCGCAACTCTTCGTGGACCGATGTTCTACCCCTCGGCCACGAGCGCGCAGGCTGGCCGAGGAGTGGGGTGGGACCCCAGAAGCCTGGACGTGGGATGGATCTTGACGGCGAGTGCTAGAACGCGTCGCGGTCCGGAAAGCGGCCGTCGCGGCAAGGCAGGGTTGTGCCGTTGGACTCTGAGCTCCGGCGAGCTCTGCTTCCTACGGCCAACCGACGCCCACCGCCGAAGCCTCCATGGTCAGCACCTGGCCCGTTTGCGGCCCGTCGAACATGTTCGCGGGACCACTCCATTCCGTCGCCATCATGCACAGCGTTCTCCTGTCCGCGCCCCCTAGCGCGCAGGCGAAGCAGCCACGGTCAAGCTCGACCGTCTCGAGCACCTCGCCGCCTTCGCGAACACGCACGCAACGCTTGTTGGGGACGTCGCCGTACCAGACAGCGTTCTCGGCGTCGAGGCAGATTCCGTCGGGGACGCCGTCCTGGAGGTCGGCCCAGACCCGCCGCTTCGACAGGCTGCCATCGGCCGCGATGTCGAAGGCCGTGAGTCTTCTCGCGTAGGACTCGGCGACGATCAGCGTCGAGTCATCGGGCGTCACGACCATGCCGTTGGGGAAGGCGATGCCATCGGCCACTTGGCGAGCCGAGCCATCCGGGGTGACCAGCGCGACGATCCCCGGAGCGAACACCTCACCGGCCATCAGATCAAAGCCGCCGCCGTTGACGTAGGCGTTGCCGCGACCGTCCACGACGAGCTCGTTCCCTGCCGGAGGGTCGGAGACCCTGCTCAGGTCGCCATGGGTCACCAGCGAGCCATCGGGCTCCCTGCGCAGGAGGAGCCCCTCGCGGGCCGACACGACGAGCAGGCGTCCGTCGGGCAACCAGTCGACACACAGTGGAAATGACGGCCCCTGAAGGACTACTTCGCTCTTGCCCTGGAGATCGACGGCAATGACCTCTTGCGTGCCCCAATCGGAGAACCAGAGACGGTCCTCATGCCAACGCGGCTGCTCGCCGAACACGAGACCGGTCATCAGGGTCTGCACCTCAGGCATGACGCCGCTTCCTGTCAGTCCTTCCATTGGGGTGCGCAAGGACTCGACGGTCCGGACTCTATTTCGACACGCGTGTGTCAGCCAGTCCGGTGCTGCCGGAAGAGTGTCGCCTCCCCACGAAAGCGGCACTCTCGGCCTGCGGGACATGCAGGGGGAGCAGCAGGGGTTGGCGCCGGCCAGGGAGCAGGCGCCGCTGTCTCTCAACCTTCGAGCGTCCCCCAGCTCTGGATCAGGGTGAAGGTCGTGCCCCATCTGCCCGGCTCGGCCAACTCGGTCTCGGCCTCGCGACGCAACGAGGCAAGCTCGCCCTCGCTCAGTGTCTCAAGCAGCCGCGACTCGAGCGCGGCGCTGAACTGAAGCGGCAGACGCAAGTAGGGGTGGCCTGGTTTGAGCGCGATCACGTGTGCATCGATCTCTGGCTCCTCAACACCGATTTCGCGGAGCAGTTCAGGAAGTCCGCGGCCCGCCTCGCCGCCCAGGCCGGCAAAGATCTCGGAGAGCAATCGGATCAGTCGCTCGGCCGCGGGGGCAGGGGGATTGAAGTGCCACGAGCCCAGGTCCCACTCCTCTAGAACCACAGGGCCACCCGGCCTGACCAACCGCTGGTACGAGGCCACCTGCTCGGGGCCCCGTCCGAGCGGAGCTATCTGGTAGCGGGCATGGACGAGATCGAAAGATTGCGCCTCCAGCTTGCTGTTGAACAGATCATCGACGACGAGCTCTACGTTGGAGATCCCTTCTGCCTCCAGAAATGAACGAGCGCCATCGAGCAGGCTCTCGTCGATGTCTGTGCCTACGACCTGGCCGGAGGGGCCGACCCACTTGCCGAGGATCCGAAGCCAGCCCATGGCTCCGCAGCCGACGTCCAGGGCGCGCCCGCCCGAGCCCCTGCCGATCCTCGAAAGCAGCTGCCGCCCGGTCGGCTCCCACACTTGTGATTGCAGCTGCAAGCGCTCCAACTCCGAGGGTTGGTCGGCCAGCAAGTACTCGTCCTGCGACACGCCGGCAGTATCTCCCCCTCCGGCCTGGGGGGGCAAGGTAACCCCGAGCTGTCGGCTGAGCTAGCCCAGACGACCACGGCCGACGACGAAAGAGTCGCCGGCGCGAGGTCGGCCCCCAGCCGACGCAGCCGAGGTGTCGATCCGCCCCGTCGCGTCCCGAGCGTGCTCACCGTCCCGCGGCAGAGACAGCCTGGACGCATGGACACAGCAGTCGGTACCACGGCGGTACTACGCAGCGCAAACGGCACAGTTCCTCCACGGACCGCCCCATACGATGCCTGCGTGTTCAGCGTTCCCGAACGGGAGGCTCTCCGCGATCGTCTCATCGCGGTCGCGCGGAGCGACGACCGGATCACTGCTGCGGCAATCGTCGGTTCGGCAGCAAATGATGGCGAGGACGCGTGGTCTGACATCGATCTCGCCCTGCGTCTCGCCGACGACCTGGAGCCGGTCGACGTCGCCGCAGAGTAGACCACGCGGATCTACGAGAGCGCCAACGCGGTCGATCATCTCGACGTGTGGTCTGACTCCACGTTGTTCCGCGTGTTCCTTTTGAGCAGCTCGCTCCAGGTCGATATCTCGTTCTGGCCAGCGGACGCGTTCGCGGCGTCGGGCGACTCATTCCGTCTGCTGTTCGGTGAGTCCAAGGAGCCCCGGCCTCCGCGCTCGCCTGCTCCAGGAGCCCTTATCGGCATGGGATGGCTCTACGCGCTCCACGCACGGTCAAGCATCGCGCGAGGTCGAGCCCTGCAGGCGAATCACTGGATCAACGGTGCGCGCGACCAAGTGACCATGCTCGCCTGCCTGCGCCACGGGCTGCCCGCGCCCGAGGGTCGCGGTGTCGATGACCTACCCGCCGGCCTGCGTCAAAGCCTCGCCGAGACCCTCGTGCGTGGGCTAGACGAACGCGAGCTGCGCCGGGCCTTCACGGCGACCATCACCGCGCTGCTCGACGAAGCCCAGCGGGTCGACCCAGATCGCGAGCAGCGGCTTCGAGAGACGGTCTGGGAACTGGCGCGCACGAGCAACTGAATAGCAGTCAATATTTCGCCCGAACCACGGGCGGAGGTAGACACATCGGCGGCCGATTCGTCCCTTGAGCGACGTGCAGCAGCAACCGGGTCGTGGCCTAACGCTGGCCGGCGACCGCTTTTCGCGCAGAGCGCTGGTTGTTGAGGTCCATGAGAACTCCTCTACGCCGCAGAAGGCGGTCCGAACCAGGTCGTTAGCGCGTCAGCGAGCCCGAGCTCGGTTGGGTCGCCAACCCAGGCCACATATCCGTCGGGCCGAATCAACACGGCGGCGGGAGCAGTGACCGCCCCGAGTGCCGGAAGCTCCCACGTACCGACGAATTCGGCGTCGACCAACTGAACCCGATCCGCCCATGGAGCCATGTCGAAACCGCCGGGCTCCACGAGGTTGAGTAGCACCGGCCGGGCATCGTGCAGCAGGGTGAAGACCCGCAGTGGGCCGTTGGCAGTGATCAGGTCGAGGTCGGGCATGCGGCGTCCGAGCAGGGGGTGTCCTTCGCCGAGTTCGTAGTGAATGTCAAGACCAGACATCATCGCCGCGAATCGCGTGTGAGGCTCGTCCATGCTGAGGAGCTCGGAAATCGTGTCGCGCAAGGCCTTGGTGCGGTCGTCTTGGCGGAAAAGCGCGACCTGCGCGAGCGTGTTGCGCAGCACGCGGGCGGCGACCGGGTGGCGCTCGTCATGGTAGGTATCCAGGAGGCTTTCTGGTGATGTCTGGTTGACAACCTGGGCCAGCTTCCATCCCAGGTTCACCGCATCCTGCACCCCGGTGTTGAGGCCCTGTCCACCCACCGGGTTATGCACATGTGCGGCGTCGCCCGCCAGCAGCACCCGCCCGTCGCGGTAGGCCGCGGCCTGCCGAGCCATATCGGTGAACCTGGAGATCCATGTCGGACTGTGGACCCCGTAGTCGGTACCCCATACGGCGATCAGCGCCTCGCTGAGATCGCGCAGGGTGGGTTCGGTCGTGGGTCCGACGTGCTGTTCGGTCACCATGACCCGTATAGGCCCCCAATCCATGTAGACCACCTCGCCGTCGCGGATCTCGTACTCCAACCTGCCGAAAGAATGGATGCCGAGGGCGTCGCGGCGGATGCCCCATTCCGGCTCCTCGGCCAGCTCGACCTCGGCGATCAGGCTGCTGGTCGTCGGAGCCCACCCGGGGAACTCGATGCCGGCTGCTCTCCGGACCAGACTGCGTCCTCCGTCGCACCCGACGAGATAGTCCCCCCGCAGCGACTGGCCGTCGGAGAGCTCGACGTCGACACCGGTGTCGTCCTGCGCGAAACCGGTGACCTCAATGCCGTAGTGGATCGGCACCCTCAGCTCGTGGACCCAGCCGGCCAGGATGCGCTCGATGTGGTTCTGCCACAGCCCGAGCCCGTAGGGATGCCGGGTGGGAAAGTCGCTGATGTCAAGAGGGGTCCCGGCGAATGCCGCGACCTGCACTGCCTGTCCCTCCGCCAGGAACCGATCAGCGATTCCACGCTGATCGAGGACCTCGATCGTGCGTGAATGCAGACCGCCTGCGCGCGAGCCGGCGAGTTCCTGGCTGGCGCGCCGCTCGACAATTGCGACGTCGACGCCCGCCAACGCCAATTCGCCCGCCAGCATCAGCCCTGTCGGACCTCCTCCGGCGATCACCACTGCATGTTCGGTCATAGCCCCACTCCGGCCGGCATCACGCCGGTCGCGACCAGCGCATCACATCCCTTAGCCGCCGCGGCGTCCGTGTCGAACTGCGCGGCGACCAACTCGGCCGCGCGCCGGGGCACGTCCGCCGCCGACGGCGAGGTCGCCCCGTGCACCAGCGGGCGCGCCTGCGGGCCGGCCGCCAGCATCGGCATGCCGATACGGGCGAGCCGCTCCGCGAAGTCCGGCGGGGCGCACACCGCCACCTCGGAGCCGAGTGCCCGCAACTGCACCGCGAGTCCACCATCGGTTCGGCGTCCCCGCGCGACCCATCCGTCGACAACGACACACGCATTTCGCTACTCCCATTTCCGTAGGTTCTGGCGTTCGGCCGGCGATTATGCGCCACCACCCGGGGCTTGCCGCAAGCCCCCCCCCGGGCGGTATAAATTGGAAGTGGAGAGGAGCGGGTAGCGTCCTTTCCCTTGTCGTCGGCTGTGGACTGTCGGCCTATTACCCCGCCACCGGCAAGCGAGCCGAGTGGCTCTGCGCGATAAAGGTCGGGGCGATGAAAGTCGGGGCGACGAGACGGCTTTTGAACCACACGTCCCCCACTCCCGTTCAGCACCTCCATCGCGCGTTGCAGTCCTGAGACCCGCTGGGCCAGATCACTGAAGCGTCGTGCGTTCGCTCCTCACCTGTCGAGTTCCGGGCCACTTCATGCCGATACCCGCGCGCGGTAGGGGCCGAAGTCCGGTTGGCGCTTTCCGGTGAAGGCCTCGATGCCCTCCCGGGCCTCGTCGGACTCGACGAACAACCCCAGCCCCGAGAAGGCGAGCTGCCCCGAGCCGGAGATGTGCTCGGTGTCCGCGTTGAAGGAGCGCTTGACGAAAGACAGCGCGGTGGGTGACAGGCCGAGGATCTCGTTCGCCCAGCGGCGCACCTCGTCGCGTAGCTCGGCGGCGGGCACCACCCGGTTCACGAGACCCCAACGCTCGGCGGTCTGCGCGTCGTAGCGGCGGCAGAGCATCCAGATCTCGCGGGCGCGCTTCTCCCCGACGAGGCGGGCCAGGTAGGCGGTGCCGAAGCCGGCGTCGAAGGACCCCACCCGCGGGCCGGTCTGGCCGAACACGGCGGTATCCGCGGCGACGGTCAGGTCGCACAAGACGTGCAGCACGTGACCGCCTCCGATCGCATAGCCGTTGACAGCGGCGATCACGGGCTTGGGGATCTCCCGGATCAGCCGGTGGAGGTACTCGACCTCGAACAGCCCCGACTCGGACGGCCCGTAGTCGCCCGTCTCGGCCCGCTGCTTCTGATCGCCGCCCGTGCAGAAGGCTCGGTCGCCCGCGCCGGTGAGGCAAACCACGCCGACCTCCGGGCTGGCCCAGGCCCGCTTCAGGCAGCGGATCAGCTCGTCTACGGTGCGCGCCCGGAAGGCATTCATCCGATCGGGCCGGTCAATCGCGATCCAGGCGAGGCCCTCATCGACCTCGTAACGCACGTCGGTCAGGTCGTCCATGTCTCTCCTCCTCGTCGCGTGTCGGCCACGCTACCCGCGCCTGTGCCAAGATCGCTGCCCGATGAGCGGGCGGACCGCGCTGGTCACGGGAGCGGCAAGGGGCATCGGCCGGGCGACCGCGCTGGCCCTGGCCGCCGATGGCCGCGCCGTCGCCGTGGCGGACATCCGCTTCGACGACGCCCTCGAGACGGCCGCTGCGGTGGAGGCGGCAGGCGCGCAGGCCGCGGCCGTGGAGCTCGACGTGACCCAGGGCGCCTCGGTAGAGGAGGGCGTCCGCCGGGCCGAGAACGCGCTCGGCCCGGTCGAGATCGCGATCAACAACGCCGGCTGGGACGAGCTCCGCCCCTTTCTCGAGACCGACGAGGATTTCTGGGACCGGGTGATCGGGATCAACTTCAAGGGCTGCCTGCGCGTCACTCGGGCCGTGGTCCCCGGCATGGTCGAGCGTGGCTGGGGCCGGGTGATCAACATCGGCTCGGACGCCGGGCGAGTGGGCTCCTCGCTGGAGGCCGTCTACTCGGGCGCCAAAGGCGGGGTAATCGCCTTCACAAAGACCCTCGCCCGCGAGGTGGCGCGCTCAGGGGTGACGGCCAACGCGGTCTGCCCGGGTCCCACCCGAACCCCCATGCTCGAGGCCATGGCCGCGGCCGGCGACGAGAAGCTCGTGCAGTCGCTCACCCGGGCGGTTCCCATGCGCCGCCTCGGTGAGCCCGAGGACGTGGCCGCGGCGGTGGCCTTCCTCGCCTCCGAGCGGGCGGCGTTCATCACCGGGCAGACCCTCTCCGTGAGCGGCGGCCTGACGATGGCCTGAGCGTCTCAAGGACTCACGCCGGCCGGGAGCGCGCAGGCCATACCTCCACGACCGGCACGACGAGCGCCTCCCTGTGATCGCCGCGTGGAGAATCAGGGAGCAGCGGCTAGGAGCCCGGCGGCCGGTGAATGTCGTCGACGCAGTGCACCTCTTCGGGGTTCGGCTCGACGTGCGGCAGGTCGAGGTTCACGACGACCGGCTCCTGACCACTGCGCAGGACGACGCAGGAGAGCGGTGCATCGGAGCGTTGATCTCCCGATGCGGGGCATAGGGGCGACGTAGATGAAGTCGCCAGGTGCTCTGAGTTGCCCTGACTTTCGCTCAGATTGGAACCCTGAATAGAACCCTGGCCGAGGGTCGCCGGAACAGCCGGAGCAAGAGCCCTATTCGGTCGATGCTCGCGCCGGAATGGAAACGCGGACCGGCGTTTCCCATCCGGCCGGGGCCGTGCCGTAGATCACATCGGGATCGAGGTCCGCGCCGTTGGGTCAGGCAATCGTGTCACCCGACTCGTCGACGGTGACTGAGGCGAAGGTCGCCGGCTCACGCAGCGGCTCGAAGACGGGCCCGGAGAGGCCGAGTCATCGCTTGGCGCCGAATCCGATAGCGCGCGGCTCCGTCCCGTCGCTTCTGATTGTCGTCGGTAGCGGTAGACACCCGTGGCTCGAGCAGCAGGCGCGAGACTGCTGGTTTCGTCGAAAGGCAGAAGCGCGGAGACGTTCGAGCGACATTGCCCGCCGCCGCGCGAAGCGGAAGCCGGAGGAAGCCCGCTATTGGCGGGCAAACGCCCACCTCGACCGGCTGGGTACGCATCCCTCATTTGGCGGGGTTGTCCTTGCCCCAGCCCGCGAAGCCTTGCGAGCAGTTCGACATTCGATCGGCTCATATTCCCTCCATTTGGATGGACGGGTCAATCGCGGCGTTGGTCGCTGCCGCGGCGCACCGCGAAGTCGCGCGCCAGCAAGGCCATGCGGAAGAACGCGCCCACCAGCTCGCGCGGCCCGGGCGGCTTGGCCACGCCGCGACGGTGGGCGTCGATCGTGCCCACGCTGACCAGCGCCCGCTCGGGACCGAGCCACTCCGCAAAGCCCCACTCCGCGATCTCGTCGCCGAGGACGAGCTCGCGCGCCGCCTCGGCGGGTGATCTTCCGGCCTCGAGACGGTCCGCGGCCGCCCGATCGAGCCAGCGCCAGTAGTCGATCAGGCGCCGTACTTCCTCCGGGCCGCAAATCGGACCATGCCCGGGGACGAGCCGCTCCGCGCCCAGGTCGAGCAGGCGCTCCAGCGCGGCGACCCAGCCCTCGAGCGGCCCGGCCCACATGATCGGGGTGACGTTGATGAAGAGGATGTCGGCGGCGATCGCGATCCGCGCGTCCGGGACCCAGACGATCAGGTCGCCGGGGGTGTGCGCAGGGCCGACCTCGATCAGATGAATCTCGCGCCCGCCGACGTCCAGCTCGAGCCGGCCGGAGAAGGGGCGGGTCGGCGGCACGAGCCGCACCTCTTCGAAGGCGAAGGGCTCGAGCGCCCCGCCCACGTAGGCGGCGATCGCGCCGACGTCGCCCCGCCGCGGATA
>Ga0126312_10003605_pt1 | contig 10471 bp, 11 predicted proteins | sample Plot104A_FD_92537 | JGI IMG/M metagenome (GOLD analysis project Ga0126312, IMG submission 92537) | Serpentine soil microbial communities from UC McLaughlin Reserve, CA, USA - Plot104A | ecosystem: Environmental > Terrestrial > Soil > Grasslands | place: USA: UC McLaughlin Reserve, Lake County...
CAAGCTCTGGATCGAGCGCGCGTCCGACATCGCGAAGGAGTACTACCTCTCCGTCACGTTCGACCGTTCGGAGAAGAAGCCGCTGTTCATGCTCACCACGGAGGGCGGCGTCGAGATCGAGGAGGTCGCCGCGACGAAGCCGCAGGCCTTGGCGCGCCTGCACGCGAACGTCCTCGAGGGCTTCCAGCCCTACCAGGGGCGGCGGCTCATCTACGGCTCGGGAATCGAGGATCCGGGCGAGCAGAAACAGGTGCTCTCGATCGTTTCGAAGCTCTACGAGTGCTTCACGCAGTCCGACGCGATGCTCTGCGAGATCAACCCGCTCGTCGTGACGCCGGACGGCACCGTCAAGGCGCTCGACGCGAAGGTCACGATCGACGACAGCGCGCTCTTCCGGCATCCGGACATCGCAGAGATGCGCGACATCTCCGCCGCCGACCCGCTCGAGGCGTTCGCGCGCGAGAAGGGCGTCACGTACGTGAAGCTCGACGGCTCCGTCGGGATCCTCGGCAACGGCGCGGGGCTTTCGATGTCGACGGTTGACGTCGTCGTGGTCGCGGGCGGGCGGCCGGCGAACTTCTGCGACCTCGGCGGAGGTGGCGACGCCGAGGGCGTCGTCGACGCGCTCGAGGTGATCGTGCGCGACCCGGACGTGCGCTCGATCTTCTTCAACATCTTCGGCGGGATCACGCGCTGCGACGAGGTAGCGCGCGGAATCCTCGCCGCGCTCGAGCGAATGTCGATCGAGCTGCCGCTCGTCGTCCGGCTCGACGGCACCAACGCCGAGGAGGGGAGGGCGCTGCTCCGAGAGGCTGCGCCGCCGAACCTGCACGTCGAGCCGACGATGCTCGACGCGGCGCGGCGAGCGGTGGAGCTCGCAGCATGAGCAACGTCTGGGACGAGCGCGCCGACGCCTACCGCACGTCCACGACGCACATGCAGGGCGACGACCTCGACGCGCTGATCGCGATGTGCGAGCCGAGCGAGGGAATGAAGATCCTCGACGTCGCCACCGGCGGCGGCCACGTCGCGCGGCGCCTTCGGGACGAGGGCTGCCAGGTCGTCACCGTCGACAGCTCGCCGGGCATGCGTCCGGACGTGCTCACTCGCGCCGAGGAGCTGCCCTTCGACGACGGGTCATTCGACGTCGTGGTCTGCCGGATCGCCGCGCACCACTTCGCGGACATCCGGAAGGCGGTCGCCGAGATGGCGCGCGTCTCGAACCGCGTCGTCGCGATCGAGGACACGCTCTACCTCGACGAGCAGCAGGAGGAGGCGGAACGGCTGCGCGACCCGTCCCACGTGCGCTCGTACAGCGAGGACGAGTGGAAGGAGCTTCTCGCCGACGTGGGGCTCGAGGTCGAGCAGGTCGAGTTCTTCGAGAAGGTCCACCCGCTCGCGGACTGGCTCGCGCGCACGGGCTGCGAGGGCGAGGAGGCCGACCGCGTCAAGGAGCTCCTGCGCCCGCGCCTGGTCGACGGCGGCAGTGCCTGGCGCGATACGAAGATCCTGCTCAAGGGAAGAAAGTCGCAGAGTTAGTGGGCCACCCGGCAACATCCTCCGGGCTTCTTGCCCACGACCACGCGGCGCGGTGGGGCGTCCTCGGGCGCGCCCCTGCTACCAGCACGAGCGCGCCCTGCGTCCTTCCATCGCTTGGTGCTCGTGACCCAGAAGCGCGGGAATGTCACCGGGAGGCCCACTGACGTGGCGATCATCGTCGACAGCGACACGCGCCTCGTGGTGCAGGGCCTGACGGGCAGCGAGGGGCGCTTCCACGGGCTGCGCAATCGGGGCTACGGGACGCAGGTCGTCGCAGGCGTCACTCCCGGCAAGAGCGGTCAAGACGTCGAGGGGATCCCGATCTTCGACACCGTCGCGGAAGCGGTCGACGACACGGGCGCCAATACGACGTTGGTGTTCGTTCCTGCACGGTTCGCCGTCGACGCCATCTACGAGGCGGCAGACGCGGGGATCACGACCATCGTCGCCATCACCGAACACATCCCTGCGCACGACATGCTGCGCGTGTACGCGTACATCCGGCTCCGCGGCGTAACGCTCGTCGGTCCGAACTGTCCGGGCGTGCTCTCGCCGGGGAAAGCGAACGTGGGGATCATCCCGGCCGAGATCTTCAGCGAGGGCGCGATCGGCCTCGTGTCGCGCTCCGGGACGCTCACGTACCAGATCGGGCACGAGCTGACGCAGCTCGGCCTCGGCAACTCGACCATCGTCGGCATCGGCGGCGACCCCGTCGTCGGCTCGTCGTTCGTCGACGTGCTCGAGCACTTCGAGGCCGATCCGGAGACGGAGTACGTCGTGCTCGTCGGTGAGATCGGCGGGAACGAGGAGGAGAAGGCGGCGCAGTACGTGGCCGAGCACATGTCCAAGCCGGTCCTCGCGTACATCGCCGGGTTCGCGGCGCCGCCAGGGAAGACGATGGGGCACGCGGGAGCGATCATCTCGGGAAGCTCCGGAACGGCGCACGCGAAGAAGGAAGCGCTCGAGGCGGTCGGGATCACCGTCGGGACGACGCCGACCGAGGTGGCGCAGCTGGTCGCGCGGCGCGTCGGCATCGCCGTGTAGCGGTACGGCCGGGGCGGCGCTCGCCGGGCGCGGCTACGCCGCCAGCGCGGGCGCGAGCTCGCCGCCGATCAGCTCGACCGGCTCGAGCTCGTCGTGCAGGAGGTGCTGGAGGTAGACACCGTCGATCACGTCGGCGTACGTACGCAGCCGCTCGGCCAGTTCTGACGGCGTCCCGACGAGCCAATGAGGCGGCGGCCCGTTCCCGGCGGCCCAACCGCGTGCGCCAGGGAGCGCGAACAGCCGCTCGAGCGCCGCCTCGACTCCGGCGCGGTCGGCCGCGATGACGCACGTGTTCATCAGCGTGAACCGGATCGTGCCCGGGTCGCGTCCGGCACGTTCGCACGCGCGGTGCAGACGCTCTCGGCGCTCCCGGAGGTCGTCGAGGCCGGCGGCGAAGGTGTTGTACTCGTCCGCGAACGCGGCCGCGGGCGTGAGCGTCCCGCGCTTCGCAGTTCCGCCCACGATCAACGGCGGATGCGGCCGCTGAACGGGCTTCGGATGCACGTCGTCGTCGTCGGTCCAGTGGCGGACGATCGTCTCGACCTGCTGCGCGAGCAGGGCCACGCGGTCACGTGCCGGTGGAAAAGCTAAGTCGTGCTGCGCGTGCTCGCGCTCGTTCCAGCCGGCCCCGATCCCGAGCTCTACGCGCCCGTTCGAGATGTGGTCGACCGCGACAACGTTCTTGGCGAGCACTGCGGCGGGTCTAAACGTCACCGGTGACACCATCGTCCCGAGGCGGACGCGCGAGGTCTCGGCCGCGAGACCCGCCAGCGTGCTCCACGCGTCGAGCGACCCGCCGACGCCGCGCAGGCCGCCGCGGTAGTGGTCCGAGCGAAACAACCCCTCCACGCCGTGCTCCTCGCACGCGCGGGCGAGCGCGAGCCACTGCGGCCACGCGACGTCTTCCTGGCCTTCGATCATCAAACAGACCCGCACCACGGGAACGTACCGCCTCGCGCCGACGCCTTTGCGACACTGACGCGGTGGAGACGATCTCGTTCGCGCGTGGCGTTCCGGCGCCTGAGTGCCTGCCAGTCGAGGAGCTCGCGGAGTGCGCGCGCGCGGCGGTCAAGCGCGACGCATCCGTCCTCTCGTACGGCGAGGCGAGCGGCTATCGCCCGCTGCGCGAGTGGATCGCGGCGAGGCACGGCGTGACCCCCGCCGAGGTGCTGGTCACGAACGGCGGCCTGCAAGGATTCGGCTTCCTCGCGCGGCACCTGTGCCGTCCTGGCGCGCGCGTGCTCGTCGAGCGTCCGACCTACGACCGGCCGCTGAGGGTGCTCGAGCAGATCGGCGCGGAGGTGGAGGCGCTGCCGATGGACGACGAGGGGCTCGAGCCCGATGCGCTCGCCGAGGCACTAGCCCGGGGGCCGAAGCCGGCGTTCCTGTACACGATCCCGACCTTCCAGAACCCGAGCGGCCGCACCCTCTCGACCGAGCGGCGCCGGGGGATCATCGATCTCGCGCACGAGCACGACCTGCTCGTGCTCGAGGACGACCCGTACTCGCTGGTTCGCTTCGAGGGCGCCGCGCCGCCGAGCCTGTTCGAGCTGGACGAGAGCGGCCGCGTTATCTACGCCTCATCGTTCTCGAAGACGGTCGCGCCGGGTGCCCGAGTCGGCTATTTCGTTCTGCCGGCAACGCTCCTGGCGGAGCTCCAGAGCACGATTGCGTCCACCTACATCTCGCCCGCGCTGCTCGGCCAGGCGACGGTTTTCGAGTTCCTGCGGCGAGACCTCTTCGAGCCGAACCTTGCGCGCGTGTGCGACCTCCTGCATGCGCGCCGCGACGCGATGCTCGACGCGCTCGAGGACGAGCTGGGATCCGCGGACGCGACCTGGAATCGGCCGGAAGGCGGCTACTTCCTCTGGCTCGAGCTTCCCGGCCTCGACACCGGCGACCTGCTCGCGGCGGGGACGCGGGAAGGCGTCGTCTTCGTGCCGGGCGCCGACTTCGGCGGGCCAGCGAGCTCCGCCCGACTCGCGTACAGCTTTGTCTCACCGGCCGAGATCGTCCTCGGCGTCGAGCGTCTTGGAGCCGTCGTGTCCGCGCCGGCGCCTGTATAGCTGCGACAGCAGCAGCCCGCCGACGATCCCGATCGCGAGGCTCAGCAGGATCAACCAGATCACGGACGTCTTCGCCGTGAACAACACGAAATCGATCTCGACCTCCGCGTCGTTCTTGGCGACGAACGCCACGAGGTACGCGAAGATCACAGCGAGCGACACCACGGTCACCCAGAGCCTCGGCTGAAACGAGTCCCCCAGGGAACGATCCGATATGCGATCGCGCAGTCGCACGCGCGGGAGTCTATGGCGCGGCGATCAGGCGGCGCGGCCGGCGACCACCGCCGCGAGCGGGCGAGGCGCGACGCGCGGCTGAGGCGCCGTGCCGAGCGTCCCGAGCGTGTGCGCGCGGAACGTCGGACACGGCGTGTCCGTCTGGAGGGCGCACAGTCCGGCACGCCGGAAGTAGCAGTCGTTGCACGTCATTTTTGCCAGCTTGCTCATCTCCCTCCCCAGGATCAGCCGCGATCCTAGAGGCTGCTCCGAAAATTGAAACCGCAGGAAAAACGAAGACGCAGCAATTTCCGACCGATACGAAACAGCCGAAAACGGCCGCTTTTCAGGTCTTTTCGTCCAGCGTTGCCAACGCACGCAACGCCTGTTGAAAACTTCTCACAGGGACGACGCGGAGCCCGTCCGCATAGCGCCGCGCCTCCGCCGCGTTCTCCCCAGCCGGTACGAGGAAAACATCGATCCCGGATCGCCTCACCCCGATCGTCTTCTGCCGGACGCCGCCGATCGGCGTTACGGAGCCGTCGAGCTCGATCGCTCCCGTCGCCGCAACGCGGTGCCCGCCGTCGACATCGCGTCCGAGCTCCTCGAGCACGTCGAGCGCAAACGCGAGCCCAGCCGAAGGGCCGCCGATGTTTCCGGCGCGGATCTTTACGCGGACGGGCAGCTTGATCGTCGCCTCTTGGTCGACGAGGACGCCGATGATCGCGCGGCCACGCTGCGATGGGTCGGCCCGCGTGCGAACGACCAGGCGTCGCTGCGAGTCTCCCCGGCGCACGACCAGCGTGACGGGCGCGCCGGGCTTGTGCTTTCCGACTGCGCGGCGAAGATCGGCCGGCCCGCGGACGCGGCTTGTATCTGCTCGAACGATCACGTCACCGAGCTCGAGCTCCCCCGCTGCCGGCGCGTGCGGGTCGATCTGCTCGATCCGCGCACCCGTTGGCCGAGTCACGACCTCGTAGCCGGCAGAACGGAGCGCTACGGCCGCGGCGACCTCCTGCGACTGCGACATCGCTCGCTGATCGGCCTCGCGCCGCTCCGCGTCCGTGGTTCCGGGAGCAAGCAGTGCGGAGGCCGGCACGAGCTGCGCGCCCTCACGGATGCCCGGCCACAGCCGCTCCAGCAGCGTCGCCTTGCGCACGAAGATGTCGACGAAGTAGATGCCGCCGCCGTCCTTCGGATCCTTGCCGCCCGCAACGTCGACGATCGGCGCGACCGCGCGCGCGCGGTCGGGCAGGAAGATGTACTCGTTCGACGGGATCAGCCACAGCGCCAGCACGACCACGCCGAGCAGGAGCACGCCAGCGAGCGCGAGGCGGGCCGGGGTCGAGCGGCGGATCACAGCAGCCCGCGCGTCAGCCCGCCGTCGACCGGAATCAGCGCGCCGGTCACATACGACGCGCGATCGGACACGAGAAACGCGACCACGTCGGCGATCTCGTCGGGGCTGCCGAGGCGGCGAAGGGGAATCGGGACGAGGTCTTCCGGCTTCGGCCCCTCCGGGTAGACCTCGGCAATCCGCGCGGTCTCGATCCGGCCCGGCGCGATTGTGTTGACGGTGACGCCGTCCGGCCCGACCTCGCCGGCGAGGGTCTTCATCCAGCCGTGCACGCCGGGGCGGATCGCGTTCGACAGCGCGAGGGCCGGCGTCGGCTCTCGGATCGTCGACGACTCGATGTTCACGATGCGCCCGCGCGCGCGTGCGCGAAGGTACGGCAGGCAGAGCAGCGTCAGCCGAGCCGCGGAGAACAACAGCAGCTCCAGCGCTGCCTGCAGCGACTCGTCGTCGACCTCGACAGCCCGCCCGCGCGGCGGGCCGCCGCCGTTGTTGACGAGGATGTCGATTCCGCCGAAGCGCGCGACCGTGGTCTCCACGAGCCGCTCGAGGTCCTCGCGCACGGTCAGATCGCCAGCGACGGGCACGGCTCCAGTCCCTCCGGCCTCGCGCTCGAGCAGGTCGCGGCGGCGCGCGAACGTGACCACGTTCGCGTTCTCCTCCCGCAGCCGCGCTGCGATCGCGGCGCCCATCCCCGACGAGGCGCCGCACACGATCGCAGTACGGCCCGTCAGCCCGAGGTCCACCGCTGACTCGTCCGTTCGGGAGGTGGCGGACGGCGCGTGGCACACCCGTCGCGATGGGCCGCCGATGTGGCTGCACATGGGGACACATGGGCCGCAGGCGGCAGTGCGCATGGGCGCCCGTGGGCCGACACATGTGCAAGTACGTGGGTACCCATCGGCTGGATCGTCCGAAAAGGCTTACGTCGTGAGCACGCCGACGACGTCCCGCACCGCATCCGCGCTCGCGCGGAGCGCTTCCTGCTCGTCGTCGTCGAGGTCGAGCTCGACGATCTCCTCGACGCCGCCCGCGCCCAGCTTCACGGGCACGCCCATGTAGAGCCCGTCGATCCCGTACTCGCCTTCCAGGAGCGCCGTGCAGGGCAGGACCCGCTTTTCGTCGAGCACGACCGCATCGACCATCTGAGCCACGGCCGCGCCAGGTGCGTACCAGGCGGACGTGCCGAGCAGGCTCACGATCTCGCCGCCTCCCTTGGCCGTCCGCTCGACGATCGCGTCGATTCGCTCGCGCGGAACGAGCTTCGTGACGGGAACCCCTCCGACTGTGGTCGCGGAGACGACCGGAACCATCTGGTCGCCGTGCCCGCCGAGAACGAGCGCTTGCACGTCCTTCACCGACGAGCGCGTCTCCCGCGCGACGAAGGCTCGAAAGCGTGCGGTGTCGAGGATTCCCGCCTGCCCGACCACGCGTTGCTTCGGGAAGCCTGACACGTTCTTCGCGACGTGGCACATCGCGTCCAGCGGGTTCGACAAGACGACGATGATCGAATCGGGCGACTGGGCGACGACTTGCTCGGTGACCGAGGTCACGATCTTCTCGTTCGTCGTCACGAGATCGTCGCGGCTCATCCCGGGCTGGCGCGGAACGCCTGCGGTGATCACGACCACGTCAGAGCCGGCGGTCTCTTCGTAGCCGTTCGTGCCGACAACCGTCGCCTCGAACCCGAGGATCGGCGCCATCTGGTTGATGTCGAGCGCCTTCCCCTGCGGCAGCCCCTCCTTGATGTCCGTCAGCACGACCTCCGCGTAGTCGCGCCGGGCGAGAAGCTCGGCACACGTCGCTCCCGTCGCGCCTGCGCCGACGACCGTCACCTTGCGGCGCCCGCGATACGGCTTGAACTCGTGACGGCCGTGCTCGAGCTCCATCAGGCGACCGCCAGGCGACTGCGCTCGAGCTTCTCGATAATGGCGTCCGCGACCTCGCTCGTGCCGACCGCGGTCGGATCGTCACGAGAGGGCTTCATGTCGTACGTGACGCTGCGGCCTTCGCCGATCACCTCGGTGATCGCGCGCTCGAGCCTGTGCGCGGCCGAGTGCTCGCGGAGGTGGCGCAGCATCAGCCTGCCCGACAGCATCTGGGCCATCGGGTTTACCTTGTTCTGTCCCGCGTATTTCGGCGCCGACCCGTGCGTCGGCTCGAAGATCGCGACGCCTTCGCCGAAGTTTCCTCCCGGAGCCATCCCGAGTCCGCCGATCATTCCCGCGCAGAGATCGCTGACGATGTCGCCGTAGAGGTTCGGCAGCACGAGGACGTCGTACTCCTCAGGGCGCTGCACGAGCTGCATGCACATGTTGTCGACGATCCGGTCCTCGAACTGGATCTCCTCGTTGTGCATCGCGACCTCGCGCGCGATTCGGAGGAAGAGGCCGTCGCTGTACTTCATGATGTTTGCCTTGTGGACGGCAGTGACCTTCTTGCGGCCGTTCGCGCGCGCGTAGTCGAACGCGAATTGCACGATCCGCCGCGTGCCCTTGATCGAAAGCGGCTTCACGGAGATCCCTGCGTCGCGGAACGGAAGCCGCGCGCCGTGCTTCTCCAGCCACGCGATCAGCTCGACCGTCTCCGAGCTCCCGGCTGGGAACTCGATCCCGGCGTAGAGGTCCTCCGTGTTCTCGCGCACGACCACGAGGTCGACGTCCGAGAACCGGCTGCGCACGCCGGGATACGTCTTGCACGGGCGGACCTGCGCGTAGAGATCGAGGCTCTTCCGTAGCGCGACGTTCACGGAGCGGAAGCCCCCGCCGACGGGGGTCGTGATCGGCCCCTTGAGCGCGACGCCGCTCGCGCGGATCGCGTCGAGGACGTGCTCCGGCAGCGGGTTGCCGTCGTTCTCGTCCATGACGTCGATGCCCGCGTGCTGGACGTCCCAGTCGAACTCGACGCCGGTCGCCTCCAGCACGCGCCGCGTCGCCTCGGTCAGCTCGGGGCCGGTTCCATCCCCGGGAATCAGCGTCACGCGGTGCGCCACTCGCCGGACTCTAACCGCGGGGTACAGTGACCCGCAGAGTGGGGACGAAGAAGTCAGTTCAGCTCTCCGGCGTGGTCGTCGCCGAGACGGAGCTGAGCTCCATCGACGCGCAGCAGGGCGTTCTGGCGTACCGCGGGTACGACATCGCGGATCTCGCAGAGCACGCGACGTACGAGGAGGTCGCGTACCTGCTGCTCGAGGGCGAGCTGCCGGACGCCGAGCGCAGTCGGGCGTTCCAGGAGGAGCTTGCCGAGTGCGAGCTTCCGCCGGCCGTGCAGGCACTGATCGACGGCAACGCGAAGGACGCGTCGCCGATGGAGATGCTGCGCACGGGCGTCTCATTGCTCTCGTTCTCGGACGCGGCCGAGGCGTCGATCGACCGGGAACAGGAGCGGCGGAAGGCAGTGCGGCTGATCGCGCTGCTGCCGACGATCGTCGCCCGACACCACCGCCTGCGGCAGGAGCTCGATCCGGTCCCGCCCGATCCGTCGCTGGGCTACGCCGAGAACTTCCTGACGATGCTGCGCGGCGCCACGCCGACGGAGGAGGAGACGCGCGCGTTCGACATCGCGATGATCCTCCACGCCGAGCACGAGCTGAACGCATCGACGTTCGCCGCGCGAGTCGTGGCCGGCACGCGCGCGGACATGTACAGCGCAGTCGTCGCCGCCATTTGTGCTCTGAAGGGGCCGACGCACGGCGGTGCGAACGAGGCAGCGATGCGCGTCATCGAAGAGATCGGGTCGGTGGCGGCGGTGCCGGAGTCGGTAAGCAGGCTCCTCGCCGAGAAGCGAACACTGTTCGGCTTCGGTCATCCCGTCTACGTCACGACGGACCCGCGCGCACGGATCCTGAAGCGGCTCAGCGAGCAGTTCTCGCACGACGGCGGCGACCCGAACTGGTACGCGATCACCGAAGCGCTCGAGCGCGAGGTGCGCGAGCAAAAGCGTCTCCATGCGAACGTCGATCTCTACTCCGGGTCGCTCTACCGCTATCTCGGGATCCCCGATGACCTGTTCACGCCGCTGTTCGAGTGCAGTCGTGTCGCCGGCCAATGTGCGCACGTGCTCGAGCAGCATGCGAACCCGAAGATCATCCGCCCGGCCGCGGCGTACATCGGCCCCGGACGGCGCGAATACCCGGCAGCTGCGCGTTCCTGACCGTTTCGCCGAGCATGACGGTTCCTCGCGTTCCTGACGGTTCGCTGGCAAGCGTCGGAGGACGTCACAGTGCACGTAGCACAGGGCGTCCGACAGAGCGCGG
>Ga0126312_10003606_pt1 | contig 10471 bp, 9 predicted proteins | sample Plot104A_FD_92537 | JGI IMG/M metagenome (GOLD analysis project Ga0126312, IMG submission 92537) | Serpentine soil microbial communities from UC McLaughlin Reserve, CA, USA - Plot104A | ecosystem: Environmental > Terrestrial > Soil > Grasslands | place: USA: UC McLaughlin Reserve, Lake County...
GGCCTGCGCCGCCGTCGATCTGGTCATTGCCGCGCACGCCGTCGCTCGAGTTGACCGTGTCGCGGCCGCCCTCGCCGAAGAGGTGGTCGACGCCCGCGTCGCCGCGCAGGACGTCGTTCCCGGCGCCTCCGTAGACGTAGTCGTCGTCCCCGCGGGCGCGGACGACGTCGTTTCCTCCGCCGGCGCAGATCACGTCGGCCCGCGGCGTGCCGAGGAGTACCTCGTCGCGCGCGCTGCCTCGGATCGTGCACGGTGGCCGGCGGCCGTTCGCCGACCGCGCGCCGCCCGGGTCGCCGCCGAGGCGAGCGCACACGGAGTCGGGCCGGTCGGGTCGGCGCGCGGGGCCCGGACGGCGGAGCGCGTCGATCGTCACCGAGAGCGCGTTCGGGTCCGACTCGATATCCAGGTGGTCGCTGGCGTTCGCCGGGTACTGGTCCTGGAGGCAGTAGTTGGTCGTGTGGGGCCCGTTCAGGCGCTTCGTGCGCGGACCGTTGTCGGTGCTGCCCGCCGCGTTGGCCAGGAAGCTCGAGTAGTACGGGAAGACGACGTCGTCGTAGCGGGTCTGGATCTGCGTGTAGTCGACGCCCGAGAGCGTCTCGTCGCCGGCGTTCACCCGCCGCGTGAACGCGCTCATATACGGATGCTGCTGAGCGCACGAGAAGCAGCCCCTGCGCGGGCCGAACGGCGCGAGCGGGTTGTTCGTGCCGTGGTTCGAGGCCGAGAAGCTGACCATGTCCGTGATCTTCGAGCGCCCGCCCAGGTTCTTCAGGTAGTAGCGCGGCATGAGCCCGCCCTGCGAGTGGCCGACGATCGACGCCCTGCCGGTCCGGCTGTGGGGAAGCACCGTGCGCTCGATGAACCCCCGCAGATCGGCCGCCGAGTCTTCGATCGGTCCGCGCCCGCACGAGCCGAAGTCGTTGCAGCCGCCGTAGTTGAGGGCGAACGTGCAGAAGCCGGCCGACTCGAGGCGCTGCGAGGTGAAGAAGAACTCCTGGCGGCTCGCGAGCGTGCCGTGCACGAGCACCCCGGGCGTCGGGTTCTGGCGAGCCCGGCAGGCGTCGTTGGAGCCGGGCGGCGGCGGCGGGTTCGAGGACGTTCCCTGGGCCAGCGCAGGCGGCGCGAGCAGGAGGCACAACGCCCCCACCGCGGCGAGCAGCGGGAGCCCTCGTCTCCGTATGCGGTCACCGTACACCGCGGAACGTGCCCTCGCGCCACCTCCGGGTGCTCGCTCCCGGGCCGAAGGCCGTGGCCGCGCGCGCGACGCCAACTCAGCCGCTGTCGTCGCCGCCCTCCGAGTCGTCGCCCCCCTCGTCGTCCTCGTACAGCGCCTCGAACTCGCTCTCGAAGGTCTCGTACACGACGTTGCGCTTGACCTTCATCGTCGGGGTCACCTCGCCGTCCTCCTGCGAGAGCTCGCGATCGACGATCGTGAACTTCTTGACCTGCTCGACGCGGGCGAGGTCCTCGTTGGCCGCGTCGATCGCCTTCTGGATCTCCGCGCGCACCTTGTCGTCGTTCGCGACGTCGTCGCCGTCGCTCGAGCCCGCCTCCTGGAGCAGCGTGTCGCGCTCCTCCTGGTCGAGCGTCACGAGCGCGACGAGGTACGGCTTGTCGTCGCCGTAGACCACGGCGTGCGAGACCCAGCGGCTCGCGGCGATCTTGTTCTCGATGTAGCCCGAGGCGATGTTCTTGCCCGACGACGTGACGATGATGTCCTTCTTGCGGCCGGTGATCGAGAGGAAGCCGTCGTCGTCGAGCTCGCCGACGTCGCCCGTGTGGTACCAGCCCTCCTCGTCGAGGTCCTCCTTGGTCTCCTCCTCGAGGTTGTGGTAGCCCTGGAAGACGTGCGGGCCGCGGACGAGGATCTCGCCGTCCTCGTCGGCGATCCTCACCTCCGAGCCCGGCAGCGCCTTGCCGACCGTGCCGAACTTGAAGTCGTGGGGCTGGTTGATCGTCGCCACCGCCGAGGTCTCGGTCGAGCCGTAGCCCTCGAGGATCTTCACCCCGCAGGCGAAGAAGAACTCGAGCATCTCCTTCTGCACCGGCGCGGCGCCGGTGGCCGCGAACTGGAGGTTGCCGCCGAACAGCTCGCGGACGTTGGAGAGCACGCGCTTGTCGGCCTCCTCGAAGGTCTCGCGCAGGATCGGCCCCGGCTCCTCGCCGCGCTCGTCGTGCTCACGCACCTTGCGCCCGACCTCGACGGCCTTCCAGAACGCCTTCTCCTTGAGGACGCCGTCGGCCTCGGTCGTCGCGCGGCCGTAGATCTTCTCGAAGATCCGCGGAACGGCCGCGAAGTGCGTCGGCTCGACCTCCTGGAGGTTGTCGATGATCTTGTCCTTGTCCTGCTCCCAGAAGGCGAGCGTGCCGCCCACGTCGAGCACGAGCATCTGGAGGATGCGGGTGAGCACGTGCGCGAGCGGGAGGAAGAGCAGCAGCGTGGGATCCTCGCCCCACTCGACCGCCTCCTCGCACATCTCGATGTTCGCGCGGTAGTTGCCGTGGGTGAGCAGGCAGCCCTTGGGCGGCCCCGTGGTCCCCGACGTGTAGACGATCGTGAACAGATCGTCGGGTGAGACCCCCTCGACGCGCTCGTTGAGCTGCTCGTTGCTGATGTCCTCGCCCTTCTCGGTCACGTCGTTGAGCGACAACGTGTCCTCGACGTCGCCCTCGATGACCACGGTGTGCTGGAGTTCGGGGCAGTCCTCGCGAACCTCCTGCACCTTCTCGACCATGTCCGAGCTCTCGCAGAAGACGAGCTTCGCGCCCGAGTCCGAGAGCACGTGGCGCGCCTCGTCGGCCGAGCTCGTCTGGTAGATCGGCGCGACCACGGCGCCGATCGAGATCGCCGCGAGGTCGCACAGGGTCCAGTCCGCGCGCGTGTCGGAGAAGATCGCGACCTTGTCGCCGTGCTCGATGCCGAGCGCCATCAGCCCCCTGGCGACCTGCCTCAGGTTCTCGCCGAGCGCGCCGTAGGAGATCTCCTGCCATTCGCCCTCGGCGTCCTTGAACCTGAGCGCGGTGCCGCTGTGGGAGCTCGTGGCCGTGGCAACCATCTCGGCGAGCGTCTTCGCGCGGGTGCCGAGCTCGGCGCCGCTCGGGCCGCTGTCGTCCTCTTCCTCCTCTTCGCCCTCTTCGTCCCCCTGCTCGCCTTCGTCTCTCCCCTCCTCCTCCTCGGCCGAGCTCTCGGCTTCTGGGCTCTGCTCGGCCTCGGTCTCTGCCTCGGATTCGCCCTCGCCCTCGCCTTCCTCGCCCTCGGAGTCGCCGCGCGTCACGCCCGCCTCGAAGACCGACCGCGGCTCGCCGTCCTCCTCCTCTTCCTCCTCGTCCGACCCCTGCTCGTCCTGCGCTTCGTCACTCTCGCCCTGAGCGTCGGCCTCGCCCTGCCCCTCGGCCTCCTCGCCTCCGTCGGTCTCCTCGCCCGCGCCGCCCTCCTCGGACGCCTCGTCGCGCTGCTCCCCGCCGCCCTGCGCCCGCGCTCCGTCGCTCTGCTCCTCGGACGACTTGGGCTGCTCCTCGTCCTGCCGCTCGTCGCTCTGTTGCGTCTCCTCGGTCGCCACGTCGGCGCTCCCTCCCTCGTTCGCGTCGGCGCCTAGATACCCACGACGGGACGCCGCGACTCGGGATTGTTGCGCTCCGGGCATCCTCCTGCCGTGCTCGCCCTCGTCCTCGCGCTGTGCTCCAGCCTCGCCTGGGGCGTCGCCGACTTCATCGCCGGCCTCAAGAGCCGCAGCCTCCCGGTGGTGAGCGTGATGCTCGTCGCGGTCTCGACGGGCTTCGTGCTCGCCGCCTCGATCGTCGCGGTCCGCGGGCTGGGCCCGCCCGGAGGGCGCTACCTCGCGCTCACCGCGCTGTCCGCGGTGCTCGGCTCGATCGGCCTCGCCGCCTTCTATCGAGGCCTGGCCGTAGGGGCGATGAGCGTGGTCGCCCCGATCGCCGCCACGGGCGCGGCCGTGCCGGTGGCCTTCGGCCTGGCGAGCGGAGAGCGGCCCGCGGCGGTGCAGGTGGCGGGCGCGGCCCTGGCGGTGGCTGGGGTGGTGCTCGCGGCGCGCGAGGAGGCGCCGGACCGGACGGCGGCCGGCAGACGCGAAGACGATCGGCCCCGGGTCGCGCCCGGCGCGGCGCTCGCCATGCTCGCGGCGTTCGGCCTCGGCAGCTTCCTCGTGGTGATCGGCGCGGCGAGCGAAGGCGACTTCGGCTGGGCGATCCTCGGGAACCGGGCCGTTTCGCTCGTCCTCCTCGGGGTCGCCGCGCTCATCCTCCGCCCGCGGCCGCCGGCCGGCGTGCGCGACGCCTCTCCGGCGGTGGCGGTCGGCGTGCTCGAGACCGTCGCCAACACGCTGATCGCCGTGGCGATGACGCTCGGGCTCGTGAGCCTCGTGGGCGTCCTGGCGTCGCTCTTCCCCGTGGTGACCGTGGCGCTTGGCCGGATCGTGCTCGGCGAGCGCATCGCCGCGGGTCAGGGGGTCGGGACGGCGGGCGCCCTGATCGGCGTGGTGCTGATAGCCGCCGGCGGCGACGCAGCGTGACGGCTGGGCACGATCCGATTCCGTCGAAGATCCAACCCAACCCTCGTGTCCGGCGTTCCACTTAATATGTGTAGTCGACCGGCCGTGGGGGGCGCCTGTGCTGGTGCGTCGACGCGGTAACGAAGCCGCGCGAGCGGCTCAACCAAAGGTCAAGGAGACCTCATGATCACTCTGGGCCTCATTCTGTTGATCATCGGCCTGATCGCCAACATCGGCGTGCTGTATACGATCGGCGCGATCCTGCTGGTGGTCGGCCTCATCCTCGCCCTGCTCGGGACGATGGGCCGCGCCGTCGGCGGGCGAAGGCACTACTTCTGAGCGCCTCGAGGCGCGTCGCCCGCGCGAAGGTAGAGCTCGCCGAGGAGGCGAGCCGCGGCCGGGGCGGGGCGCTGCGCCCGGCCCCCTCGCGTTCAGCGCAGCGTCACGCCGAGCAGCCGCTCGAGCTCCGGCAGGGTGCGCTCAGCCCCGCGGTGGAGGACCGCGGTCATCCCCACCGCCTGCGCTCCCTCGCAGTTCTCGCGCAGGTCGTCGACGAACACGCACTCCTGGGCGGGCACGCCGACGCGCTCGGCCCCGAGCTCGTAGATCTCCGGCTGGGGCTTGTGCAGCCCGACCTCGCCCGAGATGACCACGCCGTCGAAGAGCTCGGGAAAGACGGAGCGGTCGTAGCGGCCGGCGCCCCACGAGTTCGAGATCAGGCCCGTGCGCACGCCGGCGGAGCGGACCGACCTGACGGCCTCGATCATCTCCTGATCGGGTCCCATCTCGGCGAACAGACGGTTGACGAGGTCGGTCGTGTCGTCGACTCCGAGGCGCGCCCCGAAGCGCTCGCTGAACTCCTCCTCCGTCAGCTCGCCGCGCTCGAGTCCCCGCAGGTCGCCGAGCGCATCGGGATCGTCCCGGAAGAGCTGCTTGACGCGCTCCGGGTCGAGGCCCTCGCGCTCGCAGAAGCGTCGGAACGAGTGAAAGACGTCCGTGGTGAGGACGCCGCCGAAGTCGACGAGCAGACCCCTCACGAGCCGGGCGCCGGCTGCCGCGTGACCTCGAGCGCCGCGCGCGCGATCTCGGGGATGCCCCGATCCATGAACCCGTACCACGCGTCGTCGCTCGCGCCCTGGAGGAAGCGCTTGTAGTTGCCCTCGAGAAAGACGGCGGTCTTCCACAGCGCGAGCGTCTGGTACCAGCGCAGGTCGGACATCGAGCGACCGGTGCGCTCCTCGTAGCGGGCGATCAGCTCGTCGCGGGTGGGGAAGCCCTCCCCGCGCGTCACGTGCGACAGCCCCGAGAGGAGCGTCTCGGGGTCGCCCGGCTGGGCGTAGGTCGCGGTGAGGTAGCCGAGGTCGGCGAGCGGGTCGCCGATCGTCGAGAGCTCCCAGTCGAAGATCGCGACGAGGCGAGCCGGCGCGCCGGGCGCGTACATCGCGTTCCCGAGGCGGTAGTCGCCGTGGACGATCGTGGCGGGCGGCGACTCGGGCAGGTTGCGCCCGAGCCACTCGGTCACCTGCTCGACCTCGGGGATCTCGCGCGTCCTGTTGTACTCCCACAGGCCCGAGAAGCGCCGGAGCTGGCGCTCGAGGTAGCCGGTCGGCTTCCCGAACGAATCGAGCCCGTGGGCGAACGGGTCGACGGCGTGGACCTCGACGAGCGCGTCGATCAGCTCCTCGGCGACGCGCGCGCGCTCCGCGGGCGTGTCGAGTGCGTCGGGGACGGCGGTGGTGATCACCTCGCCCTCGATGTACGGCATTACGTAGAAGGGGACGCCGAGCGGCGACTCCTCCTCCGAGGCGGTGGCGAGCACGCGCGGGACGCGTGCCGTCGTGTCGATCGCCGCGATCACGCGCGCCTCGCGCAGGACGTCGTGCGCCGAGGGCGGAAGCGGCGGGCGCGGGGGGCGACGCAGCACGAAGCGGTCCTCGCCGCGACGGAGGAGGAAGGTGAGGTTCGAGTGACCCTCGCCGATCCGCTCAGAGGCGAGCGGGCCCGAGCCGAGCCCGTGGCGGTCGAGGAACTCCTCGAGCGGGCGGTGGACGATCAGCGGCGGTCGCTCCTGGGCGGCCGCCGCCTCCCGGGTCTCGACGATGTCGGAGGGGTCCGTCAGGAGCGCGGATCCTCGCCCGGGATCTCGTCGAGGTGGCGGATGTTCTCGACGTCGTCGGCGTCGTCGCTCGGCTCGCCCTCGAACCACGCGTCGAGCACCTCCTCGAGCACCGCCTCGCTCGTCGAGCGCAGGGACAGGGCGAGCGCGTTCGCGTCGTTCCAGCGCCGCGCGCCGCGCGCGGTCTCCGCGTCGGCGCACAGGGCGGCCCGCACGCCGGGGACCTTGTTGGCGGCGATCGACGCCCCCGTGCCGGTCCAGCAGCAGATCACGGCCTGGTCGGCCCGCCCGTCGGCGACATCGCGCGCGGCCGCCTCGCTCGCCCACGCCCAGTCGTCGCGCTCGCCCTCGACGAGCGCCCCGTGGACCATCGGCTCGTGGCCGCGCCGGCGCAGTTCCTCGACCACGCGCTCGGCGATGCCCGTGCGCTCGTCGCTCGCCACGGAGACCTTCATGGGGGCAAGGGTAAAGGGGGCGGCGCTCGGGGCGGAGCCGTTTGCCACGCTCGGTGCCGCCCGCCACGGGCGTCACCATGGCGCGGTGCTCTCGCTGCCGACCGGCCGCAAGCTGCTCGTGCTCGACGCGGCGGTCGCCGTCTGGGCGCTCGCGTGGATCGCCGTCGGCGTGGTCGTCGGGCTCAGCGTCGCGCAGCTCAGCGAGCTGACCGGGGCCTTCCGCGCCGTGGGCGGGGCGATCGGGGGAGTCGGCGACACGCTCGGGAGCATCCAGGTGCCGCTGCTCGGCGGGCCGCTCGAGACGGCGAGCGACGCGGTGAGCGCAGCGGGGCGCGACGTGACCGCACGCGGCGACGCGGTCAGGGCGGATATCGAGCGCGCGAGCGTCGCGCTCGGGTCGGTGGTCGCGCTCATCCCGATCGTGCTCGTGTTGCTCGCCTACGCGCCCGCGCGCGTCGCCCGCGCGCGCGACACCGAGGCGCTACGCAAGCTGGTCGCGACCGGCGGCACGGCGCCGGAGCTCGAGTCGCTGCTCGCCGAGCGCGCGCTCAGGTCGCTGCCCTACCGCCGCCTCCAGGCGCTCGCGCCGCGGCCGTGGGCGGACGACCTCGTCACCCGGCGCGCGCTCGCCGAGGAGGAGCTTCGGCGGGTAGGCGTGCGACCACCGTGGCGCGGCGCGCACGACGACCGCGGGTAGGAGGGTGCACGCGGCCGGCTCGTGAGCGGCTAGGGCCGAGCTCGGCGCGCCCTAGCCTTCACGGGCGATGCCCGAGCTTCCCGAGGTGGAGATCGCCGCGCGGCGTCTGCGCAACGGGCTCGCGGGGGCTCGCGTCGCGGCCGCGGCGGCGCCCGGGGTGGTCACCATGCGGACCTTCGATCCGCCGCTCGACGCTCTCGTCGGGCGCGCGGTCTCCGATGTCCGCCGCGCGGGGAAGATGCCGATCGTCGAGTTCGGCGACCTCGCGCTGCTCGTCCACCTCATGTCGGCGGGCCGGCTCGGCGTATTCGAGGGGTGCGCCTCGCCGCGCGACCGGCGCGTGCGGCTGCGGATCGCGCTCGAGGACGGTCGTGAGCTGCGCCTGCGCGAGTTCGGGACCCAGCAGCGCGCGTGGGCCAAGCTCCTGCCCGCGAGCGAGGTGGCCGACGACGAGTCGGTCGCCAGGCTCGGCCCGGAGGCGTGGCCCGCGCCGCCGCTCGACGAGTTCGCCGCCCTCGTCCGCCAGCCGCACCACCTGCACCCGCTTCTGCGTGACCAGCGCACGATCGCCGGCATCGGCCGCTCGTGGGTCGACGAGATCCTGTGGACCGCGCGCCTGTCGCCGTTCCGCCAGGGCAGCGAGCTCGACGACAAGGCGGTGGCGGCGCTGCATCGCGCCTGCGACGAGGTGATCGGCGGCGCCCTCGAGCACTACGAGCGCATCGTCGGCGACTCGCTGCCCGACAAGGCACCGATGCCGCTTCGGGTCCACGCGCGTCAGGGCGAGCCGTGCCCACGCTGCGAGACGACGCTCGAGGCGGTCTTCTTCAAGGACCACGTCACGACTTACTGCCCGCAGGAGCAGACGGGTGGGCGGGTGCTCAAGGACCGGAGGTTGTCGCGGCTGTTGCGGTGACGGCTCCGGGGTCCTTGGCCCCCGGCCGCCTGCTCAGGCGACGAGCTCCCGCTCGAGCGGCGTCCGGAAGCGAGGGGTGAAGCGCGTCTCGCCGAGCCACGCGCGAAGCCGCTCGGCCTCGGCGGAGATCGCCGCCTCGGCCTCCGCGCCTATGTCCTCGAGCAGGCGGAAGGCGATCTCGCCGTCGCGCCGCTGGCCCCACGCCCCGACCACGCGGCCGTCCCACCACACCGTCGGACCGGCGTTCCCGTTCGCGTTGAAGACGAGGGGGGAGTGGTCGCCGAGGAACCAACTCCTCTCCGCCCACCCCATCACGGTCGCATCGAGCGAGGGCAGCAGCGCCGGCCCCGGGGCGGGCGCGGCCACCGGCTCGAGGTCCCCCGCGAGCGCCAGCCCGGTGGCCGAGCCGCCGAGCGAGACCTCGACCGCACCGATCGCCGCGACCGCCCGCCGCACCTGGGCGACGGTCCAGCCCGTCCACCACTTGAGGTCGCTGGCCGGCGACGGGCCGAAGGCGCGGAGCCATCGCCGCGCGAGCTCGGCCTCCGCGTGCTCGGGCGGCAACGCTTGGGTCTCGCCCCCGAGCCAGGCGGCGGCCGTAGTCCAGCGGTACTGGCCGCTCACCCACGTCCCCCGCGGGCGGCCGCGGACGATCCGGCCCTCGGCGGCGAGGACGACGAGCAGCCGGCCGGTGACCGCGGTCGTCGTCTCCCAGCGCTTGCCCTCTCCGAAGCGCATTCGCTCGCGCAGCGCGGGGACCGCGTCGGAGAGCTCGGCGCCGGTCGCCTCGCCGCGGTCCTCGATGGCCGCGAGCGTGTCGCGCTCGACCGCCGCCAGCCACTTCGCCCCGTCGCGCGCTATCCGCGCGCCCTCGATCAGCCGCTCGAGCCGCCGGCGCTCCTGAGCGGCGATCCTGTTCGCGCACGCCGACTGGAGCACGGGCACGAGCTCGGCCGGAACGACGAACAGCGTCCGGCGCATCGCAGTCATCCGCACGAGCGCCCGTTCCGCGTACAGGGCACTCTCGACGGCCGCGACTCCTGCGTGCGGCACGCGGGCGCGCGCCTGGAGGAACACCGACGCGGGGTCGGAGGCGTGGAAGCCGACGAGCGAGCGGGCCGCCTCGACGACGTCGCGTCCCTGCTCGTCCGGTGCGAGGCGATGCCGGAGCGTGAGCCGCGCGCGGCGCTCCGCGACCGAGACGCGCCTCACCGACGACCGCCCGGCGCGCCGCCGAGAGGGCGGCTAGGCGGCTTCGGCCGAGCGCTCGTCCGGCTCGGGCGCCGGCTCGGGCTCGGCTCCCGGGCGCCCGGCCTCGCCCTCGGCCTCGGCCGGGCCGGGTGCCGAAGGCGCGCCGTCGGCATCGGCGGGGCCGGCCGCGGGCTCCACGCTCGCGTCGTCCGGCTCGGCGCCATCGGGGGTGACCCGCGGCTGTGATCCGTCGCCCGCGTTCGCGCCCGCGGCCGCGCCGTTTCCGGACCGCTTGCGCCGGCGCCCGCCGCGGCGGCGCCGGCCCTTGGGGAAGTTGCGCAGGAGCTCGCGGGCGAGCGCCGAGGGCTTGCGCGCCATGCGCGTGCGCGCGCCGCCGAGGACCTGGTTGGCCTCGGGCGTGTGGCCGACCGCCGCGGCGAGCAGGGCGGCGCACAGCCGGCGATCATGCGAGCGGGCGGCGTGCACGAGCCGGCGCGCGTTGCGCCCGTGCGCCGGCCCCGCCGAGTTCACGAGCAGGCCGAGCAGGCGCTTGGTCTCCGGCCAGCGCTGGGCGGCGTACTCCTCGTGCAC
>Ga0126312_10003607_pt1 | contig 10470 bp, 10 predicted proteins | sample Plot104A_FD_92537 | JGI IMG/M metagenome (GOLD analysis project Ga0126312, IMG submission 92537) | Serpentine soil microbial communities from UC McLaughlin Reserve, CA, USA - Plot104A | ecosystem: Environmental > Terrestrial > Soil > Grasslands | place: USA: UC McLaughlin Reserve, Lake County...
CAGACGGGGAAGGCCGTGTCTCCGAAGCTGTACGTCGCCGTCGGCATCTCGGGCGCGATCCAGCACAAGGTCGGCATGCAGAGCTCTCAGACGATCGTCGCGATCAACAAGGACCCGAACGCGCCGATCTTCGAGTTTGCGGATCTTGCCGTCGTCGGCGACCTCCACGAGATCGTCCCGGAGCTGACGCAGCTCGTGAAGGAGCGCAGAGGCTGAAACCGTCAGAGTTCCCGCCGCCGTTTTCATTGCGTGAGACGATCGCCGAGCCGACCGATCCCGAAGACGAGCGGATCGAGGTCGGGATTGCGATCGTCGGCGCGGGGCCTGCAGGCCTAGCCTGCGCGATCCGGCTCGGCCAGCTGCTCGAGGAGCAACCGGAGCGGGCGAAACGGCTCGGCGACGTTCCGGTCGCCGTGATCGAGAAGGCGAAGCAGCCCGGCGCCCACGCCCTCTCCGGCGCCGTCGTCAACCCGCGGTCGCTTCGCCAGCTCTTCGACGGGCGAAGGCGCCTTGCCGAGATGCCGTTCTTCGGCGAGGTGCGCGAAGAGTCGGTGTACCTGCTCACGCGCCACAATGCGCTGCGCATTCCGGCGCCGCCGACGATGCGCAACCACGGCAACTACGTCGCGTCGCTCTCCCGCCTCTGCCGCTGGCTCGCCGAGGAGGCCGAGGCGGCGGGCGCGATGATCCTGCCCGAGACCTCGGCGACGAAGCTGCTCGTCGCGGACGGCCGCGTCCGCGGGATTCGCACCGGCGACCGCGGCCGCGGGCGCCAGGGCGAGCCGCTCGCCAACTTCGAGCCTGGATCCGACGTCATCGCGCGTGTCACGATCCTCTGCGAGGGCACGCAGGGCCACCTGACAGGCGTCGCGATCGACCGCTTCGGGCTCGCCGGCGAGAACCCGCAGGTGTGGGCGCTGGGCGTGAAGGAGGTCTGGCGCGTCGCGCGTCCGCTGGACCGCGTCATCCACACGATGGGGTGGCCGCTTCGCTCGTCGCCGAAGTACCGCGAGTTCGGCGGCTCGTTCATCTATCCCCTCGGCGACGACATGATCACGCTCGGGATGGTCGTCGGGCTTGACTACCGCGACGCCAACCTGTCGGTGCACGACCTCCTGCAGGAGCTGAAGACGCACCCGCTCGTACGCGAACTGCTCGAGGGCGGCGAGCGACTCGAGTGGGGCGCGAAGACCATCCCCGAGGGCGGCTTCGTCGCGCTGCCTAACCGGCTGCATGCGCCGGGCGTCCTGGTGTGCGGCGACGGCGCGGGCTTCGTCAACGTGCCGGCGCTGAAGGGGATCCACTACGCCGTCGAGTCGGGCCGGCTCGCGGCGGAGGCCGCGTTCGCGGCACTCGGCCGCGGCATGACGCCGTGGGCGCCCGGCGCGCTCGCGGGCTACGACGAGGCCGTGCGCTCGAGCTTCATCTGGGAGGACCTGGAGGAGGTGCGCAACATGCGCCAGGCGTTCGGCCACGGCTTCTGGAGGGGCGGCGCACTGGCCGGCGTGATGACGGCTTCCAAGGGGCATCTCCCGCCGGGTAACGCGCGGACGGAGCGTGACGCCGACCAGGAGCTCATCTTCAGCGGACGCGCGAGCGACTATCCCGCCCCGGACGGGAGGCTGACGTTCGACAAGCTCTCCTCGGTTTTCGCATCGGGCAACAAGACGCGCGACGACCAGCCGAACCACATCCGCGTTCAGACGCGCGTGCCGCTCGTGCTCGGCCATGCGTGGGAGCGGATGTGCCCGGCGCAGGTGTACGAGACGCAGAGCGCCGGCAGCGACGGCCTCGTCTCCGTGCAAGTGACGCCGTCCAACTGCGTGCAGTGCGGAGCGATCTCGGCCAAGGGCGGCCGGTTGACGCCGCCCGAGGGCGGCTCCGGGCCCGAGCATTCGCTGACCTAGACAGAGCGCCTTCGAAGGCCGGCGTCACTGATCGCGCTCCGGGCCAAGCGGTTTTACGCAGTGCTTACAAGATTCCCAGGCGCGAGTGGTTGGATCGCCCGCAGCCTTAGCATTGGTCGTCGGACTCGGAGGTGAGTCATGGGACGCTGGTTCACGGTTGTCGTCGCATTGGTCGGCGCCGCTGTGACGATCACGACGGCGGCCGGCGCCGCGACGCGCACGGAAGCGAATCGTGGCGGGCCGGGTCACGGTGGTGGCCTGAGGTATTTCGCGATCGGCTGCGGGTTCAGCCACAGCAACATGGACGACGCGATCGTCTTCCCCGGCCAGGTGGGACGCTCACACGACCACACGTACTTCGGGAACCGGACGACGAACGCGGCGTCGACGCCCGAGTCACTTCGAGCAGCGGGACGTACGAGCTGCCGTCTCCGTGCGGACACGGCTGCGTACTGGGTGCCGACGCTCTTCAACAGCGGCAACGCGGTGCAGCCGGTCGGCGTCACCGCCTACTACATCCGCCGCACGAACGACCCCGTTCAGGCATTTCCCGCCGGCCTGAAGATGATCGCCGGAACCGCGACAGCGCGCGCCGCGCAGGACCAACGCATCACCTTCTGGAGCTGCGGCTTGCGGCGAAGCAGTGTGTCGAGCACGATCCCGAGCTGCCAGTTCTCACTGCGTTTGCAAGTCAACTTCCCGAACTGCTGGAACGGGACGCAGCTTGACAGCGCCGATCACAAGAGCCATATGGCGTACTCGACCGACGGCGTCTGCCCGGCATCGCATCCCGTCGAGACGCCGGCGCTCACGCTGGTGGTGCGGTACCCGGCAGTGGCGGCCGCGACGGCTGAGCTCGCGTCCGGCACGCAGTTCTCGGGCCACGCCGACTTCGTCAACGCCTGGAATCAGAACACGCTCGAGCGCCTGGTGACGCGGTACCTGAACCGGACCGGGCGCGGCCGTGGCTGAGCGTCAGGCCGACGAGCGAAGGGCGTAGCCGAACGCGCTAATCGTTCGGATCAGAGCGGCCCGTGCGGGTCGAGCTTCCGGCGCAGTAGCTGACGCACGTTTCGCCTCGCCCGGCTCGCCCGGACGCCTTCAAGGACTGCGCCCGCACGACCGCGCGGCGCGGGTCCGCGACGCTATTTCGTGCGTCGCGGATACGCGCGCACGCGCGTTCCACCCCCGAAACCGCGACCCCCACGGGGGGCGCGAGCGCCCCAACTGAATCGTCGCATGCGAGGCGTGACACGCGTGTGCCGGGTTCGTGCAGAGACAGTCAGCAGTACGATCGCCGTGTGGCGGCGACGGCGGTCCTGACGCTCGACGACGTCGAGCGCGCGCGCGAGCGGATCCGCGGCAGGCTGCACCGCACGCCGCTGTTGTCGTCGGCGACGACGTCGAGGCGCGTCGGCGTGCCCGTGCACTTCAAGGCGGAGCTGTTCCAGCGCACCGGTTCGTTCAAGCCGCGCGGTGTGCTGAACAAGCTCGCGACGCTGTCCGACGAGGAGAAGCGCCGGGGCGTCATCTCGATCTCAGCAGGCAATCACGCGCAGGCGCTCGCGTACGCGGCGGCGGTCGAGGGGATCGACGCGCTCGTCGTGATGTGGCAAACGGCCTCGCCGCTGAAGATCGCGGCCGCGCGCGAGTACGGCGCATCGGTCGATGACTCCCCGCCCGACATTCCCGCAGCCTTCGAGCATCTCGACCGCCTGGTGGACGAGACGGGCCGAACCCTCGTACACCCCTACAACGACCCGCTCGTGATGGCCGGCCAGGGCACGGTCGGGCTCGAGGTTCTCGAGGACTTGCCCACCGCAACCGTCGTGCTCGTCCAGGTCGGCGGCGGCGGCCTCGTGTCCGGGATCGCGACGGCGGTGAAGGGGCGCAACCCGGAGGCGCGCGTGATCGCGGTCGAGCCGGAGCTCTCGAACGCGCTGGAGGCGAGCATGGCCGCCGGCCACACGGTCACCATCGAGCCCGCGTCGATGGCGGACGGCCTGAACGGCCCCTACGCCGGCGAGAACTGCGTCCGCCAGTGCCTCGATCTCGGGGTCGAGAACGTGCTCGTCACGGAGGAGGAGCTCGTGGACGCGTTCCAGTGGGTGTATGGCCGCCTGAAGCTAGCTTGCGAGGCCGCCGGGGCGGCCACGGCGGCCGCTCTCCTCTCCGGCCGAGTGGAGCTCGAGCGCGACGACGTCGTCGCCGCCGTCGTCTCCGGCGGCAACGTGGCCTCGGAAACGGCCGCTGCTATCCTGGCCAGGCGATGAAAGCTGGCATTCACCCCGAGTACGTGCTCGCGACCGTGACGTGTTCCTGTGGGAACACGTTCGAGACGCGCTCGATCAAGCCCGAGCTGCACGTCGAGGTGTGCTCGAACTGCCATCCGTTCTACACGGGGAAGCAGAAGCTGATGGACAGCGGCGGCCGGGTCGAGCGCTTCCAGCGCCGGCTCGAGCGCGCGCAGGCCCGCCGGGGCTAGCTCCCTCACGTGGCGGCAAGCTTCGGAGGCCAGGCGGTCCTCGAGGGCGTGATGATGCGCGGCCCGTCGAATTGGGCCGTGGCGGTTCGGAAACCGGACGGGGACATCGCGCAGGTCACGAAGGCGATCGAGTCGCCCATGAAGCGCCACCGGCTCGCGCGCCTGCCGGTGATCCGCGGCATTTTCGCCCTGAGCGAGTCGCTTGCGATCGGCTTTCGCGCACTGGCGATTTCCGCCAACTACGCAGCGCAGGAGGAGACCGACGGCGAGGAAGAGGACGTCCCGACGGAGCTCTCGCGCGCACAGCTCTTCTTCGCGTTCGCGGTCGCGATCGGCTTCGCGATCGCGCTGTTCAAGGTCACGCCGGCGCTTCTGACGAAGGCGCTTCCGATCGATACGACCGGCTGGTTCGTGGTCGTCGAGGGGGTGATCCGCGTCGCGATCTTCATCACCTACATCTGCGCGATCTCGCTGATGCCGAGCCTGCGGCGCGTCTTCCAGTACCACGCGGCGGAGCACAAGGCGATCAACGCGCTCGAGGCCGGCGAGGAGCTGGTCCCCGAGCGCGTGCAGCGCTTCTCGCTGATCCACCCACGCTGCGGGACGGCGTTCCTGCTGTGGGTGATGGTGATCGCGATCTTCGTCTTCGCGTTCTTCGGCCAGCCGGCGTGGTACTGGCTGATCGCCTCGCGCATCCTCCTGCTGCCGGTAATCGCGGGCCTCGCGTACGAGCTGATCCGCTTCGCGGGCAAGCACAGCGACAATCGGATCCTGATGACGCTGCTCGCTCCCGGGCTGTGGCTTCAGCGGCTGACGACGCGCGAGCCGACGCTGGAGCAGATCGAGGTCTCGATCCGCGCGCTGAAGGAGGTCCTGCGGGTCGAAGGAGGAATCACACAGGAAGAGCGCCGGGTCGAGGTGATGGCCTAATCCCTCGGATCGAGCGGCATGCAACCGTGACCTGGGACGGAACGGGCGCCCGCGGCACGGGATCGATCGACGCGGGGACGGGTGCGTTCCGCGGGCTCGAGTACTCGCAGCCCGTGCGCATCGGCAAGGGCAAGGAGGGGAAGACCTCACCCGAGGAGCTGCTTGCGGCGGCGCATGCGGGGTGTTTCGCGATGTCGCTCGCGTCCGAGCTGCGCAACGAGGAGGCGCGGCTCGCGGTGACGGCGCTGGTCGTGATGGACGAGGTCGAGGGCAGAGGGCATCTGATCCGCGAGTCGCAGGTGCGCGTGCGGGCGCGCGTGCCGGGGCTCGCGCAAACGGCATTCGAGGAGACGGTGCAGGTCGCCCACGAGGGCTGCTCGTTCTCGCGCCTCCTCGAGGACGCCGACGCAAAGGTGACCATCGACGCAGAACTGGAGGCCTCAGATGGCAACTGAACGGACCGCATCCGTGACCTGGCGCGGCAGCTTGATGGACGGCGAGGGAACGATCGACAGCGTGACGAGCGGCGTCCTCTCGTCGCTCGAGGTGGACTGGCTGAACCGGTCGGAGGACCCTCAAGGGAAGACGTCTCCCGAGGAGCTGATCGCCGCGGCGCACGCCGCGTGTTTTGCGATGGCGCTCTCGCACGCGCTGGCCCAAGCGGGCTCGGCGCCCGATCGGCTCGAGACGTCCGCGACGGTGACGTTCGTCCCGGGGACGGGGATCACCAGCAGCAAGCTCACAGTGCACGGCAGCGTCCAGGGGATCGACGCCGATCGCTTCCGGGAGCTCGCCGAGGGCGCCAAGAACGACTGCCCTGTCTCGAGCGCGCTCACCGGAAACGTCGAGCTCTCGCTCGAGGCCGAGCTCGTCGGCGCCGCGCAGTCGGCGTAGCCGACGCTCTACGCTGGCAGGACGGTGGCAGCGATCGACCAACTCGTCGAAGAGCTCGAACGCTCCTACGTGGAGACGCAGGAGCGGATGTCCGATCCTGCCGTCTACAACGACCACCGACGAGCCGCCGAGATCGGACGCAAGCTGAAGGAGCTCGAAGAACCGGTCCGGCTCGCGCGCGAATGGCGGTCGACCAGCGAGGATCTCGAGGCGGCGCGCGAGGACGGGGACCTGCGCGAGCTCGTTCCGGAGCTCGAGGAGGGCGCGCGAAGACTCGAAGAGGACCTGCGCGTGGCGCTCGCGCCGCGCGACCCGGCGGACTCGAAGGACGTGCTGCTCGAGGTGCGCGGCGCGGCCGGCGGCGACGAAGCCGCGCTGTGGGCGGCGGAGGTCGCTCGCATGTTGCAGCGGTACGCGGAACGCCGCGGCTTCCGGACCGAGACGTTGTCGACCAGCGAGGGCGAGGGCGGCGGCATCAAGGAGACGACGTTCGCGGTCAAGGGTGACGGCGCCTACTCCGTGTTCAAGTTCGAAGGCGGCACGCACCGCGTGCAGCGCGTCCCCGTCACGGAATCGCAGGGGCGGATCCACACGTCGACGGCGACCGTGGCGGTGATGCCCGAGGCCGAGGACGTGGAGGTCGATCTGGACGAGAACGACCTGAAGATCGACGTCTACCGCTCGACAGGGCCCGGCGGGCAGTCGGTGAACACGACTGACTCCGCGGTCCGGATCACGCACCTGCCGACGGGGCTCGTCGTCGCGATGCAGGACGAGAAGTCGCAGCTCCAGAACAAGCTCAAGGCGATGCGTGTTCTCCGCGCGCGCCTGTACGAGCTGGAGCGGGAAAAGCAGCAGGCCGAGCTCGCCGAGCAGCGACGCTCGCAGATCGGGAGCGGCCAGCGGGCGGAGAAGATCCGCACCTACAACTTTCCGGAGAGCCGTGTCACGGACCACCGCGTGAAGCTCACCGAGCACCGCCTGGAGCAGGTCCTCGCCGGCGAGCTCGACTCGTTCACGGAGGCGCTCCAGGCAGAGGAGCGGCGTTTAGCGCTCGAGTGATCGTCGACCGCGCGGCCGCCCGCCTCGGGGAGCGTGGGGTGCCGTCGCCGCGCGTCGACGCCGAGTGGATCGTCGCGCACGTGCTCGGCGTCACGCGGTCGAGCCTTGCAACAGCGGGTCACGTGGTCGACGAGACGGCGGTCTGGCCGCTCGTGGAGCGGCGCGCGCGGCGCGAGCCACTCGCGTACGTGCTCGGCGAATGGGGTTTCCGTCGGCTGACGCTCAGCTGCGACGACCGCGCGCTCGTTCCCCGACCCGAGACGGAGGTCGTGGTCGAGCGCGCTCTCGCGCTGCTCCGCGGCCGAACCCGTCCGCGCGTGCTCGACGTCGGCACCGGCACCGGAGCGATCGCGCTCTCGCTGGCGGACGAGGCCGGCGCCGACGTCGTCGCCATCGACTCCTCTCCCGACGCCCTCGCGCTCGCGCGCGAGAACGCGACGCGGGCGGGGATCGACGTCGAGCTCGTGCAGTCGGACCTCCGCGACGGGCTGCCGCCGGGGCCGTTCGACCTCGTGGTGGCGAACCTCCCCTACGTTCTGCCGGACGAGTGGGCGTCGCTCGACCCGGAGGTGCGCGAGTGGGAGCCACGCGACGCGCTGGTCGAGGACGGGCAGACGGAGGCGCTGGCCGAGGCCGCGCGCGACGTGCTCGCACAGGGGGGCCACCTCGTCCTCGAGGTGCACGAGCGACGCGCGCAGGAAGTGGCTGGGTTGCTGGAGCGGCTCGGCTACGCCGCCGTCGCGATCTCGCGGGACCTCGCCCATCGCGAGCGCGTCGTCGACGCGATCTGGCCGTGAGCGACCGCGCGGTCGCGGCGCTCCGAAGCGGCGAGCCGGTGGTGCTCCCGACCGACACCGTCTACGGGCTGGCGGCGACGCCGTTCGATTCCGATGCCGTCGCGAGGCTGTCCGCGCTCAAGCGGCGCCCGCCGGCGCAGCCGATCGCGCTCCTCGTGTGGGACGTCGAGACGGTCGTCGAGCTCGTGCCGGAGCTGGGCGAGGAACCGGCGGCGGTTGCGCGCGCGCTGCTGCCGGGGCCGTTGACGCTCGTCCTGCCGAACCCGGCGACGCGCTTTCCGTGGCTGGGAGGCGAGCGCGCCGACACGATCGGCATTCGCGTGCCGGTGCTGCCGGTCGTTGCAGCGGACGTCCTGCGCGAGCTCGGAGCACTCGCGGCGACGAGCGCGAACCTCTCCGGAGGCCGCGATCCCGCGCGCCTCGAGGACGTCCCGGCGGAGATCCGCAACGCGGTCGCGGTCACGATCGACGGCGGCGAGCTTCCCGGCCGCGCGTCGACGGTCGTCGACCTCACCGGCGCGGAGCCGAGCGTGCTGCGCGAAGGCGCCGTGCCGGCCGCGGTCGCGCTGCAACGCGCGGCCGCGGCGCTGGCGCGCTACTCGTAGCTCAGCGCCTCGAGCGGGTTCAGCTTCGCCGCCCGCCGCGCTGGCAGGATCGCCGCGACGATCCCGACGACGATCGACGCGACCGCGAACGTCACGAGCGATCCGAGCGGTAGCGAGAAGACGATGAAGTCGACGCGGGACACGAGCAGGCCGCCGAGGACGATCCCGAGCGCGATCCCCGTCACGGCCCCGATCAACGAAACGATCACGCTCTCCTGCCGGATCATCCGCCGCACCTGGCGCCGCGTCATCCCGATCGCACGCAGCATCCCGATCTCGCGCGTACGCTCGAAGACGGAAAGCACCAGCGTGTTCACGATCCCGAAGACGCTGACGACGATCGAGAGCGCGAGCAAAACGTAGAGGACGTTCAGCAGGCTGCTCAGCCCGGAGATCTGGTTGTCGATGAACTCGCTGCGGGTCTGCACCTTTGCGTTCGGGAAGGACCCGAGCGCCTGTTCGATCGCGCGCCTGTTCGCGTCCGTCTCGCCGCCGCGCGTGCGCACGATCGAGAACAGGTTCTGAGGCTGGTCGTAGCTCCGGTCGAACGTCGCCTGCGAGATCGTGACGGCGCCGAACGGCGAGCCGCCGGTCGGCGGGTCGAAGATCCCGCGCAGCCGCAAGCGCAGCCTCGCGCCGCGGGCCGTCGTCACCGGCATCTGGTCCCCGACGGAGAGGTGATGGTCGGACGCGTAGCCGTCGTCGACGAAGGCGCCGTTCGCGCCGAGCGTCCGGACGACGTTCTGCGACCCCTGCTTCCAGTCCATCTCGATCACGTCCGCCACGTCCGGATTGACTCCCGTGAGCTGAACGCGGCTGCCGAAGACGAGCGCCTCGCCCGCGCGCACGTTGCCGACGGCGGTAACGCCGGGAGCGTTTGCGGCTGCGTCGCCGGCCGCGATCGGGATGGGCGAGAAGTTGTTCTCGGCGGTGATCGCGTAGTCGCCGGTGAAGAGGTCGTTGACCGCCCCCTCGAAGGACTTGATGATTCCTGAAGCGAGGATCGCCACCAGGGTCACGAGCGCGATGCCGATCATCAGGGCGGCCGAGGTCGACGCCGTCCGCTGGGGGTTCCGCTGCGCGTTGTCGCGCGCGAGCGTTCCCGCGGCGCCCGCGAATCGCGTCGACGGCCAGCCGACCGCCCACGCGAGCGCCGGCACGAATCGCGCCGAGAGCAGCGCCACGCCGAAGAAGATCAGGAGGGTGCCGAGGCCCATCCACAGGAGAATCGCGGCCGTGCCGAGGCCGGGCCCGAACAGGCCGTACACGAGCGCGGCGAAACCGGCGAGCGTCAGCAGCGCGCTTGCAGGCGTGCGGTAGCGCGCGAAGCGGCCGGGCGGGATCTCCGCACCCTCGCGCACGGCCGCGATCGGAGGAACGCGCGTCGCGCGGATCGCCGGCCTGAGGCTTGCGACGAGCGTCACGATGATCCCGACGGCCAGCGCGACGATCACGGTGCGGGTGTAGAACACCAGGCCGCTGTTCGGGAGCGTGAAGCCGACGGCGTCGAACAGCCGGAAGAGCAGGCGCGCGAGGAGCAGGCCGAGGAAGAGGCCGACCAGCGAGGCAAGGATCCCGAGCGCGAGCGACTCGACGATGATCGACCTCAGGACCTGGCGCCTCGAGGCGCCGAGCGTCCGCAGCGTCGCGTACTCGCGCGTCCGCTGCGCGATCGTGATCGACAGCGAGTTCGCGATCACGAAGCTGCCCACGAAGAGCGCGATCCCGCCGAACGCCAGCAGGAACTTCTGCAGGAACGACAGGAATTCGTTCGTGTCCGCGGCGTCCTC
>Ga0126312_10003608_pt1 | contig 10469 bp, 11 predicted proteins | sample Plot104A_FD_92537 | JGI IMG/M metagenome (GOLD analysis project Ga0126312, IMG submission 92537) | Serpentine soil microbial communities from UC McLaughlin Reserve, CA, USA - Plot104A | ecosystem: Environmental > Terrestrial > Soil > Grasslands | place: USA: UC McLaughlin Reserve, Lake County...
CGACGCGGGCGGCTCGGAGCCGGTCTCCCGCTGGCGGTGGCGCGCGCGGCGGCCCATCCGGCGACTGTACCCGGCGCTGGACCGCCCGGCGCGCCCGCGGCCCGTCCGGGCTCACGCCGGGGGCGGCCCCGGGGCGCCTGACAGCATCCCCGCGATGAGCACGCCCTCGGCCGCTCCCCGCCGCCGCGAGCTCGCCCGCGCCGACCGCGTGCTGCCCGGCGTGTGGCGTCTGCGCCTTCCGCTCCCGTGGCCCGGCGTCCCGCACGTCAACGCCTTCGCCGTGGCGGCGGGCAGCGGGGTCGTCCTGTTCGACGCGGGGCTCGACGAGCCGGGCGCGCTCGCCCAGCTCGAGCGCGCACTTCATGCCGCCGGCCTGCGCCTCGAGCACGTGCGCCTGCTCGTGTGCACCCACGCGCACGCCGACCATCACGGCCTCGCCGGGCCGATCGTCGACGCCGCGGGCTGCGAGCTGTGGATGCACCCCGCTCACGGCCACGCGACGCGAGCGGCGCGGAACCCCGAGCGCACGCTCGAGCGGCGGATCGAGGTCGCGCGCCAGAGCGGCGTCCCCGAGGCGGCGCTCCGCGGCTGCCGCGAGGCGCGCGCGGGCCGGGGCGTCGGGATCGCGCGCGTCGCCGAGCCCGACCGCGACCTCGTCACGGGCGTTGCGATCGAGACCGACCTCGGTGCGTTCGAGGTCCACGAGACCCCGGGCCACGCACCTTCGCACGTCGTCCTGCACGAGCCCTCGACCGGCCTGCTGGTCTCCGGTGACCACCTGCTCGGCCGGATCTCTCTCTACTTCGACTACGGGCACACGCCCGACCCGGTGGGTGAGTTCCTCGCCTCGCTCGACACCGTCGAATCGCTGGGCGCGCGGCTGTGCCTCGCGGGGCACGGGCGCCCGTTCCGCGACGTCCAGGCGCACATCGAGGGCAACCGCCGCGAGGTCGAGGCTCAGCTCGGGCGAGTGCGCGCGGGACTGCGCGGCGGCCCGCGGACGCCGTTCGAGCTCGTCTCCCCGCTGCTCGAGCTCGAGCCGGGCCACGAGCTCAACGCGATGACCGGCTCGTTCGGGCTCACCATGGTGCTCTGCTACCTGCGCCGGCTCGAGGCGCTCGGCGAGGCGCGGCCGCTCGAGAGCGGAGACGATGTCGAGCGCTGGCGCCTCGCCGAGGACGGCGAGACTCAACCTCGGGAGCCGATCGCGTAACTTCGAGACGGATGGCGGAGGGAAGCGCGAACCGGTACCCGATGCCGCGCTCGGTCCCCGCGCGGGGATCGGTAGCCGGCTCTCGGAGCGAGCCGGCGCTCTCCCAGGAAGCCGCCTAGACCGGCTCGAGCGCCCGGTCCCACGAGGCGCGAGGCGCGGAGCGCGGCGAGGATCGCCCGGGTCGCCGGCGACTTGTTGAGCGTGTAGAAGTGGATCCGGGCGCACCGCGGGCGAGCAGGTCGGCGCACTGGAGCGTGGCGAACGAGACGCCGAGGTCCTTGACCGCCTCAGGGTCGTCCTGGCGCGCGGAGAGCTCGCGCTCGAAGTCCTCGGGGATCGTTGCGCCGCACATGCTCGTTATGCGCTTGAGCTGCTTGTAGTTGGTGACGGGGGTGATCCCGGGGACGATCGGCACGTCGATGCCCCGGTCGCCCGCCGCCTCGACGAAGCTGAAGTACAGGTCGTTGTCGAAGAAGAGCTGGGTGATCAGGAAGCTGGCGCCCGCCTCCACCTTCTCGCGGGCGAAGCGCAGGTCGTGGTCGAGGTCGGCCGCCTCGGGGTGGACCTCGGGGAACGACGCGGCGCCGATCGCGAACTGGTACTCGCTCGCGATCAGCTCGATCAGCTCGGTCGAGTACTTGAGCCCGCCCGGGGTCTGGCGCCACTCCGTCTCGCCCTGCGGCGGGTCGCCGCGCAGCGCGAGCACGTTCTCGATGCCGATCTCGCGCATCTCGTCGAGCGTCGCGCGCAGCTACTCGACCGTCGCCCCGACGCACGTGAAGTGGGCCATCGGCTCGATGTCGGTCTCCTGCTTGATCCTGCGGACGACGTTCAAGGTGCGGTCGCGCGTCGAGCCGAGCGCGCCGTAGGTCACCGAGACGAACGCCGGGTCGTCGTGCTCGAGCTCGGAGATGGTCTGGAACAGCCGCTCGGTGCCCTCGTCGTCCTTGGGCGGGAAGAACTCGAACGAGAAGCAGGGGCGTCGCTCCTCGAGGATCTGGTCGATGCGCATGGCGCGACAGGTTAAGGACCGTCGGGCGCCGCGGAGGGAGGCTGGTCACCACCGCCCACCGTCCGGGCCTCGGGCGGCCCCTCGAGCGGCGTTATGTCGAGGGCGACCGCGACGTGCTCGCGCCCACCCTTGTGGTAGGCGACGTCGACCGAGTCGTGGCGCCGGTACGTGCCGGCGATCGAGAAGAACATGAGCGTCCAGCGCCAGAAGCCGAGGCGCCCCTCCTTGACGAGCTCGCGCTCGAACAGCAGCGCGTGACCCTTGACGCGGTAGTCGCGGCCCTCGACCTGGGGGACGCCGTTCACGAACACCCGGTAGGGGGGCTCGGCGCCCGGCGGGAGCTCGACCAGCGAGCGCCTGGCCGTCGCGGCGGTCACGGTGAGCGCTCGCGGACCACGCGGCGGAGCGCGTCGTACGCCGACTCGTCGCCGCGCTGCTCGATCACCTCGCGCCTCAGCACCCCCGTGTGCGCCTCGACCGAGCCGTCGCCGCGCACGTCGATCCCCGTGCGCAGGCGCCTCGGCCCGGCGAGCTCGAGCCGCGCCACGACCTGCGAGACCGGCTCGAACCGGCGCACCTTGAGGTCGACCTGGCGTGCGCTCGCGCCGTCAGCGAGCGCGCGGCCGCGGGCCTCGACCTCCGCGAGCGCCGCGTCGAGCTCCTCGAAGCGGTACCGCTCGACGCGCGGCCCGGAGCGCACTCTCAGGCGATAACCGCGCGCCACCCGCTACGGCACGGCGTCGAAGCCCTACCCGAGATCGTCTACCCCCCGATCGCGCTCATCGTCCGCGCCGGCGGCCGGAACCCCGGCTCGCTCACGCGGTGCTTGAGCTCCTTGCGCCACACCGCGTCGCGCACGAGCTCCTCGAGCTCCGCGTCGCTCGCTCCGGACCGCAGCGGCTCGCGCACGTCGGTCTCGTGCAGCGAGAAGAGGCACGTGCGGAGCTTGCCCTCGGCGGTGAGGCGGACGCGGTTGCAGTCGCCGCAGAACGGTTCGGAGACGGGGTTGACGAACCCGATCTCACCGCGCCCGTCGCGGAAGCGAAAGACGCGCGCGGTGGCGTGCGGCTCGCGCGGCAGCTCCTCGAGCGGATGCACTGCGTGGATGATCGCCCGCAGCTCGTCGCCGGGCAGCACCGCGTCGGGGCGCCAGGAGCGGTCGGCGTCGAGCGGCATGAACTCGATGAAGCGCACCTGGAAAGCGGTCGAGCGGGCGAACTCGGCGAACGGGATCGCCTCCTCCTCGGTGAACCCGCGCATCGCTACGGCGTTGACCTTGATCGGGTGGACGCCCGGGTGGCGGGCGAGCGATGCGAGCCCTCGCAGGACCTGCGGGAGCGCGTCGCGGCGAGTCAGCTCGAAGAAGCGATCGCTCTGGAGCGAGTCGATCGAGACGTTCACGCGATCGATCCCCGCGGCGACGAGCGCGTCGGCGTCGCGCTCGAGCAGGTAGCCGTTGGTCGTCATCGACAGGTCGTCCAAGCCCTCGATGCCCGCGAGCATCCCGACGAGCCGCGGGAACTCGCGGCGCACGAGCGGCTCGCCGCCGGTCAGGCGCACGTCGGTGACGCCGAGCGATACGAACAGTCGCACGAGTCGCTCGACCTCCTCGAAGGTGAGGATCTCGGCGCGGTCGAGCCACGGCAGCCCCTCCGCCGGCATGCAGTACTGGCAGCGGAAGTTGCAGCGGTCGGTGACCGACACGCGCAGGTCGGAGATCCGGCGGCCGTGGGCGTCGCGAAGGGGTTCGAGGGCCATCGACCGAGATTACCCGTCGTATCGCTACGGGGCTACTTCTCCGCCGGCGCGTCGACTCCGAGCTGGGCGCAGATCGCCCGAGCGAGCTTGCGGTCGATCTCGCAATGTCGCGGGACGGGCGCTCGCCCCCGCGGCCCTTCCCAGATCGTGTGGTTGCCGCCCTCGCGGATTGGCGCGCACCCCTGCTCCCGGAGATGTCGTTCCAGGTCGCGGCGCTTCATGCGCCTCGGACTATCTGCTGCGCGACGGCGGCCTAGCCGACCGTCACCTCGAGCGTCTCGGAGTCGGGCCCGTCGTCACCTTCCTCGATAAAGGAAAGTGCCAGCTCACGCAGCGCGTCCACGACGTTCGCCCGGGCCTCAGCCTTCGTACGCCCTTGGCTCACGGCGACAGGAACCTGACGAATGCGAGCGATGATCCAACCGTCGTCGCCACGCTCGTAGGTGATCGTCAGGTGTAGGGACTCGCGAGCAACCGCTGGCATACCTGAACCGTACCGTCACCACAAGCATCAGGCGACCGTCGGAAGCTGCTCCGAGTCGTGCTCGATCCGTCCGGGGCGACCGCCTTGGCGCCAGCAGTCGCCTCAAGACCGCACGGCGTTCCCTACCGCTCCTCGAGTCCGACGTACTCCCGCTCGCGCTCCCCATCGTAGATCTGCCGCGGCCGCGCGATCGCCTGCTCGTCGTCCTGGACGAGCTCGAGCCACTGCGCGACCCAGCCCGAGGTGCGCGGGATGGCGAAGATCACGGTGAACATCTCGGTCGGCATGCCGAGCGCCTCGTAGATCAGGCCCGAGTAGTAGTCGACGTTCGGGTAGAGCTTCCGCTCGGTGAAGAACTCGTCGTCGAGGGCGCGCTTCTCGAGCTCGACCGCGATCTCGAGCTTCGGGCTCTTGCCGGTGACCTCGAGCACCTCGTCGACGTGCCGCTTGATGATCCGCGCGCGCGGGTCGTAGTTCTTGTACACGCGGTGGCCGAAGCCCATCAGACGCTCCTCGCGGTTCTTCACGCCCTCGAGGAAGTCGGGGATGTTGTCGGTCGAGCCGATCCGGTCGAGCATGCGCAGGACCTGCTCGTTGGCCCCGCCGTGAAGCGGCCCGTACAGCGCCGACACCCCGGCGGCGACCGCGGAGTACGGGTCCACCTGGGTCGAGCCGACGCCGCGTACCGCGTTGGTCGAGGCGTTCTGCTCGTGGTCGGCGTGAAGGATGAACAGGACGTCGAGGGCGCGCGCGAGCCGAGGGTCGGCGTCGTACTTCCACTCGGCCATCTTGAACAGCATCGAGAGGAAATTCTCGGCGTAGCCGAGGTCGTTGTCGGGATACACGTACGGCAACCCGAGGTTGTGGCGGTAGGCGAAGGCGGCGAGCGTCGGCATCTTGGCGATCAACCGCACCGCCGCCATCCGCTGCTCGTCGTCGTCGGTGATGTTGTTCGCGCCCGGATAGAAGGTCGACAGAGCGCCCACCGTCGAGAGCAGCATGCCCATCGGGTGCGCGTCGTAGCGGAAGCCCTCCATGAGCTTCTTGATGTTCTCGTGGACGTAGGTGTGGTGGGTGATCTCGTGCTCCCACGCGCCCCACTGCTCCTCCGTGGGGAGCTCGCCGTAGATCAGGAGGTACGCGACCTCGAGGTAGTTCGAGTGCTCGCACAGCTCCTCGATGGGGTAGCCGCGGTACTCGAGCACGCCGGCGTCGCCGTCGATGTAGGCGATCCGGCTGCGCGTCGAGGCGGTGTTCTTGAACGCCGGGTCGTAGGTCATCAGGCCGAAGTCGTCGTCGTCGACCTTGATCTCCCGGAAGTCCATCGCGCGCACCGTGCCGTCGGTGATCTCGAGCTCGTAGCTCTTTCCGGTCCGGTTGTCGGTCACCGAGAGGAAGTTCTCGGCCGTAGCTGCGCCGCCGTCTCGCTCCTGTTGGGTGTCCTGGGTTGCCATCAGCTCTCCTCGCTCGTGCCTGGGCGGTGCCTCCGCCTACAGATAACCGATTTCCGCGGCCGCGAAGCCTGCTCGCGCCGTCCCCGGGCGCCGAGGGCGGTTACAGTGGCGGCGGCATCGGCGATAGGAGGTCCGCGTGGACTTGAAGAGCCTGAGCCTGGGAGAGCGGATCGCCGCGGTGAGCGGTGCGGCGCTGTTCCTGTTCATGTTCGTGCCGTGGCTCGAGGGACGCACGGCGTGGGAGCTATTCTCGTTGCTGCACGTGCTCCTGGCGCTCGTCGCCCTCACCGCCGTGGCGCTTCCGTTGATCAAGGCGACCGCCCCCGACTCGCCCCTGCGCGTCTCGATCGGGACGGTGCTCTCGCGGGCGGGGCTCGTGGCGCTCACGATCACGGCGACTTTCCTGATCGAGGGCGCGGACCGCAACGTCGGCATCTTCCTCGCCGTGCTCGCCGCCGCGGGGATCCTCTACGGCGGGATGACGACCCCGGACGAGGCCGCCGAAGGCACCCGCGGCCGCCGCCGCGAGCGCGAGCGCCCGCGGCGCGCGTACTCGTCCGAGGAGTTCGAGGAGCCGCCGCCCGGAATGGAGGACTGGCGCCCGGGGGCGCGGTCGTGGGGTCCGGAGGAATTCGAGGAGGAGCCCGCCTCGGCCCGGGCGGGCGGGGGCTCTCCGGCGCGCCGCGAGCGCGGGGTCGACCCCGAGCCCGAGGAGCCGGAGCGGCGCCGCGGGCGGGAAAGGCCGGAAGGCGAACCGACCGAGGTACGCGAGCCGCGCCGACGCCGCGATCCCGATCCGCCGGAGGCGTCCTAGCCGCCGACGCTCGCCGCCTCCGCCGCGGCTACTCCTGGCCGCTTCCTCCGGCGCTCTCCTTGCCCTTGTGCTCCGCGTCCTCGGCGGCGCCGAGGATGACTGCCGAGCCGATCGTGCCCGCCACGAGCAGGACGGAGATCGCGATCACCACGCGCTCGCCGCCACGCCCGCCCGGGAAGCGGTCGAACTTGATGCCGAGCGCGGCGACGACCACCGCCCAGGCCGCGAGCGCGATCCCGAGGATGTAGTAGAGCGTCACGGCGCGGGAAAGCTAGCGGAGCGGGTCGCGGGGGCCGTACGAGCGCGGAGCGCGCGCGGGCCTGCCGCGACGGCCCGCGGGCGCGCGGACGCGCCGCGGCGCCTCGTGCCGCGCGCCGGCGTGCGGGCCCCGGCGCGACGGCCGCGGCCTACGCGGGCTCGGATGGCGCGGACCGGTTCCGCCACCGCCGTCGCTCGTGTCGCCCTCCGGGCGCGCCTCGGGGCGGCACGCCCACCACACGATCCACGCGAGCGCGAGGATCGGGATCTTGAGGACGACCATCATGAAGAAGAACGTCCACCCCACTGCCGCACAGGGTACCGCGATCGCCCCGGCACCAGCGCGCCGGCGGCCGTGCGTCGGACCTCGGCCGGGCCGGCGCCCCTACGCCGACGGCACGACCTCGAACGAGGTCATGCGCCGGAAGTCCTCGAAGCGCTCGTCGATCTCCTCGCGGGTGAGCCGGCGGATGCGCTCGGTGCCGAACTCCTCGACGTTGAACGATGCGAGCACCGAGCCGTAGGTCATCGCCTGGCGCAGGACCGACTCGACCGCGGTCGAGTCACCGCCGTGGGCGGCCAGGTAGCCGAGGAACCCGCCGGCGAACGAGTCGCCGGCGCCGGTCGGGTCGACCACGGTCTCGAGTGGATACGCCGGCAGCCCGAAGAAGCCCTCCGGGGTGAAGAGCGCCGCGCCGTACTCGCCCTGCTTGGCCACCACCGCCCGTGGGCCCATGTCCATGACCTTTCGCGCGGCTCGCACGAGGTTCGGCTGCTCGGTGAGCATGCGCAGCTCGGCGTCGTTCATGAACACGAGGTCGACGCCCCCGATCGTCTGCACGAGCGAGTCGCGCGCCGTGTCGATCCACAGGTTCATCGAGTCGAGGCCGACGAGCCGGGCGCCGTCGCACTGGTCGTTGACCCGGCGCTGGAGGTCGGGCTGGATGTTGGCCAGGAACAGGGTCTCGGCAGCCCGCGATTCGTCCGAGAGCTTGGGCTCGAACTCGCCGAACACACCGAGCTGGGTGTCCTCGGTGTGGGCGGTGTTGAGGTCGTACTCGTAGCGCCCGCGCCAGAAGAACGTGCTGCCCGAGACCCGCTCGATGTCGTCGGTGTTGATCCGGTGCTCGTGGAGGACGCGGTACTCGTCGTCGCCGAAGTCCTCGCCGACCGGACCGACCACGCGCACGTCGGTGAAGAAGCTCGCGGCGAGCGAGAAGTGGACGGCCGAGCCGCCGAGCATCCGCTCGCGCTCCCCGAACGGCGACTTGACCGCGTCGAAGGCGATCGATCCGACCACGCACAGGCTCATGGCGCGCGGGAGGGTACCGATCGCCGGTGGCTCGGCGGCGACGGCGCGGTCCGCTTTGCCGGCCGCCTCGGTGAATCGGGCGATCGGCGCCGCGTGGTGCTCAGCGCGAGCGTCGAAGCATTCGCCGCCGCAGCGGCGGACGCGTGTGCGCGCTCTGGGCGAGCGCGGCGTTGACCGCGACGAGCCCCGCCTCGGCCGCGGTGGTGAGAGCGCCAAGGCGGTCGAGCCGGCGCTTGAGGCGCGCGGCCTCGCGCGTGGTCTCCGGCGCGGGCTTCGAGCCGGTGGCGAGCGGGACGGCGCCCTCCGGCGCCTGGCGAGCGAAGCGCATGCCTGCGAAGCCGGTGGCCACGCCGCCTGCGGTGACCGCGGCGACGAGCGCGTCCTTCGCTGCCGAGAGCCGGCGCTCGTGCTCGGAGAGCCGAGCGGGCCGCGCCTCGGTCGCGCGCGCTCCGAGCCAGCCGCCGGTGACCGCAGCGAGCCCGAGCGCGTTGACGACGCCATAGCGCCGCCACGCGCCGTTCACGAGCTTGCCGCGCTCGCGCGGGTCGGCGAGCCCGGTGACCGCGGGGTGGAGCGCATAGCGCCCGTACAGCGAGCCGCCGAGGAGCCCGGCCGCGCCTAGGTCGTGCGCGGCGCGGACGAGCTGAGCGGGAAGTTCGGACGGCCCAGTCGCGGTCATGCGCGCGACGACCTACCCGCTCGCCGACCGACGTATGCCGCGAGACGCCGCCGGCGTGTCGTCGGGGACGATCGCTCGCCTCGCCGAGCGACCGCGGCTAGCCTCACCCTGGATGACGACCTTCGCCGAGCTCGGGCTGTCGCAGCCGCTCCTCGACGCGCTCGCCCACCTGGGCTACGAGCGCCCGACCCCGATCCAGGAGCAGACGATCCCCGCCCTGCGCGAGGGCCGCGACGTGATCGGGCAGGCCCAGACGGGGACGGGCAAGACCGCCGCGTTCGGCCTCCCCCTGCTCGACTTCGTCGACCCGGGCGACCAGGAGGTCCAGGCCCTCGTGCTCACCCCGACGCGCGAGCTGTGCATCCAGGTGACGCAGGCGGTGCGCGCGTACGGCGAGCGGCGAGGCGTGCAGGTGGTCGCGGTGTTCGGCGGCGCGCCGATCCGCGGCCAGGTCGCCCAGCTCAAGGAGGGCGCGCAGGTGGTGGTCGGCACGGTCGGGCGGGTGATGGACCTCATGAGCCGACACGAGCTCGTGCTCAGCGACGCGCGCTATGTCGTGCTCGACGAGGCCGACGAGATGCTCGACCTCGGCTTCCTCGAGGATGTCGAGACGATCCTCTCGCGCTGCCCGTCCGGGCGGCAGACCGCCCTCTTCTCGGCGACGATCCCGCCGGCGATCAAGAGCCTGGCCGAGAAGCGCATGTTCGACCCGGTCACGATCAAGGTGCGGACGGCGACGCTCACGATCGACACCGTCGAGCAGTTCCATGTCGAGGTCCCCGAGCGCGAGAAGGCGGAGGCGCTCGCGCGCGTCCTCAAGGCCGAGCGTCCCGAGCAGGCGATCGTCTTCGTGCGCACGAAGATCGGCGCCGACCGGCTCGCCCGGCGGCTCGCCGACCGGGGCGTGCGCGTCAAGGCGCTCCACGGCGACATGTCGCAGGGCTCTCGCGACGGCGTGATGATCGCGTTCAAGGATGGGCGGGAGCCGCTGCTCGTGGCCACCGACATCGCGGCCCGCGGGCTCGACATCTCGGGCGTCACCCACGTCGTCAACTACGACGTGCCGACCTCGCCCGACGTGTACGTGCACCGCATCGGGCGGACGGGGCGCGTCGGGCGCTCGGGCCGGGCGATCACGCTGATCTCGCCGAAGCAGCGCAAGGAGATCGACGCGATCGAGCGGCACGCGAGCACGGAGATCGCGCCGTGGACCGAGGAGGCTGCGGCGGCGTCCGCAAACGGCGGCGCGCCGGCGCGCGCGCGGCGGCCGGCGCCGGCGGCCGCGACGAGCGCCGATCGCGGGAGGGCGGTCGCCGCCGAGGCGCCCGAGGGCGAAGAGGTCGTGCCCGAGGCCGCCGAGCTGACCGCCGCCCCCGCGACCGCGGCATCGCCACCCCAGCCGCGCCGCCCCCGCCACACCAAGCCGCGCGAGCGCGCCGACGATCGCCCGAAGGCGACGGTCCTGCTGGGCGCCGGGCGCGCCCA
>Ga0126312_10003609_pt1 | contig 10469 bp, 12 predicted proteins | sample Plot104A_FD_92537 | JGI IMG/M metagenome (GOLD analysis project Ga0126312, IMG submission 92537) | Serpentine soil microbial communities from UC McLaughlin Reserve, CA, USA - Plot104A | ecosystem: Environmental > Terrestrial > Soil > Grasslands | place: USA: UC McLaughlin Reserve, Lake County...
CCGGTCTTATCGGCAAGGTCCACTGCAGTGCGGGCAGCCAAAGATGCCTCTTCAGAGCCGTCTGTGGCCAGGAGGATCTTCGTGGGGAAAATGCTCATCTAGTCTCCTTAAAATACAACTCTCTACTTGAGCCTATAAGGGTATCTATGGGACGTCGATTGTAGCGTTTTAGTGGAGATTCGGTTATATCTAGAAGAAATGCCTAGAGGAAGGGGTCTACTCCGAAGTTCGTATCCGTAATCCTGCAAAACTTCAGGCCTTCTGATACCACTCTGATACCACCGGGAGCGCAATACAGTGCAATACCCAGCAAGCGACCGCAGAGAAAGCCGCTTAGAAATGCGGAGTTTGCAAGCCCGCGCAAACCCCTGCAACCCATGAATTATCACTCGTAATGAGCAGGTGAGCGGTTCGAGTCCGCTCGTCGGCTCTCTTTTTTGCCTGCAGAACCCGTAAAAACTAAAGCAAGTGAGTGGAAGGGACGCCAAGCTCTTGTAGCTTAGCCTTGGCAGAACTCACCAGAGAACTAGTGAGGAAAACCTGCACTCCACGTACTGCGCTGGCCACGTTCATCACCTGGACCCGCACATGATCAGGGAGAAAGGACTAGAGGGGCGGGGGTTCGTACCCGCCGATCGCTTCTGCGAGCAACTCGGCGAACGTGATCGCCGTGTTGTCTTCGTAGAGCGGACCCACGATCTGTGCACCGACAGGAAGTCCGCCTGACGTACACCCTATGGGTGCGGCTACGGCGGGTAAGCCCGGCAATGAGGCATGCGACACCCAGAAGGCCTGATCGTTATACGGCCGCTCGCCCTCGGGCGTCGCGATCGTGCGTTGTTCGAAGGGCATATTGTCGTACGGGAAGGCAGGTGTGAAGTTTACCGGGCACAGGAACACGTCGGCGACCTCGTCGAAGTAGCGGTTCCAGGCGGCACGGGCCGCCATGCGGCGGTTCTCGTAGTCGATGACCTCCGAGAGCGTCGCGAAGTCCTCACCGGGTTGCTGGAAGGCGAAGAACAACCGCACGTGGAACCCGAACGATTCGTAGTTTCGCACGGGGTCTACGCCATCGGGCCAGCCTTCAACAAGCGTCGCACCGGCTCGAGCTAGTGCGTCTACAGCGTTGGACAGCAATGCGGTGACCTCGCTGGACGCGGGGGCTTGTTCGTGATCGAGCACGACGCCGACACGAAAATACTCCAGCCGGGTGTGGCGCGATGGGGACAGTGCCCAGAAGTAAGCCTTCGCCTGCTGGCCCTCGGGCCCACCGGTGACGGTCAACGCCATCCTCAGGTCGCGTGCGGACCGGCCGAGCGGGCCTACCTCGCCCGTGTACGTCATGTCGCTCAGAGGCGGTGGGAGGCCTGGCGGCTGGAATCCGGTCAACGGGACGATCCCGGCACTCGGCTTCAGTCCGTAGACACCGCACAAGCTCGCCGGGATGCGAATGGAGCCCACGAGGTCAGAGCCGTATTCGAGGAACGTCATCCCGGCAGACAGTGCCGCAGCCGTTCCGCCGGAGGAGCCGCCCGGCGTGCGCGTGGTGTCCCACGGATTGTTGGTGACGCCGTAGAGCTCGTTGGCCGTCTGACCGAAGTCGCTGAGCATGAAGGCCACGTTGGTCTTCCCGACGATTATGGCGCCAGCCCGCTTAAGCCGCTTTACGACCGTGGCGTCCCAGTCCGCTACGAAATCCTTGAAGGCGGGATTGCCCCAAGTGGTGTGCATTCCGGCGACGTTAAAGCTGTCCTTGATCGTCATAGGCACGCCGTGCAGCGGTCCCACGTCGCCGCCACGGGCGATCGCCTCGTCGGCGGCATCCGCTTCTTGCAACGCCGCCTCTGGCCAGAGCTCAACAACAGCGTTCAGCACGGGGTTGACGGCTTCGATCCGTGCGAGCAGCATCTCGGTGAGCTCACGAGAGGAGATCTCCTTGCGGCTCAGCATTCGAGCCGCATCAGTGGCCGACTGCAACAGTGCCTCGTGCATGTCTCGGCCGCCCATTAGCTCGTGGTGATCGGTTCTAGGAGCTCCGTCACCCACGCATCCCTGCTCTGGTGGTACTCAAGATACAGCTCGCGGTTGTAACCGGCCGAGCGGCATCCAATTGCGTCGATCCAGCGAACCAGCGTCTGAATGGTCGGCATGACGTCGTCCATGGAGCCGCGGTGCAAGATCGTGGCGGCCTGCTCGATCTCTGGCAGGCCAACTATCGCGAAGTCGTGGTCCTCGCTGGTATCGGCGTTGAGTGGGAGGGTGGCGTGGACGAGGATCTCACCGCCATTCGGGGAGTACTCGTAGTAGCCAATCACGTGGCGCCGCCGGTGTGGCGTTCGCGCCGGGCTTGGTCGGAAAAGAATGGCCTCTGGTTCCCTCGGCACCGTATCTACGATTCTTCTGCGCTCGGAGCCACTCCCCACCTTCAGCTAGTCTCGCCAAAGATCCCGAGCAGCGACTCACCGGCGCAGCTCAGGCGATAATAGACCCTCTTGCCGCTGCGATGCGCCTCGACCAGCTCCGCGGCCTTGAGCCGCAAGAGGTGGGCCGAGACCGTGGCGGGGCTCAGGTTGAGTTGGTGGGCGAGTTCGGTTGTGGTGCGCGGAACGGGCAGGAGGCCCTTGAGGATGGATGCCCTTCCGGATCCCAGAGCAGCCTCTATCGCCGTGCCATTGGGCGCAGGGGATGCGGAGCTCCACAGGTTCGCTACACCGCGAGGGCCGTATGCGAGTGTAGGCCGGTAGCCGGGTTGGACGAGCACCTCAACACGGGGCCAGGCGAAGACACAGGGCACCAGGGTAATCCCGCGTCCTGCAGGCTCGATGGTCGCCTCGTAGGCCTTGTCCAGCTTGAGGGCGCCCCCAGCGTAGCTCACCTTTGGATGTAGGTTGGAGAGAAGGGACTCGACGCCGCCGAGCGCGAGTGCCTGCCCGCGCCTTATCGTGTCCCCCTCGAGGTGTTCCTGGATCCGGGACCAATAGGGGACGATCGCAAGGTCGTGGTAGCGCCGCAGCGTATCTATCAGACGCTTCAGGGAGCCCTCAGGGTCCTTCAGATAGATCTCCAGTAACCGCTCCTGCGCGGGATCGAGGCGGCCGAACTGCTCCTTCTCCACCCTCACGAGCGCCTCCACCTCTTCGAGCACGACGTCCGGGGGCGTGGCCCTAAGGCGTTCGAGCTCCTCCCCGAAGGTAGTGACCGAAACCTCAGGAGGCGGGCTCAGAAAATCTGGGCAGGCTCTCTCGACGCACATAGCTGCGAGCAGCGCCGAGAGGTCGGTTCCCGGCAGCACCCGACGCGCGCAGGCGACCCAGGGCGCGTGTACCGTGTGGCGTCCGTGGTGAAGCAGCACCCCGAAGCTGCCAACCGTCTCCCACAGCGGGCTGGAGGCGATGCGAACCTTGGTGAGATCTTCAGCGGAGAGGGGGATCGTGATCATTATCGTGCAACCTTCGAGTAACAGAGCTCACACTTGTTCACGACATTATCTTAGACAGTCGCTCACATTCCAACACACCTTTCGAAAAAACACGAATCGATTCCGTTTCGGAGATCCGGTCTTTACCTTGTCGTGAGGAAAAAGGGAGCAAATGATGGTCGAGTACGACGCGTGAAGTGTCTGGATTAGGATATGAAAACCCAAGCGAAGGAAAGGAAGGATACAGAGATGATCAAGGACGTGCCGCTCACCGGGATCTTCGTTAAGGACCAGGAGGCAGCCCTGGACTTCTACACGAACAAGCTCGGGCTCGAGAAGGTCCAGGACGAGCCCTACGGCGAAAACGCCCGCTGGATCACGGTCTCGCCCGCGGCGGAGATGAGGATCAGGATCGTCCTGAAGAAGGCTGAGAAGGAACACGAGAAGGACATGGTCGGCCGCTCCGACGGGGCGCCGATACTGACACTCGGCACCGACGACGTCCGGGCGACCTACGAGCGGCTTAAGGAGCGGGGCGTGCGCTTCCTCGGGGAGCCCTACCGCTACCCATGGGGCATCGGAGCTTTGCTCCTGGACCAGGACGATAGTCCGATCCTCCTGCAACAGGAATTGGACGAACACTAGAACGGTCAAAGACGTGCAGGGACGCGCTTGCCCTGGATTTCCTCGTGCGGCATCGGAGTGACCCTCTCGGAGGGCAACATGACGATACGCAGAGGGCACAAGCAGAATGATCGCAACGCGACAGAAGGAGAAGCCGTTATGGCGGACGACACCAACAACGCTCAGGCTAACCAGCAACCACCCGAGCCAAGCCCCGACCTCAAGAACCTCGGGGAGAGGTTGGTGGGCACGTGGGAGGTGTCCGGAGGCGCACAAGGAAGGGTCTCCTTCGAGTGGATGGAAGGCGGCTTGTTCCTCATCCAGCGCGTCGATCTAGAGCAGTACGGCCAGAGGATCAAGGGCATCGAGATCATCGGCCACGAAAAGCCCTTCGGTTCTGAGCCTAGCGAGGAGATAAAGTCTCGCTTCTACGACAACATGGGCAATACCCTCGACTACGTCTACGAATTGGAAGGAGACACCCTCACGATCTGGGGAGGGGAGAAGGGTTCCTCGGCGTACTCCAAGGGCGAGTTCGGCGACGACGGCGACGCCCTGTCCAGCGAGTGGGTGTATCCGGGTGGTGGCGGATACCAGTCGACCATGACCAGGGCCAGGTAGGCAAGACGGCCTAACTCGAGAAGCAAAATAATAAGGAGATGGCCTAATGGCCGAAGATACAGGCACACCTAACCCGGTGAGGGCGATTCCACGAACGGCGGCACTCCTGTCATTTGCCGGGGCCGCGACATTTGTGGTTTTGCTTGCCGCGCTGCACTTCATCAAACCGGAGCTCGATCCTTCGTGGCATTTCATCAGTGAGTATGCGATCGGAGACTTCGGCTGGATAATGGTGTTCGCATTTCTTTCGTTGGCACTTAGCTATGTCAGCTTGTTCGTCGCGATCCGGTCGCAACTACGGACCATCGTCGGCCGTATCGGCCTGGCCTTGCTTGTGGTTAGTGCCCTCGGTTTGACCATCGCGGCCATCTTCACTACCGATCCCATAACGGTAAGTAAGGACGATGTGACAACCGAAGGCACCCTTCACAATTTGGGCGGAACGTTTGGTATCGCTATGCCGTTTGCCGCTGCGATTATAGGTTGGAAACTCGCTCGTAACCCGGCGTGGTACTCGGCGAGGCGTCCTCTCTTATGGGCGACCGGCCTGGCCCTGGTAGCCTTTGTGGTGTCCTTCTTCTCCCTGGGTGTCATGGCCTCGCAAAGCGGTGGCAAATTCGGCCCCGACGTGCTAGTTGGATGGCCGAACCGGTTGGAAGTAGTGGCCTACAGCGTATGGCTGATGGTGGTGGCTTGGCAGGCCGTCAAGTTGCGAGGGAAAGAATCCTAGACCTACTTGCACGGAATTAAAGGAGGTCGAGATTGCATGCGTGATCGGAAGGAGATCCCGTGAACAGAGTAACGTCGAGCGACGGCACCACGATCGCCTTCGATCGGTTGGGTCACGGCTGGCCGGTCATTGTAGTGGGCGGGCAGCTCGCCGACCGGGCCTTGACCCGCCCGACCGCCGAGGAACTGGCGAAGTATTTCACCGTGTTTAACTACGACCGTCGGGGCCGCGGCGACAGCGGTGACACCGCGCCGTACGCGGTCGAGCGCGAGATCGAAGACCTCGCCGCTTTCATCGCCGAGGCCGGAGGGTGGGCGTCGGTGTACGCCCATTCGTCCGGCGCTGCCCTCGCCCTGCACGCGGCGGCGGGAGGCCTGCCCATAGCCAAGCTCGTGCTGCACGAGCCGCCCTACAACCCCGACGGCGACGAGGACCGGCAGCGCGACACGCGCAAGGAAGCCGAACACATCAAGACCCTGCTGGCAGAAGACCGCCGCGGCGACGCGGTCGAGTACGTCATGCGGGGCATCGGGATGCCGCCGGAGATGGTCGAGGGGGTGAGCCAGGACCCGAGGGTGGTGGCGATGGCGCCAACGATGGCCTACGACTCCGAGATCATGAGTGACATCAGCAGGGGCGGCACGATTCCGGCCGACCTGCTCGACACCGTGACCATCCCCACCCTCGTCCTCGTTGGCGGGGAGAGCCCCGAATGGATGATCGACGTTAGCAGGCGGCTCGCGGAGGGTCTGCCGAACGGGCGGCACTGTGTCCTGGAAGGCCAAGAGCACGTTGTGCCTCCCGATGTACTCGTACCAGCGCTGGAGGAGTTCTTCGTTGGCTGAAAAGACACATACTCTCTGTCGTGCTGGATAACGTAACCGCGTGGGCTTAGTGCGCGAACCCATCGAACAGGAGGACGGAAATGCTGCTTGAGGGCAAGAACGCCGTGATCTACGGAGGTGGGGGAAAGGTGGGGGCCGCGGTCGCCCGCGCCTTCGCCCGCGAGGGGGCCAGAGTGTTCCTCGCCGGTCGAACCCTCGAGAGCCTCGAGGAGGTTGCCGAGGAGATCCGCTCTGCTGGCGGAGTGGCCGAGCCGGCACAAGTCGATGCCCTCGACAAGCAGGCCGTAGACAGCTATGTCGACGCTGTGGCTGAGGAGGCCGGTAGCATCGACGTCTCCTTCAACCTGATCTCCTACGACGACGTTCAGGGAACACCGCTCGTCGAGATGCCGCTCGAAGACTTCGAGCGACCGGTCATAATCGCCGTGAGAACTCAGTTTCTGACCGCGAAGGCAGCGGCGCGACACATGATCCGGCAGGGATCCGGGGTGATCCTCACGTTCGGTGGCGCGGGTGGTCGTGACCCCATCCGCGACTACACCAGCGGTGGATTCCAGGTCTACCTGGGTGGTTTTCAGGTCGCTATGGGCGCGATCGACGTCCTGCGCCGCCAGCTTGCGGATGAGCTCGGGCCGCACGGCATCCGCGTCGTGACCCTCCAGAGCGGCGGTGTGCCCGAGACAACCCGCGAGGACTGGCGCGATGCCATCACTCAGAGCTTCGTCGAGACGAGCATGCTCAAGCGGGTGGAAACGCTTGAGGATGTGGGCAACGTTGCGGCCTTCGCCGCCTCTGATCTGGCTCGCACCATGACCGCGACCGACATCAACATCACCTGCGGGCGCGTTGCCGACTAGACCGTTCGAGGAGCAAGTCGACGCGAAACGAAATCGCGACTACGGAAAAGCAGAGAAGCCATTGCCTATGGCAACGATAGCAAGATGAAAGGTCGGTTTATGCTCAGAACGAACTATTTGGCAGTGGTCGTGGCGGCGGTGGCGGCGTTTGCAGCGAGCTCGGTATGGTAGGTACACTGGGTTCGGCAACGCGATGATGGAGCTGCGTGGCATAGACCCGGCTACCGCGCCCGTAATGGCAACCCCAGCATGGACGATGCTGTTTGTGGTTGTCCAAAGCCTCGTCGTTGCCTTTATGCTCGCGTACTTCGTTGTGCATCTCGGTATCATCGACTGGAAAGGCGCTGTGCGTCTCGGCGCCCTGGTATGGGTTTTCCCTGCCATGATTCTCTTGGGCTCCGTCGTTCATGAGAACGTGCCTTTGATGCTCGCGGCCATTCATGCCGGTGACTGGCTCGTGAAGCTACTCCTCATGACCGTCATACTCGGCGTGTGGCGTAATGGTGGACGAGGGTCGAAAGAAAGTAGGTGACGCGTCTCTGGCCCCGAGACACGCACTAGATGACCCGACTGAACGAGATAAGAACATGCTCACGCAGCTTAGCGACACGAACAAGACGGTCGTCTTGTTTATCCTTGCGCTTGTCATGGCTTTGATGCCCAACACCAACGTGCTCTCGTCCCCATGTTCGGTCGGTGATCCTGAACCAGGAGGCGAAGATCCTTACGGGGGTAGCCGGGCGTGAAGCTTCCAAGACTGATTAAGATGTTGGGAATAGGCGTGGGCTCACTCCTTTTGTTCGCGTTGATCGTTGTGGTTGCTGGGTATCTGTCGGCGCCGAACTTCTACCTAACACGGACCATCTACTGGAGAGAGTCGGACTACAAAGACCTCGAGAAGTTCCCCGCTCGTACAATCCACAACGCACCTCCCACCTTCCCCTTAGATCAGTTGCCTGCGGACAACCCCTACGCTTCTCAGATCGAGGCCATCGGGAACCGTAGCACTAACGGCAGCCTGGTTAATTACCTTGAGTCGAGCGGGACGACTGCGTTCTTGATGGTTCGCGACGACGAGCTGCTCTACGAGAGGTATTTCAATGCCTACGACGAGCGTTCCCTGAACACCTCCTTCTCCATGGCCAAGTCGTTCGCCTCCGCGCTCGTGGGTATCGCGATCGACGAGGGGCACATAGAGAGCGTGGACGAGCCCATTACCAACCACCTCCCCGAGCTGCTCGAGAGAGATGAGCGCTTCAGGTCGATCACCATCCGACACCTCCTGACGATGTCCTCGGGCATCAAGTACGAGGAGGGCGGCGACCTCCCGTGGAGCGAGGAGGCCGACGACACCAAAACCTACTACGCAACTGACCTCAGGGAGCTGGCGCTTGAGAACTGCCGGATCGAAGGCGAGCCGGGAGAGTACTTCGAGTACAACAACTACAACCCCTTGCTCGTAGGGATGATACTTGAGCGGGCAACCGGGATGTCTGTCTCCCACTACCTACAGGAGAAGTTATGGAAGCCCCTAGGGATGGAGGCAAATGGCTCCTGGAGCCTTGACAGTAAGAACAGCGGCTTTGAGAAGATGGAGAGCGGGGTCAACGCGCGGGCGCGGGACTTCGCGAGGTTCGGCATGCTGTTTGCCAAAGAGGGAAGTTGGGAAGGCAGGCAGCTCATTTCCCGGGAGTGGGTCAAGGAGTCTACGCGCCCGGATGCGATCACTGACCCCTCGTTGGAGTACCAGTACTTCTGGTGGGTAGACACACCGCACGGGAGAAACCACTTCTCGGCGCGCGGCAACTACGGGCAGTACATCTACGTAGCCCCCGAGAAGGACCTGGTGATAGTTCGGCTCGGCAAAGAGGAGGGAGAGCGAGGCTACGAGTACTGGATCGAGCTCTGCGAGGAGTTGGCCACGAAGCTGGAGACCTCGGCGAAAAAGTCGCAGTAGCGCCAATCTGGACGCCGACCAAGAATCAATAAACAGTGCCTTGAGGACAGATGAGGGCGTCACGGTTCCAGCTACAAGGCTTGACGGCGGTTTTGCGTTTGCGCACGCCGAGCTTCGGCACGAAGGACGTGATGAGCGAGCACGGGAGGGCAATGATGACGACCCCTAAAAGGCGTGAAGAATGGCACATCTTCCGGATCGGCTCCGTAGCGGGCATCGTAGGTTCGCTCCTGGCCATGGTCGGAAATCTCCTCCACCCCGCCACGCCAATCGGAGACCCACAGGGCGTGGCCCAAACCATCGCCCAGAGCGAAAGATGGGTGCCCGTTCACCTCGTGATCGTGGTTGGGTTGATCCTCATGCTCGGCGCCCTGGTGGCCCTCTCCCGCTCGATCGAGGGCGGAGTGGCTGGCGCCCTGGCCCAGCTAGGGTACGTCGCGGCGGTGGCCGGCGTCACCGTGGGAGTGGTCCTCGTGATCGTGGACGGTGTCGCCGCCAAGCACCTCGCCGACGCGTGGGAGGCGGCGCCCCCTAACGAAGCAGCAGCTGCCTTGCGGGTGGTGTTGGCCGAGGAGGCCATCAACTTCGCCGTGGCTTCCCTTTTCAACATCCTCTTTGCGGGCGTCACCTTCATCTTGCTGGGGCTCGCAGTAGCTTGGAGCGGTGAGTACCCCCGATGGCTGGGGTGGGTGGCTGTGGTTGCCGGCGTCGGCTCGGTGCCGGTCGGTCTGGTACAGGCCTACACGGGAGAATCCATCGGGTTCACCAGGATCGCCACTATCATCTTTCCCACGATAATCACGTTGTGGGTGGTTGTGATGAGCGTGCTGCTGTGGCGGAAGACGAAGTCTCGATAACACCCCCAGGAGGTCGATCTCAGCCAGTCACGCTCATAGATGTTGGACCGGGGCTATGCGACCTTCGGAGACCACACCTTCCAAGAGCTTCGGTAAATAGGATAATGGAACAGTGGTCGCGGATCTGTTTGTGAAGATACCGGCGACGTGTAATCCACGGCCTCTTGACACCACTCTGACACCACCGGGAACGCAATACGGTGCAATGCACTGCAAGCCAGAGAAAGGAAACCGGCTTAGATACGCAGAGTCTGCAAATCCGTGCAAACCCCTGCAACGCATGAACTATCACTCGCAATGAGGGGAGGGCAGCGGTTGGAGTCCGCTCGTCGGCTCTTTGTTTTCCCACATCTTGCTCACCGGCGACACCGAGGCGAGGGAGGAGCACAGGCAAGTAGTTCGTACACGAGGCCTTAAACGGTCATCAAAGTTTGAAACTACAAAATCTCTTGACCTGCGCTTCCGCGCCCTGCTGGCTGAGGGAGCTTCGGAGGTCGAGGTGGCGTTGGTCTAACGGTTACGCGCTCGTACCCTGCTTACCGGGCTGAGTGCAAGTAGAG